>Ga0207674_10000843_pt1 | contig 39976 bp, 31 predicted proteins | sample KBSCornC72_FD_184303 | JGI IMG/M metagenome (GOLD analysis project Ga0207674, IMG submission 184303) | Corn rhizosphere microbial communities from Kellogg Biological Station, Michigan, USA - KBS Corn C7-2 (SPAdes) (version 2) | ecosystem: Host-associated > Plants > Roots > Rhizosphere > Soil ... | reverse complement strand
CTGGTTGTCCTCGGCGTCCTCGACGAGCAGGACGTTGCCCGTCACGCGGACGGCGCGGGCGGCGGCGGCGGCCTGCGCGTCGCGCTCGTCCAATTCGTCGTCGGTGAGGTCGTAATCGCGCAGCTCGGTTCCGAGCGCCGCGCGCGTCCGCTCGAGGGCAAGGCGGGCGGGGTCGGCGAGCGGGGCGGATGGCTGGGTGGTCGGGATTGGAAGACAGGCCTTGCACGGGGCGACGTTAACTTGGGGCGTGGTGGTTGACGTGCCAGTGGGACCGGACTCGGGGGCGCGGTTTTCGGAGGGGGCGAATTGCGCTTCGCTCCAAGGCGCGGCTAAACGGTTGATGGGTTGGTCGGGGGTCTGGGGGGTGCAGTTCGCAGGTGCCGTCGCGGCGATGGCAGTGGCAGCGGTTTCGCGTCGGGCGACGTCCTTCAGGAAGCGGTCGAGCGAGACGTAGGCGATCGTTGCCGAAAGGCCGCCAATGAAGGCAATGACGGCGCACCAGACGCGTCCGACGAGGAAGGTGGAGTCGCCGCCGAAGATCGCCAGGCCGAAGGTGGTTGCGTGAACGGCGACCGAAGCGGCGATCGCCCGCCGCACCCAATTGAGCCCCGTCCCCGTCCGTGGATTGCACATCTGTGAGTCTCTCACTCCCGCGGCGTAAACATCGCACCGCAATTCTCGTATCGACACGATTTCCGGGCCGGTTAATCCGTCGGGGCTATGCCGATGGGCGTGGCGGTCTGGTCCGATTATCGTGACGTTGTGGGGGGACGCCGGGCGGGTATACAGGAAGGCGTGTCCCGCGTTAGAATTCCGCACGTTATGAGCCGAATCATGATCGCGGTGAGCAGCCCGTGGGCGGCCCAGAAGTCGGTCGAGCCGGTCGCCGATTTGGCGCGGCGTCTTGGGGCGGAGGTGCTGGTGGTGCACGTGTCGCGCCCCAGCGGGGGACAAATGCGCGAGCAGGAGCAGGCGGACGGGGAATCGTCGATCAGCCTGCTGCGGCAAGGGCTGACGGATAAGGGGATCGCGGTTCAGACGCTCTTGATGTTCAGCGAGGACATCGCGCGGGCGATTTTGAACGTGGCGGCGGAGCGCGAGGTGACGCTGATCGTCTTGGGCATGACGGGGAAGAACATCTTCGCGCGGCTATTGGCGGGGAACGTGCCGGTGGAGTTGATCAAGAACACCAAAATCCCGGTGTTGTTGATTCCGCCGGATTGGGCGGGGGCCATCTAAGGCGCGCCAAGTTGCTTCGCCCACCCAAATTTGGCCGAAGAAAAAAAGATTGAAAGTTCGGACAATGTTAGATATGATACGGTCTGGACGTGAAAGGGGGTTTCAATGCTCCAGCCGTATCCGGGGAGATCGCTGTACGTCCGCGCTTTGAATGCGTTTACGGCAAATGCAACCAAATGCAACAGGATGCAACATTCCGGCGAAATCGCGAGTTTGCGCCCGCCCATTTTAACAGGGATTTGCAGCTCCGTCTCAAGTCCTGAAGGCTCAACGTCCTATGACTACCTCCCCTCAAACCGTGCTTCAGCAGATCTTCGGTTTTGCCGGCTTTCGGGACGGGCAGGAGGCGGTGGTCTCGCGCCTGTTGGCGGGGCGATCGGTGCTCGCGGTATTTCCGACTGGCGCGGGGAAGTCGCTCTGCTATCAGTTGCCCGCACTGTGCATGGAGGGGGTGACGCTGGTGATCTCGCCGCTGATTGCGCTGATGAAGGACCAGATCGATTTCCTCAAAGGGAAGGGGATCGCCGCCGAGCGGTTGGATTCATCGCTTGAGATCGACGAGTACCGCCGCGTGATGTCGAGCCTGACGGCGGGGACGCTGAAGCTGCTGTACGTCGCGCCGGAGCGACTTGGGTCGGAGCGATTCTTGCAGACGCTCAAGCGGCTCAACATCGCGATGCTGGCGATTGATGAGGTGCACTGCGTCAGCGAGTGGGGGCACAACTTTCGGCCGGACTATATGAAGCTGGCGGCGCTGGCGGCGGAGTTGAACGTCGGGCGGGTGCTGGGGTTGACGGCGACGGCGACGCCGGGTGTGGCGGATGACATCGCGCGGGCGTTTGGGATTGCGGCCGAGGACGTGGTGAAGACGCCGTTCCATCGGAAGAATCTGACGCTTCGGGTGACACCGGTCGCCGCGCAGGATTTCCCGTCGCGCGCGGAATTGTTGTTGGAACGGATTCGGTCGCGGCCGGTCGGGCCGACGATCGTTTACGTGACGCTGCAGAAGACGGCGGAGGAGGTGGCGGCGTTTCTTGCGAGGAATGGGCTCGACGCCCGCGCGTACCACGCCGGGATGAACGCCGAGGATCGCCACGCGGTGCAGGACGCCTTCATGGCGTCGGACCGGGCGATCGTGGTGGCGACGATCGCGTTCGGCATGGGGATCGACAAGCGCGACATCCGATACGTTTACCACTTCAATTTGCCCAAGAGCCTGGAGAGTTACGCGCAGGAGATCGGGCGGGCCGGGCGGGACGGGCAGGCGTCCACGTGTGAGCTGCTGGCGAGTGCGGCGGATCGCATCGTGCTGGAGAATTTCACGTACGGCGACACACCGACGCCGCGGGCGGTTTATGACTTGTTGACGTGGGTTTTCGACGGGGCGTCGGGGGGGGATGCGGCGTTTGACGTGTCGATTTACGATTTGTCGAATCGGTTCGACATTCGGCCGCTGGTCGTCGAGACGGTGCTGACGTACCTGGAACTGGACGGGCTGATCGTTTCGACCGGGCCGTTTTACAACGAGTACAAGTTTCAACCGCTGCGGCCGAGCACGGCGATGCTGGCGCGGTTCGATCCGCAGCGGCAGGCGTTCGTGCGATCGCTGCTGAAGTGCGCGCAGCCTCTCAAGACGTGGTTCAAATTGGACGTCGCGCACGCGATGGGCGTGACGGGCGCCGAGCGCGGGCGGATCGTGGCGGCCCTGAACTTCCTGGAGGAGCAGGGGGATCTGAAACTGGAGGTGGCGGGGGCGCGGCAGGGGTATCGGCGGTTGCGGGACGACGTGGATTTGAAGGACTTGGCGCGGGGGATGATGGCGCGGTTTGCCGACCGGGAGCGGCGGGACGTCGAGCGGATGGGGAACGTGCTGGGATTCGCGTCGGCGGCGGGGACGTGCCGGACGCGGCGCCTGCTCGAATACTTCGGCGAAACCTTGACCGGCGGGGAAGGGCGGTGCGGTCACTGCGACGTGTGCCTGGGCGAATCGCAGGGGGCGCTGGCGGAAACGCCCAGTCGCGCGATCAGTGAGGCGGAGCGCGAAACGCTGGACGGATTGAAGGCCCGTCCGCACCCGGCGCTGGCGACGCCGCGACAGCTCGCGCGTTTCCTGTGCGGGCTGACCTCGCCGGCGACGACGCGGGCGAAGCTGAAGGCGCACGCGTCGTTCGGCCTGCTCGCCGACGTGCCGTTCGGGGAGGTGCTGCAGGCCATTGGCGAGCGGCGGACGGTGGGGGCGTAGCTTAACCTTTTCGAATCCGGCGATCCGCACAAGGAACTGACAACGGCCAAGCCCGCACGCCCCTGACCGCCACCCGCGAACCTGCTACAATCTGCTCCCCGAACACCAGGAGTACGTGACCATGGCCCTTAGTGATACGATCAAAAAAGGCATCATCCGCGCACCGCACCGCTCTCTATTGCGGGCGACGGGCGTCATTCAGTCCGAGGCGGATTTCAACAAGCCGTTCATCGCGGTCGCGAACTCGTTCGTGCAGATCGTGCCGGGTCACGCGCACTTGGACGTCGTCGGTGTGAAGGTGCGGAAGGCGATCCGCGAGGCGGGCGGCGTGCCGTTCGAGTTCAACACGATCGGCGTCGACGACGGCATCGCCATGGGGCACGGGGGGATGAAGTATTCGCTGGCCAGTCGCGAGTTGATCGCCGACTGCGTCGAGACCATGCTGCGGGCGCACTGCTTTGACGGCGTCGTCTGCATCCCCAACTGTGACAAGATCGTGCCCGGCATGATGATGGCGGCGGCGCGGGTGAACATTCCGGCGGTCTTCGTCTCCGGCGGGCCGATGAACGCCGGCAAGGTGCCCTCGACCGGGCAGAAGATTGACCTGGCGACCGTGTTTGAAGCGGTCGGCAAGGTTTCGGCCGGCGGCATGACCGAGCAGCAACTGACCGAGATCGAACAGAACGCCTGCCCGACGTGCGGCTCGTGCTCGGGCATGTTCACGGCCAACAGCATGAACTGTTTGTGCGAGGCGCTGGGGCTGGCGCTGCCGGGCAACGGCAGCATCCTGGCGACGGACCCGCGGCGGGACGCGCTGTTCCAACGGGCGGGGGAGGCGATAGTGAGCCTCGTGAAGAAGAACATCCGCCCGCGCGACATCCTGACGGCCGAGGCGTTCGAGAACGCGCTGGCGCTGGACGTGGCGATGGGCGGATCGACCAACACGGTGCTGCACACGTTGGCAGTCGCGATCGAGGCGGAGCGGCCGATCGACCTGAAGAAGCTCAACGAAGTGTCGGCCCGCGTGCCGTACGTCTGCAAGGTCGCGCCGTCGGGCAAGTATCACATGGAAGACGTGGACCGCGCCGGCGGCATCAGCGCGATCCTCAAGACGATCGCGGGCAAGCCGGGCACGCTGCACCTCGACTGCATCACGGTCACGGGCCAGACCCTGGGCGACAACATCGGCGACGCGATCGTGAAAGATGACGACGTCATCCGGCCGCTGAGCAACGTGTACTCCGAGCGTGGCGGCCTGGCGGTGATGTTCGGCAACCTGGCGCCCGACGGGGCGGTGCTGAAGACCGGGGCGGTATCGGCGAGCATGCAGCAGTTCACCGGGCCGGCGGTGATCTTCGAAAGCGAAGAGGACGCCGCCAAGGGCATCCTGGCGGGCAAGGTGAAGGCCGGCGACGTGGTGGTGATCCGGTACGAAGGCCCGCGTGGCGGCCCGGGCATGCAGGAGATGCTGGCGCCGACGGCCAACATCATGGGCCGCGGCCTGGGCGAATCGGTCTGCCTCGTCACCGACGGTCGGTTCAGCGGCGCGACCCGCGGCGCGTGCATCGGCCACATCAGCCCCGAAGCCGCCGCCGGCGGGCCGATCGCCCTGGTCGAGCCGGGCGACACGATCAGCATCGACGTGCCGAATCGCACGCTGCAGTTGAACGTGCCCGACGAAGTGCTGGCGGCCCGGCGGGCGAATTGGCGGAAGCACCCGCCGAAGGTGACGTACGGGTATTTGGCGCGGTACGCGGCGCAGGTAACCAGTGCGGATACGGGGGCGGTGCTGAAGAAGCCGGAGTTGTAAAAGGGGGGACGGGCGTTGGCTTCGAATATCTTCACCAAGTTGCGCCTGCGGCCGTCGCAAATGAGGACCGTTGCGCAGCGCAGGTTTGCCGACGCGGAGTACCTTTGCGACTCCGAGGAGAACGAACGGGCCAATGGGGCCATGTATCTCGCCGGATTCGCCATCGAATGCTTGTTGAAGGCGAAGCTTTTCGAGCGGCACAAGTGGCTCCAATCTTCGCAATTGCCCCACGACCTTTCGCCGGCGGACCGCGAGGTGTGGTCATTGTGCTATCGCTCCCATGACTTGGACGAAATCCTCGCGCGTCTTCCGGAGCTGACGTCGCGTTTGTCGAAGTTACCCCGAGAATCGCCCGGTTCGCTGCTACAAAGTTTGAAGCTGGTGTGCGGTTCATGGACGATTTTCGCGCGGTACTCGCCCCATTCGGCTACAATACATGAGGCCTCTCAGTTTTTGGGCCGCGTGAAGGGACTGAAGGAATGGCTAAAGTAAAGACTAAACCACGTCCTCCGCTCGCGACCCGCATCGTCGCCGCGCTGAAGGACGGGCTAAAGACGTCCGGCTTCGCCGTCGAAGGGGTTGAGGTTGAGGCGATCAAGGGCACGAAGGTGCTCCGTGTGACGGTCGTCGCGCGTGGGTTCGACAAGCTCTGGGTCACCGAGCGTCAGGATCTGGTCTGGCGGATTCTGAATCAGGCGCTCACTCGCGACGAGCAGTTGCGCATCAGCATGGTTGTGACACTGTCGCCGTCCGAAGTCGTGGGTGTGTAAGGCGTGGGGGGATCAGTGAGGGACTTCGGGCATGGCAATCCCGTTTGGCGAATGATGCCAACTGTCCACTTTTAATGGGCGTTAGAAATGCGGCGACGCTTTGGAGCCGGCTCGACGGCCGCTACCATGTCCGGACGATGTCTTCCGCCACCCACAGCTATTACGACTGGCAGGTTTCGACCCTTTTGCTGGCTTATGACGTGGTCGATCCGATCGCGCGGACCGACGAGGCGCGGTTGGTGGCGCGGCAGCAGGAGGTCGAGATGGAGTTGCACCGGATGGCGCACGCGATCTTGCCGGCGGACTACCTGGAGAATCCGGGGCGGGATTTTCCACCGGAGGTGGTGATGGAGATGACGCGGGCGACGCTGCGGCGGGCGGCGGCGATCGTGGGGTTGGTGTAAGGGAATTTGAGTTTCCGAGTCACTCGGACACGGCCCGCGAGCGGGCCGGCTAAACTAGGCGAACGGGACGGTCGAGCGCGCGACTGTCGCGTTTTTTGGGGTGGGCGGTAGGATTCGCACCATCATGGTGCGATGCCCGGTTTGCGGGTTCGACAATCCGGACGCCGCGCTGTTTTGCCGGCGGTGTACGTCGCCGGTGGGCGTGGTGCCGCTGCACGAACTGGACGCGCGAGACCACCGGCGGTGCCTGGCGGCGCTGTTCCAAATCCTCGGCGAGCAGTCGATCAAGGCGATGACGACGGAGGGGGGGCCGGCCGATCCGGACTTGTGGCGGGCGTACCTGTCGGCGTTTTGGCTTCGGCCGGAGACGGCGCTGGTGTTGTATGGGGAGACGCTGGCGATTCGGGCGTCGGGACTGGACGCGAGTAGCGGGCCGTGGCTGGACCTGGGGTGCGGGGACGGGATTCACGCGGCGATCTATAGCGGCTGGCGGTTCGACGAGGTCTTCGACGCGTTCTCGTCGCTGGACCTGGGGGCGGCGGACATTTACAATCGGTTCGATCCGGCGGAATTCGACGTCAAGGTGACGCGCGAGGGGCGGCGTATCGATTATGGCCTGGACATTAAGGCGACGGCGGTCGCGCGGGCGAAGGGGCTGGGCGTATTCGCGGACGTCCGGCAGGCCGACGCGACTTCGCTGCCGCTGGGGGACGGGAGCGTGGGGGTTATCTTTTCGAACATGCTGCGTGACCTGGGAGAGCCGTTGTCGGCGGCGCTCAAGGAGTGCCGACGGGTATTACGGGACGACGGGACGTTGCTGATCTCAACGATGACGCCGGCGTACGCGGGCAGCCTCTATTTCGCTCCCGCGGGGAAGGCGGCGGCGGACGCTGGCGATGCGGACGCGGCGCGCGAGCTTTTGAAACTCGATCGGGGACGGAGCGTGTTCTGTCAGCGGCAACTGACCGGCGGGCAATGGCGGGAATTGCTCGGCGGCACGGGTTTGCGGCTTCGACGGAAGCAGACGATCGTCGGCCAGCAAATCATTCGGTTCTGGGACGTCGGGCTTCGGCCGTTTACCCATGCATTGCTCGCGCGGCGCGAGGCGTGGGTTCGGGCCGGCGTCCTGCGGGAGGTGAAGCGGTCGCTATTGGACGGGCTCGAATACATGATCGCGCCCCTGGTGCGGTCGCTGACGGCCGGCATTCCGTGTATGGAATTGCTGGAGATTGGGAAGGCATAGAATGACCTCGCCGGCCGACGAACATGAACGGGGATTGGTCGTGATGTACCACTACGTTCGGGCGGACGGGGCCGCTGTGCCGGGCGGGATTCGGCCGATGATGGCGGGGGAGTTCGAGCGGCAGCTCGATTGGATTGGTGAGCGGTATTCGATCGTCCGGCCGGAGGCGTTCGAGCGGTGGATGGCGGGCGAGGAATCGTTTTCGATGCGGCCCTGCCTTTTGACGTTCGACGACGGGACGCGGGATCACGCGGAAGTCGTGACGCCGATCCTAAGCCGCCGCGGGCTGGGCGGCGTGTTCTTCGTGCTCAGCGGGCCGGCGGAGGAGGGGCTGATGCCGCTGACGCACGCGGTTCACTGGCTACTGGGTCAGCCGGACGAGGTGACTTGGGCATTGTTCGAGCGGTACGGGCGCGAGCGGCTTGGCGGGGTGGCGGCGCTGGGCGCGGCGGCGGAGGCGCGGCGGATTTATCACTACGAGACGGAGATCCGCGCGCAGATCAAGTACGCGGCGAACATGGCGCTCCCGGTCGAGGCGGCGGGCGAGATCGTCCGGGCCGCGGTCGAGGCGGCGGGGATGACGATGGGCGACCTGGCGCGGGAGTGGTTCGTGTCGGCCGAGCAGATCGTGGCGATGTCGCGGGCGGGGATGACGATCGGGTTGCACGGGCATTCACACACGAGCCTGCAGGTGCTCGGCGAAGCCGGGATTCGCCGCGAGATCGCCCACGGGTCGGACTACCTTCGCGGGCTGACGGGGCGGCGGCCGACGTGGTGGGCGTGTCCGTTCGGCGGGAGCGGGGCGAGCGATGCGGCGATCTCGGCGATGCGCGGCGCGATGGCGGGCGCGGGACTGACCATGGCGGTGACGACGCGGAAAGCGCCGGTCGAGCGCGGCGGCGGCGGCGGCGGCGACCCGTTGGCGATCCCGCGGTACGACTGCATCGACCTGCCGCCGCGGACGTCGGCGGCGCCGGTGGAACTGGGCGTGTCATGAGCACGGGTTCGATCGACATCCGCATGAACCGGCCCGCCGAGCGCGACGCGATCCTGGCGTTCGTCGCGGAAATGGGCTTCAACCCGCGCGACGCGGTGACGTGGGACGGCCTGGGAATGGTGGCGATGACGGCGTGGGACGGCGGGCGGTTGATCGGCGCGATCCCGCTCGAGCCGCGGCCGCTTCGGGTGGCGGAGGGGGTCACGGCGCCGGCCGCGCACGAGACGGTGGTGGCCGTGCGGCCGGAGTTTCGGAGCAGGGGGATCGGATCGGCGATGCAGGCGGCGATCTTCGAGCGGCCGCCGGCGGGCGCGCGGGTGATCACGGTGTTTCGCGAAGAGCCGGCGAGCGCGGCGTACCGGTGGTACGTGCGGAACGGGTTTCGGGCGGGGGTGCATATTGATTCGTGGTTTTGCGATGGGCGCGGCGACTCCGCGGACGATCGCGTGGAATTCTTTGAGGTGGCGGACGCGCGACTGCCTTGGAATTGGTTGGACGACGTGTGGCGGGCGGCGCGGCGGCCCGGCGGTGGGCTCGTGGATCGCACGCGGCGACCGCTGCGCGAGTGGCTGGCGGTGCACCCGTATCGGGCGCGGTATCGTTTCGGCGTCGCCGTCGATCGGGGCGGGGCGGGGTACGCGCTGTACGGTGTGGGGTCGATGCACAGTCGGGGTGAGCGGATCGACGTGTTGGAGGTCGTCTCGGCGGGCGCCGGCCCGCAGACGGGTGAGCGGTTGGTCGGGGCGCTGCTTTATTGTTCCAAGCGGTGCGGGGCGTCGCCGGTGCGGTGGCCGCTGGCGGCCGGCGATCCGGACGTGGCGACCGCGACGGCCTTGGGGTTTGACAAGCGGTGGGGGTTCGACATGCTGGTGCGCCCCCTGGATGCCGAGTTGGATTTGGGCGGCGGGGTGTTGGCAGGGTGGCGGTACGCGGGGGTGGATTATATTTAGGTCAGCGCCGGTCTTGCTTCGTAAAAGACACGGCCCGCGAGCGGGCCGGCTAAACTGGGCGAACGTCGGATTCTTGGAGATCTCGGGATGAGTGGTGATTTGAGCGGGCGGGTGGCGCTGGTGACGGGGGCGTCGCGGGGGCTGGGGCGGGCGATCGCGGAGGGCCTGGGGGCGCGGGGGGCCAAGGTGGCGGTCAATTACTTCGGCAGCGCGGACCTCGCGCGGCAGGTCGTGGAGGCGATCAACGCGGGGGGCGGGACGGCGGCGGCGTTCCAGGCGGACGTGCGCGACGACGCGCAGGTCGCGCGGACGGTCGCTGATATCCAGCGCACGCTCGGCGGGCCGATCGACATCGCGGTATTTAACGCGACGGGGCCCCAGCCGTTCCTTACGCTCGAGGAGTTGAGCTGGCGGGCGATGCTGGACCAGCTCGAATTCTTCGTAAAGAGCCCGATGCTTTTCACACAGGCGATCGTGCCGGGGATGAAGGCGCGGCGGTACGGGCGGATCATCAACATCGGCTCGGAAGTCTTCGAGAAGGGCGTGCCCAAGTTCTCGAATTACGTGGCGGCCAAGGGCGCGCAGCTCGGGCTGACGCGGTCGTGGGCGATGGAATTGGCGGAGTTCGGGATCACCGTGAACCTGGTGGCGCCGGGCTGGATCCCCACCGAGCGGCACACGTCGGACTCTCAGGAGTCGAAAGAGGCCTACGCGGCGGGCGTGCCGATGAAGCGCATGGGCGTGCCGCGGGACATCGCCGAGGCGGTGGCGTTCCTCGCGAGCGACGCCGCGAACTTCATCACGGGGCAGAAGATCTCGGTGAACGGCGGGCACACGCTGGAATGATTCTCTGGAGCAAGGCTCCGCCACGGAGGACACTGAGAACACCGAGGAAAGATAAAGAGTTTATTCTCTCCGTGTCCTCTGTGTTCTCTGTGGCGGAGCCCATTTCACGCGGTCGTGATGCGCCGGTAGATCTCGCCTTCGTTCATCGTCGCGCGTTCGGGACGGCCTTTGTGGAAGTAGGTCAGGCGCGTGTGGTCGAGGCCGAGCAGGTGGAGGACGGTCGCGTGGAGGTCGTGGACGTGGAGGCGGTCTTCGACGGCGCGGAGGCCCAGTTCGTCCGTGGCGCCGATCGTCTTGCCGCCTTTGACGCCGCCGCCCGCCATGTACATGGTGAAGCCGGTGGGGTTGTGGTCGCGGCCGTCGCCCTTCTCGCTCATGGGGGTGCGGCCGAATTCACCGCCCCAGATGACCAGCGTGTCGTCGAGCAGACCGCGGGATTTCAGATCCTTAATCAGCCCGACCACCGGCTTGTCCATTTGCGCGCAGAGCTCGGTGTGGTTTTTCTCGATGTGCGAGTGGGCGTCCCATTTCGATCCCGCGCCGCTGTAGAGCTGGACGAAGCGGACGCCGCGCTCGACCATGCGGCGGGCGAGGAGGCACATGCGGCCCATCGTCGCCGTCGGCTTCTCGTCCATGCCGTAGAGGGCGCGGGTGGCGGCGGATTCGCTCGTCAGGTCGACGGCCTCGGGCGCCTGGGCCTGCATGTGGAACGCCAATTCGTATGAGCGGATGCGGGCGTCGAGCTCCGACAGATCCGGGTGCGACCGTTCGTGCTCCTCGTTCAGTGATTGCAGCAGCGAAAGCTTGGCGTGCTGGCGCGCGTCGCCGACGCTGGCGGGGGTCATCAGGTTGGAGATCGGCGAGGGCGATTCGCCGTTGAGCTTGGTGCCCTGGTAGATTGCGGGCATGAAGCCCGCGCCCCAGTTGCGCGGGCCGTTGATCACCTGCGTGTTCGAATCCGTCAGCACGCAGAACGCGGGCATGTTCTGGTTCTCGGTGCCCAGGCCGTAGGTGACCCACGCGCCCAGCGACGGCCGGCCCGCCAGGATCGAGCCGGTGTTCATCTGGCAGACGCCGCCCGAGTGGTTCAACCCGTCGCTGACGCAGGAGCGGATGACGGCGATGTCGTCGGCGATCTCGCGGTGGTGGGGGATCCAGTCGGACATCCAAAGCCCGGACTGGCCATAGCGCGCCCACTGGCGCTTGCAGGCGAGCAGGGGGGAGTGGCTTTCGCCCATGGCGGTGATCAGGTTGCCGACGAACGAATCGGGCGCCGGTTTGCCGGCGAGTTGGTTGATGAGGGGCTTGGGGTCGAACAGGTCCAGATGGCTCGGCCCGCCTTCCAGGAAGACGAAGATGACGTTCCTGGCGGTGGGCGCGTAGTGCGGTTGCCTGGCCGCCAGGGGATTCAGCGGGTCGGCCACCGGCGCTTGCAGCTTCGACAGCGTGTCGCCCAGCGCCGAATGGTTCAACAAGTACGTCGCGGCGACGGCCCCGAACCCGCCCCCCGCGCGGGCGAGAAACTCGCGCCGCGACCGCGGCGACTGGTGATGCGGCAAACCCGGAATGGCGGTGTTATTCTTCATTGTCCGGCGCCTTCCTAATCCACGTAGAGAAAGCCGTTCGAGTTCAACAGGACGTGACAAAGATCGACCAGGGCGGGGTCGATTCCGGCCGAGACGGAGCTCGATCGCCCGCCGGTGATCTGTTTGACGAGGTCGCGCTGCACGCCCGCGGTGTCCTTGAAAATGCCCGGCTGATCTTCGAAAACCCAGTGACCGCACAGGGCCGATTCGGGCGGCCGGCCGTCGGTATAAAGCAGGTCGCCGCGCGCCAGCGCCTTCCGCGAGACGCGCACCTCGTCGATCAGTCCGTCCCACCCGTGCGCCGGCTTGCCGTCGCGCCCGCCGATGATCAGCGGGCGGTCGTTGTTGTGCGGGGCGGTCAGCGTGTGCGTGACCGATGCGGTCTTGAGCGGCGCGTCCATGTCGCCGATGTCTTTGAGGTAAAACGTGATCCCCGCCGCCGTCGTGTCGCGCAGTTTCATGCTGACGGCGACGTAATACGTTTTGTGCAATTCGATGCGGAAATCGGACGGGATGACTTCGTAACCACCCTTGCCGCCGCCCGCCTGGCCGGCGTCGCAGGCGAGTTGCAGGATCAGGTTCTGTGGCTCGTACTTCGATTTTGCGCTGGTGACGCCCAGCGACCATCCGGCGTGATCGTTCTTCCCGTCCCACTGCGACGCGATGACGCGCACCGACGCGTCGTCGTAGATCGAATCCAGCAGCACGTACGCCTCGACCGTCAGGTCCTCCGTCGGCATGCCGATGGGCGCAGGTAGCCGCAGCATGTCGTCCGGCCGCGCGTTGCGGATGTAGATCGCCTGGCTGCCGAGCTGCGGCATGGCTTTCACGAGCGGCTTCTCGTCGATCGAGCGGGCCACCGGAGTGGCCGCGTTGGGCGAACCTTGGTGCGCCGGCGAGCCGGTCAGGAACTGCGTCGCCAGCTTCAAGTCCTTCTGCGACGGCGCCCTCCCGTATGCCAATCGCCAGGCCGTTGCGACCGTTTGGGCCGGCGGCAGGTTCAACGCGCCCAGCCGCTTGGCGAACATCTCCGCGTGCTTGAGCGGGGCGTCGCCGTTGATCATCAGGAGCGCCTGCGTGGCGGTCGTCGTGTGATTTCGATCGGCCGCGCTGCCGAAGGTGTCGGGGACGTCGAACACCTCCAGCAGTGGATCGCGATTGTTCCGAACGACGCGCGTATAGACGGACCGCCGCGGGTTGGCGGGATCGACGCTGGGCCCGCCGGCCCCGTCGAGCTTTAACTCCCCGCTGACCAGCAGCATCGCGTCGCGAATCTGCTCCGCGTCGAGTCGTCGCGCCGGATATTTCCACAGCAGTCGGTTTTCCGGGTCGCGCGACTTGGCTTCCGCCGGCATGACCCGATTCGACGCCTGCTGATACGTCGCCGACGTCATGATCAACCGGTGAAGCTGTTTAAAGCTCCACCCGTTTCGCACGAATGATCGGGCCAGGTAATCGAGCAACTCCGGGTGCGACGGCCGATCGCCCAGTCGGCCGAAATCGCTGGCCGTCCCCACCAGGCCGCGCCCGAAGTGAAACTGCCATACCCGATTGACCGCGACGCGCGTGGTCAGCGGGTGGTCCGGCTGCGTGAGCCACTTCGCCAGCGCCGTCCGGCGACCAGTCGTGCCGGCCGTCGGCTCCGCAGCCGGCTTGTCGAGCGGCAAGCGGTCCAGCACCACCGGGTAGCCGGCGTCCAGCGGCTTGTCGTGGGGCCCGCCGGGCACGTACGTCGGCGGCGGCGTGCGCCCCACGTCGGTCACCAGCAGCGACGTCTGCAACGGCTTGGGCTTGATGCCGTCAAATTCGGCGAGCTTGCGGACGAGTTCGAGGTGACGTTCTTTCTCGGGTCCGGTGACCTTGGCTTCGCCGGCCTCCATCTTGTCGTAAAGCTGGCGCGTCGCGAGCGTGGCGATCTGCTCTTCGTACGGCGTGCGCTGCGCCTTGGGCTTGTTGACGATGTCCTGGATTTCCTGGGGGAACTTGATCAGGGCGGCGTTGGCGGTTTTCTCGATGAAAGGCCGCTCGATCCGCTCCAGTTCGGCGCGGATGTCGGCAGTTTTAGCCTGCCAGGTTTTCAGTGCTTCGTCGTACGTGGCCTTCGCCTCGGTCGTCGCGACCACGCCGTCTTGAACGGGCAGCATCGGCGCGAAGAACGCCTCAAGGCGGTAATAGTCGCTTTGCAGGATCGGGTCGAACTTATGATCGTGACACTTGGCGCACCCCATCGACAGACCGAGGAACGCGTCGGCCGTCACGTCGGTCATTTCGTCGAGGATATTCTGCCAGTGCTTTTTGACGTCGCGCTGGTTGTATTCGTAGATGCCGTTGCGGAAGAACTCCACTCCGATCAGCACGTTGGGATCGTCGGGCGCGATCTCATCGCCGGCGAGCTGTTCCTGCAAGAACCGGTCGTACGGCTTGTCGTCGTTGAACGACTTGATCACGTAGTCGCGATACGGCCAGACGTTGGGCCGGTACGCATCGGCCTTGTACCCGTCCGATTCGGCATACCGTACCAGGTCGAGCCACGGCCGTGCCATCCGCTCGCCGTAGCGCGGGCTGGCCAGCAACCGATCGACCAACTTCTCCCACGCGTCCGGGGCGGGGTCTTTGACGAATTGATCGATCTCCTCCGGCGTCGGCGGCAGTCCGTGCAGATCGAAACAGGCGCGCCGCACGAGTGTCTCCTTGTCCGCCCGCGGCGCCGGCGACAATCCCTCCGACGCCAGCTTCGCATAGACAAAGTGGTCGATCGCGTTGCGCGACCAGCCGCCGTCCGCCACATCCGGCGGTGTGACGTCGCGCGGCGCCTGGAACGACCAGAAGCGGCGATCCTCGTCGGTGATAACTCGCTTCCTGGAGACCTTCGCCGAAGACGTTTGCGCGCCGGCGGTCGTGCCCCAGGGCGCGCCCATGCTGACCCATTGCGTCAGGATATCAACCTGCGCCGCCGACAGTTGATCGTCGGGCGGCATCTGGAGATCTTTGTCGTGATAAGAGACGGCGGTGATAAGCTTAGATTCCGCGGGACGGCCGGGCACGATGACGGGACCGTCTTTACCCCCCTTGGCGAGTGCTTCGGGCGAATCGAGTCGAAGGCCGCCCTTTTGCTTTTTCTCCCCGTGACAGGATTGGCAGTTCTCGGCCAGCAGCGGCCGGACCTTGGTCTCGAAGAAACGTGCGTGTTCGGCGGGGACGTCGGTCGTCGGCGCAGGGCGAGCGGGCAAGGCCGCGAAGCCGATCCAAACGATTACCAGACCGGGCCATTTCCGCCGGGAGAAGTGCCGCATCGCCATCAGATTGTACCGTGGGGGCGAATCGGCGTTAACGGAAAACGGCTACGTGGAGCGGGCGATCACGAATCCCGCCATGGTATCGAGAACCTGCCGGGCTTCGGTGTCGGGGAGGCCCGCCAGGGCGGTGCGGGCGCGGTCGATTTGGCCCCGCGCGACGTCGCGGGCATAACCGATCGACCGGCTGGGCAGGATGAGATTGCGGATCTTGTCCCCCTTGTCGGGCTCGCGGCTCTCCATGAGCGTCCGCAGCAAAAGGCCGTGCTCGCGCGGGGCGGTGCGCAGGAAGTGGATCATGGGGAGGGTCAGTTTCCCCTTTTCGACGTCGATGCCGAGCGTCTTGCCGACGGTGTGCGGGTCGCCGACGATGTCGAGGATGTCGTCTTCGATCTGGAAGGCGACGCCCAGCGCGCGGCCGTACGTCTCGAACCGCGCCACCACGTCCTCGCCGGCGCCCGCGAGCTTTGCCCCCAGCAGGCAGCACGCGCCGCACAGCGCCGCCGTCTTGCGGCCGATGATCTCGAAGTAGGTCTCCTCGTCGAGGTCGAGGTTGTTGCGGTGATGGATTTGCAGCAATTCGCCTTCGCACACCTCGTTGGTCGTCCTCGCGATCAGGCGGCTGGCGAATTGGTCCTGCAAACTGGAGCAGAGGTGGTACGAATGGCTGATCAGGTAATCCCCGAGTAGGACCGCCGCCTCGTTGCCGCGGAGGTGGTTGAGGGTGGCTCCCTTGCGGCGGAGTTCGGCCTCGTCGAGCACGTCGTCGTGCACGAGCGTCGCCATGTGCACCATCTCGACGACGGTGGCGATCGTCACGTGCGCGTCACCCGCCCCACCGCACGCCTGCCCGCTCAAGAGCACCAGGCAAGGCCGCAGCATCTTCCCGCGGAAGCGGCTGACGTGGCGGACGAGGGTGTTCACACACTCGACGCGCGACTGCAACTCACCCGAAAACAGCCGGTCAACGGCGTGTAAGTGCGGGGCGATGCATTGCGTGAGTTCGGCCAGCATGGAGGTCATTCGATGTCCTCTTTCCGTGTTCGCCGCGGAATTATAAGAATCGCGTCGATCGCGTGCGAATTCGTCCAAAAGTTTCGTAAAGTTTGAAAGTAGCACCGCGCGGCGACTGTCGCGGGCGCGGCGGGCGGCGTAGAATTGGCGGCAATGGACGTGATTTATCTCGACAACAACGCCACGACCCGCCCGGCGCCCGAAGTGGTGGCGGCGATGCACCCGTTCCTGACCGAATGGTACGGCAACCCTTCCAGCATTCACCGATTCGGCCAGCGTGCGCGCCAGGCGCTGGACGAGGCCCGCGGCCAGATCGCGACGCTGGTCGGTTGCAACGAGAGCGAGCTGTCGTTCACGGGCGGTGGCACCGAGTCGATCAACACGGCGATCCGCGGGCTGCTCGTGTCCCGCGCGCCGCGCAAGCGCGTGGTCACGACGGCCGTCGAACACTCCGCCACGCGCGAGTTTTGCGCGCAGCTCGCGCGCGAGGGGTTCGAGATCGTCACGATTGGCGTCGATTCCCGCGGCGCGCTGGACGTGGATCGGTTCACCGCCGCCGTGACCGCGGAGACGGCGCTGGTCTCGGTCATGTGGGTGAACAACGAGACGGGCGTGATCTTTCCGGTCGGGCGGATCGCCGAGATCTGTCGGGCGGCGAAGGTTCCGTTCCACTGCGACGGGACGCAGGCGATCGGCAAGCTGCCGATCGACGTCGCCGCCACCGGCATCGACGCGATGAGCTTCGCGTCGCACAAGTTTCACGGGCCCAAGGGGGTCGGCGCGCTGTTCACGCGGCGCGGCGTGCGCGTGCCGCCGTTGATCATCGGGGGCCCGCAGGAACATGGTCGGCGCGGTGGCACGGAAAACGTTCCCGGCATCGTCGGCATGGGCAAGGCCGCCGAGCTGGCGCTGGCGGCGCTGCCGCACATGCCGCGGCTGGCGGCGCTTCGGGACCGTTTGGAAAAGGGAATCCTGACCTCGCTCGATCAAACGCAGGTGCACGGCGACGTCCGCAACCGCATCGCCAACACCAGCAACATCGGGTTCTGCCGACTGGAGGCTGAAGCGATCCTGCTGCTCCTGAGCGAGCGGGGCGTTTGCGCGTCTGCCGGCGCCGCGTGCAGCAGCGGCAGCCTCGAGCCGTCACCCATTCTGCAGGCGATGAAGCTCGACCCGAAGTACGCCCACGGCGCGATCCGCTTCAGCCTGTCGCGTTATACGACGGAAGCGGAGATCGACCGCACGCTGGGGATCCTGCCGTCGGTCATTGACCGGTTGCGCGCGGTGTTGCCGGTCGGGTGAAAGCGCGTCGTACGGGGTTGAGCCGTATCGGGGTAGCGGGTCCGCGAAGCCGCGAGCCCCCGGTGGACCGCGTTTCCGGCGCTTCTGGACATTCGCCGACGTTGCCGTCACACTTCCCCGACTCATGCCGGTCGGAGTTACTGACTTGTCCGTACAGCCGGGTCCCGCGGTGCTGGTCGGGGGGATGATCGCCCTTTTCGCCTGCTCGCGGCTGCTGGCGACGATCCTGCCGCGCGGCGGCGGCGGCGGCGGCGACGCGGTCGGCATCCGGGCGCTCGCGTACTTCATTCCGATCGCGGCCGCCAGCTTGATCGCGATGCTTCTCGGCCGGTCGGAGATCGCGCTGGGCATCGTGTTCGGCACGAGCGTGGGCGCGGTGACGACGGTCGTCGGCTTCGTCGCGCTGGCCGGGCCGTTCGACGGCGGGCCCGCGCGTCTGCGTCGCGTCTGGCCGTTCCTGCTGGCCGCCGCGCTGCTCGTGATGGTGACGGGGTTCAAGGGGACGCTCAACTGGCGCGACGCCGTCGCGCTGCTCACCGAAGGCTTGATCCTGCTGAGCCTGTGGAACGATCGGCGGATGACCGGCGGGGCGACGCCCCAAAGCGTTCTCGACGAAGCCGAAGCGCACGAACCGCACGGCGCGCCGCGCCACACGTTGCACTACGCGACGCCTTCGGACGCGGCCGGGTGGACCGTCGTCCGGGCCGCCGTCGTCGCGATCGAGCTCGCGCTGATCGGGGCGCTGGCGTGGCTGGGCGGGTGGGGCGTGACGCGCGGGACGATCGGGACGAGCGGGCTATTGCGCGGCATGGCGACCAGCGCGATCGCCGGTTCGGTGGTCAGCCTGGCGATGGTGCTGCCGATGATGTACGGCACGTGGCGGCAGGCGGAAGGGGGGCGCGGGTGGGCGCCGGTGACGTCGCAGATCGCGGTCGTGCTGCTGAACCTGTGCGCGCTGCTGCCGGTGCTCATCCTGATCCCGTATCTGGCCGCCCACGTGCCGGCGGTGGCGCACTGGGCGGGGGACGCGCTGCTCTGGCACGAGGGGCTGCCCAAGCTGCTGGTTTTTCCGGCGCCGATGTGGCGGATCGACAACGTCGTGCTGATCATCATGGGCGTCTTTTTATTGCCGGTGGCGATCGGCAAGTGGAACCTGGGGCGGGAAGAGGGGCTGGTGCTGATCGCGGGCTATTTCTTCTATTTGATCGCGACGGTCGCCAGCGGGTTGGATCCGTCGATCGGGCGGTGATGACAATTCCCGTTGCTTCCTTAGAATCGCCCCCATGACCCCGATCGATTTGTCGAAAATCACCATTGAGAAAAAACCCTTCGAAGGGGAAATGTACGACGTCATGGGGGGCAGCGGCCGCTGGGACGTGAAGGTGGACGAGCACGGGCTGGTGTCGCTGGTCGACGTCATGCCGCGCATGGCCCCCGCCGGCAAGACGGCCGACTTCGCCATCGTGCAGGCGGCGCGCGTCTCCTACGGGGCCGGCACCAAGCAGGTCAACGAGGATCGCGGGTTGATCCGCTACCTCGCCCGGCACCGGCACAGCACGCCGTTCGAGATGGTCGAGTTCAAGTTCCACCACGTCATGCCGATCTTCGTCGCGCGGCAGTGGATCCGGCATCGCACGGCCAATGTGAATGAATATAGCGCACGTTACTCCGTCGTCCGCGACCGCTTCTATCAGCCGTCGATCGAGAACGTGCGCAAGCAGAGCGCCGCCAACCGGCAGGGGGGTGACGAGCCGATGGATCAGGCGACGGCACAGGAGTTCCTGGACTACCTCGACAAGGTGGAGGAGAGCTACAAGGATTACGAGCGGCTGATGGAAAAGGGCGTCGCGCGCGAGATCGCCCGCATCGGCCTGCCGGTCAACGTCTACACCGAGTGGTACTGGAAGATCGACCTGCACAACCTCTTCCACTTCCTGTCGCTGCGGATGGACGCCCACGCCCAACAGGAAATCCGCGACTACGCCAACGCGATGTACGCGCTGATTCAGCCGATCGTCCCGATCGCCGCGGAGGCGTTCCTCGATTACAACTTCGGCGCCCTCCACCTGACCAGACTGGAAGTCGAAGCCATCAAATCCGGAACGCCCCTCGCCAGCGAGAACAAGCGCGAAAACGCCGAGTGGGAAGAAAAGAAAAGGAAGCTCGGCCTGTAGACCACGTCGTATCACGGGCGCCCCGCCCGTACCGGCGACAACCGAAGCTGACCAACCTGAATCACATCGACGCCGAGAGCAAGGGCTCAATTCATGTCCAAGAAGACGAAGATCCCGGACCTCAACGGCCAGGACAGTTGGCGCATCTTCCGCATCATGTCGGAGTTCGTGGAAGGGTTCGAAGTCATGGGGGGCTTCGGCAAGGCGATCAGCATCTTCGGCAGCGCCCGCACCCCGCCGGGTGACCGCTATTATAAAGAGGCCGAGGAAACCGGCCGCCTGTTCGCCAAGGCCGGATTCGGCGTCATCACGGGCGGGGGGCCGGGAATCATGGAGGCGGGGAACAAGGGCGCGTTCGAGGCGGGCGGCCCATCGGCCGGCCTCAACATCACGCTCCCCCAGGAACAGGAAGGCAACCGCTACCAGACCGTCAGCCTCGACTTCCACTATTTCTACGCCCGCAAGGTCATGTTCGTGAAGTACTCCTCAGCCTTCGTCTGCTTCCCCGGCGGCTACGGCACGCTCGACGAGTTCTTCGAGACCATGACGCTGATCCAGACTTTGAAGGTCGAAGCGTTCCCGGTCGTGCTCTACGGGTCGAAGCACTGGAAAGGCCTGGTGAAGTGGATGCGGGAACTCAGCCCCCACTTCATCGACCCGGAGGACCGGGACATCTACAAGGTGGTCGACGATCCGGCGGAGTGCGTGGCCCTGGTCAAGCGCGGCTTGAAGCGCCACTGGTGGAAGCCGGTGGAAGAATCGATCGTGCAACGCGAGAAGGCCAAGGCCGACGCGGGCCAAAACCCCCTGGCCGGCGCGTTCGCCGACGACACCGGCGAAGGCACGCGCTACGGCCGCCGGGCGAAACGTCCCGACAAGAAGCACGTCAGCCTGAGAGGCGCAAAACCGCGGGGGTGACTGCCGGTGGTCCGGTGGGGCGGTGTCCCGCGACGAGCCGTCGGGGTGGCTTCGCTGGTCGATGACGCGTACCAGCGTCGTGGAATTGGTTTGGATTTGATGCGGCGACTCGTCGACACGGCGAAGGAACGGCATTTCACCCAACTCCGGCCGAAATCCTCCTGTATAGCACGGCCACGCAACGACTGGCCCGCAAGGTGGTCATGCGGCTTTCCGATCGCGCCGACGACGATGGCCCCGAAAGGTCGAACGCAAACGCGTGTGCGCGGACGTCGCGCCTGAGAAGTTCCCCTTAGCCCCCAGGCCCGCCACAGTTTCCGCCACCGGCCCGACGCGTCCGGATCGTAAGGGCGGCGAGTGTTTCAAGTGGAAGGCGGTCGAATGACCTTGACGAATGTCTTCCGGGCGATATATTTTCATTCAGAAAGAAATTAACGTGAGATGGATGCGAGGCGGCGATGCCCGGTAAGTACGTGATCGGCCTGGATTTCGGCACGAACTCCGTGCGCGCCCTCGTCGTCGACGTACGCGACGGGCGCGAACTGGGCGAGGGCCTCAGCGATTACGCGCGGGGCGAGCGTGGCGTCGTCCTCAGTCCCGACGACCCCCATCTGGCGCGCCAGCACCCGGCGGACTACCTGGTGGGAATCGAGCGCTCGGTCGCGCGGGCGCTGGGACAAGCCGCCAGCGATCCCGCGTTCTCGCGCGCCGACGTCATCGGCATCGGCGTGGACACCACCGGCAGCACGCCGCTGCCGGTCGACGCGTCGGGCCAGGCCCTGGCACTGTTGCCACGCTTTGAGGAAGAACCAAGCGCGATGGCGTGGCTGTGGAAGGACCACACCTCGCACAACGAGGCCGCCGAAATCACGGCCGCCGCCGCCGATCTCCGACCACACTTTCTGGCCAAGTGCGGCGGGCGGTACTCGTCGGAATGGTACTGGGCCAAGATCCTTCGTTGCGCGCGGGTCGCGCCGGACGTTTCCGCGGCCGCGGCGGGCTGGGTGGAAATCGCCGACTGGATTCCCGCGGTCCTCGCGGGCACAACGGACCCGCGGCGTATGCGCCGCGGCGTCTGTGCCGCCGGGCACAAGGCGTTCTACGGCGTCGATTGGGGCGGGTATCCCGACGAAGCGTTTCTCGGCAAACTCCACCCGGAATTGGCGCGCGTGCGGCGATCGCTGCCCGAACGGGCGTACACGGTGGGAGAATCGGCCGGAGACCTTGGCGCCACGTGGGCCGCGAAGCTCGAATTGCCGCAAGGCATTCCGATCGCCATCGGCGCGTTCGACGCTCACCTCGGTGCGGTGGGCGCCGGGATCGGCCCGGGCTCGCTGGTCAAGGTCATGGGCACCTCGACCTGCGACATCATGGTCAGCGAGCTGGCGCGGCCGCTCGCCGACGTGCCCGGCCTTTGTGGGATCGTGCGCGAGTCGGTCCTGCCGGGATACTTCGGCTTGGAGGCCGGACAGTCCGCCGTCGGCGACATCTTCAACTGGTTTGTGAACCAGGTGCAGCCCGGCGGCGCGGAGGCCGGGACGCACGAGGCGTTAACTCGCCGCGCCGAAATGCTCGCGCCGGGGCAAAGCGGTTTATTGGCCCTGGACTGGCACAACGGAAATCGCACGGTCCTGGTGGATCAGCGCCTCACGGGCATGGTGGTAGGGCTCACGCTATCGACCACGCCCGCCGAGATATACCGGGCGCTCGTGGAAGCCACGGCGTTCGGCGCCCGCGTGATCGTCGAGCGGCTCGAGGAGCACGGTGTCCGCGTCGAGCGCGTCATCAACTGCGGCGGCATCGCGGCGCGGAACCCGATGGTCATGCAGGTCTACGCGGACGTGCTGAACCGCCCGATCGCCGTCGCCCGAAGCCTTCAGACGTGCGCACTGGGCTCGGCGATCGCCGCGTCCGTCGTCGCCGGCACGGCGCGCGGCGGGCACGGCGACTTTCACACCGCCATCGCGGTGATGAGCGGCGTACAGCCGCGCGTCTACGCTCCGGATTCGGGCCACGCCGCCCTCTACGAACGACTATTTCGCCTCTATCGCCAGGCGCACGACGCATTCGGCGTCGCCGGGCACAAGTGCGAGCTCTCGAACGTTATGAAGGATCTCTTGGCAATTCGCGACGAGGTCACGCGCACGTGACCGGCTGGCGGCGGTCAGGTTCCGACGCGCGACCAAGCGTGCACAGGATTAACCCATGGCAGTGAGCACCGATAATCGACCGACCCTCTGGTTCCTGACTGGAAGCCAGCACCTCTACGGCCCGGAGGTATTGCGCCAGGTGGCGCAGAACTCCGCCCGGCTCGTCGAGTCGGTCAACGGCCTGGACCGCATCCCGCTCGCCTTGGCCGCCAAGGCCGTCCTGACCGGCCCGGAAGAAATCGTGAAGGCTTGCCACGAGGCCAACGGCGACCCGAACTGCGCCGGCGTGGTCCTGTGGATGCACACGTTTTCGCCGGCCAAGATGTGGATCGCCGGCCTGCGTGCCTTGCGCAAGCCCGTGTTGCACCTGCACACGCAATTCAACCGCGATCTCCCCTGGGCGACGATCGACATGGATTTCATGAACCTGAACCAGGCCGCCCACGGCGACCGGGAAGCGGGGTTCCTGCACACGCGGCTGCGCATCCCGCGTAAGGTCGTCGTGGGGCACTGGTCCGACGCCGAGGTGTTGGATCGCGTGGCCGCCTGGTCGCGCGCCGCGCTGGGCTGGGCCGACCTGCAGGGGGCGCGCTTCGCGCGGATCGGCGACAACATGCGGTACGTCGCCGTCACCGACGGGGACAAGGTCGCCGCCGAGGTGAAGTTCGGTTTCTCCGTCAACGGTCATGGCGTGGGCGACCTGGTCAAATTCGTGAGCGAGGTCGGCGACGCGCGGGTGACTACGCTGGCGGCGGAATACGACGGCCGCTACGCCGTCAGTCCCGCCCTGCGGAAGGGCGGCGATCGACACGAGGCGCTCCGCGACGGCGCGCGGATCGAGCTGGGCCTCCGCGACTTCCTCCAATCCGGAAACTTCAAAGGCTTCACCACGACCTTCGAAGACCTGCACGGCCTGCGGCAGTTGCCGGGCCTGGCGGTGCAGCGTCTGATGGCCGACGGCTACGGCTTCGGCGCCGAGGGGGATTGGAAAACCTGCGCCCTCCTGCGTGCCGTCAAGACGATGGCCCGGGGGCTCGCCGGTGGCACGAGCTTCATGGAGGACTACACCTATCACCTTGACCCGGCGGATTCGCTGGTCCTCGGCTCCCACATGCTGGAAGTCTGCGAGTCGATCGCGGACGGGCGGCCCGCGCTGGAGATCCACCCGCTCGGCATCGGCGGCAAGTCCGACCCGGTCCGCCTGGTCTTTAACGCGCAAGCCGGCCCCGCGATCAACGCGTCGCTGGTCGATCTGGGCAACCGCTTCCGACTGATCGTCAACGAAGTGGACGCGATCTCGCCGCCCCAGCCCCTCCCGAAGCTGCCCGTGGCCCGAGCCGTCTGGCGCTGCCGGCCGGACTTCAAGACCGCGTGCGCCAGTTGGATTTATGCCGGCGGCGCGCACCACACCGTTTACAGTTACGCCGCCAACGTCGAGCACCTTCGCGATTTTGCGGAGATCGCGGGCATCGAGCTGGTCACCATCGACGCCGGCTCGAACATTGAGTCGCTCCGTCAGACGCTGCGCAACAACGAGGTTTACTACCATTTCGTGCCGGGGCTGGCACAGGTTTGAGAATGAAGTTCGACGAACTCAAGCAACGCGTGCTGAAGGCAAATCTCGCTTTGGTCGACGCCGGCCTGGTGGTGCTGACGTGGGGCAACGCGAGCGGCGCCGACCGAGCGTTGGGCGTCATGGCGATTAAGCCGAGCGGGGTCTCGTACGACGAGCTAACCGCCGAACAGATCGTCGTATTGTCGATCAGGACGGGGGACGTCCTCGAAGGCGGCGGTCGCCCCTCGTCCGATACGCCCACGCACCTGCACCTCTACCGCGAGTTTCCCGCCGCGAATGGCGTCGTCCACACACATTCGCCCAACGCGACGGCGTTCGCGCAGGCCCGACGCCCGATCCCTTGCTTCGGCACCACGCACGCCGATAACTTTCACGGCGACATTCCCGTCACCCGCGAGCTGAGCTCTCGGGAAGTCGAGGAGGATTACGAGCTCAATACCGGGCGCGTCATCGTCGAACGATTCCGCAGCGCCGGTATCGATCCGGAACGCCTGCCGGGCGTGCTCGTCGCCAGCCACGCCCCGTTCGCCTGGGGCGCATCGCCCGAGAAGGCGGTCGAAAACGCGGTCGTGTTGGAGTTCGCGGCGCAGATGGCGCTCGCCGGGCTGTCGCTCGCAGCGGACATCAAGCCGATCCCGGCCTACCTGCTCGACAAACATTTCCTTCGAAAGCACGGCCCCAAGGCTTATTATGGCCAGCCGAAATCCTGACGCAGTCGCCGCGTCCGATACGGCGGACACCCAGTCAAACGCGAATTCAAGATGACGAGTCTCGCAACACCCGACGTCGCCGTGATCTTCGACATGGACGGCGTGCTCGTGCTGACCGAAGAGGCCCACTGGCAAAGCTGGCTCGAAGCCGCCCGGCCGCGCGGCGCGGAACTGAGTCACGCCGCCTTCAAAAGTTGCTTCGGGCGGATCAATCCCGATTGCATTCCGATCCTGTTCGGACCGCGGTCGCCCGAGGATACGCTGGCAATCGCCGACGAGAAGGAGGCGGCGTTCCGCCGGATCGTCCGGGCCCGCGTCCCGCTCGTCCCGGGGATCGTCGAACTGCTCACGTCCCTGTCGAACCTGGGCGCGCGGCTGGCCGTCGGATCGTCCGGGCCGCCCGAAAACGTGAAGGCATTGGTCGAAGGGGGCGGCATCGCCCACTTCTTCGGCGCGACCGTGGACGGCGCGCAGGTCCGCCGCGGGAAGCCCGCGCCGGACGTGTTCCTGATCGGCGCCGAGCGTCTGGGCGTTGCCCCATCGGCCTGTGCGGTGATCGAAGACGCCCCGGTCGGCATCCGCGCCGCGGTCGCCGCCGGGATGCTTCCGGTCGGCGTGGCGACGACGCACCCCCAGGCCGAACTGCGGGAAGCCGGGGCGACCTTGGTATACCGCGATCCCGCCGCGATCGACCCCGACCGATTCGTACAAATGCTTAGGGAACGCGCGTGCGACAATGCCTGACGCCAGTCGATCTGCCGCGTAAACTGTGCCCGCATGGCCAATTCAACGTACCTCCGGCGAATGAACCAGCGCCGCATCATCCAAACGGTCGCGCGCCACGGTTCCATCTCGCGCTCCGACCTCGCCCGGGTGACCGGCATGAGCCAGCCGACCGTCAGCCGCATTGCCGATCAACTCCTGTCGGAAGAGGTGCTTGCAACGTGCGATGCCGACCCCGCGCCGAGCGAGCACCCCTCGGCCAAAAGTACCACCGTGCTCGGCCGCCCCTCGACGCGGCTCGAACTCGACCGCCACCGGCCGCGCTTCTGCACGGTGCAGCTTGGCGTCCGTCACACGCGCATGGCCGTCCTGCCGGTCGCGATCCCGTCCGAGGACCGGTGGGACTCCGAGTTCCTCACTCCCGCCTCCGCGGACGCCTGGCTCCGGCAACTGGCAAAACTCTGGAAACCCCATCGACATAAGGGGCTGAGGACGATCGTCAGCCTTCCCGGCGTCGTGGACGAACGTACCGGCAAGGTTTACCTCTCTCCCAACGTTCGATGGTTAGAGAAGACGAACCTGGGCGATAGCCTGAGCGATATTCTCGATACCCAGGTCGTCTTCAAGCAGGAGATTCGACTCCTGGCCTTGGGCCATCTCGCGGCCGAACCCGAATCCGGCGACTTCCTGCTGGTCGATTCGGGCAACGGCGTGGGCGCCGCGGCCGTAATCGGCGGAAACCTGTTCAGCGGGTCCATCCCGCTCAGCGGCGAGATCGGGCACGTCGCCGTCCAGGGGAACGCTCGGCAATGCGGGTGCGGCGCGATCGGCTGCCTGGAGACCCTCATCGCCCGGCCGGGTTTATTGGCCAGCGCCGCCGAGCACGGGCTGCCCAAATCGTGGCCCGCCGTCATCGAGTACCTGGCGGACCGCCCGCTCCCGCGTTGGCTTAAGCAGTCGCTCGAAAGCGCCGCCGTCGACATCGCCGCCGCGCTCAACCTTCTGGGTCTGCGCCAGGTCGTGCTCACGGGTGCCTTCCGCGAACTGCCGCCGTACTGCGTCGAGTACCTGAGCAACTCGGTACGGCGGCACGCCATGTGGGCGCGCTTCGGGGAAATCTCGATCCGAACCGCGCCGCGCCGGCGGCAGGCGGGCATGGTCTCCGTCGCCCTGGACGGCGTCCTGCTCGACTGAGCGCCCGACGAAAATGGCGAGTTCTGCCTTGCAACCAGATTAATATTCGTACAGAATGAAAGTAATGACGATCGTTGATGGATACCGCTTTAACCCCCGGCGCGTCGGCGACGAGCGAGTGACGCGCGACACCCACGGGCGGTGTTCCTAACGCCCAGGAGGCTCCATGAAATCGAAAGCGACCCTCACCCTTGTGTGCGCGGCGTGTGCCGCATTTTGCGGCCCGATCCAACCACCCGCCGCACGGGCCGATATCACCGCCACCCTGGACGTCGAGGTCAATAAGCCCGGACCCGCAATCCCCAAGACGTTTTACGGGCTGATGACCGAAGAGATCAATCACAGTTACGACGGCGGCCTGTTCGCCGAGCTGATCCAGAACCGCACCTTCCAGGACCCCGCGCCACGCGGACGGCAGCAGGCGGCGCAGCCCCGCACACTGCCCATCCACTGGTCGCTGATCGGCGACGGCAAGGCGAGCCCGGACCGCGAGAATCCCGTGAACCCCGCCTTGCCGGTCAGCCTCCGTCTCGATTTGTCCGGCGGCAAGGCCGGCGTCGCCAACGACGGCTACTGGGGAATTCCCGTCAAGCCCGACACCACCTACACGGCGAGCTTTTACGCCAAGGCGGGCGGTGACTTCGCGGGCCCCGTCACCGCATCGCTCGTCCTCGACGACGGCGGCGGCGTCACGGTCGCCAAGGTCGATTCGCCCGCCATCACCAACGCGTGGCAGAAATACACCGTGAAGCTCGCGACAGCCCACGACGCGCCGTCCACGGCTAAGGCGCAGTTCGTCCTCTCGGCGTCGGGAAACGGCAGCGTGACGTTCAGCCTGGTCTCCCTGTTCCCGCCAACCTACCAGAACACGCCCAACGGGCTCCGCCCCGACCTCATGAAGCTCATGGCGGACATGCACCCGTCGTTCATCCGGCTTCCCGGCGGTAATTACGTCGAGGGCAGCACCTTCGCCACACGCTTCAACTGGAAGCAGATGATCGGCCCCGCCGACCAGCGCCCGGGCCACATGGGGTGCTGGGGCTATCGCTCGTCCGACGGCTTCGGCCTTCCCGAGTACCTGCTCTGGTGCAAGCAACTGGACGCCGAGCCGGTGCTGGCCGTGTTCGCCGGGTACGTACTCAATCGACAGCACGTCGATGCCGGAAGCCCGGAGATGGCCCAGTATACGCTGGAAGCCCTGGAGGAAATCGAATACGTCAGCGGCCCCGCCGACAGCGAATGGGGAAAGCGCCGCGCCGCCGACGGCTTCCCCGAGCCCTTCCCGCTTCACTACGTCGAGGTCGGCAACGAAGACTGGTTCGACCGTTCCGGCAGCTACGACGGCCGCTTCACCCAGATGGCCAAGGCGATCCGCCAGCGCTATCCCCAGTTGAAGATCATCGCCACCGCGCCCGTCGCCAGTTTCAAGCCCGACCTGTACGACGACCACTTCTACCGCAGCGCCCAACAGCTCGTGAAACAGGCGGCCCAGTACGACAAGCCGCCCGACGCGCCGCTCAAGTTCAACGGCGGCGCGTGGAACGGCCGCCAGCCCGACGGCGTCCAGACGTTCGTCGGCGAATGGGCCACGCAGGAAGGCCGCCCAACGCCCGACCTCAACGCCGCCCTGGCCGACGCCGCCTTCGTCATGGGCCTGGAGAAGAACGCCGACGTCATCCCGATGGAGTGCTACGCGCCCCTCTTGGTCAACGTCAGCCCGCCGGACCAGGCCAAGGGGTACCCCAAGGCCTGGCAATGGAACACGAACCTGATCGGCTACGACGCCCTGCGCAGCTTCGGCTCGCCCAGCTACTACGCCCAAGCCATGCTGGGTCAGAACAAGGGCGACGTCGTGCTCCCCGCAAAGCTGACCATCACGCCCGCCCCCGCGACCGAGCGTCCCGCCGCGGACCAGCCCGCCCGCCCCGTCCCAACCCCCGCGTTCGCGTCGGCGACCTACTCGAACGCCGGGCACACCGTCATCGTGAAGCTCGTTAACATCGAAAAGGAGCCCGTCGACCTCACCCTCAACCTTCGCGGCGTCGGCAACGTAGACCCCAGCGCGACGGCCATCGTCCTCGAGGGTAACGATCCGAAGGCGGTAAACACCCTCGATGAACCGACCAAAGTAACGCCCAGGTCGGCCACGATCGACAACGCCTCCCCATCGTTCCGCCACACGATTCCTCCACTCTCGTTCACGGTGTTGCGCCTGAACGTTTCACACCCGTAATTGCGACGGGGTAACGGAAAAGCCGGCCCGCTTCTCACGGCCCTTGGCGCGGGCGGGGAACCTCGGACGCGACGTTCTCGGAATCTTCATCCATGCCCGGAGCCGCAAATGCCCGTCACAGCGGAAGCGGATAAACGTTCGCGGTTTACGCCCGGACAGCTTCACGAGGCGCGGCGGTTTCGTCTCGATGACCTCCCATTACCTCCCGCGCCGCTGGCGGTGGCGGGCGGCGGCCACGAGTTTTGCCGGCCCGATTGCGCGATCGACCGCGAGAACTCTCCGTACTATTCCGTCGAATTCGTTGCCCGCGGGCGCGGCTGGCTTACCCTGGGCGGCCGGGGACAGCGCCTCGACGCGGGCACCGTCTTCACGTACGGCCCTGGCGTCGCACACCGGATCAGCGCCGATCCGGCTGACTCGCTCGAGAATTACTTCGTCGAATTCGCCGATCCGCGCGCGCCGCGCGTTCTGACGGAATACGGGCTGGAGCCCGGGACGGTGGCGCGCGTCTCGTCCGTCTGCGAGGTCCAGGACGTCTTCGACAACCTCATGCGCGACGGATCGCGCGCGGGCGGTGAGTCGTCGGGCGTACTCTGCGCGGCGCTGGCCGAGTACCTGTTGATCAAGGTGTCCAGCCTGATGGTCCGACCGGGAACGTGTCGCTCGACGGCGTGCGCCAAGTTCGAGCGTTGCCGCCAGTACATCGCCGCCCATTTCCGACGGCTGAAGACGTTGGCGCAGATTGCCCAGGAGTGTGAAATTGACCAGGCCTACCTGTGCCGGCTCTTCCGCCGGTTCGACCACCAGGCGCCTTATCAATACCTTCTGCGCCTGAAGATGACGTTTGCCGCCGAGCGGCTACGCGACCGAAACGTGCTTGTGAAAGAGGTGGCGGCGAGCGTGGGATTCGCCGATCCGTTCCACTTCTCCCACGCCTTCAAGAACGTACTCGGGACTTCGCCCGAGGTTTTCAGGAGGCTCCGGGAGTAGAACCGGGGGACGTTACCGAAATGTCCCGGGTCCGCACCTGAGAAGTATCACCCAGCTCACTGGAAAATCAGTTGAGCAAATCCGTGCAGGCTCTTCCGCCACGTCTGGAATTCGTGGGCCGTGCCGGGAGCCTCATAGGCGACATGCTTGATGCCGGCCGCGTCCAAGGCGGCGTTGACATTCCGGAAATTCTCAATGTTTTCCTTCGTGCCCATGCTCAGGTAAAAGACCTTCGCCTTGGAATTGAAGTCCTTAGCGTCGCGCATCGCGCCGTTGTAGCCGTTCTGCACGTCCCGGGTGCCCCCGCCGCTGAAGCCGGCGATGTAGGCGAATTTGTCGAGGTTCTTCGTGCCGATCTGCACCGCCTGGCCGGCCCCCATCGACAGGCCGGCGATCGCCCGGTGATCGCGGTCGGTGAGCGTGCGGAAGCTCGATTCGGTCATCGGGATGATTTCGGTGAGAAGGATCTGCTCGAACTGCTGGCCGGCAATCCCGCCGAACGGACCGCGCGGCCCGCGCCCGGGCGCGGCGGCGGCGGGTTGAGTCGCCGACGCCCCGCGTTGCCCGCCAGTGGCCGCCTGCGTCGCGGGTCCCGCGCCGCGCCGCGCGCCGCCGGCGAACAGCGCGCTCCCGCCACCGTTGTCCATCACCACGATCATCGGCTTGGCCTTGCCCTCGGCGATCAGGTTATCGAGGATGAAGTTCATCCGCCCCTGGATCGACCAGGCACGCTCGTCTTCGCCCGCGCCGTGCTGCAGGTAAAGCACCGGGTACCGCGCCCCGGCGTTCTTGTCATAGTCCGGCGGCGTGTAGACGAAGGCCCGTCGCCACGCGCCGGTGATCTTCGAGAAATACGGATGGACGCGAACCTCGCCGTGCGGCACGTCCTTGGCGTCGTAGAAATCGACGCCCTTCTCTGGGATTTCAATCCCGCTCCACATGTGACTCGAGCCGAAGAAGCTTTCGCTGTTCGGGTCGGCGACGCTCACCCCGTCGATGACCAACTGATAATAATGGAAGCCCGGATCCAGTGGTCGAGTGGTTCCGGTCCACACGCCATTCTCGTCCTTCGTCAGCGGCGTCCCCCCGCCCAGGCTCACGCGCACGTTTTGCGCGTTCGGCGCGGTGACGCGAAACGTCGCATGCCGCTCCGAATCGACTTGCGGGTACGACTGCCCGGGCGCGTTCGTCGTCGCCGGCTTGGAATCCGCCCCCGGCTGGGTGGCCTGCCCAAAGGACGATTGTCCCGCGAGCATCGCCAGATTCAGAGCACCGACGGAGAGCATTCTCTTCATCGCCGCAAGCATACGCGCCCAACGAAATCCGAAAATGGCAAATCTTGCCACCCCATGCGGATTCTTGACCGCCGCCACCCGTCCGCCACTGCGGCGAAAACGCGAACGGTTGTCACTCAATCAATGCCACGAAACTACTGCACCGCAACCCGCGATCGATAGTCTCTCGCACGGTAGGCGAAGTAGTCGAAATCCGCGGGGCGCCCCGTCCCCGCGCCATCCTGACAGCAGACCCCGGCGAAGGCACCGGTAAAATTCGGCAGCGTCGGCGGGCCCGCCTCGTCGGACACAATGCTCGCATCAAACACCTGCGGCAACGTCCGCCACTCCTCCCGCGGGAGGCGGTACGAGAAGACCAACCGTTCGTAATCCACGTCCATTCGGAGCTCGACGTCGCCCGTCCCCGCGGGAAGCGAAATTGGATCGCTGAAACTGTCGCCGATATCGGTGACGCACGACATGACCCGCAAGTGGCGTCCGATTTCCGCGTCCTCGGACAGGAACAGGTAGTGAAACTTGGTCGCGTTGTAATACAGGATCAGCCCCGCCGCCTGCTGAAAATGTTCCGGCCGAAACTCCATCCGCGTCGCCGCCGTGAAACAGAAATCCTGCTGCCGCCGGGCGACCAGCGCCTGTTCGAACTGGCTGCCCAGGCTCTCTCGCCCGAACAGCCGCAGGAAACCGGGGCGCTCGGTCAAACTCCAGATGCGCCGCGGGTATGGCGTGCGCAGCCACTGAAAATCGATGGGGAGTTCCGGCGAATCGAACTCCTCGCGGTCGCCCCGCCCGGGGAACGGGTGAGCCGGCAAGACCGGGGCCGCAACCGTAACCCGCGGCAGGCCCGTACCGTCCTCGGTGCGAAGCCATCCGTCGGCCGACCAAACCATCTTCTGTATCGCCGTCTCGCGCCCCAGCACACAGCGCCCCCGATAGGGCAGCGGCCGGCCGCACAGATAGGCCATGTAGGTCTGGCCGCACGGCGTATCGACGAGCGACCCGTGCCCCGCACGCTGGAGTGGACTGTCCGGTCGATCGCGCGCCGTCAGCACGTAAGTGTCCGGATGCACTTCGTACGGCCCTCCGATGTGTCGCGACCGCGCCATCGTGACCGCGTGGCCCCAGAACGTGCCCCCCTCGGCGACCAGCAGGTGGTAATACCCGTCGCGCTTGTACAAATGGGGGCCTTCGGTAAATCCGATGGGCGTCCCGCCAAAGATCACCCGCCGCTCCCCGACCAGCCGCCGCTCTCGCGGCGAATACTCCTGCAACACGATCCCCGCGAACCGATTCCGGCCCGGCCGATGATCCCAGAGCATGTTGAGCAGGTATTTCCGCCCGTCGTCGTCATGGAATAGCGACGGGTCGAAGCCGCTGCCGTTCAGGTAGACCGGATCGGACCACTCGCCATCAATGCGAGGGGACGTAACAAGATAATTGTGAAAATCGCGCAGCGAAGCGTTCGACGCGCCACCCACCGACGCGCGGCCGTATCGTTTCACGTCGGTGTAGACCAGATGGAACAGCCCGTCGGCGTGCGTCAGGCAAGGCGCCCAGACGCCGCAGGAATCGGGGGCGCCGCGCAGGTCCAGTTGGCGGTCTCGCCGCAGCGGGCGCGTGAGCAGCCGCCAGTTCACCAGGTCCCTGGAGTGGTGAATTTGAACGCCCGGATACCACTCGAACGTCGAGGTGGCGATGTAATAGTCGTCGCCGACGCGGAGGATCGACGGATCGGGATTGAATCCGCGCAGGATCGGGTTGGTGATGTCCATGCCACTCAACGTTCATTCGCCCGCATTCTCGCCAACCGACGTGACGACGGGGAACCCGAAAGACTCCGGGTCGTGACGCTCGCGCACCACGGTCCACAAAACCACGGCGCCGACGATGTCCAGAACACTGAGGCAGACGAAGAACGGCGAATAGCCGATTCGCGCCACCAGATACCCGATCATCAACGAGAACGTCAGCAAACCGGCATTGCCCATTGTGCCCGCCATCCCGGCGACCGTCGCCACCTCACTCCGCCGAAACAGGTCCGACGCCATCGTGATGACCGTCACCGAAAGCGTCTGATGGGCGAAGCCCGCGACGCTGAACAGCAGGATCGCCGCGTACGGACTCGAAACCGTCCCCGCGAACGCCGCCCCCGTCATTAGCACCGCCCCCACCGTGAACGCCACACGTCTGGCGTTGATCACCGACAGTCCTCTGTATTTCTGAAGCGACGCGCTGACGAACCCGCCGAAGACGCACCCCAGGTCCGCCGCCAGGAACGGCAGCCACGCGAACACCGCGATCTGCTTGAGATCCCACCCGCGCTCCTTGTTCAAATACAGCGGCAGCCAGTATGACAGCGTGCCCCACATCGGATCGGCCAGGAACCGTGGGATGGCGATGCCCCAAAAATTCCGCTGCCGCAAGACCCGCACGACCGACGGCCGCTCCGTCGCCGCCGCCGCCGCGCCCAGCGCCCGCTCCTGCCCCGCGACGATGTACTGCCGCTCCCGCCCTGAAAGCCACGGGTGCTCGGACGGCGACCGGTAGAACACCAGCCACAGCGCCACCCACGCCAAACCCATCGCCCCCGTGACCACGAACGCCGTCTGCCAGTTGAAAAGAAAGATCGCCGCCGCGACCAGCGGCGGAGCGAGCATCGATCCCAGCGACGCCCCGATGTTGTAAATCCCTCCGGCCAGCCCCCGTTCACGCGCCGGGAACCACTCGGCAGTCGCCTTCACACCCGACGGGTTCGCCGACCCCTCGGCAAAGCCAAGGAGGCCCCGTAGAAATGCCAGCGCCTTCCACGAGCCCGCCAGCCCGTGCGCCATGTTGATGACCGACCACGCGACCGCGAAGATCGCGACCCCGATCCGCAGCCCCACCACGTCCAGCACGTACCCACAGATCGGCTGGAGCATGATCGTCCCCTGGAACGCCCCCGTGATCCACGAGTATTGCCGTTCCGTGATGTGCAGCGTGTCCTGAAGCCTGACCTGCGCCACCGACAACGTGTTGCGCGTCAGGTAATTCAGGATCGACCCGAGCATGATCAGCCCGATCATCCACCAGCGCAGGCCGGGCACCTTGAACGAAGGCGTCACCCCCACGCGCGGTTCGCGTTCGGTCGCTTCCGGATCGGAGACGTTCATGACCTTCCCTCCCCGCCGCCGATCACTTGGGCACGGCCGGCTCGGGGCTGGGGTGCAGCGCGGCATCCACGATCGCCGTGTAGGCGGGCTTCCGACGGTTGTCGGCGTCGAGGATCAGCGGATTCTGGCCGAAGCGCCAGGTGCGGCGGTCGTTGAGCCCCCAGAACGTAACGCGCTCGACCGTGTCCCGGTGCTTATTCAGGATCGCGAACAGCCGCGCGTACGTATCCGCCTGGGTCCGCAGGTCTTGTGCCGAAGGGGGCGTGACCGGCCCCCGCGCGCCAAAGCCCCCACGCCCGAGCTGCCCACCAGACTGACCGCGAATGGTCACGTCCAGTTCCGAAATGCTCACCTTCAGGCCCAGCGACGCGTAATCCGAGATCGCCTTGTCAACCGCGGCCAACGGGAGCGTGACCGAGTTCCAGTGTCCCTGAATGCCCACGCCGTGGATCGGCGCGCCCTCCGCGATCAACCGCTTGAGCAGTACCATCGAACTCGCGTGTTTCGCGCCCGACTCGATGTTGTAATCGTTGTAGTACAGCTTCGCGTCGGGGTCCGCCTCGTGGGCGTATTTGAACGCGAGCGTCAGGAATTCCGGCCCCATGGTCTGCAGCCACTGGGAATTCCGCAGGTTCTCCGTCCGCCCGGTCTCCGCGTTACCGCCGTCGTTAATGGCTTCGTTGACGACGTCCCAGCTTTGAATCTTTCCCTTGTAGTGGCCGACCAGCGTGGTGATGTGTTCCTTCAGCCGCCGGGTCACCGCTTCCTTGTCGCGATCCGCGAAGAACCACTTGTTGGTTTGCGCGTGCCAAACCAGCGTGTGCCCGTGAACCACGATCCCATTCTCCACGCACCATTTCACCAGCGCGTCGGGGCGCTCGTATCGCCACGTGCCCTCTTCGGGATGAACGGGGCCCGGCTTCAGGCAGTTTTCCGGCGTCACCACGTTGAAATTCTGCTTGATCGCGGCGAGTTCCGCGTCGGAATAATTGCCCGGGATGTCCCCCGCCGTCCCGATCAGAAAGCGCTTGGCGTAAACGTCCTTGATCGTCGGGCCGTGCTGATCGACAGCCGGCGCAGAGGTCGGCGCCGACGCCGGCTTCGTCGCCGTCTGCCCACTGGCAGCCGACGCCGCAACGGCGAGGACGCCAACGCCCAAGCGACCCAACCAGCGAGGGACCGACCGTTTTACGATGGTATTCATCATGGGTTAGACCGGTTGGCGATCACACGAGGCCGGTGGCCGGATGCGTCCAGGGCGAACGGTAAGCGCGCCGCAGCAACTTCGTAGCCTCGACGTCGCCAACTACTTCCCGTTTGACGGGGTCATAGCGGAGCGGCCTACCGTCCAACTGCATCGAAAGGTTCGCCAGGATACACGACGCCGTCGAGATGTGCCCCTGCTCGATGTCCGCCACCGGCTTGCCGCGCGACTCAATTGCCGCCAGAAAATCCCTCATGTTAGCCCGGGTGGCTGGCGCCCCTTGCAGGTCGATGTCCGGCTCGGTCACGTCTTCCGGATACTGTTCGCGTTCGATCACGCAGTCCTTGTGAATCGACTTCCCGTTCCCGTCGGGAACGAAGTCGTAACTGGCCGGGCTGACCTTCAGCGTCCCGTGCTCCCCGTAAATCATCAGCGCCCACGGGTATCGCGCGTCGGGCGCGGTCCCCCACGTCCGGTGCTGCCAGTTGATCTCCATGCCCGGGTATTTGAACGTCGCGCTCTGCGTGTCCGAAATGTTCGACTTCCCCCCGGTCTCAACATAAATGCCGCCGCGAGAGAAAACCTGGTCCGGCCACCCCAGCCCGAGCATCCAGCGGGCCGTGTCGAACATGTGTACGCACATGTCCCCGACGATCCCGTTTCCGTATTCCATGAACGTCCGCCACCACCGCTTGTGGGGGATCATGTCGTAAGGACGCTTCGGCGCCGGCCCGGTCCATAACTCGTAGTCGAAGTAATCCGGCACGGCCGATTCGGGCGGATTCCCGTTGGCGCGCATGTGATAGTAACAACAAATGTCCACGTGACCGACCTTGCCCAGCATGCCGCCGTCCACAACCGTCCGCTTCGCCTCAACGATGTGCGGCGTGCTCTTGCGCTGCGTGCCCACCTGCACGACGCGCTTGTTCTTTCGCGCCGCCGCCAGCATTGCCTCCCCCTCCAGCACGTCGCGGCTCACGGGCTTCTGCACGTACACGTCCGCGCCCGCCTCCATTGCCGCGATCGCGTGCAACGCGTGCCAGTGGTCCGGCGAACCCACCAGCACGATGTCCAAGTCCCTTTCCTTCAACATTTCGCGGTAATCGTTGCAAATCTTCGGAGTTTTTCGCGATTTCTGGCGTCCCGCCACCATTTCCGCAGCCCCCGCGAGCATTTTCTTATCCACGTCACAAATCGACACCACCTCCACCGGCCAAACCTGCACCAAGCGAAACAAGTCGTTCTTCCCGTACCAACCGGCTCCAATCAGTCCGACACGATAGCTCTTCTGCTCCGCACCACAGGCCACGTAGCCCCCGAGCATCGAAGCCGATAGGCCGGCGGTACCCAACTTCAAGAAATTTCGGCGGTTCATGAATTTCCCTCTAGGTGTTGTGATCGACCGCCGGCTCGCAGCAGTCGGCGGTTTTCGTTGAACGAAGCGCGCGATGAAGTCGATCCGGAACGGCCGGCAGCATATCGAACCGATTCTCCGAAAGACATGTCAGGATTTGACCACACATGCCGAATGTTGACCGAAATGCACCGCGCGGCACGCAACGCGATACCCGAATACCGGCGTTCAACAATTCACATCATCGGGCAAGTTTCGTCATTTCGCATGACGACGTAAGAGGTATCCTTCTGGGCATGAACGCGAAACTCGCATCGTTGCTATCCATCGCACTCCTCGTTCTTAGCAGTAAGGCCTCCGCCGCCCCGGACCCGAACTTCTACATCTTCCTGTGCTTCGGACAGTCCAACATGGAAGGCGCCGGCCGGATTGAGGCACAGGACAAGACCGTCGACGATCGCTTCCAAGTGTTAGAAGCCGTCGACGCGCCAAACCTGGAGCGGAAACAGGGCAACTGGTACCCCGCCGTCCCCCCGCTATGCAGGGCGCGCACGGGCATTTGTCCGGTCGACTATTTCGGCAGGACAATGGTCGCCAATCTGCCGAAGAACGTCCGCGTCGGCGTCGTGAACGTTTCCGTCGCCGGCTGCAAGATCGAACTGTTCGACAAGGAGAACTACCGGGCCTACGCCGCCACCGCCCCCGCCTGGATGGCCAGGATGATCAAGGAGTACGACGGTAACCCCTACCAGCACCTCGTCGAGATGGGAAGGCTGGCCCAGAAGGAGGGCGTGATTAAAGGCATCCTTCTGCACCAGGGGGAGTCCAACACCAACGACAAACAGTGGCCCGAGAAGGTGAAGCACATCTACGACAACCTGATCAAGGACCTCGATCTCAAACCCGAGTCCGTCCCGCTGCTGGCTGGCGAACTTGTGAACGCCGATCGGCAAGGTGCATGCGCCAGCATGAACGAGATCATCGCGGAATTGCCACGGGCGATCCCCAATTCCTACGTCATTTCTTCCGCCGGTTGCGAAGCGGGTCGAGACCATCTGCACTTCACGACGGCCGGCTATCGAGAATTCGGAAAACGCTACGCCGAGAAAATGGTTCGCCTCCTGGGCTATACGATCGCCCCAACAGACGGGCAACGTTTTGGTGAACGCGGCCCGTCCGCGGTGCCAACACCCAAACTGTGAAAGCGACCTTTTGGCGACGCTTGATGTTTATGAGGCTCCGCGCCCGGGAGCACCTCTCCCGTCCGTTTCCAGAATGCGCTCCCACCTGCGTTTTCCTGGGTCGAAAGCCGACTGAGCGATGCGGGTTCGCGCAGTTCCGCAAGGTCTGGATCGGCCTGCCAAAGCGTTAACGTTTTTCCCGACCAGATCGCGATCGGTGTCGGTGCCGCTTGTCAATAATCGGATGCAGTTGTCGACGTCGGCTTGCAACCATTCGCGAGCGTGGTCGCGCAGGCGCAGGCGCTGGTCTTCGTTCAAGCCTGGTGTGTCCTTGCCAAATCCATGTGCAGCGGCGGCAGCCGCGCAGCGGGCGGCGAGGTAGCGCGGTGCGGTTCGAAGCACCTCGCTACGGTTATGTGCGTCGCCGCTCGGCCAGGGGTTGTTTAGTTCAGATGGGCTTCGTTTCAAAACGGCCAATAGTCGTGGGTAAAACTCCTGAACCACGGACGTCCGCCGTGCGACGGAAAGCGACGGAATTCGAAGTCCTCAATCGTGACGGCTACTCAAACATCTCGGGCCGTAGCTGTCCGCCCAACTCTATGATCTTGTCTGCCGGGACGTTCAGACGCCTGGCCGCCTCGCGAATCGCCTCGGCGCTGGGCGCTTCGTACAGGCAGTAGGTCTTTTTCTTGTCGGCGCTCAGAAAAGAGAAGACCCACCGCAGGCTTAGCTCGTCGTTCACTTGCTTAATAGCCGAGGCGGCTTCCTTGGTGACCTCGAGCTGCTCGGCGAAGTTTCGTTCGATGAGGAATTGAGGCATGGGCGGCTCCGAGATCGACCGGGGCTTTCTTCGATCGCTATGCGGCCGGAAGACATCTGACCATCACGCTACCAACCTACTCTAAGGCACGGCCAAGAATACCGCCTAAGTTGCATCCGGCAACAGCAGCGGGTTAGGCTCTGTCTCGCCGTCAGCATGGACTCTCACCTCACCGACGCCGACGTACAAGAGCTCCGCGCGAACTTTGCCGGACGGTTGCTTCGTCCCGTCGATGAACGGTACGAAGAGGTGCGCTCGATTTGGAATGGGGCGATCCGCCGACGTCCCGCCCTCATCGCCAGTTGCACAGGCGCCGCCGACGTCCTCGCCGCGGTGCGTTTCGCCCGGGACCGGGGATTGGAGATTTCGGTTCGGGGCGGCGGCCATGCGGTCGCGGGCCACGCCTTGTGCGACGGTGGCGTCCTCATTGACCTCTCGCCGATGACGTCGGTACGCGTCGATCCCGGATCACGAACGGCGCGCGCGGGCGGCGGCGCCCTGTGGAGCCACCTCGACCGCGAGACGCAGGCGTTCGGCCTCGCTGTTACCGGCGGCATCGTCACTCACACCGGCATCGGCGGTCTGACTCTCGGAGGCGGGATCGGTCAC
>Ga0207674_10000841_pt1 | contig 40016 bp, 29 predicted proteins | sample KBSCornC72_FD_184303 | JGI IMG/M metagenome (GOLD analysis project Ga0207674, IMG submission 184303) | Corn rhizosphere microbial communities from Kellogg Biological Station, Michigan, USA - KBS Corn C7-2 (SPAdes) (version 2) | ecosystem: Host-associated > Plants > Roots > Rhizosphere > Soil ... | reverse complement strand
GGGTGAGTCTCAAAATGCTGACAACTGCTTGATCCTCGAGACTCACCCGACGCTACCGCGAATCGGTACTGACCGGTCTCGCAACTTGATCGTTTGGTTCGATGCAAGTTTCTCACGCTTGTTCGTTCTACTTGGGAACCTGGTTGTAAATGTGGGTTCTAAATTGCATGACTCATAACATCGGCGGCCGTCAACACGGCACCTTAACAGGGAGTTCATCATGGACAGAAACCTGGTTGCTACTTACCTCATTATCCCCGGTCTCGTTATTTTCTCAGTCCTGGTTCTAATTTCCTCACGATTTGCGCAGACTCCGGCGCTGGCACAAAGCGATGACACGCCAGGCACGCTCGCTGTTGTGGACGGGAACGGAAAACGCAAAGCTGTTTGCCCGTTGAAACAAACCAAGGTAAACGCCCAGATTAGTGGCTTCCTTTCCCGCGTCACCGTCACACAAGAGTTTGAAAATCCTTTCAAAGACAGGATTGAAGCGGTCTACACGTTTCCGTTGCCCCAGAACGCGGCAGTCGACGACATGACGATGAACGTGGGAGAACGGACCATAAAAGGAAAAATTCTCCCGCGCGAAGAGGCTCAGGCAGTTTACGACGCGGCCAAAGCGAGTGGCCAAACCGCAAGTCTTCTGGACCAGGAACGTCCTAACATCTTTACGCAGTCAGTTGCGAATATACTGCCGGGCGAACAGATAAAGATCACGATCAGTTATGTCGAGACTTTGAAATACGAAGCTGGTGCCTACGAATTTGTATTTCCAATGGTCGTTGGCCCACGTTACATGCCCGGTACTCCAACTGGCGCGAGACAGGGAAGTGGTGCCTCATCCGATACGACTGAAGTTCCTGATGCGTCGCGGATCTCGCCGAAGTTCGTCGAGCGCGGCATGAGAAGCGGACACGATGTTTCGCTGGATATCCAACTTGATGCCGGAGTGATCTTGACTGGAGTCGACTCAAAGTCGCACGAACTAAATGTGGAGCGAAATGGCGATGCTCACAGTGCTCATGTGCGGCTCAAAGATAACGCAACTATTCCGAACAAAGATTTTGTCCTTCGTTATGAAGTGGCGGGGAAGAAGATTGAAGATGCTGTCCTCACTCACCGCTCGGAGAAGGGAGGCTTCTTCACAATGATTCTTCAGCCTCCCGATCGAGTCGCTCCTGAAGACGTAACTCCCAAAGAACTCGTCTTCGTACTCGATACGTCCGGCTCGATGAATGGTTTTCCGATTGAAAAGGCCAAAGAGACTATGAAGTTGGCCCTCGACAGCCTCTACCCCTCAGATACTTTCAACCTCATAACCTTTGCTGGAGACACGAGCATTCTATTTCCAGAGCCTGTGCCCGCAACCAGGCAAAATCTGCAGAAGGCGCAGGCATTCCTTGCCTCAAGATCTGGTAGCGGCGGCACGGAAATGATGAAGGCTATTCGTGCGGCCCTCGAACCGTCAGATAAACAGGACCACATGCGCATCGTTTGTTTCATGACCGACGGTTATGTGGGCAACGACATGGAGATCATCTCCGAGATTCAAAAGCATGCCAACGCTCGGGTGTTCGCGTTTGGAATTGGTGGTTCAGTCAATCGATTCTTATTGGACAAGATGGCTGAAAACGGTCGCGGCGAAGTTGAGTATGTAGCTTTGAACGATGATGGTTCAGCTGCTGCTCGGAGATTTCACGAGCGAATTCGAAATCCACTGCTTACAGACATTTCTATCGATTGGGGTGGTCTACCAGTGGCTGACGTTTATCCGCAGCGAATTCCGGATCTTTTTTCAGCCAAGCCGCTTGTCTTAAATGGTCGTTTTACTGCTCCTGCAAATGGAACGATTAGATTGAAAGGCAAGATCGCAGGCAACGATTTTGTACGAGAAATTCCCGTGAACTTGCCCGAGACGATGGCTGCAAACGACGTGTTGTCATCACTATGGGCCAGGCAACGAATCGAAAATTTAATGTCTCAGGATTATCAAGGTGCTCAGAACGGTTCGATGAGACCTGATTTAAAAGAGACAGTCACGCAACTGGGCCTCGAGTACCGGTTGATGACTCAATTCACCTCGTTTGTGGCCGTCGAGGAGATGATCGTGACTGATGGTGGAGCGCCACGAAAGGTTGATGTGCCGATTGAAGTGCCAGAGGGTGTCAATCGTGATTTTGTAGATGGTGAAGAGATGAAGTCCATTTCGATGGGATACGCTAATACTCTTTCGATTGGGCGGAGAGGAATAGTTGGAGGCGGAGTAGCGGGTGGCAGTTTGAAGCGAATGAGGTCTGCCCAAGCGCCTCCAATGCCAACGCCCGTCGTCACAAACAGGCCGAGCGGCACTCTTGGTGCACCCACAATTGCGATGGAGGTGGACGCCGCCGATAATGTTGCCGCCCCGAGTAAGACTCATCCCGCCATAGCCGGACTGATCGAACGTGTGCGAAACAAGAGGTTATCGTTTGATCCAACCGAAGCCAGGTTCGTTAAGGACGGTAAAGCTGACATTCAAATCTGGCTGACCGATAAATCAACTGCAAACCTGGACCAGCTTAAGCAATTGGGCTTCGAGGTGGTGTTGGATCCGAAGAGTTCAAAACTTCTTATCGGACGAATCTCAGTGGAGAAGCTCGAGGCGCTCTCGAAACTCGAATTTGTTAGATACATTTCGCCGCAGTCGTTGAAGTGATGGTCTCTCGCAGGGCAGGCGCGGATTGGCAGGGTTTTTTGAAGGGGGCTCTGCTAATTCGCGTCCGCTTTTGGAGTGTGGGGGCGGGCGCCGCTTTTTAGGGGTTTTGATTTATAAGTGAGGTGCTTTGAGATAGAGGGGTTTGAAAAGCGGCGCCGGGCCGCCGCACTCCAAGGAGTTGAGATGCGTTTTAATAGTCCATTAAACAATGTTCGGGTGGCGGCGCCGTGTCCTGCAGATTGGGACCAGATGCTGGGAAACGATCGCTCGAGATTTTGCGGGCAATGCAATCTGAATGTTTATAACTTATCTGCCATGTCGCGGTCCGAAGCAGAGGATTTCATCGCCAGAAGCGAAGGAAGAGTTTGTATCAGATACTACAAGCGCACGGATGGATCGATCATTACTGAGAACTGTCCCGTTGGTTTGCGGGCTTTCAGGAAACGACTGTCTTATGTAGCGAGAGCAATAGCTTCTGCCGTGATCGCACTCATGACTGGAGTAGGATTATCGTACCTCGTCGGTAGGCTTAGGCCGGTGACAGTTATCGGCGGCACGATAGTGCAGCCTCCGATGGGAAAAATGGTGGTCGAGCCTCTAATAGTCGATGTTAATTTGAAACCACGCCCACAAATTCCCGTCGTGACGGGAAGACTTGTGATCGTTGATAAGAAGACAAAAGGCAGACGATTGAAGTAATCACAGAGACACATCCCAGTAGAGCCGCAACAAAGGATCTCGATTAGACCAATAGTTGAATTTCTCTGTGCTGCCTTTATGGTCTTTGTGTCTTTGTGGTGGACTCAAATTGTAAGACCAACCACCCCGGAGACGCCGAGAACACAAAGGTTACACAGAGCAGCCTGGGCCGCAACCAAAGGATCAAGTTGCGGGACCGGTCAGTACCGAAGCGCGGTAGCGTCGGGTGAGCCTCGAGTATTAGCTACTGGACGTCACCCGACGCTCACCCGACGCTACCGCGCTTCGGTACTGATGACCTAGGCGATAGGTCCAACTGCTCTGGGAAGATGCTCTGCCGTAAAGCATCGTCAGAAAAACAAGAAGTTGTTCGTATGCTACGCTGAGATGCAGAGTAGCCAAATACATTATTGACAACTTCGCAAGTTGTGTTAACTTGTGCCATCAAATTTCGCTGATCTTTTAAAAACAAAGTAGAGGCGCGACCTCCAAGAGTAAAGATCTTCAGAATGTTGGATCGATAACATCGATAACATTCAGGTTCGAAGTACCGAAGTTCTTGAAAGGGGTTGGTCGCCGAAGCTCACCATCAACATTCGTAAAATGGCGAGTTGGTTATCACGGCTAAATCCGTGAGACTGTCACCTTGGTCGAGGTGGAGCGCTACCGGCACATCAGTTTCAAACGGCGACATCATTCTTATTGATGATGCGTCAGTACGAATTCTATTGCAGGGTCGGTCGTGTTCATCGCGACCGGCCTTTTTTGCTTATGACGACCATTATGAAATTTGGCGGAACGTCTGTTGCCGATGTTGCTGCCTTAAAAAACGTGTCTACCATCGTCGGATCCTTTCTGACTGCGCGGCCCGTTGTTGTTGTTTCCGCGATGTCCGGAATCACCGATTCGCTTGTGACCAGCACCATCATTGCTTCACACGGCCAGGTGACTGAAGCAATCAAATCACTCGAACCAACTTTTGCGCGTCACAAGTCGACGGCTGAGGAAGGTCTTTCGCCAGAGCGCGCTGAAGTATTCGCCCTGGAAGTTGACCGGGCCGCAACATCAATCAACGGTCTCTTAAAACTCTCCGCCGAGTATCCTTCTCTGCGGCCCGAACTGCATGATGCTATTGTTTCGTGGGGCGAAATACTTTCAAGTACTTTACTCGCAGCAGTCTTGAACGACGCTGGAATCAATTCAGCACAGGTCGATGCGCGGGAGTGTATTGTTACCAATGATGACTACACCTGCGCATTGCCCTTGATGCCGGAAACATTTGAACGCACACGCGCCAAAGTTCTGCCGGTTCTGGACCATGGCTCTGTTCCTGTTTTGGGTGGCTTCATTGCCGCTAACGCTGACGGCCGAACCACAACTTTGGGGCGCGGAGGTTCTGATTATTCGGCAGCAATAATCGGCGCGGCACTTCGGGTCGATGAAATTCAAATCTGGACTGACGTAACTGGAGTGCTAACCGCTGATCCTCGCGCTGTTCCCGAAGCACACACCGTTGAGCGCCTTTCTTATGCCGAAGCCGCTGAACTCGCCTACTTCGGCGCAAAAGTGCTTCATCCAAAGACAATTCAGCCCGCGATTGAGGATTCGATACCAGTGCGGATCTGTAATTCATCCGCACCAGGCGAAGGTGGTACCTTGGTCTGTGCTCAGACCACAACATCACCACGCACAATCAAAGCGATCGCGCATAAGTCAGGGGTCACTACGGTGCAAGTAACGTCTGCCCGAATGCTTGGCGCTTATGGTTTTCTGCGGGCACTGTTTGAAATCTTCGATCGACACCGGACCGTAGTTGATGTTGTTACAACCTCTGAAGTGAGTGTGTCTCTTTCGCTTGATGATGACAGCTCTTTACCTGCGATCGTTTCTGAATTAGAAACATTGGGAACGGTTCGCATAGACCGGGGACAGGCAATCATCTGTGTAGTCGGCGAAGGTTTAAAAGAGACATCAGGCATTGCTGCAAAACTTTTTAACGCGATCAGCGATATACCGGTTTCGCTAATTTCCCAAGGCGCTTCAAGTATAAATTTTACTTTTGCGGTAGCAGAAGGACGGGTGCAGGAAGCGGTCGGCCGGCTACATCATGAATTTTTCAAGGAGAAGGCCGTGTCGGCTGTTTGATGATGGATGTAATTGAACTCACCCGGAAACTAATCGACATTCCCTCTCTGACAGGCGACGAGGAGGCTGTTGGTCTCTTCCTGGCATCGTATCTCGACTCGTTGGGCTATCGTGTTGAGAAGCAAGAGGTGACACCAGATCGTTTCAACATTTTGGCAACTACGTCGAGTCCGGCGCGAGTGGTCTTTTCAACTCACCTTGATACGGTTCCACCATTCATTCCTTCGAGCGAGGACAGCGAATACATCTACGGTCGGGGAGCGTGCGACGCAAAAGGCATTATCGCAAGCCAGATATTTGCGGCTGAGAGGTTACGACGGGATGGTAAAGATGACCTTGGATTTCTCTTCACCGTCGATGAAGAGCTGGCGAGTACCGGCGCACAACTCGCGAATAAACATCCAATGGCGAGTCAATGCGAATTCCTTGTTAACGGCGAGCCTACTGACAACCTGGTTGCCGTCGGAACTAAGGGATCGATGCGTGTGATACTTACCTCTGAAGGTCGAGCCGCACATTCTGCGTATCCTGAAGCAGGTGATTCTGCGATCAATAAATTGATCGAGGTGTTGGTTGATCTTAGAAATCTGGAGTGGCCGAGTGATAATTTCTTCGGCGAGACAACTTGCAACATCGGTGTTGTTTCCGGTGGTACTCGACCAAATGTAATCGCAGATGCTGCACGAGCAGAATTGCAGATACGTCTGGCGACAGATAACGAGAGCACGAAAGCACTGGTGCGTGAAACGGTCGGTGACCGAGCACAAATCGAGTTTGCGTCGGCCCATGATCCAGTGCGATTGTTTTCCTTGCCTGGCTTTGAAGAGTGCCTCGTGCGCTTCACAACTGACATTCCCTATCTTTCGAATTGGGGAAAACCATTACTAATTGGACCAGGTTCCATTCTCGTGGCCCACACCGAGCACGAAAAGGTTTCGAAGCAGGAACTATTGAAGGCGATCGATCTCTACGTAAATGTTGCCAGCGCTGTTGGATTGTCGATGACGTCTAAGTGGAACAGGTCAGTACCGATTCGCGGTATCGTCGGGTGAGGCCCAAGTGATCGTCAAGTCGTATCAGCTCGAGACTCACCCGACGCTACCGCGAATCGGTATGATCTACACCTGCACGGGTAAAACCGCAGAAAGCGGTCTGAGAATCAACCAATGAAAATAGCCTTAATCGGATTTGGTGCGATGGGCCAACTCGTTGCCGCTCAGGCGAGAAAGTCAGGCGACGAGATTGGCACCATCCTGACTTCAGAAGACGCGTTGGCAACATTCCCTGACAAGCTCTTTGGACATGATGTAGCCATCGATTTTTCTGTAGCTGAGGCGGTACCGATTAGCGTCGAAGCGTGCATGCAAGCCGGCATTCCACTGGTCCAGGGAACCACGGGATGGAAATCCTCTGAGAATCAGATTCGGCAGGCAGTAGCAAAGACAAACGGGGCGCTGGTTTACGGTGCAAATTTTTCCATCGGCGTAAATCTCTTTTACCGGATAGTTCAACATGCGGCTGAACTTTTCAGCGCAGTTGAAGGATACTCGGCCTTTATCGAAGAAGCGCATCATGCGCGCAAGCGAGACGCGCCTTCAGGTACTGCCATTCGCTTGCAGGGGATCATGTCCGAAGCGTTACAGACTGAGGTCCCAACAACGTCCACCAGGGCGGGATGGATACCGGGAACTCATCGCGTCGGTTTTGACTCTGAGCCGGACCAGATCCTGCTCACTCACACTGCTCGTTCACGCCAGGGGTTCGCGGCAGGTTCGTTACTCGCTGCTCATTGGATTATCGGTAAGACTGGAATGTTTGAGTTCGATCAGGTGATCGACGAGATCCTGAGTGGCTCGTCAATAAACTAATTGTTAGGAGGTTGAATCATGACAATGGAAACAACTTGGTTGCGTGGTTGCGCAACGGCTCTCGTAACTCCTTTCACTGAAACCGGAGCTATTGATGAAGAGTGTTTGCGAGAATTGATCGATCATCAAATCAACAACGGTATTCGCCTCCTTGTTCCGTGCGGTACGACGGGCGAGAGCGCTACGATGTCCGACGAAGAGGATCAACTGGTTATTCGCCACACGATCGAAGCGGCGCGTGGTCGGGCAAAAGTGATTGCGGGAACTGGAAGTAACTCGACCGCAACAGCAATTCAGTACTCGCAGCTGGCTGAATCATTTGGCGCCGATGCGATACTCTCAGTTGCTCCTTATTACAACAAGCCCACCCAGGAAGGACTGTACGCGCATTTCAAGGCGATTGCTCGGTCCGTACCGAAGCTTCCAGTAGTTATCTACAATGTACCGGGTCGCACGTCTTCAAATATTGCCGCACAAACAACGATTAGATTGGCTCGTGATGTGGAAAATATCGTGGCTGTTAAAGAAGCATCCGGCAATCTGTCGCAAATAATGGAAATCATCAATGGCAAGCCGGACGGTTTTCACGTGATTTCTGGCGACGATTCAATGACGCTGGCGATAATTGCTCTGGGAGGAGAGGGGTTGATCTCGGTAGCTTCAAACGAAATACCTGGGCTGATGTCGCAACTAGTGGACCTTGCCCTTGCGGGTGACTGGGATGAGGCGCGGCGTCTGCATTATCGTTTATTACCGTTGATGGAGGCCAACTTTATCGAATCGAGTCCTGGTCCAGTTAAGGCAGCCATGAGTATGCTCGGTCTGTTGAATGAGAATCTACGGCTGCCGCTCGTACCGGTGCAAGCAAAGACGCGCGATCGCTTAAAAGAGATACTGGTTGAATTGGGAGTGCTCAAGGAAACGTCACATGCCACTGCGTGAACAAATCGAAAGCCTCGCCGCGCGTCCCGGAAAAGAGTTCGGTTCTGAAGATCGAACACTCTTTGAGGAGTTCAAGGCTGCGCTCAACCGGGGTGAAGTTCGAGCTGCCGAACGAACCGTTGATGGAAAGTGGACCGTCAACAGGTGGGTCAAGCAAGGCATTCTTCTTGGCTTTCGCATGGGAGTCCTGTCGGATATGTCCGCGGCGCGGAGCCTGACTTTCTACGACAAGGACACATATCCGACTCGACCAACGTCGATTGAAGAAAACGTGCGAATTGTGCCCGGCGGCTCGAGCGTTCGGGATGGAGCATATCTTGCCCCCGGAGTAGTTTGTATGCCGCCAATGTTTGTTAACGCCGGAGCCTACGTTGACGAGGGAACAATGATCGACAGTCATGCTCTCGTTGGTTCGTGCGCCCAGATTGGAAAAAGAGTTCATCTGTCGGCTGCGGCTCAAATTGGAGGTGTGTTGGAACCGGTTGGAGCTGTGCCGGTAATTATCGAAGACGACGTTTTGGTTGGCGGAGGTTGCGGAGTATACGAAGGCACGATTGTGCGTGAAAGAGCTGTCCTTGCTGCCGGAACATTACTAACGGGAGCAACCCCGGTTTACGATCTTGTTGAAGGAAAGATCTATCAACGCAAGATTGACTCGCCGCTGGAAATTCCTGCCGGCGCCGTGGTTGTGCCCGGTTCGCGTGCGGTTGAAAATGAGTACGGAAAGAAATGGGGGCTATCGCTCTACGCTGCTGTGATTGTGAAATATCGTGATGCAAAGACTGAAGCGTCTGTGCAATTGGAGGACTATCTCCGTTGAGTGAGTTCCTTCCGCCAAAGAGACTTCAGGGAATCGAAAAGAGCGTTATCCGACAGGTCTTCGACCGGGCAAAACCTGGCAGTTTGAACCTTGGTCTTGGAGAACCCGATCTGCCAACTCCGGACATCATCCGTCAGGCAGCGGTTAAGGTGATTGTCGAAGAGCAGAATGGTTATACATCGCATGCGGGTCTGCCCGCCCTGCGTCAGAAAATCGCTGGCGACTATCCGTACCTCGACAACAATCCTGAGCGTGTAATCGTTACCGCCGGTTCGCAGGAAGCGCTGTACCTGGCCCTGTTATCTCTGGTTGATGAAGGCGATGAGGTATTACTGCCAAATCCAGGATTCGTGGCCTACCCGACGATTGTGAAGATGGCGGGCGGTAGCGTGGCATATTACAAAATGCCTGCGGCGAAAGAGTTCGTGTTTGATGTGAGCGAATTCAAACGCGCTTTGACCCCTCAAACCAAGGTGGTCGTTTGTATCAGCCCTTCAAATCCGACAGGACGAGTCCTCACCCGTGAAGATTTGAGTTCGATTGCCGAGGCCTTGAAAGATCACGGTGCCTATTTGATTAGTGATGAGATCTATCGTGATCTCTACTATGGAACTGAACGCCCCGAATCTGCTTCAACCTTTTATGAGCGAACTATTGTCATCAGTGGCGTCTCAAAATCACTGAGTATGACGGGCTGGCGGCTGGGCTGGATCTGTGGTGATGCGGAAGTGATCAGAACGGCGCTAATCTTACACGGCTATGTTACGACGTGTGCCTCGACGGTTTCTCAAAAGGCTGCTTTGGCAGCGTGGTCTGCGGAAGCGGAATTGGCTAAAGCCAGTTTTCGTGTGACCTTTGGAAAACGGCGCCAACATCTCCTCTCTTTGTTCGAGAATGAGTTGCAGCTGCGAGCGGTATCGCCAGACGGTGCGTTCTACACGATGTTAGATGTCAGCAAGTATGGTCCATCAGTGCAAGTTGCGAACGCACTCCTCGAGCGAAAAGTAATCACTGTGCCTGGCGTGGCATTTGGTAGTGAAAGCGAAGGATTCCTTCGTGTTTCTTTCTGCGCCGACTTCGATGCGCTAACCGAAGGTGTTAAGCGGATAAAGATGGGCTTGAGGCTTTAGGGGGATTGGTAAAGTACCGCGAGCGCAGCGACCGGATGGTACACTCAACGGACCGACCATCAGAATCTCGGCTTTACGCTGAGTGTACCATCCGGTCGCTGCGCTCGCGGTACTGTACTGGGCGACAATCAAAATTAAAATTGCACGGGTGGCCACGGAGGGCCACCCCTACAAATTGAGAATGACTATGAGTAAATATCGAGTTGGCATTTTGGGGGCGACGGGGATGGTGGGGCAAAGGTTTATTCAGTTGCTGGAGAATCATCCCCAATTCACTATTACTGCCGTTGCTGCATCTGATCGGTCGCAGGGTAAGCGCTACGGCGAAGCTTGTGCGTGGCGGCTCCAGGGTGAAATGCCCGCGAACATCAAGTCGATGGTGGTCCAACCACCAAGACCCCCACTTGAGTGTGACCTGGTGTTCTCCAGTCTTCCCGGCGACATCGCGCGGGAAACTGAGAATAGTTTTGCGGAAGCAGGCTATCCGGTCATCAGCAACTCGTCGGCTTTCAGGATGGATGAAGACGTGCCCTTGTTGATCCCGGAAGTAAATCATCAGCACCTTGAACTGATTGAGGTTCAAAAAAAGCGGAACTCGTCGGGTGGTTATATAGTTACGAACCCTAACTGTTCGACAATCATGGTGGCTCTGGCCTTAGCACCGTTGCACGCCGCGTTTGGTATCGAGGCGGCGATTGTCACTACATTGCAGGCACTTTCAGGCGCTGGTTATCCCGGCGTTGCTTCACTGGACATACTGGATAACGTCTTACCCTTCATTGGCGGTGAAGAGGAAAAGATCGAAACAGAGACCAGGAGAATTTTAGGCAAGTTAGAGGGCCAGAGAGTAACTTTTGCGGAAATGGCGGTGAGTGCTCAATGTCATCGAGTAAATGTTGCCGACGGTCACATGGCAGCAATCAGAATAAAGTTGAAGAGGCACGCAGAGCTGGAGCAGTTGCGTGCGGCATTGACGTCATTCAGATCGATTCCACAGGAGTTAAAATTGCACTCGGCACCTGATGCGCCCATTGTTATTCGCGATGAAGCTGACCGCCCGCAACCAAAGTTGGATCGTGATGCTGGTGCCGGAATGAGTATCACGGTTGGTAGGATTTTTCCCGATAGTGTATTTGACTATCGCTTTGTGACACTAAGTCATAACACAATACGTGGAGCCGCCGGCGCCGCAATCCTAAATGCTGAACTGCTCATCGCCACCGGCCGCTTAAATTAGTAACAATGTGCTTCTCTCTGCGTCTCGCTGCGCTCCTCTGCGTCTCTCTGCGATGGTAAACATCAATGACCAATCCTTAAAACACCTCGAAACCATGAAACCAACTCTTCTGTTAACTATCTTCCTACTAGCTCTTTCGCCGGCGTTCGCTCAAACACCTGAAAAACATCCAACGCTCGACGAGCAGATCAAAACCACCATTGCTCCTTTTAAAGGCAAAGTAAGTCTCTATGCTAAAAACCTCGATACTGGCGAGATCTATAACTTCAACGGTGACGATCGAGTTCGCACCGCGAGCACCATCAAGATAGCCGTGATGATTGAAGCTTTCGCGAGAGTTGCAGAAGGCAAAGCTAAATGGACCGACGAAGTCGTTCTAACAAAAGAGAAAAAGGTGTCAGGCTCAGGTATCCTCGCCGAACTTTCCGACAATCTCCATCTCACTCTACGTGACGCCGTAAACCTGATGATGATTCTCAGTGACAACACCGCGACCAATCTTGTATTGGATGTTTTGACGACCGACGCGGTCAATGCGCGGATGGAGTCGCTCGGTTTCAAGCAGATCAAGATAATGCGAAAGGTTGGCAGTGGCGGTGACAGCCAGGCCGGCAAAGATCCTGAGAACAAGAAGTTCGGCCTTGGTGTGACCACGCCCCGAGAAATGGTTCAAATCCTTGAAAAGCTGGACCGTGGCGAGATTATCAGTAAAGACGCTTCGAAAGAGATGATCGACTTGATGAAGAATGAGCAGGCTCGCTATGCGATTGGACGCGACTTGTGGGATTTACCCATGGCGAGCAAATATGGAGCACTCGATAGACTGCGCAGCGCCGTCGGGATTATTTACACAAAGAAAGGCAAGATCGCGATGGCAATTTCATGCGATGACATGCCCGAAATTATGTGGTCCGTGGACAATCCGGCCTACTTATTGATGTCTCGATTATCTGAAATTTTGGTTGATCATCTAAGTAATTGAAGTGCTCTAGCGAAGGACACGTTCCCGCCGTACGAAAAATTGGTTCGCTGTTGGACCATCCTCATCAAATAGCAAGATGGTCCAACAGGCTCCGAATTCTCCAGAGATTTGCTCCTCATCCGAAAACCTAAAGGAAGATCCGAGTAACCTCAACAGGTTTACAAAAACTCGAACTGCAATCGTTCGGAAAATTCGATCTCACGTTTGAATATTCGTCCATCGTTTTTCTGGAATGCTTTCTGCAAGACAGCCCATTGGATATTGAAGGCTGATTCAAGCTACACCTTCCGCCTCAATTCGATCCATTCCAAGACAGTTAAATCGATCCAAAAACTCGTACTCCCCAGTCGAGAAGAAACCCTGTTTCATCGGAGGTCTCAATGAAAAACTTTGGCTCCTTGATCAGAAAGGGACTTCTGCTTTTCTCCGCGTTGTCTCTTTTATTTTTAGTGGTCAGTACTGCGTTGGCCCAGGCAGGTTCGTCCTCACTGCGCGGTACAGTAACCGACCTGCAGGGTCGGGCTGTATCAGGCGCAAATGTAACACTGTCGAATGCTCAGAAGAATTTTAGTCGTACGCAGGTAACTAACGAGAATGGTAATTACGTCTTCACTGCGCTGCCGCCGGGAGACTACCGGATGGACGTGGAGGCACAAGGCTTTAAGAAAGCATCGGTCACTGACATCCATGCGTTGATCGACACTCCCTCAACATTTGATGTCCAAATGGAAGTCGGTAACATCTCCGAAACTGTCAGCGTTGTGGCGGGAGGGGATGCTCCGATCAATACTTCAGACGCTACGATCGGCAACACTTTTGAATCTCGCCGCATTACGGAGCTCCCGCTCAATGCAGGAAACGTCGTTGGTTTGCTTTCACTCCAACCCGGTGTGACTCGAACTGGTTTTGTGAACGGTGGTAGATCGGACCAGGCAAATATAACGCTCGATGGCATTGACGTGAACGAACAGCAGTCTGGTCTCGACGTAGTCACCAACCAGGCATTCTCAAGCGTCCTGCGTGTGATGCGAGATTCCGTTCAGGAGTTTCGCGTCGTAACAACTAATCCGAACGCCGACACCGGCCGTTCGTCGGGCGCACAGGTTTCACTTGTAACCAAGTCCGGCTCAAACGACTTTCATGGTTCGCTGTTCGAATACCATCGAAATACAGTGACCACTGCGAACGACTTCTTTAATAACAAGGCCGGAGTGTTTGCTGCTAATGATCCGCAGGTACTCAGCGGCACAGCTTTAGCGGGGGCTCCCAAGATTCCCCGTCCGCCACTACTACGAAACTTCTTTGGAGGCTCGTTGGGTGGTCCAGTCATAAAGGACCGGGCTTTCTTTTTCTTTGCATACGAAGGATTTCGTGAAGCGACCTCCAGCGGAGGTTTGCAGATAGTGCCGCTACCGCACATGGCGCAGGGAATCATTCGTTACAGGACGGCAAGCGGTGCAAGTGACCCGTCATGTCCTGCTGGTACCCCAAGTGGTTTCCGATGTTTAGATGCCGCGAAAATCAATGCCGCCTATCTGGCGGCAAACGGAGTTACGCCGGGTGTTAATTCAGTAGCCACTAATTACCTGGCCGACAAAGCCAAGCGTTACGTTGCCAACGACACGACTGTCGGCGACGGCATCAATACTGGTGGTTATCGTTTCAACGCGGCGACCCCAACAACCTACGACACTTATGCTTTGAAGTTCGACTTCAACCTGACGGACCGTCAAACGTTGTTCGTTAGAGGAAACTACCAGGAAGACAACATCGGGCAACTTCCGACTTTCCCCGACCAACCGGCGCCCTCGATCTGGTATCACCCGAAAGGCTTCGGGCTTGGTCATTCATGGACCATCTCGAACAGTCTGATTAACAGGTTCACCTATGGGCTGACGCGCGCGGCGTTCACCCGGCAGGGAGATCAGACTGCCAACAACATTCAGTTTCGTTTCATCTTCAATCCGGTCTTAACGCCAGCTCTGACTCGCGTAACTCCGGTCCACAACTTTGTTGATGACGTAACTTTCGTCAAAGACAATCATACGTTTCAGTTTGGCGGGAACATTCGTCTCATCAAGAACACGCGACAATCGTTTCAAAACGCTTTCGACACTCTGACAACTAATCCGTCAGGCTACAACGCGTCGTCAGCCGTGCTCACGAGCGCTGGAGCGGATGCATCTGGCTCGGCGATCTTTCCGGACGTGGCAAGCAGTTCATTGACACCACTTCGTAATGCGCTCTCGGCGGTAATCGGGCGCTTCTCCCAATATACCGCCAACTTCGCTTACGACGCGGATGGCAAATTGTTACCTGCGGGAACTTCGGCGGACCGTACTTTCGCCACACAAGAGTACGAAGTCTACTTGCAGGACCAATGGAGAATGCGTTCGAACCTTACATTGACTTATGGTGTGCGCTGGGGTACTTCGACGCCGGTATATGAAGTCAATGGTTTTCAGAGCCAACCGACAACTTCTCTCGGCGGCTACTTTGAACAACGCAAGAGAAGCGCTGACGCCGGGATACCGTTTAACGATCCGATCTTTGTCGATCTCTCGGGCAAGGCGAATGGTAGACCCGGTTTTTATAAGCAGGACTGGAACAACTTCGCACCGGTGTTCGCCGTCGCGTGGTCTCCTGATCTGCCGGATAACTTCTGGGGCAAAATGATCGGTCGCGAAGGCAAAGCAGTACTTCGCGCCGGGTTCCGCACCACCTATGATCGCATCGGTAGTCAGCTGGCAGTGAACTTTGATCTAAACAACCAGCTAGGGTTCGCTTCAGCTTCAACGATCGCGGTGAATACCTACAATGTAAGCACTAAACTTGCCCCGCTCTTTACGGGTGGTAGCCAGGACGTGCGGACGTTGCCGGGAATCGCCGGAACTTTCAACAACCAGATCACCTTCCCATTGAATCAACTTCCAAACGGAGTTGAGCGAATCGAGACTTCACTCGACGACACGATCACGACTCCCGTTAATTACAGCTACAACTTCTCCTATGCGCGTGAGGTGGGTAGAGGCCTCTCGTTCGAAGTGAGTTATGTCGGCCGTTTCGCCCGGGACCTCCTGGCCCAACGCGACATCATGCATTTCAACAATCTGCGAGACCCGAAGTCTGGTCAAACGTTCTACGAAGCAATGCAGGCTTTGATTGACTTGCGCTATTCGGGAGTGCCAATAACTTCAGTAGGAGCAATTCCGTTCTTCGAAAACATTCTTCCCGGAATCGCCGGTACGTTTGCGGTCCTTGGTGTAAACAGGTCTTTGACTGCAACTCAAAGCGCTTACAGACGAGTTGCTTTGCCGGCCGTTGGAGGTCAGAACGTTACGGACTACACCTTCTTACAGTCCGGCGCGAGATGGGACGACAAGCCTTTCTCGATCTTCAATAACACCTTCGTTAATCCGCAGTATGCCGCGTTGAATACGTGGTCTACTTTTGGGATCTCTAACTACAACTCGGCCCAGGTGAGCGTCCGGCAGCGTTTGTCGAACGATGTAGTATTTGATTTCAACTACACTCTGTCGCACTCGCTGGATGATGCTTCGGGCCTACAGAACGCCGGTAACTTCGCAGTAGCTTCTCTGATCTTCAACCCACTCACTCCTGAGTCGAATTATTCCAACTCAGATTTCGATATTCGACATAACATCACAGCCAATTGGTTGGTCAGTTTACCGGTCGGCCGCGGTAAGAAGTTTTTGTCGGGCTCTGGAAAACTGGTTAACGGAATTCTAGGTGGTTGGGATGTAACGGGAATTTTCCGTTGGAATTCTGGATTGCCCAACGCGCTTCGTCCATTTGCTTTCCAACGTTGGGCTACAAACTGGCAAATCTCGTCAGGCATGGTCAGAGTGCGTCCCGTCGAGACGAACTTTGGCGATGTGAACGGCGAGCCAAACATGTTTGCGGATCCAACTGCGGTTTATCAGAGCTTCCGTGATCCGAGACCGGGCGAAGCTGGTGATCGAAATGTTATCCGTCAGCCAGGATATTTCTCGCTTGATACTGGTTTACACAAGACCTTCAACATGCCCTGGGAAGGTCATGCGTTAACATTCCGCTGGGAAGTCTTTAATCTGACCAACACACAACGGTTCACAGGATTCAATGGTACCGGCTTAAACACCGATCCGTTTGTTTTTGGTGGAGCGCCGCCGGTTGGTTTTGGCAACTTCTCGGCTACACAAAATCCGTTGGGTGAAACTAAGGCCGGGCGGGTCATGCAGTTCGCTCTTCGTTACACCTTTTAGCCGACAAACACTCGTTTGTTAAAAAAGCCGGGGCTTCGTTGCCTCGGCTTTTTGCTTCTCGCCTCTCCATTCTTTTAAGTCAGCACCTCCGCCTAATTTCATTGAACCTGACAGTCGTATCATGTCCAAGAAATTGTAGAATATCTCAGAATTTTGGATATACTGTGGGTCCATAAGTTCCAGCAGTTGATGTTCAATCGAGAATTGTGGGGAGTTTTAGGTTTACGGACCTGTTTAGTCTTCCGGAATAACAGGTGCAAGGGATCAACCTGAATATCTGATTTTTGGGGCTGCTAGCCCCCATGCCTTTTGGATCAATTAACAAGCCGTAGGTTCGTCGAGTCGTTTTGTTCCAAAGAACTGTTGAGCAGTTCTTGGATACCCAGAGAACAGAACGATCCTCAAACACTTTTACCGGAGGAGTTATGAGCAAATACTTTGTGTCAAGACCCTTGGTGGTTATTGCCGGGGTGATTTTTAGCCTGGTTCTGGGTGTGCTGTCCGCTTCAGCCCAATCTGGAACTTCGGCCATCAATGGGAATGCCATTGATCCGCAGGGAAATCGAATCGCGGGTGCGACCGTTACTCTTACCAACGCCGAAAAGAATTTTTCGCGCACCCAAACAACGACAGACTCGGGTAGATTTAATTTCAACTTGATCCCGCCCGGAAAGTATCAGATCGAAGTTGAGGCGAAAGGGTTTAAGAAGGCTATAGTAACGGACGTCAGCGCGTTAATCGACAAGCCTTCAGACGTCGACGTCACCCTTGAGGTTGGTGCCGTCAATGAATCGGTGACCGTTTCATCAGGTGCAGGAGAAGTTCTTTTAAACACTCAAGATGCGACCCTTGGAAACAATTTTGTCAATCAGCAAATTACGCAACTTCCTCTTGAAGCGCGCAACCCAATAACGTTGTTGACGCTGCAGCCAGGTGTAACGCGAGCGGGCAATGTAAATGGTGCTCGTTCGGATCAGTCGAACATCACTCTTGATGGCGTCGATATAAATGAAGCGCAAACAAACGATATCAATAGCCCGGTGCTTCGTTTGAATGCTGAGGCCGTTGAGGAGTTTCGTGTTGTTACTTCCAATCCCAACGCAACGCAGGGACGCTCAGCCGGCGCTCAGATCTCCCTTGTCACCAAGAGCGGTACAAATGAGTGGCACGGAGCGTTGTTCGAGTCTCACAGAAACACCATTTTTCAGGCCAACAGCTTTTTCAATAACCGCGCCGGCGTAGCGCGCCCCAAATTGATCAGAAACACCTTCGGGGGAGCACTGGGTGGTCCAATTGTTAGAGACCGAGCGTTCTTCTTTTACAGTTATGAAGGGCGCCGGGATGCGAGCCAGGCGTCGGTAGCTGCGCGAACGGTACCTTTCGCCAGCCTCGGTCGCGGTGATGTCAGGTTTAGAGGCTGCTTGCCAGGTATTCCGGCCAACCAATGCACGAGTGCTAACAGTCAAATCATTACGCTGCCAAAGGCCACTCTGCAGGGAATGTTTCCTACGGTAGGTATAAACGACGCGGCCTTAAATGTTCTCGCTGGCGCAGCTACTCGTTACCAGAGCAATACTGTCGGTGGCGATACTTTGAACACCGGCGGTTTTATTTTCAATGCGCCTAACCAAACAAAACTTAATGCCCATCAAGCCAGATTCGACTTCAACCTGACAAAGTCTGGAACACAACAATTGTTCCTGCGCGGTAGCTATCAGAGTGACACGTCGCCGGTTAGTACTACCAACGCTCAACAATTTCCAGATACACCAGTACGAACTCGATGGAGCCATCCGTTGGGTTATGTGGCAGGCCACACCTGGGCCATAGACAGTAAACGCACTAACAGTTTTCGCTACGGCCTGACCCGTTTGGCAGTGAGCGATCAAGGCGACACGACCGGTAACGATATTTTCTTTCGCTTTGTGTATACGCCAACGACAGAGTCCTACACAGCCAGTCGTGTTAATCCGGTTCACAACATAACGGATGACTTTTCGTGGATTGCTGGTAACCACACCATGCAGTTCGGTACCAATGTTCGCATCGTCCGTAATAGTCGTGCCGACTTTGGTCCAGGATTTGATAATGCTCTAACGAATCCGCTGTTCTACCAGTCGTCAGGAAATGTTTTGTTAGCTCCAATCACTGCTGCCGGTTATACAATTACCAGCAACGCAGATGATCTGAAGGCGGCGTTGGCAGCTGTAATAGGCCGGTATTCCCAATACACGGCGCGCTTCAATTTCGGAATCGATGGTAAGCCGATCGTGACCGGTACTCCTGTTGTCCGCGACTTCGCTACAGAGGAATACGATGTTTACGGTCAGGATTCCTGGAAGCTTTCGCCCTATCTGACACTCACCTTCGGATTACGTTACGGGCTCAGCAAACCTGTTTATGAACGAAACGGGTTTATGACCACCACGAATATTCCACTCGGTGAGTATCTTCAACGTAGGATCGAGAATGCTTACAACGGCATAAACTATATCGACCCACTAGTCGTGAATAAGGCAGACAGTCTTTACAATTGGGACAAAAACAACTTCCAGCCGAGAGTTGCTGTAGCCTGGTCACCAGATGCCGGCGACAACTGGTTTGGTAATGCCCTGGGAAGAAACGGTAAGAGTGTGATACGTGCCGGCGTCGCCGTTACCAACGACTACTTCGGCCAACAACTCGCAGTAACCTTCAATTCTCAGAACACGCTTGGTTTTGCTTCGTCACAAACGACTCCAGCAGGTACTTTCAACGTTACTACCCGGCCAGCTCCTTTATTTACCGGTTTCGGCCAGGACATCAGGAGTCTACCAACGATTGTGGTCCCGTCCTCGCTTACTTTCCCGCAGCAAAGACCGTCCGACAACGCCCGGCGAATCGAGAGCTCTCTCGACAGCCATCTGGTGTCCCCGATCAATTACAGTTGGAACATATCGTATGAACGTGATCTGCCGCACGGCATGGTTATTGAAGCCGCGTACGTGGCTCGACTCGCGCGAAATCTTCTGGCGGGTCGCGACGCAGTACAAACCAACTTGAATTTCAGAGACCCCCAATCCGGTTTGACCTGGATGGAGGCCGCGACCGTTCTCGAGCGATTGAGACGTAATAACACGCCGGTTGGAAGCGTGGGGCCCATCGCCTTCTTCGAAAACCTTTATGCTCCTGGTTCCCTTGGACCAGCGCTTTTGGGAGCAGCGGGGGTAGGGCTAACTAACACTCAAGCTGTCTATCGTGACGGGCAATTCAATGGCAACGATTGGACCACAACCCAGGATGATCTGGACGCAGTTTCCGGCCGTCGCCTATTCTACCAACCGCAGTACGGTGCGCTCGCTGTTTACAGCACCATTGGCACGTCTGACTACCACGGCGCAACACTGAGTATTAGACAACGTCTCGGCAACACGCTCACCTACGATTTGAACTACACATTCTCGAAGTCGTTGGATGACGTTTCCGGGCTGCAGACCGATGCGCCATTCACCCCGTTCATTCTTAATGCGGTCGATCAGAGGCAACAACGCGCTGTTTCTGATTTCGATGTGAGGCATGTGTTGAATGCCAACCTGATCTACCAGCTACCCTTTGGTAAAGGACGTCACTTCCTGAACGACAGCCCGGGTGTTGTCAATGCCATTCTGGGTGGTTGGCAAGTCTCGAGCATCTTTAGATACAACTCTGGTCTACCCGTTGAAGCGCCATTAGACTTCGGCGGTTGGCCCACGAATTGGAATCGACGAAACTACGTAGTGCGAATTGCTCCTATTGAAGCAAGTCCAACCAGAGGTGGTGCGAAGCCTGCCAACCTGTTCTCAGATCCCGCAGCCGCATTCCATAGTCTGCGCAGTGGGGAACCAGGTGAGCGCGGAGACCGAAATATCTTCCGCTATCCGGGTTACGTCAATCTCGATATGGGCCTGTACAAGAGCTTCGAGATGCCCTGGAGTGAATCTCATAAACTTGAGATTCGTTGGGATGTCTTTAATGTAACCAATACGCAGAGATTAACCAGCGTTGATGGTTTCACGGTTGGCCTGGATCCATTTAAACCAGCCTCAGTACCAAACGGCGCGTTCGGAAATTTCACAGCGATTCAGGGCGCTCCGCGAGTAATGCAGGTGGGCTTCCGTTACACTTTCTAATGTCCTGGCATTTCGACAAGCGAGCCGCGAAATTAATTGCGGCTCGCTTTTTTACTAACCGAAAACTTCTGTTTTGAGACGGGGCTTTGCAATGAACTCACTACTTGTGGATCGTGGCCTGGTTTTGAGTCCAGGTTGTCGTGCTCTGGCGGTCAGTGCAATCTTGTTGTTCGCCGGCCCTTTTTGGGTGCACGCACAGGGAACCATGTCACTTTATGGAGACGTTAAAGTAGGAGACCAGACCACGGATGACGTTAAGAAACCGCTTAGCCTGACTCTCATTCTGTACAACCTTGCTGGTATCGTGGTTCAACGTCAAACAGTTCCCACAGGAAGTCGTTACCGGTTCAATAACCTTAGAATCAGTGAATACTATCTGGCCGTGGAGGTCGAAACGGTCGAGATATCGCGTGTCCACATTGTACTCTCAGGTATACCTGGTTCGGATTATCGACAGGATCTCGAGTTTGAATGGAAACCTCTTGGCCCAACCACCAAGGGAAAGCCGGCAACCATTTCAGCTGCTGATGCCTACAAGCGAAGTAGTGGTAACGAGTCGCTCTTTGAAAAGGCTCAGGAAGCAGTGGACAAGAAGAAGTATGACGATGCCGAAGGGCTTTTTAAACGCATCGTAGAGAATGACGGAGCTGACTTTCAGGCATGGACCGAACTGGGAACAACATATCTGCTGCAAAACAAACTTACGGAAGCCGAAAACGCTTACCTTAAAGCAACCCAGGTTCGTCCTACTTTTGCGCTCGCTCTAATTAATCTTGGTCGCGTACGAAGTGCGAGTAAAAAGTTTGACGAGGCCGTCGATCCCTTAACAAAGGCTATAGAGTTACAACCCAATTCCGGTGAAGCTAATCTTCTGCTGGGTGAGGTCTATTTACAATTAAAGAAAGGCTCAAAAGCAGTAACGTTTTTGACTGAGGCCGCGCGATTGGGAAAAATTGAAGCACATATGCGGCTCGCAACGCTTTACAATGCCGCTGGAATGAAAGACAAGGCAGCTATCGAATACGAAGAATACTTAAAGAAAAACCCATCCTATCCTGATAAGAAGAAGCTGGAGCAATATATTCAAGCCAACAAAGCAAAAGCTCCCGCCAACTAATTATTCATGAGTTAGTACGTATTGCGCCGTTGCAGGACCGCGCCAAAATTCTCGAACCTCATACCCCGCGCGGATTGCAAATTGAAACGCTTCTCGTGTAGCTAATCTCCAGTTGTCAATCACCGGCGCCTCAGCCCTGGTCAGTAGGATTTCAATAACAAGTGTTTTTGAGCCGGTAGTCAAGTTTAAGGTAGGAGATCCCTGCGAGTTGATAATGATCAACTTGTGGCTATCTGCCGGCGCCGTACCAGCAAGCTCTTCTTGCGACAGTCGGCTCTTAACGCGATCGCTGTTCAGGTCCCAGGTTACCCAAAGTCGGTCTGTACTGCCGCGATGCAGGAAGCTAGTCGTCTCCCCATAAAAATTGACTTCGTATCGCCTTGAGGTGACGCCAAGTTTCGCAAAATTCAAATGCGCATTTCGAGACTGCAATGGATCAAATGTCCAGGTAATTTTCTCGATACCAAGTTCTAAAGCTTTCTGACGTTGGGCCAGCTTCAAAAGAAAACCGAGACTTAGTGATCGAAACTCCGGTCTGACAGCGAGCATATCCGAATGAATAACAGTCTCGCCTTCAATAATTCCCGGAAAGCCGAAAACAAAGCCAACTAACTCTTGAGCATCGAAGGCTCCAATCAATATGCCGCCAAGCTCTCTTAGAGGTCGTAGAGCAAGTGCGGGGAACACCTCGAGATCCTCAACGCCCCAAATCTCTTTTTGCAAGACTTCAACTTGGCGCATCTCGGCTAGAGTGTCGATATCTCGGATCGTGATCGACTCAGGTATGGCCGGCATTTGCAGGTGTTTAGGTAAGGAGGCGGTCCAGGAGGCCCTTGAGCCAGTTTACGTCGAGTGGTTTCGTGATATAGGCGTCAAAACCAGAATCGCGAGCGCCAGCACGAAAGTCATTTTCTTGATGGGCGGTGACAGCAATTAGCGGGACATTTTTGAATCTTTCGTCTTCTCGGATCTGTTTCGCGGCGGCCAGGCCATCCATTTTGGGAAGGCTCAGGTCCATCAGGATTATATCGGGCTTATCTCGAGCAGCTGCTTCAACTGCAGCGCGTCCGTCCGCGGCTTCGAAAACGATAAAACCTTCCTGTTCAAGTTCGATCCGCATATACAGTCGTGCGTCCTCGACATCCTCGACAATTAGTACCTTAAGATCTTTTAAATCCTTGTCACTCATGGGAATGCTTTGACTTTGAAGCTTGAACGTAAAGCTGGATCGAGAAAGCTAAATGGTTGAAGCTACGCGATGTGAAGTGAATCTATGCTGCGAACAGGGACAAGTCAAGCAGTTGTAGGTGCGTCCCTCCGTGGGCTCCCCAAAGTTCCATATTGAGAATTGCTTGAAAGGAATCTGTGACTTGGCCTTTAAAGGCAAACAACTGGCGTGGATAGACAGATAATCGAAACTTATCTGTGGATCCAGTCGTTATTGACCGCGAAAGAACTATCAAACCTTAAGGACGACAGCATGAAACGCCTTGTAATTCTCGTCGCGCTGGTACTTTTAGCAGGAGTTGCCGGTATCGTGGTCAGGTCGGCATCGAGAGATTCTGGTCCGGTTGCTGAACTCAAAGGCATCGTCTCCCATAACGCCTCGGAAGAGGTGCGCGAGGAGATTCGACGTTCATATGAGCTATTGCCTGGCGCTCAAGTCGAGCTTTCCGGTCTTAATGGTTCCGTTAACATCGAGACCTCTGACAGTAAAACGGCAGAAGTATTTATCGAGCGTCTTGGCGATAGTCAGGAAGCCCTTGGCCGGCGCAGGGTTACCGTCGATGCTGATTCAAATGGGCTCAGGATTAAAGGCGAAAAGGGCGACGCCAGCTTCTTTGGCCGCCTCTTTGGATCCTCACCGCATGAAAAAGTCACGTTAAAGCTCCCGCGTCAGATTTCATTGAGTACAAAGGGTGTAAATGGCTCGATTTCGGTAGGAGCCCTCGAAGGTTCAGTTGATGTTCGCGGTGTAAACGGTCGAGTGCAGATTGCTCAGGCGATGGGTACCGCAGACTTTAAAGGTGTCAACGGCAATATCGTCGTCGGCCTGAAGGAATTAAAGAGCGACGGCGTTACGCTTAGCGGAATCAATGGAAATGTTGAGCTGCAATTAGCCCAGGATTTGAACGCCGATCTGGAAGCTCACGGAATGAATGGCCGAGTTGTTTCGGATCTACCGGGTGTCACCGTGGAGAAGTCTGAACGAGGAAATTATTCAGCCCGAATTGGTTCGGGTGGCAATGCCATTTCCGTGAAGGGCATTAACGGCAACGTCCGCCTCACCCATCAATAACCTTGGAGTGCGCCGGCCCGGCGGCGCTTTGTTATAGCAGAGTACCTGGATTAAGAGTTCGAAAGTAAGCGCCGGTCCCGCCGGCGCTTTTTTTACAACAGAATCCCCAGCTAAGCACCTCGAGTAGAAAGCGCCGCCAGGCCGGCGCACTCCAAGGTTACTTTCGTGTTGTTAAGGTGGGGGCGTTCCAGCCAGTTAACTTCTCATTCCATTGCGGCACGGTTGTGCGAATAAACTTATTCACCTCATCCACTCGGGCCGTATAGGCGGATTGAATTTCACCAAAGTACTGTCGTTGGCCCAACGTCGGCGCTGCGTTTGTATCAAGCGTAGAAAACAATTGGCCAATATCATCAGCCACTTGCGATTTTCCGCCCAATCCTAATCCCTCGGTCCTGGCCACGAGTTGATCCTGCAGTGCGTCGACCTGCTTGATCCAATCATCGAGAGCCTTGATCAAGTCTTTGTCGGGCTCCTTATTCAGAGTCTTCATGGTCGTCTGCGTGTGTTTCAGTTGTTCCTCGACACTATCAAGGTAACGCAGTGAGCTGTTCAAGGTTGACTGCATGTCGCGCAGTTTTGTCTGCATTTCCAGCGCCGCCTGCAAGTCTGATGATGGAACTTTGACATTCGGATCAAGCTTAACTTCGACAGACTGATCCTGAGTCTTGTCGCCGAGCGTCATTCGCACCGTATAGGTCCCTGGCAAGACAAGTGGACCACGCGGGGCGCCACCAAAGGCAGCCTCTTCTTCCGTTGGCGGCTTCCGTATTTCCGGGCCATCAAGTCGCAGGTTCCAACTGATGCGATTCAGTCCCTTCTCCTTCGCCGGCTTTTCAATGTTTTGAACAAGTTTTCCGGCACTGTCAAAGACCTGCACCTTGAAAGTCGTTTTGTCGTCAGGCTTGTCTTTAAGATAGTAAGTAATCAACGCCCCGTTTGGACCATTACTTCCAAGAAAGATTTTGTCGCCAACCCCATAACGTGTAAACCGGCTTGTAAAGCGGATGCCGGGCCTGACTGGAAAGAGATGCATTTGGGCGTTCAGGATTTGCGACGACATCTGTTGAACGGGCGTGGCATCGTCGAAGATCCAGATCGAGCGACCGTGCGTCGCGAGAATCAGATCGTTGTCGCGCGGATGGACCATGATATCGTGGACCGAAACATTAGGCAGGTTCTTGAGGTTGAGAGCGATCCAGTTCTGGCCGCCGTCATAAGAAGCAAACAGGCCAAGTTCTGTTCCAGCATAAATCAGGTTTGTATTCTTTGGATCCTCGCGAACCACCTGCACGTAGGCTTTGGGCGGCAGATTTCCACTAATGCTGGTCCATGTTTGACCGAGGTCGTTCGACCTGAAGATGTAAGGACGAAAGTCGTCAAACATGTGACGGTCAAAGGTTGCATAAACTGTTGAACCGTTTGCACGTGAGGGTTCCACGTGGGAGACGGGCGAGTTGGCGGCGAGTCCGCTGACATTCTTTATGACATTGGCCCAGGATTTCCCGCCGTCCTTCGTCATCTGCAGGTTACCGTCGTCGGTACCGACCCAGATTTGTCCTCGCTGCACCGGTGATTCAGCCACACTGATGATGGTCGAGTGATATTCCGCGGTGCTGTTTTCAACCGCTACTGGTCCACCGGCGTCCTTTTGCTTTTCGGGATCGTTGGTAGTCAGGTCCGGACTGATCTGTTCCCATGTCTTGCCGAAATCCGGAGTTTTGAAAAGCACGTTCCCGGCGAAATAGACCGTGGTTTTATTGTGCGGCGAGATGACAATCGGCGAATTCCAATTGAAACGATATTTCTGGCCCAGCGCTGGTCCGCCTCCACTGCCGCGCCCCCACGGGTTAATCGCCTGGATCTCGCGGGTGCGAAAGTCGGTCCAGATGATCTCCCCACCTTGTGATTCAGAGATGTATTGTTCGGGGTCATCTGGATGATTGATAACGTAAAAGCCATCGCCGAAACTGACCATGCGCCAGTCGTCGTTCATTATTCCCGTTGGTTCGCGAGTACGGCTCGGACCAGTCCAGCCACCATTGTCTTGCAGGCCGCCCATCACATAATAGAAAGGTTGTCGATTGTCTGCGTAAATTTGATAGAACTGTCCGAGCGGTATGTTGTAGATCGGTTCCCATGACTCGCCGGCATCGTAACTGACGGCAAAGCCACCATCCTGTCCATTCCAGATCCGTTTGGGGTTCTTTGGATCGATCCAGAGCGCGTGAAAATCGACATGCGTGCGGCCAGTTATCGAGCGAAAGTTCTTACCGCCATCCACCGAAGCGTAGAGATTGGAGGCTACCGCGTAAACGTGGTTCTCGTTTGTGGGATCGACCCGGACGCGTGTGTAGTAAAAGCCACGAGAGACGATTTGGTCATTCTTTGAAACCATGCGAAACGTTTCACCACGATCATCAGAACGATACAGCGTGCCCTCTTTTGCTTCGACGATTACGTAAACAACATTCGTATTGCTCGGGGCCACTCGCACGCCTATTCGTCCCATCAACTTTGGTAAGCCATTGGTAAGTTTGTTCCAGGTCCTGCCTCCGTCGACTGATTTGTAGACCCCGCCCTTTTCACTGCCACTGCGGTGGGTCCATGGCTTCCGCTCAAAACTCCACATACCAGCGTAAAGAATGTTTGGATTTCCCGGATCAATCTCGAGGTCGCTCGCGCCGTGCTGATTGTCGATGTAGAGCGACTTGGTCCATGTCTTTCCGCCATCAGTAGTCATGAAGATGCCGCGTTCGTCGTTGGGACCAAATGCATGTCCAAGCGCTGCAACATAGACCACATCGGGATTTTGTGGATTTATAGCTATAGCTGAAATATGTTCAGTCTCTTTGAGACCGGTGTTTTTCCAGGTCTTACCACCGTCGGTCGATTTGTAGACTCCATCGCCAAAAGAGACACTATTGCGAACGTTCGACTCGCCTGTTCCAACCCAAACGACATCTGGATTCCCTGGTGCGAGCGCAATATCACCGATTGAAATAGTTCCTTCACGTTCGAAGATCGGTTTCCAGGTAGTCCCGCCGTTGGTGGTCTTCCAGAGCCCACCCGACCCGGTAGCCACATACACAATATTCGGATCACCTGGCACGCCTTCTATATCGGCGACTCGTCCACCCATGTTGGCTGGCCCGATACTGCGCCATTCAAGTTTCGAGAAAGAATTTTCGAGCTCAGATTTATTGACGCCATCTTGGGCAACTACGTTATAGATCTGACAGAATGCAGACAGACAAATAGCGGCCAGGGCTCTACGAAAATGCATCATGTTCTCCTGAAAAATGCGGGATCAATTGTAGGGGCGTCCCTCCGCGGGCGCCCTTAACTCGTGGAACGTAAAACGGACCATGTTCTAAAGCGTCAAAACCCCTACAGAAAACAGTAACTGCAATCGCCTGTCAATAGGAATGTTGCGAGTCGTCCGTAGTCAGTTGTTCGTGGTCAGTTGTTCGTGGGCAACTGACCACGGGCAACTGACACATTTACCATTTCCAGCCAAACTAAATTAATATCGGCGCATCATGACGTTCCCAAAAACTGACCGCACCACCCTTAAACGCCTGCCAAAAAGAGGCCACTACGAACATGAAACTGTGTATTCCATTCTCGACGAAGGATTCATATGCCATGTTGGCTTTATCTTTGAAGGCAAACCGATAGTTATTCCAACGGGCTACGCGCGTGCCGATGACAACCTTTATATCCACGGCTCACAAGCGAGTCGGATGCTGAGAACTCTGTCGGAAGGCATCGACGTTTGTGTGACTGTTACGCTCGTTGATGGGTTAGTACTTGCCCGATCGGCGTTTCATCATTCGATCAATTACCGATCAGTAGTTGTGTTTGGTCGAGCAACTCTCGTTGCTGATCCGGCTGAGAAGAGTTCGGCGCTGTTAGCTTTTTCCGAACAAGTTATTCGGCAACGGTGGGCTGACGTCAGGGAACCAACGGAGAACGAGTTGAAGCAGACGACGGTACTGTGTCTTCCTTTGACTGAAGCATCGGCGAAGGTTCGGACTGGACCACCTATTGATGATGAGGAAGACTACGCATTACCTGTTTGGGCTGGAGTACTTCCGTTGCAAATTGTTGCTGGTGAACCAATCAACGACCCTCGGCTGCCGAAAGGAATTGAGGCTCCGGAGTATATAGCGAAGTACCGCCGAAGCCCCAAGTAATTATCAATGATGAATGGCTTTGCACAAAAGTAACATGCCAATACAGTACCGCGAGCGAAGCGACCGGATGGCACACTCAACGAACCAATCATCAGTATTTAGGCGTAATGTCGAGTGTGCCATCCGGTCGCTTCGCTCGCGGTACTGTAGTGATGGCTCAACACTCACCAAGATTAGAGTTTTTGTGCAAAGCCATGATGAATTGAGAATTGGTTATTTGTACTTAGTACTTGGACGCGCGAAATTGAAGCATAAGGTACGATGCGCGAAGGACAAGCCTGCTCAAGCAATCGTCGTAGCTATATACCAAACATTGTCGAATGGATCCTGCACCCACCCGGTGCGATCACCGTAAGGCTGGTCCGTTGGAGGCAACACCGAAGTGCCGCCCGCTTTCAAGGCCTGTTGATATGCAGCGTCAACATCATCGACGTAAAGGTAGATAGCAGTTGGCAGCGCTTGTCCCTCATAGCGGGCATCTCCCATCTCTACCACCGAATCACCAATGCGCACCTTTGCATGGTAAATAGCGCCATCACCCGAATCTGAACGCATGATCTCCTCGGCTCCAAAAGCGTTAGTCAGAAAATCGATCAAATCCTGGGCTTTTGGCGGATGGAAATAGATAGTTACCGTGCGAAGATCCTTGTCAATCTGGTTCAACGGCACCGTGGTCGTAGCGATGTACCATCTATTACCCATCGGATCCTGTAGTGCGCCGGAACGTTCACCATAAGGTTGATCGGCGGGTTCAAAGAGAGCAGTCGCGCCGGCATCAACAGCTCGTTGAAAAGCGTCATCCACATCGGGTACGTAAAGATGAATTGCAGTGGGTCTTTCAGTCATGCCCGGACCGCCACCAATCATCACCATCGACTCTCCTATTCGCACTTCAGAATGAAGCCCGCCTGCAGATCCGGTGGTCCTGAAAGTCTCGGTCGCCCCAAATGCTTGCTTAACAAACTCGACCAGTTCCGACGCCTTCTGCACTGTAATGTACGGCGTAACACTGTGATAGCCTTCGCGTCTGGCGGGCGCCTGCTTCGGTTTGCTGAAGGAATCGAATTGCTCCTGCATCTCGGCGATCGATACATCTCTAATGTGACTCGCGACTATCCAGGTGTACCCGAATGGATCGCGCAATTGACCTGCCCGGTCGCCATAAAATTGATCTTCAATCGGCCGGCTAATAATGGCGCCGGCAGCAACTGCTCGACGCGCGAAATCGTCAGCGTTATCAACTTGAAGATGGAGTTTCACCGGCGATCCTCCCAGACTTTGCGGACTCAGCGCTCCGTATTCCGGATACTCATCCGAAATCTTCAGAATTGACTCCCCAATTTGCAGCTCGGCATGACCGATCTTTCCCGAAGGCTCAGCCAGGCGCATCAGCTCTTTGGCCCCGAATGCATCGACGTAAAAATCGATAGCGGCACTCGCGTTCGAAACGCAGATATAGGTGGAAAACCTTCGCACCACCGGTTCAAGCTTTTGAACAGGACTACTCATTTCAATACTCCTTGTTAATTCTTCTTTTAATCGTTCATAGAAGTCGGCGCTCGGAAGATTACGGAGTTCTTCCACCACTTCTGACAGCTGGACCACCAACGGATCTTCATTTGACAGATCAGGGCGTCTACCCGCCAGCATCGTGGTGACGAGGTCGTCAAGTTGATCGTTGAGTGAACGTTCAGCCATTTGCCTTCTCGCTAAAGCTGCCGCGAAGATTTTCCATTGCGCGAAATTGAAGTTGCTTTACTGCTCCTTCGCTTCGTCCGAGTGCGACCGCAATTTCACGAATGCTCTTTTCATCTGCAAAACGCATGACTATTACTCGTTTTTGATCGTCAGGTAGCGACTCGATTGCCCGGTAGACACTGGCGCGCCTTTCGCTTTCATCAAAATTACTTTCCGTATCGGCAATGGAGACGGCTACCGGCTCGGAGTTTGCTTCTCGGGGTAATTTTCGGGTGTAGTCGGCGATTGCGTTGGCGGCAATTCGGTACAGCCAGGCAGAGAAGGGAGCGCCACGCCATTTGAACTTTTCCAGGTTTGCGAGTGCCTGTTGGAAGACGTGCGCCGTTAAATCCTGCGTCTCATCCCGGTTGCGCACCCTCCTGGAAATGTATGCATAGATCCGGTGAAAGTGCAGTGCATAGAGCTCCGCAAAACGGCTGGGGTCTTGCTGGGCCGCTTCAATCAGCAGTCTCTCGTCGGCTTCAGTCACCTGGTTCAATCTGGTCCTCGCACCAGCCTTCTTGAATATAGAAACTGGTATGAGCTCAAAAGGTTACGCTGATCGATAAATCTGCCTATTATTTTCTGAGGGCTTCAATTAAAACGCGGCCAACTGCGCTACTCGGTGCGGTGACGCCAAGAAGCGCTGCGAGTGTCGGCGCTATATCTGAGGGGGCCGCCGGTTCGTAGTATCGGCCGGGTATGACTCCAGGTCCCATTATGATTGTTGGAACATTCGTGTCGTAGGCGTAGGGCGAACCATGGGTTGCCGTAATGGTTTCTGCCAGGTATTTGTATGGCTCCGCCAGTAGGATCACATCGCCGCTTCTGTTCGGATAGAAGCCATGCAGGACGCGGCGTTCGATTGGATCTGTAAAAGATGCTTCACCTTTTAAAAGCTGACTCCGAGTAAAGAATCGCGCTACTCCGGGAACGGTTAACGCAGTTCGTCCGATTACTTGTTCGATTTCGTCGCTCGGGACGCCGTCCCGTTTTAGAGCATCATAGTTTAGATAGATTGACCCGTTAATTAACGTGTCGCGCCATCCTCCCTGCATATCGTCTCTGAAAATGTAGTCGAGCGTTGGGTCGGGAGACTTATTTTGACTGTTGTAGCGGGCCGTGAGCGCAGCACGAATAGGGCCCATAATGTCTTCACGTTTGATTCTGCTACCTCCCAAACCAAGCGCGGCAGCGTGTTCCGGGATTGGCGAGACGCCGTGATCGGCGGTCATCGCCACCACCGTGTTCGAAAGTCCCACTTTCGTCTGAACGAAATCCAGCAAAGTGCCAATTTGAGCATCGACACGCAGGGTGATATCCATTGCCTCCTGGCTGTATGGACCAAAGCGGTGACCTACGTAGTCGTCAGCTGAAAAACTCACCGTCAGCACGTCAGTATCTTCGTCCTGTCCCAGGTTTTCATTCACTATGGCTTGTTGCGCAAATGACAGCAGCAAGTCATTCGAAAAAGGTGAGTATTCGAGCGCACTATAGAAGACAGGACCAGGCTGCGAGGCGCCGCCCGTTATCACGTGCGGAAAAGAGTTTGTGTCTCCCGTGCCCTTGGCGACGACTTCCCAGGGCGGGGAATCGGCCCCGGCGCGCTTTTGATATTCAGCGCCACTTAGAAGTCTATCCCACTTGGCGCCAAAGAATTTATCGGCAGGGCGTGCATTATTGAAGTTCGTAACCCATTGCGGCAGCTGATTGAAATAGTAAGTGGACGAAACCATGTTACCGGCGGTCGTACTGAACCAGTATGCAGCATTTGCATGACGACCCGCCGGTAAGATTGCTGAACGATCTTTAACGGAGATTCCAATGATCTTGGACCGGTCATTGGTCACCAGTCTTAATTCGTCACCAACCGTCGAAGACATCAAGCGCCTTGGGCTCGATCCCATCTCATTTGGACCACCACCGAGCAACTTCACACTTTCATCTGAAACACTGGTCACTCTCTTACCAGTTGTTCGGTCGAGCCACTCATTCCCGATAATGCCTGATTCAGCCGGATAGGCTCCGGTCATCATTGTCGCGTGCCCTGGAGCGGTATAAGTAGGGAAGTGATCGTAGTTCGATTGAGTCCACGATGCGCCGTCTTTCATAAGTCGACGGAATCCGTTTGGGCCAAACAGATCCGCGAATCGCTCAAGATAGTCGTAGCGAAATTGGTCAACTGCGATCAGGAGAACGAGTCGTGGTCGCTTTGTTCGTAAATTATTTTGGGTGCTCTCGCTGCGACGTGATTGAGCGAGTTGGCAGCTGACGATACAGAGTATCAGTGCGAGCGTGACAAAGAAGTTCACGCCGGGGAGCCGTTTGCGAAGGTTCATGGGCGCATCTCAACCAGAGATATGTTTTAAGACGATAACGCGTTATTCGAGTACGGAATGCATAAAGCAGGCAATGTTAGCCGGACTTACTCGGTACAACCGTTGTTGCTTCTGCTCGAGTAGCTTTCTCGGTGCGACCTTTTGTGTTCTTCTTAGGTGGGTCTCTCAGTTCTTAACACCAACCACCACGGAGACACCAAGAACACAAAGGTTGCACCGAGAATCCACTGGATAAGGCTTCGTCTAATCTCTACCTGATCCGCGAGTTACTCGTAACGCAGTGCATCGATAGGATCGAGTGCTGCTGCTTTTCGCGCCGGATAATACCCAAAGAAGATTCCGACCGCAGCCGAGAATACCACTGAACCTACTATGGCTGCAGTCGATACGAGAGTCGGCCATCCCAGAACTTTTGGAATTACGAGTGACGCAATTATACCAAGGATTATCCCAATGATGCCGCCGGTTAAGCTGAGGACAATCGACTCAATCAGAAACTGTGTGCGGACTGCCGAGGATCGCGCACCAATAGCCATGCGAATACCTATTTCCCGTGTCCTCTCAGTTACCGATACCAGCATAATGTTCATGATTCCAATGCCGCCCACCAGCAAAGAGACACCGGCAATGCTGCCTAACAGCCATGTCATAATGCTATTCGTTTCGTTAGCAGCTTCGGCCACGTCCGACATGTTTCTTACGGTAAAGTCGTCTGGCTGGCCGCCCGATAACTTGTGACGCTGACGCAGCAGGTCTGTTATCTGCAACTGAGCTGTGTAGGTAGCGTCGGACGAAATTGCCGACACATAGGCCACCTGGATCCGAGTCGTTCCGAGTAATTTCTTTTGTACTGTGGTGTAAGGTGCAAACGCAATATCATCCTGATCGCGTCCCTGGGCATCCTGTCCTTTGCGTCCTAAAACTCCCACTACACGGAAGGGTAACTCCATGACACGAATATATTGACCGACCGGATCAGTTCCATAAAAAAGATTGTCAACAATGGTTTGGCCCACCACGATTACCCGAGCCGCAGACCGTACGTCCGCATCGGTAAAGAACTCTCCGCTGTCGATGGTCCACTTCCTGATGGCAGGTAATTGTTCGCTGACGCCCTGGATCGATGTATTCCAGTTTTGATTGCCAACAACTAATTGCGAACGCGAGTTGATCATCGGACTCAGCGCTGACACGCTGGGAACCTCACGCTGGATGGCCTGCAAGTCATCTTCAGTCAACGTATTGGTTCCGCTATCTCCAGTGCCGCTACGAACACCACCTACGTTTTGTGCGCCCGCGCTGACAAACAACAGGTTGGTACCAAAACTCGAGATCTGCGCTTGTACTGATGCCTGAGCGCCCTGTCCGATACTGACCATGGCAATCACTGAGCCGACGCCAATAATGACGCCGAGCATCGTAAGCGCCGCTCGCATTTTGTTTCGAGCTAGTGCGCGATAAGCAATTCGAACGATCATCAAGAAGCTCATATTATTCTCCTACCCGCAGTTCGAAACTATTCGTCGTCGTCATCATCCTCTTCAACTGCAGGGAGATTCCTTAACTCCTCTGCGGCGTCACGTGAGTGCTCAACCACAGAGTCTTTCTTTATCTTGCCATCTTTGAAAACCACTACACGTTTGGCGTACTCAGCAATATCAGTTTCGTGAGTCACGAGCACGAGCGTTATTCCTTGCTCGCGATTCAAACGTTGAAATATCTCCATCACCTCGATTGACGTCCGCGAGTCGAGGTTACCGGTCGGCTCGTCCGCCAGGATCAACGCCGGGTGATTAACCAGTGCGCGGGCGATCGCGACACGTTGTTGCTGACCACCTGACAACTGGTTAGGGTGGTTCTGCTCACGTCCGGCAAGACCCACTGCTGTCAGTGCCTCAGAAGCTCTTTTATGACGCTCCTGGGTATCCAGTCCCGCGTAAAGCATTGGCAGTTCAACGTTCTCCATTGCCGAAGTGCGCGATAATAAGTTGAAGCCCTGGAATACAAATCCCAATTTTTGACTGCGGACGTCAGCGCGCTCGTCCTTGGTCATTTCGGAAACATCCTGTCCATCCAGGATATACGTTCCGCGAGTAGGCCGGTCGAGACACCCGATAATATTCATCGTTGTCGATTTGCCCGAGCCCGACGCACCCATGATCGCGACAAACTCTCCCTCTTTAATAGTCAGGGAGACTCCGCGCAAGGCATGCACCTCCACATCGCCCATCGTGTAGGTCTTGTGAATGTGGTCCAACTCGATCACTGTTCGAGGTTCGGTTGTCTTCCTGACCTTCAGTTCATCAGTTGGTTCTGCAACCGGTTGTTCTAGTATTGCCGCCATAGTTACCCTTTACTCAAGTTAGTCTGAGTCGTCCACCAGTTTCGCTGCTCGAGAGGAAAGGCGACTGTTCGCAGTTCCTCTCGAGAGCTCAAGTTATCGCCTTGGCGCGCCGCCCAGACCACCACCTCTTTGGCCACCAAAACCAGGAGCGCTTTGAGTTGTTTGCGGCCGGCTATCACCAGAGATGTTCTCGCCAATAATCACTACTTCACCTTCCTGTAAATTTCCGGACACAACCTCGGTTGCCGAGCCATCGCTAAGACCCACAACGATTCTTCTGGGCTGCGGTTTCTTATCTGTTCCAAGCACCCAGATCATTCGTGTCTGTCCTGCCAGCACAGGCGAAGCTGACGGAGTGACCTGCTGTCCCTGTCCATCGCCGGCTGAGTTATTTTGGCCCTGCTGACGGCGCTGTCCTCGAGCAGCCTGGTTTCCGGCAGTTCCGCTTTGAGTGTTGGTACTCTGCGGTCGAAACCTCAAAGCAGCGTTTGGCACCTTGAGCACGTTGTTGCGCTCGTCGATCGTAATCGTAAGATTTGCCGTCATACCTGGCTTTAACTTTTGCTCAGGATTATCGACATTGAACACAACGTTATAGGTAACGACGTTCTGCACGTTCTGTGGGTTGAGTCTCAATTCCTGGATCATCCCTTTAAACTCTTTGCTGGGAAAGGCATCAACTGTGAATGTCGCAGCCTTAGCTTGTTCGACCAGTCCGATATCTGCCTGGTCTATGTTTGCTATTACCTGCATCTTTGTTAAATCGTTTGCAATCGTAAACAGAGTAGGCGCCGACAAACTTGCCGCGACGGTTTGGCCCACATTGACGTCACGCGAGACCACTATTCCGTCGATCGGCGACGTAATTGTCGTATGACTGAGATTTACTTGTGCAAGATTCAAAGCTGCCTGTGCTTGTTGCACCTGCGCTTCAGCCTGTTGCACCTGCGCCTGGGCTTGTTGAACCTGGGCCTGTGACTGCTCAAGTTGAGCGTCAGCCTGGGCCTGGCCCGCGCCGGCCGAAGATTGCTCACTGACCTGGGCCTGATTTAGTTGGGCCGTCGCCTGGTTGTATCGAGCATCCGCTGTACGGTAAGCAGTTTGAGCAACCTCGTAGTCGCGTTTTGCAATTACACCGGCAGTAACAAGCGCTTCCTGTTGCTTTAGATTGCTGAGAGCGTCGTCGCGCTCGGCTTTAAGTACCGCCAGATTCGCCTGGGCGCCTGAGACGCCCGCTTGCTGGTTTTGAACCGTAGATCTTGCTGCTAGCTGTTTTGCCTTGGCATCAGCAGTGCCCGCGCGAGCCTGCACTACAGCAGCTCGGGCCTGGACCAAACTGGCCTTTGCGTTCTCGAGATTGGCTTTCGATTGTTGCACTTGTGCCTGTGCCTGCGCCGGATCAAGCTGAGCCACAACCTGTCCCTTTTTCACTTGCGAGTTGAAGTCTGCATAAAGAGCCGAGATCGTTCCCGAAGCCTGACTACCAACTTGTACTGTTGTAACTGCTTGAAGAGCGCCAGTGGCCGTCACCGTGTTGCGCAAGTTGCCGCGTTCGGCTTTAGCCGTCATGTACTCAGCAGCACTAGCGCGGTTGCTCCAAAAAGCAAATCCGGCAAACGCCACGATTAAAAGAACTCCAAGGCCGATTACCAGGCGAGTCTTTTTACCAGGATTCAGGTTTCGTACCTTACGGACAAAACTTAGTTGTGTTAGCTTCATTTGCCTTACCGCCGATTGAAAACCGGGCGTTCCTCACTGTTTAAGATCATTTCCAATAAGTACATGCAACTGCGTCGCCAGAAGATGCAATTGCGTTAGTGACAACATGCTAGACACCACCCGTGACGTTTCGGTTACAGTCAACGTAAAGAAATGCAAAGGAAAGGTGTGGGATTTGGCCGTAGTCCGTAGTCCTTAGTCCGTTGCCCGTTGTCCGTGGTCAGTAGTCCGTAGTGAAGTGTCCGTTACTTGTCACGGGATACGGACCAGGGACGACGGACAACGGACAACGGATTTATTTTTTAGAGAGTTGTAACCATCACTCCTGCCGCGGTGTCTTACTCGACGTAAGGCTCCCCAAATTTCGGTAAAGAACCAGGAGTAAATTAGAAACAATGAACAAACCACGGTTTAAGACACTGGCAATCGCTACTCTCTCAGCAATTGCTTTGGCTGCCTCAATCGCAGTGGCCCAGTCAGTATCGACTGACAAGGATAAGGGTCAGGGAACTCACCGCGAGTGGCGAGGTCGAGGTAAACAACATGGCTGGGCAGGAATGGGCAGCTTCCGTCAGCTAAATCTAACTGATGACCAGAAGGCTAAGATGAAGCAGATTCGCGAGAGCTTTGCACAGAGCAACAAACCGTTGCGAGAGCAGCTTAGAGCCAAGCGCCAGGAGTTGCGCCAGGCGAGCGAAGGCGGTACGTTCAACGAAGCGCTGGCTACTCAGAAATTGACGGACATGGCTAGTCTTGAAGCGAAAGCGATGGGTGAACGCTTCAAACTCCACCAGGAGATGTTATCCGTCTTAACGCCTGAGCAGAAGGCGCAGCTCGAACAACAGAAAGCGCAGTTCAAAGCTCGTCGCGGCGAAATGCGCAAGACTGAGTAAGCGTCTTCCCCACGGATCTGGCGGACTCGATGCGCCATAAAAGAGTCCGCCAGCCGTTAGCCGATGAGGATCGCATCTGACGGATGGTCTTGAACACGCCCTGGACTTCGAACTGGCGCAACAAGCGCAGGGCGGCGACGAGTCTGCCTTTGCAGAGATTGTTCGACGATACAGTCCAAGAGTTTTCAGTGTGGCAAACAGATTTTTCAGACAGCGAGCGCTCGTCGAAGAAGCAGCTCAAGAGGTTTTTCTGAAGGCCTTCACTCAACTTGATAGTTATGAGGGCCGCGGTTCGATGGAAGGTTGGCTGACGCGCATAGCAACGAACACATGTTTGAACATGGTCCGCAGCGCTAAGAGGCGACCTGAATTGGCAGTCGCGGATTTGACCGATGACGAGAATCACTGGCTTGATACCAACGCGGGACATACTGGCGATGAACCTCAGTCAGTAGAGGACAAGGTTGTTGCTTCGGACTTAGCCGATCGATTGCTCGGCACATTGCCGGCGGAAGATCAGGTTGCATTGTTGATGATTGATGGCGAGAACGCCTCGGTGAAAGAAGTGGCTGAAGCGACTGGATGGTCCGAATCGAAGGTTAAAGTTAGAGCTTTTCGAGCGAGGCGGAAGCTTCGCGAAACGATGGAAAAGCTGTTGGGCTCAAAGGCAGGCAGAAGAGAAGGGAAACTCGCGTAATGAAAAACAAGCACATCATCGAGATCCTCGAGAACTCGCCGTTGCCGGCTCTTTCTGACAGCGACCTGGCGACGATCACCAGTCACGCAAAAGAGTGTGAATCGTGTGAGCGCGCTTACCAGGCGGCGCGATTGTCAGCAATTATCTTAAGCGAACGAGTTAGCGTGCCGGTTGAACCATCGCCGTTTTTCCAGACTCGCGTGCTGGCAGCCTGGAGAGAAAAGCAGTCAATTGAGAATGTTCCGGCGTGGTCACGTCTTTGGAAGTCAACGCGAGCATTGGTTTCGTCAATGGCCCTAACAACGGCGGCTCTGGGTGTGTTGAGTTTCTTCGCGCCAGGTGTTCCGTCCGCTGGTGAGGACACGGCTTCTGCTTATTCCGCAGAAGCTGTGCTGATGGACCAGCAAAGCGATGACCAGATGAGCTACGAACAAGTGCTCAGCACAATCTATAACGATGAAAATGATGACGACGTGAGGTAGTCAATGAACAATATTGCTAAGAACAGGTGGCAAGTTCGGGTCGCGGCCGGCATTATCTTTGTCCTCGGGTTCGTGTCCGGAATTCTAGCCTTAAATGTTTACCGGGCCTGGGCCAGGAACTCGATGACACCGGGCGACAGATTCGAAGAGATGTCGCAGCAACTGCAATTGAACGAAGATCAAAAAACCAAGGTGAAACAGATCTTCAACGACACGCGCGAACAGTTGCGCGCCCTCCGCCAGGAAGCTGAACCAAAGGTAATCGACATTCGCAAACAAGCAGATGATCGTTTGGTACAGGTGCTGACTCCGGAGCAATGGAAGAAATTCCAGGTGCTGCGCGACGATAATCGCCAGCGCCGCCCACGTCGCCCGCGAGATAATTGAGAACAGGCCCTCACTTGAATCCTCGCGGCGTTATATGTATAAGGTCAGTCCCAACTCTTTCACACCTCGAAAAAGGACGGATCAGAATCAGTGCCGCAAAGTCGTCAAAGGAAGATAAATAAGGCCAAGAAACGACCTCGAGTCCCTCGTGCCGGAACCGAAGCATCGAACTCCGGAGCAAGCAATAATCTAAAACTTGCCGCGATTGTAATTGTCGCTGCAGTCGTTCTGGGTGGCGTCGTTTACTTTCTGTGGCAACGCAATCGCGTCAGCGCTGCCGAAGTAACTACTCCCTCAGGACTGAAGTATGTCGATAAGGTCGTTGGTACCGGCGAGAGTCCGCAGGTTGGTCAGGAAGTAACTGTTAACTATACGGGCACGCTTGAGGACGGCACTAAATTCGACAGTTCGCTGGACAGAGGTCAACCATTTACGTTTCGCTTCGGCCGGACCCCCATGATCAAAGGATGGGATGAAGGAATTTCGACTATGAAGGTTGGCGGCACCCGCCGCCTCATTGTTCCCAGTAGGCTCGGTTATGGCGCCCAGGCAAAGGACAAAATACCGGCGAATTCAACTCTGGTCTTCGATATTGATTTAATCGGCGTCAAGTAATCAGTCGGAAATCACTGCGCTCCTGGGTGGTCTATACAACGCGGCAATAACAAGACCAAGCACGATCTTGTCGATCGCTTCCATGATGATCTGTTTTGCAAGCAGGAGCGCCGGGATCGGCTGTACGGCGTAAGTAATAAAAAACCAGGGCACCGATAAAATTAGCCACAACACGATCCCAAACCTCAGGCCCTGGCCCAACCAGGGTTTATTCTCGACCCCATGCGCGTAGGCCCAGACTGACCCGATGGCAAAAG
>Ga0207674_10000840_pt1 | contig 40031 bp, 38 predicted proteins | sample KBSCornC72_FD_184303 | JGI IMG/M metagenome (GOLD analysis project Ga0207674, IMG submission 184303) | Corn rhizosphere microbial communities from Kellogg Biological Station, Michigan, USA - KBS Corn C7-2 (SPAdes) (version 2) | ecosystem: Host-associated > Plants > Roots > Rhizosphere > Soil ... | reverse complement strand
GTGACGCTGAGAAGGGCGACGCGAATTCTTTCACCGAGATCGTAGCTGGACGGGCAGACGAGATTCCCGACGTTCTCGATGAAGAGGTAGTCGAGATCGACAAGATTCCAGCCATCGAGGTGTTTCGAGATCATCTCGGCTTCGAGGTGGCATATACCGTGTGTGTTGATCTGCCGGACGGGAGCACCGCTGGCGGCGAGGCGGCGGGCGTCGTTGTCTGTTTCGAGATCGCCGACGAGTGCGGCAGCTTTGGCACCGGAGTTGATGAGTTCCAGGAGAGTGCGCTGAAGGAATTCGGTTTTTCCTGTGCCGGGACTGGAGACGAGGTTCAGGACGAGCACACCGGCGGCTTCGAATTGATTGCGCAGGCCGCGCGCCAGTTCATCATTCTTCTTGAGGATTCCCTGCCGCAACTCTACGATCCGGGTGGTCATACTGGCTCCTCTACTTCATCGATCTCGATGGACTCTATCTCCAGTTCGCGTCCTTGGCGCATATCGGCTAGTGGCTCATCGCAGCGCGGACAGCGGAAGCTCTGCAGGCTTGCGATCTCGACGTCCTGCTCGCATTTGTCGCAGTGCATCCTGACGGGAAGGATCTTCACGATCAAAGCCGAACCTTGAAGGGGTGTGCCTTCCGTAGCGATGCCATAGCAGAACTGGAGCGAGTCCTCGATTACCGAGGCCAGCGCGCCTACCCGAAGGCGAACTTCCTTCACTCTCGCGCCAGGATAGGCGCCTAGCGTCTCGGTGACTGAATCGACAATGCTGGAAACAATCGACAGCTCGTGCACGCGACCTCGCCTGAAACGAAGATTCTAGCCGGGCAGACGGAAGGCTGGTGTGTCGGACGGCACTCGACTTAGAATGACTGCTGGAGCGACTTCCCCGTGAGCAAAGCCCTTGCGCCTCATCCGCATACAGCGTCCCGTCTTGCCCTAAGCGAGCTTGCGCCTGGAGCAATGCAATCTGAGATTCGGGCAATGACTACCGAGTGCGACCGAATCGGCGGGATCAATCTTGCCCAGGGCGTCTGCGACACTCCGGTTCCGAGCCCTGTTGAGAATGAAGCCATCGCCGCCATCCTTGCCGGACACAACATCTATACGCGGCTTGATGGGATCGAGCGGCTTCGCAAGGCGATTGCCGAGAAGCAGCAACGAGACTACGGCTTGCACTACGATCCGGAGACCGAGGTGCTGGTGGCATGCGGCGCTACGGCTGGACTTCACGCGGCATGCATGGCACTGCTCAATCCACATGATGAAGTGCTGGTCTTTGAGCCGTTTTATGGGTACCACGTGAGCACGCTGAAGTCGATGCGGGTTAAGCCGGTCCTGGTCCCGCTGGCTGAGCCGGACTGGGCTCTGGATGTGGATGCGATGCGAGCAGCGGTGACACCGAAGACGCGGGCGATGATCGTGAATACTCCGGCGAATCCGAGCGGGAAGGTATTCAGCCGCGCGGAACTGGAGGCTGTGGCAGAGCTTGCGCGGGAACACGATCTGTTTGTCTTCACAGATGAGATCTATGAGTACTTCGTCTACGACGGGACGAAACACATCTGCCTGGCAACACTGGAGGGCATGCGCGAGCGGACCATCGTGATGTCGGGGTTCAGCAAGACCTTCAGCGTGACAGGATGGCGACTTGGCTATGTGACCGCCGATGCAAAGTGGATGGCGGCGATGGGCTACTTCCACGATCTGACATATGTATGCGCGCCTTCGGCGCTGCAACATGGCGCGGCGGCGGGGCTGGAGCAACTACCGCCCGAGTTCTACAGGCAGCTTGCCGCCGATCATCAGTCGAAGCGGGAGCGGATTGTGTCGGCGCTGCGCGATGCTGGAATGGAGCCGGGTATTCCGGCTGGCGCGTACTACGTGCTGGCGCGGGCTACGCGGCTGCCGGGTGAGACGGCGGCCAAGAAGGCGCGGCATCTGCTGGCCAAGATCGGAGTCTCTTCCGTCGCTGGATCGGCGTTCTTCAGGCCCGGGCGCGGAGAGGACCTGCTGCGCTTCTGCTTCGCCAAGAAGGACCATGACCTTGACGAGGCTTGCGAGCGATTGCGGCGGCTTTGATCTAAGCTCGCCTGCTGATAGCTCCGGGCTAAAGCCCAAGAGCGATGAATGCGGCCCTAGTCAGAGGGCTCAAGGCCTCTGCTCCCTCCGGCTTGGTTCGCTCCCTCCGGGCAGCGCAGACTTAACTGGCGGTCTCTATCACGGCTTTGGACAGGTTTCGCGGACGATCCACGTCAACGCCACGCTCCAAGGCCATGAAATAGGCGAAGAGTTGCAGCGGAATCACCTCCGGGATTGGCAGCAGGTGCTCGCTTGCCGGCTCCACGAAGACACAGTGCGTTGCCAGAGCCGGGATCTCCTGGTCGCCCGTATTCGCCAACGCGATCACCCGGGCTCCCTGCTTCTTCATGTCCCGAAGCAGCTGGAGCGTCTTCTCGTAACGGAGAACTGAGTCTTCAACCTTTCGGTCCACCGTGGCGAGAGCAACCAACGGAAGGTGCTCGCTCACCAAGGCGTTCGGCCCGTGCTTCAGCTCGCCAGTGGGGTAGCCTTCGGCCGTCACGTACGATGACTCCTTCATCTTCAGCGCGCCTTCGCGCGCAATGGCGTAGTGCACGCCACGGCCCAAGTAGAGGAAGCTCTCCGCATGGCTAACCTTGGCGGCAATCGCCTGCATTTCCGCGCGCCAGCCCTCAAGCTGGCGCTCGATGGCTGCAGGTAAAGCGCGCAACTCCTGCACTCGCTCTTCAAGCTGCCCTTGTTCGAAGGAACCCAACCAGCTTCCCTCGTAGAGCGCCAGCAGGTAGAGCGCCGTGAGCTGGCAGGTAAAGCTCTTGGTTGCCGGAATCGCCAGCTCTTTGCCGGCTGCAAGCGGCATCGCCGCTCCGGCTTCGCGCAGCATCGTACTGCCCGGCACATTTGCGATCGCCAGGGTCTGCTGCCGTCCTTCTTTGGCAAAGCGCAGCGCTGCGAGCGTATCCGACGTCTCACCCGACTGCGAGATCACGAGAACCGAAGGAAGGCGTGGGTTCACGGCGGGCCGGCAGCAGTACTCGCTTGAGTACTCCACGTCCACTGCGAGGCCGCACAGGTCCTCGAAGATGATCTCTGCCGCGAGTCCGGCGTGCCGGCTTGATCCGCTGGCTGCGATGAGGACCTCGCCGCGCGAGTTGAGCCACTGCTCCATGGGCGCAAACACGTCCTGCTTCAGGCCATCAATGTCCAGATAGAGATCAAGAGTCCGTTGAATGGCCTGAGGCTGCTCGAAGATCTCGCGCAGCATGGCGTGAGGGAATTTATTCACTGGGTACATTCCTTCCCGGGAACAGAATCGTCTTTCCGATTTTAAGCGTCGCAGGGGATTCGGAATGGTTGACGGCGGGGGAGGCCGCGACACATCTCTCGACAGCAAGGGTCAGAAACCAAGGCCGGGCGCGCAGCCGCCACAGCTCCGCGCCCGGTCGAGGCCCCATGCCATCGAATGCAGGCGAGCAGCCACTCATCCGCTCACCTTCACCACTGAATTCATTGTGCGCCAATCGATGGAAATAGCATGCAAAGTCGGAGAGCAGATCTAAGCTGCTTTGCTGCTACAGGTTTAGCTCTATTCGGAAAGGATCTCAGCGGTTCGCAATCAAGAAGACGCATGCTGATCCCACAATATGAATCGCGCGCGATGGGGATTCCGTTGTGCTTAGATCGCGAACTAATGAACAACTTCCAGGGCGGTAAGGATCGCTTTCAGCGCAACAGGAGCAGCAGGCCGGCAGCGCAGATGACCATGCCTGAGCCGGTGCGGAAGGTGAAGGCTTCTCGGTAGAGGACCGTTCCAACGCCCAGCAGCACAAGAGCGATGAGGTTGTTGCAGACGAAGGACGTGATGTTGAGCTTGAGGCCGGCGCGATAGCCAATCAGGTATCCGGATTCGATTGCCACGAGCGAGCAGGCCAGAACGATTGAAGTCCAGTTCACGCGGTGCAGTTGGGTGGGGGAGAATCCCTGGCGGGCAACGAAGATTCCGAGACAGGCGAGTGAAGCGATTCCGAAAGAAATGCTGAGCGCCAGAAACGGATCGACCGCAGCCGGGGTTGCTTTCTGGGAGACATGATAGAGAACGCCTCCGCCGACGATCATGAGCAGAGGCACAATGGCCATGCTGTTCGCTTCCACTAGGATTCTTCCTTTGCGTTGGTCAGAATGCCGGGCTCGCCGGAGGGGAGGGGTGCTTCATAGAGCATGAGATAGTCGCGCTGGCGGTCAGTGCCGACGATGAAGTCGTGCTCTCCGGCGATGTAGAAGCCCCATCGCTTGTAAAAAGCGATGGCGCGGCCGTTGCCGGAAAAGGCGCTGAGCCATAGTGATGGTTCGCCTCGTTGGGCAGCGACGGCGAGAACTGCTTGCATCAGGACGTTCGCCACGCCACGGCCATGGTATGCGGGGTCGATGTAGAACCTGCGCAGTTCGAGCATGGCGGCGGATCGCATTTCGGGAGGCGCGGGAGCCTGGACGAGGAGGGCGAGGCCGGCGAGGTTTTCGCCGACTTTCGCGATCAGGATGACTAAGTGATCATCCTGGAGCATGGCGCGGTAGCGGTCGGGTGTGTGTTCGCGGGCGATGTAATCGGCTAGATCATCGGGTGGCGTATTCGCGGGACAGCCCAGCGGGAAGACGGCGGCGGAGAGGACGGACAGTTCGTGTGCGTCGGCGAGAGTGGCGCGGAGGATTTGGGTTTGGGGGTCGAGCAAGGTACTCGTCACTGTTTGACTATGAGATGAGTAGGCGGCAGAGCAGGAGCACAAATCTTTTTCGAGATGGAGACCTCCTGCCTTCCGTGGTGTTATCTCCAGAAGTCCATTGCGCGCTGATAAAGGTAGTACTGCGTCTTCGGATCGCGTTGAGTCTGCTCATGCAATACATCGAGAGACACGAGAGATCCGTTAGAAGCCCGAACCGTCGTATCCAACCCATCTCCAATGATTTCGTATCCGAACCAATCCTTCAGCATCGGAGCAATTACGGATCTATACTCTGGCCCGTGCACTAATCGGCGCACGTGTTCGCGAGTAAGTTGGTACCCAGTGCCACGGTCCGGGAGATAGTTCGGTGGGGGCCACTGCATCTGAGGTGACGCTCTCCTTTGACTTCTCCGAAAGTATTCAATGGACCACTTCTACCGAGCGGCGGGTTTTTCGAAGAACGCTTCGATTTCTTCCAGCGTTTTGCCTTTCGTCTCTGGGAAGAGGAATGTGGTCGTCAGGAAGTAGACGACGGTGAAGCTGGCGAAGAGATAGAACATCGACGAGTAGTTGTGCTTGGCGACGAAGGGCAGAAAGATAGCCTGGAGAATTGCGGAGACGAGCTGATTGATCACCAGCGCGATGCTCATGCCGTTGGAGCGGATGCGCGTGGGCATGAGTTCTGAGAGCGCAAGCCAGACGCAGACGCCGGGACCGGTGGCGTAGAACGCGATGAACATGTAGATGAAGATGGCGACGAGCCAGCCGTGGCTCTGCTGGGGGACGGGTCCGAGGACGGCCTTGTCGATCTTCAGGGGCGCGGTGGTGGCTGCTTCGTAGTTGCCGAACGGATTTTGAAACAGGGCCTGGACCTTGTTAGCGGGCACGGCGGCGGCGCGCGAGACGGACAGGGGCGGTGCGGCTGGGTCGTCGGAGCGGGCGTAGCTGGTGGTGCCGGTGAAGTCGCCATACGAGTAGATGATGGCGAAGGAGGCACGGCTCGGATTGATGGCTTGGGGTGAGGCTCCGCTGGCAGCCAGAAGGCGCTGGGCCTGGTCCTGGTTGAACTGATATGTGAGTTGCTGGTCTGGACCTACGAGGGCCTGGATCTGGTCGCGGCAGTCGATGTTCTGCCTCTCGGTCTGGCGGAAGAGGGTGGCGACGATGACCATGGAGAGGATGATTCCGCTCGTGCCGAGGATGAAGAGGAATTTGCGACCCTTGCGGTCGACGAGGGTCATGCCTACGGCAGTGAAGCAGAAGTTGAAAGCGGTGAGCAGGACGTATCCCCAATGCGCCTGGAGGTCGGAGAGGCCGCTCTGGATGAGGATATTGGTGTTGAATCCGATAACGGAGTTGATGCCGGTGGCGGTGTTGCAGGCGAGGATGACGCAGGCGAGCAGAAAGGGGATGACGTATTTGCGGCGGAGAAGCGAGTCTCTGGTTTTTCCTCCGGTCGGCGGGGCGGCGGGCTTTGAGGCGGCTTCCATCTCGCGCAACTCGATGGTTGCTTGTTCGGGAGAGCGGGAGCGGAGCAGCGCGGCGCGAGCCTTTTCAATCTGGTTGCGCCGGTAGAGGAGGCGGGGCGACTCGGTGACGAGGAAGGCGCCGAGAACGAAGAGGATTCCTGGCGGCATGGAGACCCAGAAGATGCTGCGCCAAGCGCTGTCTTTGAAATTGAAGAGAGCCTGGGGGTCGGCGACGCGGGCGAAAGCGGTAACGCGGTAGCTGAAGTAGATGCCAATGAGCGCGGCGGTAACGATGCCGAAGGTGAGCATCCACTGAAAGACGCCGGTTCCCTTGCCGCGCGATGAGGCGGAGAGACATTCGGCGAGATAGAGCGGGACGACGATGCCGATGAGTCCGCCGCTCATGCCCTGAAGGAGTCGCCCGAAGAAGAGAGGGGCGTATCCGTGGGAGAGCGCGATGACGGGGATGCTGAGGATGAAGGCCGCGCCGCTGAGGATCATGAGCGGCTTGCGTCCCATCCAGTCTGCGAGGAGTCCAGCAAAGAGCGTTGAGAAGACAGAGCCAAGGAGGACGGCGGCAACGATGATGGAGAGTTGCGAAGGGTCGAGTTTGGAGGTGGCCTCGAGATAAGGGAGCGCGCCGCCGATAATTCCGACGTCGATGCCGTAAAGGAGGCCGCCGAGTCCGGCGACCACCTGAAGGATGAGGTTGTAACGACGGCGAGTCTGGTCGGTGTAGCCGGGTAAAGATTCGGAGAAAGAGCTCATCGGATTATGGACCAGATTGCAACGTTCAACACGATCATCAAAACAGCGGAGACGGGGAAGATGAGGAGCGCTTTCTTGAGGCGGCGCGGATCATTGCCGGCAATCGAACCGATGATGCGTGAACTGACCGCGAGGCCGACCCATCCGCAGGTGATGACGAAGCCAAGGGCGGTTCCAGTCATCTGCGGGAAGGCCTGGCCGGTGATGGCAAGGGTGGTGGGAAAGACGGGGGCCATGGAGAGTCCCGCGATGAAGACCAGCGCGAAAGCCATGCTGGGCTTGTTGGTTTGGAGCATGAGGAAGGTGGTGATGGCCATAGCGATGGATGCGCCCAGGGTGACCTCGATGGCGGGGGCGTGGGCGAGAACAGGCGAGATGGCAACTCGACCGATGAGGAGGCCGAGGGCGAATCCGAGAGAGAGAATGTTCAGCGCGCGCGACTCGGGGATGCCCTGCGCGATGAGATGACGCGGCAGCCAGTTCCAGACCCCGACTTCACAGGTGATGTAGAGGAAGAGGAAGAGGCCGAGCATGAAGATGACGGGACGGCCAAGGATGGGTCCGACCTGCGCGAGGAGGAATTGCGCGTTGCCGGTCGGCGCGGGCATCTTGGCGAAGGCCTGCACGGCGAGGGCGACGACGGTGAGTCCCGCGATGGTGTAGCAGAGGCGGACCCAGTTTTTCTTAAATACGTTGGCGGCGATGAAGGGCGTAGCCAGGCCGCCGAGTCCGAAGAACAGATTGACGAGGTTGAGGACGATGGCGCTCTGCGATCCGCTGACGCCATTGGCGAGAGCGTTGGCTCCGGTGACGACGATGCCGCCGCCCATTCCGAGGAGGAAAAGGAGTAGAAGGATGTTGCCATAGCCCTTTGCGCGGGGAAGGAGGAAGAGCGCGGCGGCGATCGATCCGAGTCCGAGGATGAGGCCTACTTTGTCGCCCTGGGTGTCGAGCAGGGGGCCGACGCCGAGCGAGGCAATGATGAGGCCAAGCGCCTGCACGGTGGCGATGGTGCCGTTCTGCGTGGGCGTGAGCTTGAAGCGCTCGGAAAGCTCAGGCAGGATGGTGCCGAGCATGGCGGCGATCATTCCGTAGACGAAGATGGCGAGGATAGCGGCGAAAATGAGCACGGAACCGGGGTCCTTTCAAGTTCGTAGGAAAGGATACGGCATGAGGGGCGGGAAGTCCGTCACAAATTGGAGGTTGGGTGTTAACCAAGTTGTATAGTGGTCCGTCTACTGAGTGCGGCTCACACTTCCCCCTGAAAACTAAACGCACGGCTCACATGATGGAGTTTCTGTATGACGGATCTGTGGAGTGACATCAAGCACGCGCTACACCTGTTTGTAAAAAGCCCGGGATTTACGTTCGCAGCGGTAGCAGCGCTGGCGCTGGGGATCGGCGCGAATACGGCGATCTTTACGGTGGTGAATGCCGTGCTGCTGAAGCCACTGGGATATCCGGATTCGGACCGGATCATGCAGATCCTGCTGACGGGTCCGGGGGGACAAGGTCCGGGGGCGTCGATTCCGAAGTTCCAAGTCTGGCAGCAGCAGACTTCGATCTTCAAGGATGTGGCGGCATACGACTTTGCGGGACCTGGGTTCAACATCACTGGTGACCGGCCGGAGCTGATTCACGGCATCCACGTGTCTGAGGGATACTTCCGGGTGTTCGGCGCGCCGGTAACGCTGGGGCGCACGTTCACGAAGCAGGAAGACTCGCAGAACGGCGGCCACGTGGTGGTACTGAGCTACGGGTTGTGGCAGCGGAGGTTCGGCGGGAACCCGAATGTGATTGGGCAGTCGCTCTCGCTGGCCGGTGAGCCCTACACGATTGTGGGAGTGCTGGGTCGGGATTTCAGGTCCGATCCCGAAGCGGAGATCTGGATTCCATTTCAGTTTGAAGCGAACAGCGTGAACCAGGGGCACTTCTTCATGGGCGCGGCGATGCTGAAGCCGGGAGTGACGGTGGCCCAGGCGAATGCGCAGATGAAACTGGCTTATGCCGAGTTCAAGCGGAAGTTTCCCGATGCGGATCCCAAGGGCGGATTTGCTGTTCAGCCGCTTCGCGATTCGATCGTGCGGGATGCAAAGAGATCGCTGCTCATTCTACTGGGAGCGGTCGGGCTGGTGCTGCTGATCGCGTGCGCGAATGTCGCGAATCTGCTGCTGGTGCGCGCGACAGGGCGGAAGCGGGAGTTTGCGATCCGTGCGGCCATGGGGGCGAGCCGGGCGCGGGTGATCCGGCAGCTGCTGACGGAAAGCGTGATGCTGGCGGTGACCGGTGGAGCGCTGGGGCTCGGGCTGGGATTCCTCGGCGTGAGGTGGCTTCTGGCGATCAGCCCGGCGGGGTTGCCGCGCGTGGGCGAGGATGGAACCGCAGTGGGACTGGACTGGCGGGTGCTGGGATTCACGCTGCTCGTCTCGTGCGTGACGGGAATTCTGTTTGGGTTGTTCCCGGCTTTCAGCGTTTCAAAGACAGATCTGAATTCGACACTGAAGGAGAGCAGCAATCGCTCAGGCACGAGTTTCCGAACCGGCAAGACGCGGGCGATTCTTGTAGTGACGGAGGTCGCGTTGGCGCTCGTTCTTCTGGTGGGCGCGGCGCTGCTGATTCGAACGTTTGTTGCGCTTCGCGAAGTGAACACCGGGTTCGACGCGCACAATGTGCTGACCATGGAAATGTCGCTGAATGGCGACAAGTTCAGCAAGACGGCCGTGGTGGCGCAGCTATCACGCGATGGGCGCGAGCGGCTGAATCGCATCCCGGGCGTCGAAAGTTCGACATTCTCTTGCTGCCTTCCGGTCCAGGGGCAATTCGGATTGCCATTCGCGATCGTCGGCAGGCCGGTCGATCCATCGAAGGGACAACAGGGCGCGGGGTGGATGCATGCGTCGGCGGACTACTACAAGACGTTCAAGATTCCGGTAAAGCGCGGGCGAGAGTTCAATGTGTCCGACACCGCATCATCGCCGCACGTGGTGATCATCAACGAGGCGTTCGCGAAACAGTTCTTCCCCAATGAGAATCCAGTCGGGCAGCAGATTGCGGTGGCAAAAGGCATGGGCCCACCTTTTGAAGAGCCGGCGCGGACGATCGTTGGTGTTGTCGGGAATACGCATGATGCGGGGCTGGACCAGGACACTCCGCCGCTGATGGTGGTGCCGGACACGCAGGTGCTGGATGCCATGACGGAGTTGAACGCGAAGATAGTGCCTCTGCGGTGGGCGGTGCGGACGCATGGCGATCCGCGGCAGTTGAGCAACGTGATTGCTGAGCAGTTGCGGCAGGCTAGCGGCGGATTCCCTGTGGCGCGGATCAAAACGATGGAGGAAATCGTCTCGAGCACCACGTCACGGCAGACCTTTAACATGATGCTGCTGTCGATCTTCGGCGCGATCGCGCTGACGCTGGCGGCGATCGGGATCTACGGATTGATGGCGTACTCGGTGCAGCAGAGAACGCAGGAGATCGGGATTCGGATGGCGTTAGGCGCGGACCGTACAACCATTCGCAAACTGGTGGTGTGGAGCGGAATGAAGCTGGCACTGGTAGGGATGGTATTGGGGATCGGGGCGTCGTTCGGACTGACGCGACTGATTGCTAGCTTCCTTTTTGGCGTGAAGACTTGGGACCCGACGGCGTTTATCGCAGTGCCGGCCGTGCTGTGCGCGGTTGCGTTTGTTGCGGTATGGCTGCCGGCAATGCGGGCTTCACGGGTGGAACCGATGAGGGCGTTGAGGGTGGAGTGAAGGACTGAGTCCTGCGTATCCCAGGTCTCCAAAACAGGAGACCTGGGGCACCCGGCGGCCCCAATAGCGAGAGACCGGGGGCACCGGCAACTCCGGCTATTTCTGGCGGAGGATGAGGAAGACGCTGATCAGGACGAGCGCGGTTCCGGCGAGAATGCGCGCAGTGATCGGCTCGCCTGCCCAGAAGTGGCCGATGGCGACAGCGATGAGCGGATTGACGTATGCATAGCTGGAGACGCGGGACGCGGACATGTGGCCGATGAGCCAGACAAAAGCGGTGAAAGCGACGAGCGATCCGAAGACGATGAGATAAAGAAGGGCCCAGACAGCTCGCATCGAGATGTGGGGGAACGGGTGCAGTTCTCCGAAGCCCGCGGAGAGCGCGAAGAGTCCGGCGCCGCCCAGCATCATGGTTGCGCCCGCGGTGACGGGTCGCGACTTCGGCATATCCAACGAGCGGTTGAAGACCGAGCCGACTGCCCAGCAGATTGAGCCGGCGAGGACAGCGATGCAGGGCAGAAGTCCGAAAGAGCTGTTAGCGCCGTGAAGCAGGAGAATGGCGACACCGCCGAAGCCGATGAGGGTGGCGACGATCGTGCCCGGCTTGAGGTGCTTCTTCTCGCGCAGAATCGCAGCCTCAGCGAGGAGAGTAAGGATGGGAATGGTTGCGGCGAGTACGGAGACCACGCCGGAGGGTACGAACTTCTCCGCCCAGAAGAGCGGAGCGTACTCCGCCACGAAGAGGAAAAGCGCCACGATGCTGAGATTGCGCCATTGCCGCAGGGTAGGAGCGGCCTCTCCTCTGAAACGCATGAAAGCATAGAGCACGACGCCCGCGGTGAAGAAGCGGGCTGCGGCGGCAAAGAGCGGCGGCAGCTCTTCGACGGCGATACGGATGCCGAGGAAAGTGGTTCCCCAGATCACGTAGACGGCGAAGAAGGAGAAAAGCATCCGCGCCCTATAGGATTCGCGTCCCTCATTCATCGCCGCAGCGTTAACCACTGAATCCGCCATAACTGGTTACATGTTTACATTCTCTTGCTAACCTGTCAACATAGCTTTGGGGGTTAGCGGTGGAAAAGGGTTCTATAAAGGCGGGGGAGTCGGATCCCAAGGGTGATCGCGTCTTTGAATTGAGCGGAGGAAATCCAGCGCTGGACCTTGTGAATACGCTGGACTGGCGCTTTCGCGAATCGGGTCCGGAGGAGTTGCTGGGAGTTTACGGCGACCTGGTCCGGTTCACGGTGCAGAGTGGATTGATGGATGCAGGGGATGCGCGCAAGCTGCTGCGGAGCATTCCTGAGAACAAGGCGGCAAAGGTGCTGGAGCATGTTCGAGCGTTGCGGGAGGCGGCGGCAGAGGTGCTTTATGACGCTGTGGATGGGAAGAGGCCTTCAACATCTGCTGTTAAGCGATTGGAAGATTGCTTTACGACGGCCAGGCAGCAGCGGGAGTTGCGGTGGGTTGGCAGAAAACTCGAATGGGGATTGAAGCAGAGCACTTACCTTCCCGAGTTACCGTTGTGGCTGCTTAGCCTGAGCACGGAGGCGTTTATGACCTCAGAACATATGCATCTGCTGCGCGAGTGCGGGAACGCGGAATGCCGCTGGCTGTTTGTCGACACGAGCAAGAACCACACGCGGCGCTGGTGCGACATGAAGATTTGCGGTAACCGAATGAAGGCGAGGCGCTTCAAGGAGCAGCATAGAAGCTGACGTTGAAGCCGGTTCACCGGGATGGAATCGATGAGGAACAGCTTCTGTACTTAGACAAAATGACCTGCGCAAACGATCTGCGCAGGTCATTATGCATTCGAGCGCACTCCTTGCTAGATCGCTCTTCTCGAGCGAATATCTTCCTCGACGATTTCATCTTCTGTGGTGGCCAGAGATTCAGATCGCGGTTCTCTGCGAGTGTAGGTTCTTTCGACATCGCTACCAGCAGTGTGGGTACTGACTGATTTCTCGCCGGAAGACGCTACGTCGTCGCCGCCAGCACTCTCGAGTATTTCCTTGGCTCGCGAGACTTCTTCAGAGCTGTCGCAGTGAACAGAAACGAGGATACCTCCCTCTTTGACTCGGCCTTCGTAGCGCTTGGCTTCATACTCGGGGATCCCCATGCCGATGAGGGCTCCGACGACTCCGCCTACTGCTCCTCCGACACCTAGTCCTGCGAGTGTTGCCATGATGGGACCCGCGGCGATGAGAGGGCCGACGCCGGGAATCGCGATTGCTCCGATGCCTGCAAGAAGCCCGATAGTGCCGCCGATCGTGCCGCCGACACCCGCGCCGGTCGTTGTGCCCTCAGGCGCCTTCGTGTTCTTTTCGGTGGCGAAGTCTCTTGTGCCGGACTTGTCAGCCATGAGGACCGAAACATCCTGGCTGGAAAAGCCCGCCGCCGTGAGTTGGTTCACTGCCAGTTCTGCCTCGCTTCGTGCGCGAAAGATTGCAAATGCCGCTGTGTTTTTACCTGCCATAACTAAGACTCCTGTCTATTGGCGAACGGTTGATGGTTGCTTCGGTGTGTCACTGCTTGACGGTCAGCTGGTTATTTACTTTTTCCGTCCCGACGACATCGGCAGCTTTGGAAGCGATTGCCTGTTTTTCGTTTTCGTCTTGCACCGGGCCTTTCAGCGTGACCTGCCCATCTTGCGTGATGATCTTGACATTGTGCGCGTAGGTGGACAGGGACTTTTCCGCGGTGATAGAGCGTCGAATTTTTCGCGTGATCTCGCGGTCGGAGGTATTCTCCTTTTGATTCTCCGCCGTATTGTTCTGAGCTTTGTTGCGCGCCGAGTTATCGGGTGCTGTTGAAGACGGCGGACTCGCTTGATCCTGGGCGGACGCAGCGATCGGCCTTCCTATGATCGGAAGAGCCAAAGCAGCGAGAGCCAAAATCAAAGTGCTTTTTGTTAACTGCATTTGTGTCACCTCAAGCCGATGGGGTGCGCGACGTGTGTTGAGTGATTTTTGTGTCGCGGGTCAGAGGTTTGCTGGATTGAGTGCACCAGTTGTACCCCATCGAACTTGCGGTCAGATGCCCGGCTGTAAGGGGCAGTTGCATGTGCTCACGTGCGTTGAGGAGAGAGCACATGTTGCTTGTGGATGCGGATTGGCAATGATGGTGAGGGAGATCGAGTTAGGAGATCCGAGGTTCAGAAGAAGCCTGATCAGGAGTCTGAACGGGCTCCGACATCAGAGCGCGGAAACTGTATGCCAGCTCCCAATTGATGGGTTGCCAAAGTGCGAAATAAGCGGGTGAATCGGAAGATTTTTCAACGTGCCGCGACTTTTTTATACCGTTCAAGAAGCATGGGCTCGCAGGCGTGAGTGCGTTCTTGCGCCTCCAGGTCCGAGCGGGAGCGGCCAGTTGCGATCGTCACAAAGCAGTCGCGGCAGATGGAATCGATTGAGCCGTCTTCATTTATCCGATGTATGAACTTTATTGTGTAGGTCTGGTTCATTGTCCTTCGCTCCTTTCACCAATTTTCAGATCAGGTGCAAGTTCGCGTCGTCCGGTACTTAGTGTTGCAATCGGAGTTCCGTGGATCGATTCCGACGCAAAAGAAGAGTGGATAAACAGGCATTCTGGTTCAGTCCATTAGACTTAGAACGATGATCTTGCAGACATCAAAGGGATGGGGCGCACTGGGGCTTTCTCTGGCCTTGCTGCTGCCCGGATGCGGCACGCCTGGCGCGCCACAGCCGCCGTCGTTGAACCTGCCGGATGCTGTTGGGGATCTCTCGGCGATACGTGCCGGAGATCAAGTGGCGCTGAGCTGGACGATGCCGAAGCGGAATACTGACCGGACCATAATCAGGGGCGACGTGCCAGTGCGCATTTGCAGGCGCGAGGGTGAAACGGCAGTGTGCGATGCTGCCGGGCCCGATAAGATGACCGCGCCGGGGGCGTCCGGCAACTACACGGATACACTGCCAAGTGCGCTCAGGACAGGAACTCCAAGACCGCTCAGCTACTTTGTCGAGTTGCGGAACAGGAAGGGGCGTTCGGCGGGGTTGTCGAATGCGGCGGTTGTGCTCGCGGGCGCTGCGCCTGCGCCGATTGAAGCATTGCAAGCTGAAATTCTGAAGCAGGGTGTTGTGCTGAGTTGGAAGGCGGATGAGGAGCACAATGCAGTTCGGCTCGAGCGAAAACTGCTGACGCATGCAACGAGGACGGAACAGGGGCCTCTGGCACCGGTTCCTGAGCCTGAGAAGCAGAATCTACTTGTGGAGCGCGGCGGCGAACAGGGCCGGTCTATCGACAAGACAGCGCACTTTGGCGAAAGCTACGAATATCGCGCGCAGCGCGTGACGCGAGTCGATGTGAATGGGAAGACACTAGAGTTGGATGGGGCGTTTTCGCCGCCGATTCGTGTTGACGTGAAGGATGTGTTTCCGCCTGCGGTTCCGACGGGGTTGGTGGCGGTGGCAAGCGTGGGAGAAAACGGCGCATCTCCGGCGATCGATTTGAGCTGGCAGCCGGATGCGGAACCAGACGTGGCGGGTTACATTGTCTATCGCCGCGACACAGGTGGAGAGTGGCAGCGCGTATCCGCGGGAGCGCCGATTGTGGAGCCTGCTTTTCACGATGCGCAGGTGCAGGCGGGGCGTGCATACGAATATGCCGTGAGCGCAGTGGACAAGGGCGGGCACGAGAGCGCCCGATCGGCTGAGGCTCAGGAGACGGTGCCGCAGCCTTGAGCGCGGCACGAGGGAGCAGGTCATGAAGTATTGCCGATTTCGATTTGAGAATGAGGTGCTGTACGGGAAGGTGGAAGATCGCGGCGGCGAGCCGTGGATTGTCGACCTGGCACACGCTCCGGAAGAGGATCTCGCGTTCAGAGCGCGGCACCAGAAGGCTGTGGCGACGATTCTTGATTTCGAGCCGCTGGCCTTGAGTTCTGCTGAGCTGCAGGCGCCGGTTACGCCTTCGAAGATTGTCTGCGTGGGGCGGAATTATCGCGATCATGCAAAGGAACTCGGGAACGAAGTTCCGGCGGAGCCTCTGCTCTTCTTCAAGCCGCCGTCGTCGCTGCTGGGACATAAAGGGACAGTCATAATGCCGCCACAATCGGAGCGCGTTGACTTCGAAGGCGAGCTGGCATTGGTGATCGGCAAACGAGCAACAAAGCTAGGGGCTGACACAGATTGGAAGAGCTACGTTCGGGGATACACGATTGCGAATGATGTGACGGCGCGAGACCTGCAGAAGAAAGACGGGCAGTGGACGCGAGCCAAGGGGTTCGACACGTTCTGTGCAGTTGGGCCGGTGGTGAGCGACGAGGTCGACGTGCAGAAAGGGCTCACGCTGGAGACGCGGCAGAATGGTGAATTGAAGCAGCAGGGTTCTACGCTCGATTTCATCTTTTCGATTCCGGCGCTGCTGAGCTATATCACGGCGGCGATTACGCTTGAGCCGGGCGATCTGCTGCTGACGGGGACGCCGGCGGGGGTGGGACCGGTGAACGCGGGGGACAGAGTTGAAGTTTCGATAGAAGGACTTGGCACGCTTGTGAACAGGTTTGAGCGAGGCTGACACGGATAAACAGCGTGCATTCATCAAGAACTTGTAGGCGCCAGTGCAGGCTGTGGGCAACGAAACTTGGCAGGATGCGGGAGCATCCTATAGAGCGTTACACTGGAGCCGGGCGCGGAGTGCGCTGGGGCCCCTTCCCCAGGAGGAGAAATGCCACAGAGTTTGCTCGAACAATTGCGTACTTACACCACCGTGGTGGCTGACACCGGCGACATTGAATCGATGGAGCGGTTCCGTCCGACCGACGCGACGACCAATCCTTCTCTGATTACGACGGCAGCGGGAATGCCGCAGTATCAGCCGATTGTCGATGGCGTCATCACGGAAGCGAAGAAGGAATTGGGAGATAGCGCTGCCGATAAGGACGTGGCCAACCTCGCCTTCCAGAATCTTGCTGTGGCTTTTGGCAAGAAGATCCTGGCCATTGTGCCCGGGCGCGTTTCCACCGAAGTTGATGCGCGCCTCTCGTTCGACACGGAAGGAACGATCGCTATGGCGCGCAGCATCATTGCGCAATATGACAAGGCGAAAGTCGGGCGCGACCATGTACTGATCAAGATCGCGTCGACTTGGGAAGGTATCCGCGCGGCCGAGGTGCTGGAGAAGGAGGGCATCCACTGCAACCTGACTCTGCTGTTCGGGATTCACCAGGCGGTGGCCGCGGCCGAAGCGGGAGTCACTCTGGTTTCGCCCTTCGTGGGACGCATTCTCGACTGGTACAAGAAGGACACCGGCAAGGACTACCAAGGCGCGGATGATCCGGGTGTGCAGTCGGTGACGAAGATCTACAACTACTACAAGAAGTTCGGCTACAAGACACAGGTGATGGGGGCGAGCTTCCGCAACATCGGTGAGATCAAGGAACTGGCGGGCTGCGACCTGCTGACCATATCGCCGCAGCTGCTTGCTGAACTGGACAAGACTGAGGGCGATCTGCCGCGGAAGCTGGATCCGGAAAAGGCAAAGTCGATGAATATCGAGCGGATCGTAGTGGATAAGGCGACTTTCAAGAAGATGCACAGCGAAGACCGCATGGCGAACGACAAGCTGAAAGAGGGTATAGAGGGCTTCTCGGGGGCGCTGGTGAACCTGGAAAAGTTGCTGGCAAAGAGGCTTGCGGAGCTGGAATCGCGGGCTCCCGCAGCGGTTTAGATTGCAAATCAATGGATCTACAGGGCAGCCTTCGGGCTGCCCTTTTCGCGCGGTTAAAGCTCTGATTACCTATGTTTGCCTGAGCGGCAGTAAAGTGATTTTGCTCACATCTCCGGTGCTACAATTCGTCTAAAGTTTCTTTCCAAGCAAGCAAATCCAGCGATAGCCGGGCACGGGTCCGGACTGCGCACGTTGCAATCCGATGACCCGTATAGTCAAGCTTCGTTTTGCCGGGGATCTCCTATGCAGGTGCAGCAGAGTCATCCGCTCGAGCCGTTCTTCCAGCAGGCAGTACGGAACAGCTATGAAGGGCGTTTAGGGCTTGGGCCGGAGATCACCGGCTATGTATCGCGGATGCTTTGCGATTTCTCAGAGCCTGATAGTTTGTTTCGTCTGCGTGATGCGAAGAACCGTCCGATCGAGCGCCTCGATGAGATGGTAAAGGCTTCGGATCCGATCCACGGCACCGCGCGTTCGTTCATCGCCGAGAGAACGATTCGCAAGTACATCGGCGATTACACGCTCTTTCTTGCGGGGATGTGCCCGGAAGCGATCGAACCGGATCCGAATGCAAATTCGAGCAGGCCGACGTTATCGGAGTTGATCCGTGTCGGCAAGGAGAGCTACCACATCGTCAGTCAGTTCAATGTATTCGAGTATGAGAAGGAAGCTTCGCTGTACGCGCAGCTCTCGTCGGTATTCGAACATTGCGTTCTTGGTCTCGCCATTGCCCGCAGGGATCTGTGGCGAACGCTAAACCCGCCAGCGCCCGTATATTAGGCATATTCATAAAGCTCGAGCGGTTATTAAGGCAGTTCTACATAGGTAAGGCTGGTGGTTCGTACCCCAGGGGCAAATTTCAAGTTGCCTCTGGGGTAAACGATTTGCGGGCTTAAAGTTTGCAATTGCGCTTCTACTCTGCCAACTAAGTTGCTGCTGCTTCTTTCAAAAAGAGCAACATTTTCGCTACATTCTGTGTCAACACCATGTAAATAGGTGGCTGGCTTCCCCGGAGCTGCTCGCCGTTTCGCAAACCGGCCACTCTGAAACAGAAGCCGATTGCGCGCGAGTGCAACATGGGAGGTCGTTATGGAAGGCCAGCATCCTCTGAATCAGTCTCATCCTCTCGAGCCATTTTTCCGGCAGGTCGTTCGGAACAGCTACGAAGGCAAGCTGGGATTGCACGATCCTGACGTGACGGGCTATGTAGCTCACCTGCTTTGCGAGTTCTCTCAAACCGACAAACTCTACCAGGTTCGCGACGCAAACGGGCATCCGGTCGAAGAGCTGGAGGCGATGATCATCGCTGCAGATCCAGTGAACGGATTTGCGACCTCGTTCGACGCAGAGCGCGCGATGCGGAAGTACATCGGCGACTACGCGCTTTTCGTGGGAGGCATGTATCCCGAGGCCAACGTCCCGGGTGCGCGACGGAGGGGAATGCATCCCAGCCTGTCGGAGCTGATCCAGGCCGGGAAGGAGAGCTACTTCATTGTGAGCCAGTTCAACATGTTCGAGTATGAGAAAGAGGCGCCACTGTTTGCGCGGCTCTCTGATGGCTTCGAAAGGTGCATCCTGGGGCTATCGCTAGTGCGTGAAGAGTTGAGAAAGCGCAAGGCGTTGCCGGCGCCGGAAATGAATTGAGAGCAGAGGGACTAAGTCGGATGCCCCGGGGCGCAGTTACTCCGGGGCATTCTTTTTTGCTGGATTCGTTTGGCTATTCGGACCAGACGGCTAGCACATTTCCCTGACCATCGGAGAAGTGGAATCGCTTGCCGCCCGGGAAGTCGAATGTGGGTACGACGATAGAACCGCCAGCTGCGACGATTGCATCTTGTGTGGCTTTCAGGTCTTGTGAGTAGAGAACAATTAGAGGAGCGGAATTGCTTTGGGTCTGTCTTGGCTCCCCTTTGCGGAAGCCGCCGTCGATGCCTGCATGGTCGCGGTCGAAGCTGACGTAGTCGGGACCGTAGTCCTGAAAGTTCCAGCTGAAAGCGCGTTCGTAGAAGGACTTCGTCTTGGCGATGTCAGTGGTGGTGAACTCGATGTAGTTGATCGCGTGGTGCTGCGCGGGTTCGCTCATGCGTGTCTCTCCTGAAGTTGTCTAAGGGTTGGGATGCGTTTCGTGGCGAGAACGGTGGGTACGATTGAAGCGCAAACGCACCATTCCCACGTGCTCCGATTGCGCCTCCATCCACATTCCCTCAGAAGCAGGAGAGTGCAGGTAGAGCCCGCCAATTCACCAATGGTCGCGGGCTGCCGAGGTACGAAGGAAACGTATCACACGCGGAAAGCGGTTGCAAAGCAGTTCGAGAGCATGATGGCATGAGTTGACCGCGTACGATTTCGAATGCTCGGGAGTGAGAGGAGCAGTCCAGATGAGTTTCCTGCGCAGGAGCCGTTATGCAATCGTGCTGGCTGCTCTGTTTTCGATTCCATTCAGTGTCGAAGCGGCAAATCCGCGAAGCGGAAAAATCACGCTGCCAGTAATGACCGCGTTCACCGTGAAGCTGGATCAGGCTGTCAACGCCAGGACGTCCGCCAACGGAACGGGTTTTACGGCCTCTATCAAAGATCCTGTTCAGGTAGATGGCATCACCGTGATTCCGGCGAATTCATCGGCGGGAGGGCTGGTGAGCAAGGAGTTGGAGAGCGGCGTCGAAATGCAACTCAATTCTGTTTTCGTGAATGGAAGATTGTACCGGATCACCACGTCGCCGATTTCTTTGAACCAGAAGAGCAATCTGCGGGCAGGATCGACGATGACCTTCTACCTTGTGCTCTCGCTCAGTATTGCCAGGTGATGCACCGGTTGGTGAATCGACTACTGAAAGCGTCACTCGTGACCAAGGAGAATCGCAAAGCCTCCGGTGATGCTGCGGCCGGGCATAGCGACGCCGCTGATCTCCTGATAGCCCGTGTTGCTGAGATTCTCGAAGCGGAGATAAGGACGGAGACGGCCTGATTTGCGGGAGCAAGCTAAATTCCAAACTGGATATGCCGTTCGCTGGTAACGCTGCGAAATTTGAACAGAATTGTGCAGGAGCCAATTGCGACGAACGACCCAATCCCATGTAGCGCGGATGTTGTTCACCGGGTAGTTGAAGACGTATTCGGACTGGAGTCCGTTGAGGGCGCGCTGTGCGCCGTTGAGACTTGTCCAAGCGATCTCGACGCGGTGGGAGTTCGCGGGAGCCCATGTCGCGGATGACTCAAATCCAGCGAAGCGAAGGCCGCTGAGATTCGCTGCATGCCACTTCTCCGCGGGAGAGGGACGGACGTAGTCGATTGCGTTTTGCTGCCGCGTGTAGAAGCCTGTCGCGGAGATGATGAGTTTCGCAGAGGGGCTCCAGTCGATTCCGCTGTCGACAGACCATGCCGATTCGGGCTTGAGGTTCGCATTTCCTACGGTGGACGGATCGGAGTAGTAGAGGTCGGTGTAGGTGGGAATGCGGAAACCGTATCCCGCGCTGGCGCGGAGTTTGAGTTGATGCGGCAAACGCAGACTGCCTGCGAGCTGGGGAGCAAAGGCGGGATCAATGCTTCCGGAAAAGATCTCTCCGCGCGCACCGGTTGAAATGTTCCAGCAGCTCTTGGCAGGGCGGAGGTCAAGATCGAGGTAGGCTGCGCCGCGATTGCGCGCGTGCCTGCCGAGATTGTTGCTGGAAATGCTGTCGCCATCGGCTTCAAGGCCGGCGAGCAGGAGCGAGTTTGCGGGGAGACTGAAATGGTGTCGCAACGAGGCTTGCCATGAGTCATCGACGTGATTGTTTTCGTAGATCGAGGGATTTGAGCGAATGAGCACGAAGTCGTCGCTGTGCCTGCGGTAGCCGAATGCTGCGGTTGTTGCGGAGCCTAATTCCTGGCGGGCGGAGGCGAACCAGCTCTTTGTCCGCTCCCAAGAGGAGAAGTTGCCATAGAACTGAGCGGCGCCGAAGGAGCGGTCGCTGGCGGCGACGAGAAGATCCGTGACGCCCAAGCGGGAGCCGATCCATGACTCGAGCGATGCGTCTTCGTTGCGGTAATCGCGATCGGGGATGAAGCCGGTGGAGAAGTTTCGTGTGCCGGTGACGCGCGCGCTCCAGCGATCTCGCGCGACGCCAGCAAGAAGGGACTCTTCGTTGGCGCCGAAGCTTCCCTCACCTGCTCGCAGCAAAAGGGAGGAATGGGCCGGTGCGGAGGTGACGAAGTCGACTACCCCACTGAGCGCATCGGCGCCATGGAGAGTAGAGCCCGCTCCTTCGAGAATCTGAATCGAGTGCATTGCCTCGAGCGGAATGGGCAGATCAAGATTGTGGTGGGCGGTCTGAGCGTCGTTGATACGGAAGCCGTTGACGAGAACGAGCGTCTGGGCAAAACCGCCGCCGCGCAGGACGATGTCGGATTGTGCGCCGCCAGCTCCGCGCTGCTCGATGAACGCGGATGAGTCGCTGCGTAGAAGATCGAGCGGAGTTTGGACGGAGAGCAGGTTCGGCTCTACCGGGAGAACCTCGACGGAGCGGGATGATTCGGCGAGGGGAACGGGAGTTGCGGTACCAAGGACGACGAGGGTTTCGGTGGGGGCTTTCGGCGGGACTTGCTGCGGCTGACTGGCAGTGGGATTCTGCGAATTCGCTAATGCCGCCGCGCACAACAGGAGGGGAACTAGCAGGCATCGGGACGGAGACACAGCGAACGCGATCATGTTCTTGTCCAGGCGAAAGGATGAACTTAAATCAGAGGATGTAGCGGCTTAGGTCGTTGTCGCGGACGATGGAGGCGACCATCTGCTTAACGTATTCCGGCGTGATGGTGAAGACCTTCTCCGGGCCCGAGGCTGTCATGCGCTCGGCATACGGCAATGGCGCGCTTGACTCGTTAGCTCCGTCTTTCGTCAGTTCGGCGGCCTTGTCCTCACCGCCAGCCTGCCGGGCAATGTCAGGCGCGAGGAAGCTGACGTCTTCGAGAACGCGCTCCATGATGGTGTGCAGGCGGCGGGCGCCAATGTTCTCTGTGGTCTCGTTTACGCGGAAGGCGAACTCGGCCATTTCGCGAAGAGCTTCGTTCTGGAATTCGAGGCGAACGCCTTCCGTTTCGAGCAGCGCTGAATATTGCTTGGTTAGCGAGGACTTGGGCTCGGTGAGGATGCGCAGGAAATCGTCAACGGTAAGCGACTTCAACTCGACACGAATCGGGAAGCGGCCCTGGAGTTCGGGAATGAGATCGCTGGGCTTGGATACGTGGAATGCGCCTGCTGCGATGAACAGGATGTGGTCGGTTCGGACCATGCCGTAGCGCGTATTCACGGTGGTGCCTTCGACGATGGGAAGTATGTCGCGCTGGACACCTTCGCGCGAGACGTCAGGTCCATGTCCGCCTTCGCGGCCGGCGATCTTGTCGATTTCATCGAGGAAGACGATGCCGCTGGACTCAACGCGCTCGACGGCCGCGCGGTTCACGGAGTCCATGTCGATGAGGCGGCCTTCTTCTTCCTGTACGAGGTAGTCGAAAGCATCGCCGACCTTCATTTTGCGCTTCTTCGAACCGCCGCCAAAGATGTTGGGCAGCATGTCTTTGAGGTTCATCTCCATGTCTTCCAGGTTCTGATTGGAGATGATGCCAAACTGGGGCGTGCCGCGTTCGCGAACATCCAGTTCTACGGTACGGTCGTCAAGCTTGCCTTCACGGAACTGCTGACGGAGTTTCTCGCGAGAACGCTGATAACCATCTGAGCCGGGTAGTGAAAGCTGGTTTTCCTGACCGCCTGGGGTCTGGGGAGGGGGCGGAAGCAGCAAGTCGAGAAGCCGCTCCTCGGCGTTCATCTCGGCTTTGTCTTCCACTTCTTCGAGACGCTCTTCGCGGACCATGTCGATGGAAATTTCGACGAGGTCGCGGATGATGGATTCGACATCGCGACCGACGTAGCCCACTTCGGTAAACTTAGAAGCTTCGACTTTGAGGAATGGCGAGTTGGTGAGTTTGGCGAGCCTGCGCGCGATCTCTGTTTTACCAACGCCCGTCGGCCCAATCATGATGATGTTCTTGGGCATGATGTCGTCGGCGATGTCGGGCGGCAGCTTCTGGCGGCGCTGGCGATTGCGCAGAGCGATGGCGACGGCGCGCTTAGCGGGGCGCTGGCCGACGACGTGCTTGTCGAGTTCGGCAACGATCTCGCGGGGGGTCAACTCGTCGAGCGAGAGGTCCTGTTCTTCGGCGGATGCGGGAAGATAGATGGCCATGACGGCGGTTAGCCCTTCAGTTCTTCGTAGGTGACGCGATCGTTGGTATAGATGCAGATGTCGGCGGCGATCCTCATGGCTTTTTCAGCGATCTCGCGTGCGCCGAGTTCCGTGTTCTCCATCAGGGCGCGAGCCGCGGCAGTGGCGTAGCTTCCGCCCGAACCGATGGCTGCGATAGGCTCGTCGGGATCGATGACGTCGCCGGAGCCGGAAAGTAGGAATGTCTGGCCCCTGTCGGCGACGACGAGCAGCGCCTCCAGGTTGCGCAGCATCTTGTCAGTGCGCCAATCTTTGGCGAGTTCGACAGCGGCGCGGTTCAGGTTGCCGGCATATTGTTCGAGCTTGGCCTCGAAGCGCGTGAACAGGTTGAAGGCATCGGCAGTGGACCCGGCAAAACCGGCGAGGATCTTCTCCTGGTATAGGCGGCGGATCTTCTTTGCTGAGTGCTTCAGGACGTGATCCTGCATCGTGACCTGTCCGTCGGCGGCCATGACGACCACGCCGTTGCGGCGCACGCAGATTACGGTTGTGGAGCGGATGCGGCGGCAGTCGGCGGACCCGGAATTCTTGCTCGTGCTCAAAGCCAAACCCTCAGAAAACAAGACTTCCGGCGAGCCGGAAGCCTTGAAAAGCGTACTTAACAAGTATAGGACATCGAACGTCAGAGGCTTGGCCCCGCTCATCGCGAAAGGCCGCGATGAATGGGGCACAGACCAGCTCATCTTATCGCTGCCAGACCAGCTTTCCGGATCGCACGACGGCGTGCACCCGCGAGAAGTTTGTCAGATCGGTAGCGGGATCGGCTTCGAGGATGGTGAGGTCGGCTAGTTTGCCTGCGGTCACGGTTCCCTTCGAGTCGGCGACACCCATGCGGAATGCAGGATTGATGGTGAGCATTCCGAGGACGGTTTTGAAGTCGAGGCCGCTTTTGCCGAGTTCAGAAAATTCTGTTTCGGTGGAGTAGTCGGTCATATAGCCCACGTCGGTTCCAAAGATCAGCGTGCCGCCGAGCTGGTGGAATTGCCCGACCTCGGCGCGCATGGGGTCCATGTAGTGCGGGTCGCTCGTTACAGTTGTGGTGAACATCTTCAGGGTCGGGATCATCGCCATATTCTTATCTATGGCGGATTGCAGAAGCTCTGCATCGACGCCGCGGGTGTCGTCGGCGGCGTGCGCGAGGATGTCGACTCCGCTGTCGATTGCGACCTTTGTCCCGGCGAGGTTGGAAGGATGTGCGAAGACGAGCTTGCCATTCAGGTGTGATTCTGTGACGGCGGCGCGGGCGATTTCGACAGGCATAGGCAGCACACGGCCGCGCTCGACCCATGAACCCGTGAAGAGCTTGGTGACGTCAGCTCCGGAGGCAAGATTGCGCCGCACAATGCTGGTGGCTTCAGCAGGCGTCTCGGGCTGAGGCATCAGTGCCTGGATCCAGCGAGGCAGCGTTTCCTTCAGATAGAAAGGAATTCCGTGCGGCGGATAGAGTCCGGTGCCCGCGGAATAGATGTAGGGTCCGGTGAGTTCACCTTTCTCGATGCGCCGGCGCGTGGAGAAGGTATCGGCGGGGTTGGAGCCGAGGTCGACCACGGTGGTGAATCCTCGGCTGAGGAACATATCAGCGAGCTGTGGGTTGAGGGTCGCGGCGGATTTCCAGTTGGCCATCGACCACTTGGGCTCGGTGAGGTGGACGTGGGCGTTCCAGAACCCGGCGGCAACCACGCATTGGTCGCACGGGATGAGGGTAGCGTCTCCCGGAACTGGAATCCCCTTCCCTACCGCCGCAATTAGGCCGTCTCGGATGAGCACTGTGCCGTCGTCGATGGGAGGATCGTTCGGAGAAACGTAGATGCGGGCGTGCTCAATGGCCAGCGTGCCTTTTGCCAGCTTGAGAGGCGGATGGGATCCATGGCGAGGATAAATCTGGATGAACCAGATTCCAGCGCAGGCAATGACAATCAGGACCACTAAAAGCGAAAGAAGACGGAAGATCCATCGGCGCATGCTTTTCTCACCTGTTCAGGATCATACGCAACGCAGGTTATGTGGTTCCGTCACAGCCAGTTTGACGCACCTGAGGCAAGCCACTAGCTTTGAAGAGGGACGGGAGGCGTCTGCCCGTGCCCGGAGGAGCAATGATGCAGAGAAACCTGCCGGGGAGGCTGTCCGTAGCGGCAGCGATCTTTGCGGCCCTGTTTTTCTCCTGCGCGGGGTTTTCGCAGGATCTGAAGAGCTTCGAGCAGCGCATCACGACCAAAGTGCTGCCGAACGGCCTGACTATTCTGATCTGCGAGCGTCCTGAAGCGCCGGTGTTCAGCTACACCACCTTTGTGGATGCCGGGGACGTAAACGATCCCTCGGGCGAGAGCGGACTTGCGCATATGTTCGAGCACCTGGCGTTCAAAGGGACCAGCGAGATCGGAACGAAGGATTACGCCGCCGAAAAGGTCGCGCTGGACAACGTCGAGGCAGCAAACAACGCACTCGAAGCCGAGCTGCGCAACCCCGCCGGCTCAAATCCGCAGAAGGTCGCCGAATTGCGGAAGGCTTTCGATGATGCACAGAAGGCGGCGCAGAAGTTTGTTATCCCGAATCAGTTCACCGAAGTGGCGCAGCGCAACGGGGCGCACGACTACAACGCATCGACCGGGCTGGATGAGACCATGTATTTCTGGTCGATGCCGCAGAACCGGCTTGAGCTGTGGGCCTGGCTGGAGAGCAGCCGCCTGGTGGATACCGTTCCACGCGAGTTCTACAAGGAGCGCTCTGTTGTGGAAGAAGAGCGGCACATGCGGACGGACTCTAATCCGGAGGGCCGTCTCATTGAGCAGCTAATGGCAACCGCGTACGTGGCACACAATTACGGTCGCAGTGGAGTAGGCTGGCCGAGCGAACTAAGCCAGATCACCGCGACGGAGGCGATGGCATTCCACAAGAAATACTATGTGGGATCGAATATTGTGGTGTCCGTCGTAGGAGATGTAAGGGCATCTGAGGCAATGCCCATTCTCGAGAAGTACTTCAGCAAGGTTCCAGGTGGCCCGAAGCCGCTGGAGATGACAACGGTGGAGCCGAAGCAATTCGCGGAAAAGACAGTGGTACTGAAAGACGCGGCCCAGCCGATTTATGTAGAGGTCTATCATCGACCCAATTACAAGAGCCCGGACGATGCGGTGTACGACGCGATAAGCGACATCGTGTCGAATGGGCGCGTCTCGCGTCTGTATCGCAGTCTCGTGCGCGATCAGCAGATCGCAGCCGTTGCAGCGGGGCAGAGTTCGTTCCCTGGCGACAAGTATCCGAGCCTCTATTTATTCTTCGCAGCGCCGCTGCCGGGACACACCTCGGCGGAAATGGCGACCGCGGTTCGCAAAGAAATCGAGAAGCTGAAGACGACGGATGTGACTGACGGGGAGCTTGCAATGTACAAGACGCGGACGCGAGCAGACCTGCTGCGCGGGCTGGCTGACAACCAGGGACTCTCCAATGCTCTGGCACAGTACCAGGCGCGTTTTGGCGACTGGCGGGAACTTTTCCGGCAGCTCGATCGCGTGGACAAGGTGACGAAAGCAGATATCCGGCGCGTCGCGAATGAGACCTTTGTGGCGTCGAACCGCACGGTCGGGGAGATCGATACCGCGGCTCCGTCCGCCCCAACAGGTCCGGCAAAGAACGAGGGAGGCCAGAAGTGAGACAGAGAGATCAGAGATTAGAGATCAGAGATCGATTGATCTCGCGATTTGGTCAGCTTGTTCTCACCTCCGCGTGCTTCCTGTTGCTCGTTCCGGCGTTGACTGCACAGGAGAGTAAGCCATGGGAGAAAATTCCGATCCCACCGCTGCATCAGTTCAAACCGCAGCAGCCTAAACGCATTGCGCTGAAGAATGGCATTGTCCTCTTCCTGCAGGAAGATCATGAGCTGCCCTTTGTCTCAGGGTCAGTGCTGATCCCCGGAGGCTCACGCGACGAGGATCCGGCGAAGTGCGGGCTCATCGATATCTACGGGCAGACCTGGCGGACCAGCGGCACGGAGAAGATGAATGGCGATGCCATGGATGACCTGCTCGAGGCGAAGGCCGCGCATATTGAAACCGGCGGCGATCTGGACTCGACTGCCTTGTCGTGGGAGTCTCTGAAGGCCGATACGGACCAGGTTTACGATCTGGCGATGGAGCTGCTCTTCCACCCGAAGTTTGACCAGCAGAAGTTGCGTCTTGCGCAGCAACAGGTGGCAACCGGCATTGTCCGCCGCAACGACGATGAAAACCAGATAGCCGGGCGCGAAGCAGTGAAGCTCGTTTACGGGGCCAGCAGTCCGTATGCGCGCCAGCCGGAGTTGTCGACGATCTCAAAAGTCACGGTCGCCGATCTTCAGGGCTGGCACGATCGGAGCCTCGGAGGCAAGCTGATCGTTGCCATAAGCGGCGACTTCGATTCCGCGGCGATGGAAGCCAAGCTACGGGCGACTTTCGAGAAGCTGCCCACAGCGAAACCAAATACTGCACGGCACGATGACGTCGCGGGACCGAAGCCGGGTGTCTATTTCATCAATAAAGAGGATGTGAACCAGTCGAGCGTGCAGATAGTCGGCGTCGGGCTCGACCGGCACAATCCGGACATCCCGAGCGTGGCGATGATGAACGACGTTTTCGCCGGTGGCTTTGCAAGCAGGCTTTTCCAGGTCGTTCGTACGCAGCATGGGCTTGCTTACGCAGTTGGCGGCGGGCTGTCGTTTGCGTGGGACCATCCGGGAACCTTCGCCGCGGTGGTGATGCCGCGCAGCGACAAGACGGTCGAGGCGATCCAGCGGACATACGATGTTCTTAACAGCCTCGTGAAGGAACCTTTCACTGAGGAGGAGCTGAAGCGCGCAAAGGACAACATCCTGAATTCCTTCCTGTTCCGGTACGACACGAAGGACAAGGTGCTGGCAGAGCGCGTTCGGCTTGAGTTTTACGGCTATCCGCCGGACTATCTCGAGACTTACAAAGCAGCACTTGAGAAGGTGGCGATTGCCGACCTGAATTCCGCGGCGAAGAAGTACATTCACCCGGACAAGTATGCGGTGCTCGTTGTCGGCAACAAATCTGAGATCACGCCTGGGCTGGATGCGCTGAAGATGGGGCCGGTGCATGACATTGACATCACGATTCCGCAGCCGGGCGGTCCGCCAGCAGCCGGCGGGGAGGCGGAGAAATAAGGGTGAGTAAGAATACGGAAAACCAGCCGAACACAAAACTCGCTGTAGTCGTCATGGCTGCGGGCAAGGGCACGCGCCTGAGAACGCGCCGGCCCAAGGTGCTGCACGAGGTTGGCGGTAAGGCGCTGCTGAGCCATGTCATCGCAACCGCATCCAGGTTGGCGGAGAACGAAGACATCTACGTTGTCATCGGGCACGAAGCGGAACGTGTTCGCAAGGCTGTCGGCGGGACAGGCGTGCAGTTCGTGGAGCAGAAACACCAGCGCGGCACGGGGCACGCCATTCAGTGTGCTGGTGCTGCGATCGCGAAGTATGACCACATCCTGGTGCTCTCGGGCGACGTGCCGTTGGTCAGCACGGAAACGCTCAGTCACCTGATGACCATGCATCTGGCACAGGGCGCCGCGATGAGTATCTTGAGTGCCCTGCCGGAGAACCCGTTCGGCTACGGACGGGTGATTCGGAGTTCTCCTGACCGGTCGGAGGTGGATGCCATCGTCGAGCAGAAGGCATTGAAGCAGGAGCAGCTGAAGATCGGAGAAATCAATTCCGGAATCTACGCATTCAAGACTCAGCCCCTGCTCGCGCATATCAGCAGGCTCTCAAGTGACAATCCGCATGGCGAGTTCTACCTGACGGACATGGCGGCGCACCTGAAAGCCGCTGGCGAGAAAGTTGTCGCGCTGCAAGCTGCCGATGCGGAAGAGATACAAGGAGGAAATACTATTGCAGAACTGATGGCGATGGACGCGAAGATACGTCTGGCAACTACGAGCCGTCTGATGGCGGCAGGCGTGTCGATATTTCGGCCGGAGACGTGCGTAATCGACGCGGACGTCGAGGTTGAGGCGGACACGATCATCGAACCGTTCGTGCAGTTGCTGGGGAAGACAAAGATCGGCACCGATGGGCACATTCGGTCCTACAGCGTGATCGAGAACTGCACTCTGGGCAACGACGTCCTGATTCGCCAAGGCTGTGTGCTGGCCGACAGCACGGTGGCGGATGGGGCAAGGATCGGTCCATTCGCGCATCTCCGGCCGGGAAGCGAGATCGGACAAGATGCCCACGTGGGCAACTTCGTGGAGACCAAGAAGGCGAAGCTCGGGAAAGGGGCGAAGGCCAACCACCTTACCTATCTCGGGGATGCAGAAGTCGGAGCGGGGTCAAACATCGGGGCTGGGGTGATTACCTGCAACTATGACGGCGTGAACAAGCACCAGACCCGGATCGGCCAGGGAGCCTTTGTCGGAAGCGATTCGACGCTGGTGGCGCCCGTGGCGATCGGAGATGGAGCTTATGTGGGGGCGGGGTCCTGTATCACCAAGGACGTGCCGTCTGGTGCGTTGGCGGTCGGGCGGGCGAGGCAGATTATGAAAGAGGGTTGGGTTTCGGCGCGCCGTGCTCGCCGAGAAGAAAAGAACGACTGAGAGCAACTGAGTGGGCGGACTTCGGAGCGAAACGCCACGTTAATCGTGTGTCCGAGATCAGTACAAAACCCGGTGGAAAGATATACCACTTTAGTACTTTGGTACTTTAACAAGAAGGGCTTGCGCCACCGCTGGGGTAAGCGTAAGTTCTTGATACGTTCTCAGGGCCCTGTCTTGACGCTGTTCCGGATTGACACAATGAAATCCCGCTATGTTGCTTAAATGCCTTTAGGCGGGGGTGCAGTGCCGGAGTATCTCACGCAGAAACCCCTGAAGACGATGAATCTCTCTGTAGCCTAAGAGAGCCGTTTTCATCAATTTGAGAGATAGCGCGTGCCTATAATGAGATTGCCCCGCCGACGTTGGACTGAGCACTGGCGGGAAGCCGGGAAGGACACAGGGTTGACAAAGGCGCAGCAAGACGCCTCCCAGCCAGCGATCGTCATGGGCGCGGAGTCACGACCGAAGAAGAAGGCGCGAACATCGGCGCGCATTCTTATCGTGGATGACGAGGCGCATGTTCGCTCCATGATTGCGGCGACCTTGGAGCGCCAAGGCTACGAGGTGATCCTGGCCTCCGGTGGCCGCGAGGCAATGGATGCCATCGAGCAGGAGTCGTTCGAACTCATCCTGACCGACATCGTGATGCAGGACGGGAACGGCCTGGCGCTGCTGGAGCACATCCACGCCGAGAGCCCGAATCTCCCGGTGATCATGGTTACGGCGATCCACGACATCAGCGTAGCGATTGACTCCATGCGCCGCGGCGCCTACGACTATGTTCTCAAGCCCTTCGAACGGGAGCACTTGATGGCCACGGTGCAGAGGGCGCTGGAGCACAGGCAGGCTCTCCAGGAGAGCCGGACTTACCAGCAGAATCTGGAGCAGGTGGTGCGAGCGCGCACCGAAATGTTGCGCCAGGCTATGGAAGATCTGGAGCACTCCTATGATGTAACGCTCGAAGCCCTGGGCGATGCACTCGATCTGAAGGATTCTGAAACAGAGGGCCACTCAAAGCGTGTGACGGCATACACCATCGCGCTGGCGCGAGCCATGGGGATCTCGCCGGCGGAGATCAAGGTGATTGCGCGCGGCGCGTTCCTGCATGACATCGGGAAGATGGCGATTCCGGATTACATCCTGCGCAAGCCAGGCAAGCTGACTCCGGAAGAACAGGAAGTCATGCGCGAACACTGCGCACGCGGGTACCAGATGCTGCGCAAGATTCCCTTCCTCGCTGAGGCGGCGGAAATCGTCTTTACGCACCAGGAGCACTACGACGGCAGCGGTTATCCGAGCGCGCTGAAGGGCTCTGCGATTCCCATTGGGGCACGCATCTTTGCTGTTGCGGACACTCTGGATGCAATCACGAGCGACCGCCCGTATCGCGAGGCGCGCACCTTCGATGCGGCTCGCGAAGAGATCATTCGCTGTTCCGGGACGCAGTTCGATCCGGCAGTTGTGGAAGTCTACCTGAAGATCCCCAACGAGCTATGGCTTGAGCTGCGGTCAGAGATTACCGGGCAGAACCATCGCTTCTCAACATTCGACCTTCAGCACCCGCTGAACCCGTCTGCGAAGAAAGACCCGAACGATCCGGACGATCCGGAAGCAGCCGCACCGTTAGTGCGCAAGTAAGAACACCTGTTCAGGATGCGCGCTGGAGAGACTCACGTTCCGCTTCCTCGCGGAATGACCGGGGAAGGTCTTCCTGATTAAACTCGACGCCAGCAGCTGAGAGTTCACGCGCCGTCTTTTCGAGCGAGGCCCTCTTGGTGAGCAGATTGCTCTCAGCCTGCTCGCGATCCTTTGGAGAATCGAAGGTGCCGTGTTTCCGGAGATCGGCCAGTTTGCGATCGTAGAAGTCGATTTCCTGGTGAACAGATTTGAGAAAGTATTTATCGCGGGGGGCAGCGGATTTCTTCACGGGGACTCCTGAATGCGGGGAAAATGAATAAAGGCGGCCGCAAACGACCGCCTCTACTTAGATGCAGGTTCGTTCAGCCTAGGCGGGCCGGACGTTCTCTGCCTGGAAGCCTTTAGGGCCTTTCACGACGTCGAAAGTGACTGGCTGGCCTTCCTGAAGGCTGCGGAAGCCATTTGCCTGAATTGCGGAGAAGTGCACAAACACATCATCGCCATTAGGACGGCTGAGGAAGCCGAATCCCTTCGCATCGTTAAACCACTTAACTGTTCCCTGTTCCATTTGAACTTGTTCCTTAGATTGATGTACCGCCGAACACAATTTGGAATTGATTGCGTGTAGCGGTTAGCGGAACAAGCAAGAAGACCAGATCGGATTCTTCGATCTCCTTTAGTTTAACACGACATGAGACGGCGATTCAGATCCCGAGCCAGCCTGCTCAGTCTGAAGGAGATGCGGCGAGTTCGCGAGATCCAAGAAAAGATCTAGGGGACGATGAGCAGCGTATCGATTGGCGGCGGCGGTATGACTTCCGGAAGCTTATCGATGAGCTGAGGGCTCTTGGCCATTTCCACGAATACTTTGTTGATGGTGTCTTCTGTCCTTGTTGAATCAATGTGCAGCTTGCGGACGGCGCGCATAACTGCCGACGCCAGAAGAAAGCGGTTATGTACCTGCAATCCGGCGGAGTAGACCAGATCAGAACGCATGTTTCCTCGTTTCCCGATTCCCGTTATCAAGCATTTGCTTCCGAGCCATGTCCAGTTGCCGAAGCGGCAGATGTCAGCGAAGGATAGGCCCATTCGATGCTGACTGGCGTTGAGCGGGGCGAGGAGGGTAACGAGTAGAGCGTTGAAACTACTTTCCCGCTGTTAACAGCATACGCCTTCCAGAGAGTTCTAAGCGCGCACCGACTTTCCCGGTGCTTTGTTTCGGCGGCTCCGCCATGTGGCACAGCTGAGAGTATGCTTGAGTCTGGTCGGGACAGACGCCTATGAACGAAGATGCATCTACCCCGGAAGATCTGGGTTCTGAGCGAGACTCGGACGGACTGAACGCGGCTGAAGGTCGCGGCGCATCTGAAGCAGAGGCGGCTCTCGAGATCGAGCCGGATGTCGCTGATCGGGATATGGATGGCAGTATCTCAAATTCGCCGGCTCTGACAGTCGAGGGAGTAGCTGAACACAACCAGTCTCCTTCACTCCCCTTCCCTGTCGTTGCTTTCGGGGCATCTGCGGGAGGACTTCAGGCGTTCAGGGAAATTCTAGAGAACCTGGATCCCAACACGGGCATGGCGTTTGTGCTGGTTACGCACATGGCGCCGGACCAGAAGAGCTTTCTTTCGGAAATCGTTGAGCGCTACACCAGAATGCCCGTCTCACACATTGAAGACGGTACGCGGCCCGAGCCTAACCATCTGTATGTGCTGCTCCCCAATCAATTTGCGTCGTTGAGCAACGGAGTTTTCCATGTGAAGCCCCTGCCGGAAGGTGAACGGTTCCCGAAGACGATCGACCAGTTCTTCTATTCCCTGGCGGCAGACCAGAAGAATCATGCCATTGGCGTAGTGCTTTCCGGTGCTGACGGCGATGGAGCCCTGGGCCTGAAGACGATCAAGGGAGAGGGTGGCATCGCGCTGGTACAAAGCCCGGATTCAGCGGTACAAAGCGGAATGCCGCTCAGCTCGATCGCTGCCGATCACGTTGACCTTGTGGTACCTCCCGCCGAGCTGGCAGTCGAACTGGCACGACTGGCGCATCAGTTCAGCATTCCCCAGATGCGTTCGCTGGATGAAGGCGAGATTTCGCCGGATGAGGAACAGTCTTACAAGAAAATCCTCCAGTTGCTGCGCTCGCTTTCAGGACTCGATTTGCGTCAGTTCAAGCCGGAAACAGTCAGGCGCCGCATCGCTCGGCGAATGCTACTGCTGCATATGGATCATCTGGGTCAGTACCTGCGCTTTCTGCAGGTAAGAGCGGATGAGCTGAGAACTCTGCAGCAAGACGTTTTGATCAATGTCACGCGGTTCTTCCGTGATCCTGGTTTCTGGGATTCGCTGAAAATGACGGTGCTGCCGATGTTGATGGAAGAGCGCGCTCCGGAACGGCCAATCCGCATCTGGTGCGCGGGGTGTTCGACAGGGGAAGAGGCGTACTCGCTGGCCATCACCATTCTTGAATACCTGTCGCATAGCGGGCTGGATACACCAATCCAGGTGTTCGGGACTGACGCCAGCGACTCTTCCATTGAAACCGCGCGCAATGCCATCTATCCGGAGACCATTAGCGCCGAAGTCTCGCCGGAGCGCCTGCGCCGGTATTTCGTCAAAGTGGATCGCGGATACCAGATATCCAAGCGGGTGCGCGATTTATGCATTTTTGCGCGTCAGAACCTGGCCAGTGACCCGCCGTTTTCGCACATCGACATACTGAGCTGCCGCAACGTGATGATCTATTTCAGCCAGCCATTGCAGCGGCAGGTAATGCTCACCTTCCACTATGCCCTGGAGCCGGGCGGCTACATGCTGCTGGGCATGTCAGAAGGTCTGCGCGACTACGGAGACGCGTTTGCCACTGTCGATCGCAAACACAAGATTTACACGAAGACGGGCAACAATCTGCCCTATAACTATGAGGCACCTCGCCATTACTCCATCCGCACTCAGGATCTTCCCAGAGGCCCGCTGACCGGAAGAGAAAACGCCATGTGGCCGGAGCTTGAACTGCAGCGCGCCGCCGACCGCATCGTGCTGGCTCGGTTTGGTCCCCCGGGGCTGGTGGTGGACGATCGCATGAACGTATTGCAGTCGCGCGGGCAAACGGCACCCTACATGCAGATCACGCCGGGAGCCGTAAGCTGGAACCTGCTGCGCGTGCTGAAGGAGGACCTGGTCAAGGAGACGCGCACCGCGGTGCAGCGCGCGATCGAAGATCTTGTACCGACGTCAGCGGTTGCGCGCCTCCTCGACGAGCAAAAGAACGAACAGAAGATCAAGATCGACGTGCTGCCCATAACGGGCGTGACCATGCGGCCGCGCAGCTTCCTTATTCTTTTCGAAAACATTGCGGATGGCGAAGTTATCGCGAGCCCGGAGTTGCCTGCACATCTGCAGTTCACCCCGGACGAGAAGGATCGCCTGATCGCGCAGCTCAAGCAGGACCTGACATCGAGCCGCTTCCACCTGCAATCGCTGGTGGAGGAGAGAGATATTCGTAACCAGGAACTGGTGTCGGCCAACGAAGAAATCCAGTCTTCAAACGAAGAACTTCAGAGCACCAATGAAGAACTGGAGACGACCAAAGAAGAACTTCAAAGCGCAAACGAAGAGCTGCAGACCGTAAACGACGAATTGCAACAGCGCAATAATGTGCTGACGCAGACGGGCAATGACCTGAACAACCTGCTGAACAGCGTCAATATTCCGTTGCTGATGTTGACGAGCGATCTGCGTATCCGCCAGTTCACGCCGCCGATGCAGCAGTTTCTGAGCGTTCGTTCGTCCGATATCGGGCGATCCATCGGTGAGATCCGGCTGCAACTGAGCATCGAGAACATTGAGCCCATTCTGACTGAAGTTATGGAAAGCCTGGGGACGCGCGAGTTGGAGGTACAGGACCGTCGGGGACACTGGCACCAGATGCGCGTTCGACCCTACCGCACGTCAGACAACAGAATCGAAGGGCTCGTGGTTGTTCTGCTCGACATCGACGACTTACGAAGAAGCCAGCATCGCATGATGGATGCGAGAGATTTCGCGGACTCCGTGGTGGAGAGTGTTCCGGTGCCTATTGTTGTACTGAACAAGGACTGCACGATCCGGACTCACAACACGGCATTCCGCCAGCTTGCAGATTTGAAGGGAACAGAACTCGCGGGGCGACCGCTTCCGGATCTTGTCGAGCTGCTCTGGGGCATCGATGATCTCGGCAAAACGATTGATGAGCTTCTAAGCCGGCCAACCGGCTCCACGCTCGAGTTCGAACGGGAATCGAAGACCGCAAAGCCGATGAACCTGCTGATCAAGGCTCGCACTCTCCCAGAAGACGGAAGCAAGGTGGTGTTGCTGACACTGGAAGACCTCACGCTGAGACGGAAAGCGGAAGCGGTGGTTTCAAGGCACGCTGAGGCACTGCAGAACGAGATGGACGTCGCCACGGGCAACCTTGCGCGGACGCAGGGAGAACTGCGCGGATTGAATGCCCACCTCTTCACCGTTCAGGAGACAGAGCGGCAGAGGATTGCGCGCGAACTGCATGATGACATCAGCCAGCGGTTGAGCCTGCTCGAATTCCTGTTGAACGACGTGCGGCTCAATGAGGGCGACGGGAATCGAGTGAAGCTCGAAAGCGCTCGCCAGCAGCTCGGCTCCATCAACACAGACGTCCGCCGGCTATCCCACCAGCTGCATCCGGCAATCCTGAATGATCTTGGCCTTTCCGCGGCATTGAAGGCCCTGGTGGCCGAATTTGGCGAGCGGGAAAACATGCCGGCCACGTACGTGACGCAGAACCTGCCGGAGAGCTGGTCGCAGGAAACCGCGACCGCGATCTACCGGATCGCGCAAGAAGCGCTGCGGAATGTCTCAAAGCATGCGGGCAAGACCCATGTGAAGGTGGTTCTTGCGGGCGAGGAAGGGTGCCTGCAACTGAAGGTGATGGACTTCGGGATCGGCTTCGATCAAGAGATGGAAACCGCGACGCGCGGCCTGGGCATGATCTCAATGCAGGAACGGGCGCGCATGGCAGGCGGAAAACTTACGGTGACTTCAAAGCTCGGAGAGGGAACCACGGTCCTGGTGGACGTCCCGGCAATGCAACATGAGTAAAACCATCCTGATTGCCGACGATCACACGCTGATGCTGGAGGGACTGACGCGTCTGCTGTCGTCCGAGTTCGAGGTTGTGGGGACGGCGCCGAACGGGCGGATCGTTCTGGACGAAGCGCAGCGGTTAAAACCGGATGTTGTCGTTCTCGATGTGGGAATGCCTGAGCTGAACGGCATTGAAGCGGCGCGGCGACTGACGAAGCTCCTGCCCTCGGCAAAGATCGTATTCGTAACCCAGCAGCTTGCCCCGGCCTACCTGCATGCGGCGTTTGCAGCCGGAGCTAAAGCGTACGTCGCAAAGCAGTCGGCCACAAGTGAGCTGATTGCCGCAATTCAGCTGGCGCTGGAAGATCGCTTCTACGTAACTCCGCACGCCGGAGTAGAGGTAGCCCAGTTTGCAAATATGAACTCGAAGCAGAATCCGGCAGAGATGTTCGGAACGAAGCTGACGCCACGGCAGCGTGAGGTGTTGCAACTGGTGGCGGAAGGAAAGTCAACGAAACAGATTGCCACTGCGCTGGGAATCTCTGCCAAGACAGTGGAGTTCCACCGCAACAGCCTGATGGATGAGCTGGGATTGCGAACCATCGCGGAGCTGACGCGCTTCGCTGTGTCGCAGGGAATTGTGAATACCTGAGCTGGAACGCCCTCCCGTACTGCTGCCATACATGTCGAGTGCTGCTAGTAAGCGCTGGCCACCAGTTTGACCCGGTCGAAGCGTCTTTCCTGAAGATGCACGGGGCGAATCAGGAACTGGTAAACACCTTCGCCAAATTCGTGACCGATCTGCTTTCTCGATGAAAGCTCGAGAAGCAAAACCCAGTCGTCGAGGTACTCCTCCACATGCCCCTGTACAAAGCTGGGAGGGCCGAACATGTGATTCGGAGTCGGTGCATGAATCGTCCGGCTCTGAACGGAAAGATCTTCGGATCCGGTTTGCCTACCGGGATAGACCGACGCAAGCGCATGCCGGTGAGCGCATTCGGCTACCAGATTGTCTGGCAGCACGCCGGATGCCTCGCTTCCTATGCCGAGGCTGGTGTTAACGCACTGTTGAACGAGTGAGTTCCAGCCTTGCTCGAGTGCGGGCGCCATCTCCTCGATACGTCGCCAGATCTTGTCAGACGCGGCCTGTTCGACACGCGCGGCAGGCGAGTTTGAGGCTGCCGAGGTGTAGAGCGCCGCAGCGCTGTCTCCCCAGCGCTGCAAGGTGCTTTTGCGGTCGTACTCTGATCTCTCGCGCAGCAACGATGAGTGAGATCGAGATAAATGGGTGAGCAACTCCGCAGCTACGATTCGAACAGCAGCGTAGTCGTGGGGGAAGGCCGGGAAAGGGCGACCAAATGGCGGCTTCTTGTCTGGTACAGGTTGGGCGGGCGGCAATCCTTGCGGATGGTCGACTGCGAGCAGCGCCTGTCCTACGGCATCTCCTCCATTCCAGAATCGACCGCCGGTTTCAGAGGTGGCCGCGGTATCGGGATAAGAGAACGCGATGGGATTGAAAGGCCAGCGCGGAAGGAGACGGGGTACGTCCTGCATGCTCTTCTCCACCCGCGGCGAACAATACGGGACGAGGTGCACTCCTTCGTCACCGTAGAGCGGCGGAAGATCAGCGGGCACAGGCAGGGCTTGCCAGCCCTCCGGTGGACCCGCAGCATGGATGAATTGAAAATCGAACGGTTCACCCCAGGTCAGATCGCAGAAGAGGTACAGCACTCCATCACGGGGGATAAGGCCCGTCGCATCTTGCACGGCCAGCTCAGCACAATCCCATTGCATGACGAACGAAAGCGGCACCTTGTCAGGCTTGTTGCGCGTGCGCGGCCATTGAAAGCCGGCTGGAGCGAGCGGAACGCCACCGTAGAAGGAGAGTCCTCCTGCGGGCGGCGGGCAGATCTCCTTGAAGACGATTGGGCGCGTGCTGGCCCTGCTGATTGCTGCCGCGGGGGACACGCCTGGTTCTGAAAGCGGACCGGAGGTCTGATGAGGCGCGGTGCTGGAGGAAGACGAAAGGGGATCAGGCGGTAGCTCGAGTGCTTGCTTGCGCCAGACCTCGTGGCGAAGGCGAGGATCTGGTGCGTACGATTGCTCGGAAACCCTGCGAGGAGGCAGCAAGTCGCGCAACAGGGCCCGGTCGATCGCCGCGGCGACCAGACCGAAGGAAGAAGCAGCGAAGATCAGAATCTTCGTCGAGGGCAGCGTGTGTATACCGCTGACAAGAGCCGCTTTCAGAAGCGCCAGAGCGAGGAGAGCTCCCGCACTGCAAAGGAAGACTGCCAAGAACCGGGGAATTTTCATGACTTTTCGTCGCCGCGAATTAGCTGGAGCGGGGCCCCGGTCAAAGGAGCCCTCCTGAACCACTCTAATTGCGCTGACCGGGACGATGTATTGGCCAGGTCAAACGAGCCGTTGGAACCAGCTAGTTGTGATCGTGGTCGCGATCATGGTCGTGGTGGTCGCGGTCATGATCGCGGTCGCGATCGTGGTGCTGTTTGCGCCATTCCCAGTACTGGCGCTGCTCTTGCCTCCTGCGGCGTTCATAGTCGCGATGTTGACGATGGGTTTCTGTTTCCCACGTGGAGTAGTAAACAGTTTCAGAGGGGCCGTACGTGCCGTAAGCATAAGAGCGCCGATGCTCTGCGCAGCCGGCGAGCAGGGGGATCATCAGCGTGGATCCGAGGAGAAGTGAGGTCAATCTCTTCATGTGTAGTCCTTTCTATAAGGAACACCACAGTCCAGAGATGCGGGAGGAAAATGACGAGTTGTTCATTTCGGGCGGGAAATGTATCGGACCGGTGAGGCTGCTGAAGGGTGCAGACATATTTCACGGTGCGTACTTGGTAGCCCTCGAGGGAGGTTTGTGTAGTCACATCAAGCAGGGGAGATCGCCTGACCAAAGATCAAGTTTGGCATCGCGAACGCGTTGCTTTGGAAACGGTCGGTACGCTGGCAGTGAGTTGGTCCGCCTACGCCAAGGCTTCGGCGCGACAGCCTTCGCTT
>Ga0207674_10000839_pt1 | contig 40061 bp, 25 predicted proteins | sample KBSCornC72_FD_184303 | JGI IMG/M metagenome (GOLD analysis project Ga0207674, IMG submission 184303) | Corn rhizosphere microbial communities from Kellogg Biological Station, Michigan, USA - KBS Corn C7-2 (SPAdes) (version 2) | ecosystem: Host-associated > Plants > Roots > Rhizosphere > Soil ... | reverse complement strand
CCATAACACACGCCCGATGTCTTGTCGCAATGCCACAGGCTACGCCGACCACTAGCATGTCGCGCGACCGAGTATGCGTCGTTACCGGCGCGACACGAGGTATCGGTCGCGCAACGGCTCTCGCGCTGGCGAAGCTCGGCGCACAAGTTGTGATTGTCGGCCGCGACGCCGACCGAATGGACGCACTCCGCCGTGAGGCGGAGCGAGCCGCGAATGCAGACGTGAGCTGCGTCCGGGCGGATTTCGCGTCGCTCGCGTCGGTCAGGGGGGCCGCCGAGGCGATCATGCAGCGTTGGTCGTCGATCCACGTGCTCGTGAACAATGCGGGGATCAATGCCGGACGCCGACAGGTGAGCGCGGACGGTTTCGAGCTGACGTTAGCGGTCAATCACCTTGCGCCATTTCTCCTGACGTCCCTGCTCGTCCCGGCGCTGGCTGCTGGGACGCCGTCGCGCATCGTCAACGTCACCTCGGTCTTCGCGCACGTAGCGGGAATCGACGTCCGCGACATCATGTTCGAACGACGGTGGTACTCATCCACTCGCGCGTACAATCAGTCGAAGCTCTCGACCGTCATGTTCACTACGGAGCTTGCACACCGTCTCGCGAGCTCGGGCATCGCCGTGAATTGCGTCTCGCCCGGGCTGGTCGCAACAGACCTCATGCGGGAGCACTGGTGGTTTCGGCCGCGCTGGCTTCGCGCGCTCTGGTCCGGGGGGTTGCTTTCGCCGGAAGACGCGGCAGCTCGGGTGGTCCGTGTGGCGACGTCGGAGGCCCTGGATGGCGTAACCGGCAGATGTTTCGCGGCGACACTCCGTCCGGTGCCGCTTCCTCGTCGCGCCAACGATGCGGCGCTACGGCGAGCGCTCTGGGATCTCAGCGTGAGGCTGACGAACGCTGAGCTCGTCGTCCCTGCGTCGCGCGCGACCGCGCCGCGCGGCGCATGACGGAGATCGACGTTAGGCATCGGACGACGCTCGGCGAACTGGCGCGACTGTTCCTCAAGCTCGGCACGATTGGCGTCGGCGGCCCGGCCGCGCATATCGCGCTCATGGAGGACGAGGTCGTGCGGCGCCGCGGGTGGCTCACCCGTGAAGCGTTCATGGATTACCTCGGGGCAACGAACCTGATTCCCGGCCCGAACTCCACCGAGCTCGCCATCGAGATCGGGCGTGATCGCGCCGGCTGGCCGGGCCTCATCGTCGCCGGCGTCGCGTTCATCGTTCCGGCGGCGATCATTGTGACCATCACGGCGTGGGCGTACGTGCGATTCGGCAGCCTGCCAGCAGCGCTCGCGCTCTTTGCCGGCGTCAAGCCGGTGATCATTGCCATCATCGTGCAAGCACTCTGGCGGCTCGGCAGAACCGCCGTAAAGACTACATGGCTCGGCGTGGTGACCGCCACGGCGATCGTAGCGGTGGCGGCAGGCGTGAACGAGCTCGTCGTGCTCCTCGTGGCAGCCACTCTGTCGTCGCTGGGGGTGGCGTTGCGCGGGCGCGCCGCCAGCGATCGGGTGAACATCGCTATCCCGGTCGGTGTATTCGCGTCGGCGAGCAGACCGGGACTTGGTGCGGCGTTAGGCGCCGCGGTCGGTGTGCCCGCGGCGGTGTCCCTGTGGACGCTGTTCGCGATCTTCCTCAAGATCGGTGCTGTACTCTTCGGCAGCGGCTACGTGCTGCTCGCGTTTCTGCGCGCTGACTTCGTGGAGCGCCTCGGATGGTTGACCGAGCGGCAGCTCCTCGACGCCGTTGCGGTGGGGCAGGTGACGCCGGGTCCCGTGTTCACGACCGCCACGTTCATCGGGTATGTGCTCGGCGGCATTCCTGGCGCGGTGACCGCGACCGTGGGGATCTTCCTGCCGGCGTTCGTGTTTGTCGCCGTGAGCGGTCCGCTCATTCCACGCCTTCGGCGGTCTCGACTCGCCGGCGCCGCGCTGGACGGTGTGAACGCGGCCTCGCTCGGCCTCATGGCGGTGGTGACGTGGCAGCTGGGCCGCGCCAGCATCGTGAGCCTTTCCTCATGGGCAGTGGCGGTCATCGCCGGAGCGCTGCTCGCCACGCGGCGCGTGAATGCTGCGTGGCTCGTGATCGGCGGCGCGATAGCCGGGATCGCGTTAGGCATGTAACGCGACGGACCGCGCGGCCCCGTCGTGATCCGGCGTGCGCGTGCCTGGATGTGACGTCCGTTACGGCGTGGCACGCTTGCGGATCACTGAGTCGTTATGCGCGTGAATCGGGCGCGAAAAGGTGATCCATGCCCTGGTCGGCTGTGATTACATCTGTTTAGGTTGCGCGACCCGATCGACCGCCTCCTGCCTGACGCGCGCCCCCCATCACGTTATGCAGGTGGCGTCCATCACGATGCTCGCAGTTGCCTCCCCGTTTCACAGGAGTCGCCGCATGCAAAAATCCCCGATCGCCCTGCTCGCCGCAATCGCGTTCCTGGCGGCGTGTAGCGATTCGCCAACGACGCCATCAAAGGTGTCGAACCTCGCGGGCCCATCCAGGCTGCTCGGGAATGGGTTCCCGTCGGGCGGGCACGACTACCACCTGAACATCATCGGTGTCCCGAAGGACAAGAACGTCGCGATGGACAACAGCGACGGCCATCGCATTTTCGTTAGGCTCAATTCCACGAACGTCGTCACCGCGCCCGGCGGCAAGAACAACCAGCTCGCCAAAGGCGGTGGTGACGATCAGAACCACATCTATCTCTGTAACAGCACGAACGGCCTGAACGATGTGACCGACCCGCGTTGCGACGCGTGGCGGGCGACGCACGCCAATCAGTTTGGCGTGATCGATGCCAATGCGACGGATGGTGACGGCGCGATCTTCGGCATCCCCGATCCCTGCGCCGACGACAACCTCGCGTCCACCGCCTGCACCCCCGGCTATAGCGTCTGGGCCCGCACCCACGGCTTCCCGCGCGGCAGCGCGACGCTCACGACCTGCGCCACTGACACCACCGCCACCGGCGGCGACACGTGGTGTGGCAGCAACGGCATCACGCTCTACGCGAAGCAGAAAAAGGCCGTCGACATCTCGGGCGCTCTGCTCCACATGACGCTGACCATCGACGGCACGCAGAACACGGCGCTTGCCGGCTGTCTCGGTACGACCACGACAGGCATTGCGACGATCGACGTGTACCTGTTCGACGACTGCTTCCAGAACTACTTCTGGAACTACGACAACAATGGCCTCAAGCTGATGGAGTTGCGGTTCTACTCAGCGAGTTGACCGATCGCCGATAGTCTGACACGGCAAGAGCCCGGCGACTGTCACGAGTCGTCGGGCCTTTGTCATCTTGCCGCTGCAATAGCTGGGTCACCGCTCTCGAACGCGCCGATGAGAGTGCGTAACTGCCGAGCGTTGCCGTCGATCTCGAGGCTCGATGCGTCGGGGTCCCTGGGCAGACCGTCGAGAAATAACCGTGCGATCTCGATGCCCTTTCCTCGAATGCGGAGATCCGGAGCCGGCACGCGGCCTCGGCCGATTTCGGCGCGGTTCCCCCGCATCACGATGTGGTAGAAGATGCCGTCGGCCTCCAGCTCGGTCGACAGGGTGACGTCACCGCGATAGCGACGGCGTAATGCGACCAGAAGCCACTCGACGCTGCGCCGATCCCGACTGGTGGGCTTCCCCATGCGCCGCCAGCCCCACCGCCCGAGTGCGTGGATCGCTGGCTCCAGCTCTCGGCCAAGGTCGGTAAGCCGATACGCTGTGGCATCGCTCGTACCGTCGCCACGCTCGACGAGACCTTCCGCCTCCATCTCCTGGAGCCGCTTGGCGAGGAGGTTGGTCGTGATGCCCGGGAGGCCGCGCAGGAGCTCCGAGTAGCGCTGCGGTCCGAGCAGCAGGTTCCGCACGACGAGCAACGTCCACCGTTCGCCGAGGACATCGAGGGCGCGGGCGAGGCCGCAGTATTGATCGTAGGACCGCCGGGGCATGAAACTATTGATTTGTAAAGCTAGTACTTTACTTTCTGATAGCTACTGTGAACCTACATCGGCTGGGACCCATGGTCAACGCATCTCCGATGCTCGCCTGGTGCTTCGTTGCGCTCGCCATTCTGGTTGCCGTCGTATTCGTCGCGGCCGTTCACGTGTCGCATGGGCACGGAGCGCGTTCGTCCAATCGCCGCGACACGCTGCTCGCGGCAGCTGGTACCATGGTATGGCTCGCGGCGACGCTCGCGCTGGCGGCGAGCGGGCGGCTGAGCTTCACGTCACGTCCTCCGACCGCCGGCATGCTTATCGCCGCGTCCATCGCGGTCGCATTCGTCGTGGGTACGTCACGGCTCGGCGCTCGACTCGCGACCGGTATTCCGCTTGCGGCACTCGTCGGCGCGCAGGCGTTCAGATTCCCGCTCGAGCTGGTGTTGCATCGCGCCTATCGCGATGGGCTCATGCCCGTGCAGATGAGCTACTCGGGGTTCAACTTCGACATTCTCACCGGACTGTCGGCGATCGTGGTCGCGCTGTATCTCGCGAGACGACCTGACGCGATCATCGTGGCCCGCGTCTGGAACGCGGCGGGAATCGTGTTGCTGACGAACATCCTCACGATCGCGGTGCTCTCGACGCCGACGTCGATCCGCGTCTTCCACAACGAGCCCGCGAACGAGTGGATTGCCCACGCGCCGTGGGTGTGGCTACCGACGGTGTTCGTCGTGGCGGCAATCGTGGGGCATATCGTCGTCTTTCGACGGCTGCGACACCAGTCCCGCGCGAGAAGCCAAACTCCGCACGGAGTGGCGGCGCCGAGCGCGGCGGTGTCGTAGGGAAGCGACGTGGGCCGACGGCTTCTGCCACGAATCGTGATCGTCTCCGACGACCAGTGGCTGCGCGCCGGGCTTCGTGGGGAGCTGCGTGAGCGGGGGTACGACGCGGTGGGCGCTCGCGATATCGCCGAGGCCGTGCGCGCGTCTCGCCCGGAACCCGGGCGCGGCCCGGTCGGCCTCGTGCTGGTGGACCAGGTGTCGTTAGGCGCCGGACTCGAGCCGGCCGCCGTGGACGGGCTGCTGCGTGCCACTTGGCGAGCGCGGCTGGTGCTCATCGCGCCACGAAATCGGAAGGAGGCCAATGGCCCGTGGACCGATGTCCTGCACCGTCCCATCACGGTCGGCGACATCGCTGACTATGTCGCGCGAACGCTGCCTGACGAGCACGCCGCCGGACCTATCGACGGATAACGATGGTCTCATCCCGAGCGCAGCGAGGAATGACATCGCCGGTCGCCGGTCGCCGGTCGCCGGTCGCCTGCTCTAGCACTTCCCTTCCCTCCTGCGTAACCTCGGGTGAATCGTCACCCGAACCCACGCGTGCAAATCCGGAGCGCAGTTATGTCCTCTCGCTCGCGGCACCTCGGTGCCATCCACGTCGCCACGGCACTCACCGTCGCGTTCGCCTGCTCGGCGCGCATCGCGGCGGCGCAGACGCCCGCCGACGGAAAGCGGCCGATGACCTTCCTCGACCAGCAGAACATGCGACAGGTCGGGTCACCGACGCCGAGCCCCGACAAGAAGTGGCTCCTCTACACGATCTCTGTCCCGGACTGGAAGGAAGCCAAGCGCCAGACCGACATCTACGTCGTCTCGATGGACCAGGGCGTCCCGTCCACGCGGCAGCTCACCTACACGAAGGACAAGAGCGAAGCGCAGCCACGGTGGGCACCCGATGGATCGTTCTTCGTGTTCTCATCGAATCGCGACGCGCCGGCGAACGCGAGCGGCGCCGAGCCCCAGGGCGGACCGTTCGGCGGTCCCGTCGGCGGCCCCGGATTTCAGCTCTACATGATGCACCCCGACGGGGGTGAGGCGCGCAAGATCACCGACGCAAAGGAGGGCGTGTCGACGTTCGCCTTCAGCAAGGACGGCAAGTGGCTCATCTACCGGAGCGGCAAGGCCGGTGAGGAACAGCTCTACCGGATGCCCGTCGCGGGGATCGACAGCGCCAAGGCGGAACAGATCACGCGACACCCGACGGGCGTTGGCGTCTGGCGCTTCGCGCCGACCGGCAACCGCATCTACTTCATCACCGCGGACACGATCGACCTCGACGAGAAGCTCCGCCGCGAGAAGAAATTCACCGTCAACATTCGCAATCCGGAGACACCCCTCTCGAGCCTCTGGGACTTCGACATCGACGGCAAGAAGACGACGCGCCTAACGAAGGACACGTCGATCACCGTGACGGACTTCGAGATCTCCGACGACGGCAAGTGGGTCGCCTTCCGCGGCATCGCGGCGAACCGGTACAAGCGCGGCATCACCGAGCAATCGATCAACGGCGACGACTTCCTCCTCGACGTCTCGAGCGGGCAGGTCGAACGCCTCACGAACAACACCGAGGTCCCGGAGAGCACGCCGAGCTTCTCGCCCGACTCCAAGTGGATCGCCTTCTCGGCACCGGATGATCTCACGAAGTACTCGATGAAGAACAATCGCGTGTACGTTCGCGCGGTGGCGGACAAGGGCGGCCAGTGGCGGAAGCTCGGGTCGGAGTTCGATGGCGACGTGACCGTCGGCTTCTGGTCCGAGGACGGGAAGACCATCTACTTCAACGAAGGCGTCCGCGCGACGAACCAGGTGCTCGCGCTCGATGTCGCGTCCGGCAAGGTCACACAGCTGACGAACGAGAAGGCGTCCGTGTCGGCGACCATGGATGATGACACGCGCGCGATCCTGGTCACCTATGCCGACCCGGCGACGCCGACGACGATCTTCACGGTCGCGTCGACGGACCGGATCCGCAGCAAGGCATCCTGGAAGCAGCTGACCGACGCGAACCCGCAGATCCGCCACATCGCGTTAGGCCAGGAGGAGGAGATCAGCTGGAAGTCGACCGACGGCAAGACGGTTGGTGGCGTGCTGCTCAAGCCGGTGGGCTACCGCGACGGCCAACGCTATCCGCTCATCGTCGCGATCCACGGCGGGCCGGCCGGCGCGGACATTCTCAGCTTCAATGGCGGCTACGGCGCCCAGGCGTACGCGGGCGCCGGGTATGTCGTGCTCATGCCGAACTATCGCGGCTCAACGAACTACGGCGAGAAGCACAAGACCGACATTGTCGGTGACTACTTCCGACTCGGTTACGACGACATCATGACGGGTGTGAACCATCTCATCGCCCAGGGAATCGTTGACAGCACGAAGATGGGGGTATTGGGCTGGAGCGCGGGCGGTCACTGGTCGAATTGGATTCTCACGCACACGAACCGCTTCAAGGCGATCAGCTCGGGTGCCGGCACGACGAACTGGATCTCGATGTACGCCGAGAGCGACGTCCAGCGGAACCGTCAGTTCTATCTGGGCAACAAGCTGCCGTACGACAACTTCGACGCGTACTGGAACCAGTCGCCGATCAAGTACATCAAGAACGCGAAAACGCCCACGATGATTCACGTCGTACACGATGATCCGCGCGTGCCGCGTCCGCAGTCGGAGGAGCTGTACATGGCGCTCCGCCAGCTTGGCGTGCCGACGGAGTTCTATGTCTATCCTGGCGCGAGCCACGGCATCCCCGATCCGCGCAACCAGCTCGTGAAGTCCATGGCCGAGATGGCCTGGATGGATTACTGGGTGCGGGGGAGTGGCAAAAAGTTCGCGTGGCGGGATGTCCTGAAGACGCTCGATGATTCGACCGGTGTGAAGTCTCCTGATACGAAGGCGGTGATTCAGGATCGTTAACAGTCCCGCGGCGCGACGAGACAAGCCCTACCCATGACTCCTGTTGACATTCTACCCAAACGACACCATACTCGGGTCGAATGGCGACCCGAGATGCCGAAGAGCGTGACACGCTCCTGCAGGGCACGCTCGACCTCCTGATCCTGCGCACGCTCGCGCTCGGCCCTCACCACGGGCAGGGCATCGCGCGCGTCATCCAGCAACGCTCCGGCGAGACCCTGCTCGTCGACCACGGCTCGCTCTACCCCGCCCTCCAGCGCCTGGAGGACCGCGAGTGGATCAAGGGCACGTGGGGCACATCGAGCAACAACCGGCGCGCTCGCTTCTACACGATCACGGCCGCCGGACGCAGACAGTTTGCGTCCGAGGCCGGACGCTGGAACCGACTCGTCGATTCGATAGCCCGGGTGCTCGCACCAGACCCGCTGGAGGGATAGCGATGCCGCAGCGGAGCCAACGCGACTTCGAGGATGAGATACGGTCGCACATCGAGCTGGAGGCCGACCGCCTCATCGAGGAAGGCATGACCCCGGACGAGGCACAGCACGCGGCACGGCGACGGTTCGGGAACGTCACCAAGGCGCAAGAACGCTATCACCGCACGGGCCGATGGGTCTGGGCCGAGCAGCTCGCGCAGGACGTACGCTACGCGGCGCGGATGCTTCGCAAGAGCCCCCTGTTCAGCAGCATCGCCATCCTCACTGTCGCGTTAGGCATCGGCGCCAACACGGCGGTGTTCAGCATCGTGAACGGCGTCCTCCTGAGCCCCCTGCCCTATCGCGAGCCCGAGCGACTCGTGAAGATGTGGGAGACGCTGCCGGGCCTGTCCGAGGCGACGGTCAGCTATCCTGACTACAAGGACTGGCAGGAGCGCGCGAGGGTGTTCGAGGCCGTCGCGGTGTACAGCCCGTATTCCAACAAGACGCTCACCGGCAGCGACGTGCCTGAACGCGTCGGCGTCGGACTCGCCTCGGCGAACCTGTTCGACGTGCTCGGTGTCGCTGCAGTGATCGGCCGCGGATTTCGGGCCGAGGACGACCGGCCAGGCGTCGAGCGCGTCGTCATGCTGGCGAGCGGATTCTGGCAGCAGCGCAAAGGCGGTGACGCGCGCGTGTTAGGCAGCACGCTCACGCTGGACGGCGAGCCCTACACGGTGATTGGCGTGCTGCCGCCCATGGTCGGTCTCGGTTCCGTCGACCTCTGGGTGCCCGTCGGCCTGGCCGCGAACGACCCGACCTTCACTCGCCCAAACCACCCCGGCCTCATCGGCGTCGGGCGGCTCCGGCGCGGCGTGACGATCGGTCAGATGAATCAGGATCTCGCGCGCATCTCACGCGAAATCGCGGCCGAGCACCCGAAGGAGTCCGCCGGGATTGGCGCGGCGGGGGATTCGTTCCGCGAGCTGCTCGTGCACCACATACGTCCCGCGCTCGCGCTGCTGACCTGGGCCGTGCTGTGCGTGCTGCTCATCGCCTGCGTGAACGTCGCCAATCTTCTGCTCGCCCGCTCGACATCGCGCCGAAAGGAGATCGCGCTGCGTCTCGCGTTAGGCGCGAGCCATGGCCGCATCCGCCGCCTCATGCTCGGCGAGCACCTGCTCGTTTCGGCGCTCGGCGGCGTGCTCGGCGTGGGACTCGCGTACGGTGCGGTGCGCGCGGTCGTGCAAACCCGCCCCGCGGGTGTGCCGCGGCTCGCGGACATTCACATCGACCTCACGGTGCTCGCGTTCGCCGCGGCTGTTTCGTTGCTGACGGGCATCGTGTTTGGCTCGTTGCCAGCGCGCAGCGCCACTCGCGTGGACCTGATCGATCCGCTCAAGGAGAGCGGACGCTCGTGCGCCAGCTCCGCGACGCTGCGCCTTCGCGGGGCGCTGATGACCGTGGAAGTCGCGCTGGCGCTCATGCTGCTCATCGGCGCCGGGCTCCTCATCCGCAGCGTTTCTCGCCTCGCACAAGTGAATCCAGGCGTCGACCCGCGCGGAATCACAACCGGATTCGTCTTCCTCCCGGAGAGCAAGTATCCCGACGCCGACCGCCAGCGGATCGCGCTCCAGGAAATCCTGCAGCGTGTCCGAGCCGTGCCCGGCGTGACGACTGCCGCACTCACGAGCGCGTTCCCGCTTTCGTCGAATACACAGGTCGGGGTCACGTTCGAAGGCCATCCGAAACCGACCGGCCAGCAGCCGCTGGTGAACGTCCAGCTCATCTCGCGCGACTATTTCAACACCGTCGGGATGCGCGTCGTTAGGGGCGGCGGCTTCGCCGGGACCGACATCAAGAGCGCCGACGATGCGGTCTGGATCGACGAGGCCATCGCGAAGAAGTACTTCCCTGGTGAGGACCCGGTCGGCAGACGGATCGTCCGCGGCCCGTTCGACAGCAAGGAACGGCCGTGGGTCGTGGCCGGCATCGTGAACGACGTGCTCGACCAAGGGCTCGACGAGCGCGCGCGAGGGACGATCTATCGCCCGTTCGAGCCCGAGCCGCAGAGCTGGATGGGAGTGGTGATCAAGACGCCAATGCCGTTCGAGCAGGTGCTGCCTGCCGTTAGGCGTGGCATCGCGTCCGTCGATCCCGCGCTGCCACTGGCGAACGAGGAGACCCTCGAGCACATCATCACCCAGTCGATCGGGCAGGAGACGTTCACGATGTACCTGCTGATGGGGTTCGCGGTGGTGGCACTCATCCTCGCGGCGGTGGGCGTGTACGGCGTGATCGCATACTTCGTGGCGCAGCGTGCGTGCGAGATCGGGATCCGCATGGCACTCGGCGCGCAGCGTTCGGACATCGTGTCGTTGGTCTCGAGCCGCGTCGTGTTGACGGCGGGCGTTGGTGTAGCTGTCGGGCTAGTGGGGGCGGCGGCAGCGAGTGGGTTGATGTCCACGCTGGTCTACGACGTCGCGCCGATCGATGCGATGACCTATGGGACCGGGGCGCTCGCGCTCCTGCTCGTCGCCGCGCTCGCGGCGGTCGTCCCCACGCTCCGAGCAACTCGCGTGAACCCGGCGAGTGCCATGCGCGCGGATTAGTTGGCCGCCGCGGGCTGCTCGCTACTGGCTGATGGCTGCTGGCTGCTGACCCCTTCACGGTCGGCATCGCTGTCTTGTCGGCGGGGTATCGAGACTCCGGCGGCTGCGCCACGATGATCTCAACGTGCCCCGCGCCACGATGATCTCGTACAGCCCCGCGCCGCGATGAACGAGTTAGTGACGCGCCAGCCCGCTGGACCTGAGCGACTGCCGAACTACAGCGGACAAGGCGGAATCACCCGCGATCGTCCAGTCGACCTTCTGATAGGTCACCGTCTGATCGTCGCGTGCGTGGAAAAACAGAACCGCGCGCACGGCCGGATATTCTCGCGGAATCGACGTGAGTGCGTCGTGATACCACTGTTCGCGATCGCCGCCCACGGCAAGTGAACCCAGCTCCGCGATCATGAGCGGCTTTCCGAACGACGAGAGTCGCGGGTACTTCTGCCCGAAGATCTCGTCGAACGTCCACCACTTCGACCACTGGGCGATCGGGCCGAAGTTGAGCACACCGGTCGCCACCCAATCCACGTACGCGTCGCCCGGATAGTAGAGGTCCCAATACTCGTACCCGACGTGCGGCGACCATACCCAGAGGACGTTCGTTGCACCCGCGCGCCTGAACCGATCCACGACGTGCCGCCACGCCGCGATGTATTCCTCCTTCGTGTTGTTCTGCGGACCCCAGGGGTAGCGATACGGGTCGTTCATCTCGTGCGCGAGCCGCACCATGAATGGCTTGCCGAACCGCGCGGCCGCGCGAGCCCACGCGTCGACATAGAAGTCGTAGTTGCCCCTGGCGACCGCGGCGAGCCCGTGTGAATCACGCTGGTCACGGAGTGCGATGCCGGGATGTCTGACGTTCTCGAAGTCGACGAGCCACGGCTCCCACGTTACGACCGGGATGGACCCTAGCCCCTCGATCGCCGTGAGCAGCTCGACCGGGAACTGCTGGTCGGGTTTGTCCCCCCACGCACTGTAAATCTGCACGAGCGGCAACGGCGCGACGAGACGAGACTCGAGCGTCAGGATGCCATCGAGCGTGCGAGGAATCCCGCTGTCGTAGGCGCCGAGCAAGACGAAGTCAGGTTTCCGTAGGCGCTCTGCGGATGTGCGATATGGTTCCAGCCACCGCATGGTCTCGCGCCGAGGCGGCCCGGCAAGGCGATCCCGGACGCGATGCTCGACCGATCCCGCTGCCGCCCCGATCCAGCCTAACGCCGCAGACAGCGGGCCCTCGGACGCATCTCCAAGCGCGGAGAGGCCAAGGATGGCGATCGCGCCTGACACCGAGAACGCGGCGACCAGGGCAATGCGATATCGCCGTTTCACTCGGCGGATCCCCCGATCCGTGCGACATCGATGGCGTCCCACGGTGCGGTCGCCGGCGGGCGGCGGGATTCCCACGCGGCGAACAACGCGCCGAACGACGCGAGGACAGGAACCGTCGCGAAGGCGACCATTCCCCACACCGCCTCCGCGCTGAGCTCGAGAGAACCCTCGGCCGTGCGGAAAGCGCGCACGGCCAGCACGCGCGTCACAGTTGCGAGATACAGCGCGATCAACAGGAGCTGCGGCCAGGCGAGCCTAACGAATCTTCCTCGCACCGCTTCCTTGGCTGTCGGGATGTATGGGACGTCGGCACGGACGATCGCGAGCAGCGTGCCGGCGAGGAACACCGGCCAGCACGCGATCTTGAGCGCGAGGCCTCGCCAGTGGATGCCGCGCTCCGTGGCGCGGTCACACATCCACCGCTGCACCGCGAGGTATATCATCGCTCCGACCAGTCCGACGGGCGTCACCACGGTGATGAACTCCGCGAATGGGAGCACCGCCGGCTGAACGCCGAACCAGAGAAAGAGATACGGGATTGCCAGGAACAGCGGCGTCGTCACGCCGAACAGGTAATACGTACCAATCGCCAGGTACGACAAGCGCTGCCGCCACGCGAGCCGGCGTCCGAGTCCGGGCAGCTCGCTGAATGCGACCTCGTAGACTCCGCGTGCCCACTTGAGCTGCTGTCGATAGAAGGAGCCCAGGTCCTCGGGCACGAGGCCACGACTCACCACCTCCGGCACATAAACCGATTTCCACCCCGCCGCGTGGATGCGAATCGCCGTCACGAGATCCTCGGCCAAGCCAATCCCATGGCCATGGATGGATTCGAGCGCCGTCCTGCGAAAGGTGCAGTTCGCGCCGATGGCCACGCACGCGCCGTGTCCGTACAGACCCATTTGCCCGGGACCATAAAACGCGTACGTCTGCTCGGCGGCACCAGCGGCTGTGAACGATCGCCGCTGGTTATAGTAGGCCTGTGAGACCTGCACGAACCCGACGCGCTCGTCGTCGAAGTGACCCAGCACTCGGTCGAGAAATTCCGGGAACGGGACATGGTCGGGATCGAGCACCAGAATGAAATCTTCGGACGTTGCCGCAAGCGCACGATTGATCTTGCCCGCCTTCGCGCCGGGCACGTCGAGCAGCTCGAGGCAGACCGCTCCGTGGCGTTCGGCAAGCTCGCCGAAGCGCGGGTCACGGGTGTCATCGAGAAGATACGTGGTGTGCGGATAGCGAATGCGTCGACACGCGTCGAGTGTGCGATCGAACATCGCGAGCGGCTCGCCCGGCGTGCTGGTCGTGAAGATCGCGACGGTCCGACCAGGCGGTGCGACGCGATGTTCGGGCTTTCCGACGGCGGCGTAGTTGATCCAGCCCAAGACGATCCGGGAGACAGCGTACCAGAACGCGAGGGACAGCAGAACGAACAATGCCGGACGGTCCACGTGATCGGCGCGAAACCAGTAGTCGGCGAGCCTGAGGACCGACGCGATGCCGACGCCGGCGAGCGCCGCGATGAACACGCGGTCGACGAGTCGGACTGGGTGGGCCGAGCGATGCCGCCAGAGCGATGCGTCCGTCAGCGGAGGCCCCCGGGCGCCTCGGTGCCGGCGAAGAAGGTGTACGTAAGCGCGACGTGCGCAGTCGTGAACTGGTAGTACGCCTCTCGTCCGTGCTCACCGCTCAACGTAACGCGCACCGCGTGCGTCGCATTCCAATCGATGGACCCGCGCGCGCTCCACGGCTTGAACGATCGGTCGTAGAACGTTCGCTCCACCGTGACGGACGGCGGACTGGCGACGGCGTACAGGACTGGCGCGTCCTCTTGCGCGTTGATTGCGTAACGACCGCCGGCTTCGATCCGCAGTCGCCTTGACGCCTGCACGCTGGCATTCGCGAGCGCGGAGTGAACGCGAATGTTGTTAGGCGTGTAGTAGGGGTTGTACTCGCCGGGCACCATGGTCGGCGGATCGCCGGGGCGCACGGTAATGTTGCCCTGTGGCAGAAACCGGCTTTCGTCGGCCGACTGCGCGGTGAAGCCGTAACCCACATGGAGGGTACCTGTTTCGCCGCTCGCGAGCGGTGCGAGGATCCAGCCAAAGCCGCTCGAGACCGAGTTGCTGTCAGGGTAGATCTCGTGGCGTGCGCCCACCTCGCCATTCCAGCTTCGGGCTTTCCCCCAGCGCGCGTTGGCCTCGAGCGTATGAACCATGATGCCCTGATCCAGGCTCCGCACGGTACTCGTATAAGGCGATCGGGCGTACCTCGCCTGCAGCATCACCGTACCCGGGAGCCGAACGCCTAACGCGATGCGCGCCGTCCAGTCGAGCGATTCACCGAACGATCGGTCGACCAAGCCGGCACCCGCGACAAGATCGAGGTGAGCGCTCGGAAAGTAACTCGTCACGCTCGCCTCGGCCGCCAGCATCGCTTCGGACGCGCTGTTGGCGTCATACAGCGACGATCGCGCTCGCACGTCGATCGGGGTCAGGGGCGTGACGAACCATCCGCCTTCGGCATTGAAGCCGGCGTATCGGAGTGGCTGATCGTCGTCCCACAGATCGCTGTCAATGCGGACCCACGGCGCCGCGGCGGTCTCGATCTCGAGGAGCTGCCGGCGAGCGTCAGCGACGGAGGAGTCGAGTGCCAGCGCCGCTCGGAATTCGTCGCGCGCTTTCGTGAAGTCCCCCCGCCAGTAATCGGCGGTGCCGAGGAGCGTGCGAGCGCGCGCGATCTGCTGGGGGCTGAACGAGACGGAATCAGTCGCGACAACCGGGCCGAGGATCGCCCTCGCACGACTGGCGTTTCCGGTCTCGACGAGGAACCGGCCGTACTCGAGGCGGAGGTCGGCGTCGCCCGGGTGGTTCGCGATCGCTCGAGCATAGACCGAGCTCGCAGCTGCCTGGTCCTTCGACCAGTAGGCCATGAGGGCCGCAAAGCGCGCGGCCCCCGAGTCCTCAGGATGCGATTCGACGTAGGCGCGCATGAGCGCGGCCGCGCCCGCGAAGTCGTTCGCGTCGCGTAGCCGTCGCGCCTCGCCGATGGTGTCGACGCGGGCCGCCGCGATCTGCGCAGAGACGTTGGCGGCCGCTAATACGGAGGCCGCGAGGATGACCCACAATCGCATGTCACTTTGACGACTCGCCAGTCGGCGGGACTACACAAAGAAGCCGTTAACGGTCGATGGTCGGCATCACGTTTCAAGGGGTCAGAGCCCTTGAAACGACGAGCTAGATCTCCGGCCCCAAGTCACCAGTCTCGAGCGACGACTCGGCAATCGACTTCATCCGTCCATCCTGATTTTTCGCTAGCGCGCGAATACTTCTCCGCGCGCGACGATACGCCATGGGGATGAAGATCCGCGCGCAATCGAGCTGCGCCTTCGCGGCCTCCTCTCCGCCAGCACGCTCGATCTCCCACGTCGTTCGGGAAAGCACCGTCGTCGCGAGGTAGAGGTCGATCGCGGCGTTGGCCATGCGCTCCTGCAGAAACTGGCGGTCGATGATCCCCTTCCCGTGCCGCAGAATCGCGTTCTCGACGCCTAGTGCGAGATCATGTACCGCTGTTTCGATCATCCCCGCCTCCCGCTCGAGCGACGGGTGTACGAGCGTGAAGCGCTGCTTCGTGATCTGGCGACGCGCGCGCCCCGCGAGGTACTCGCCGATCGCACCCAGCGACCGGATCGGCGCCTTGAAGGCCGTGCCTAACGCCTTGAGTCGCTCACCCGGCTGCTGCAGCCCCATCAGCGCGATCAGCGCCCGCAGCACCTCGTTCGTCCCCTCGAAGATCAGATTGATGCGCGAGTCGCGCACCGCCTGCTCGTACGGATACTCCTTCGAGTAGCCGATCCCGCCCGCAATCTGCAGCGCTTCGTTCGACGCGCGGAACGCGAGCTCCGACCCGAATACCTTGCAGGCGGCCGTCTCGAGCGAAAAGTCGATGCCGCCACGATCGACCATCCCCGCCGTGACCATGACCGCGGAATCGAGCGCATAACACTCGGCCGCCAGCGTCGCGATCTTGCGCTGGATGATCTCGAACGAGCCGATGGCACGTCCGAACTGCTCTCGCTGTTTCGCGTACGCGATCGCCTCGCGCATGATGCGGCGCGTCCCGCGCGCCGAGCCGGCCGCGAGACCGAGGCGACCCGAGTTGAGAATCTCGAGCGCAATCCGGAAACCCTGGCCGACATCGCCAAGTCGGTTCTCGGTCGGCACGCGGACGTTCTCGAACGAGATGGCTCGAGTGTCCGACGCCTTGATCCCCATCTTCTCCTCGAGCTTGCCGAGCTTCACACCGTCCGCGTGCGCATCGACGATGAACGCGGTCACCCGCGCCTTGCGTACGCCGTCGACCTCCACCGGCACCTTCGCGAACACCGTGAGGATGTCGGCGTAGCCCGCGTTCGAGATCCAGATCTTGTTGCCGTTGAGGACGTAGTGTGAGCCATCGGCACTCGGCACTGCCGTCGAGCGCATCGCTTGCGCGTCGGAGCCGGATCCTGGCTCGGTGAGACAGAACGCCGCGATCGACTCGCCGCTCGCGCATTTCGGCAGGAATCGTTGCTTCTGCTCCTCGGTTCCGAACAGGATGATCCCCTTGCACCCGATCGACTGATGCGCGCCGAAGTACACCGTGAGCGCCGGGTCGATCGAGCCGAGCTCGCCGAATACCCTGTTGTAGACTTTGGCCGATGCGCCGAACCCACCGTACTCTTCGGGGATGCTGAGTCCCATGACCCCGAGCTGGTGCAGCCCGTGCCGTACGTCGTCCGGGAAACGCGCGTCGTGGTCGAACCTCGCTGAGTCGACCGACGCCTGCGCCCAGTCGTGCATCGCATCCAGAATCGCGTTGAGTGACTCCTGTTCCTCGTCGCTCAGCGCCGGGAACGGGAACACCAGGTCCTCGCGGATCTCACCAAGGAACGCGCTCTTGGTGAACGACGGGTTGACGTCGGGGGCGGCGAGATGCGGTTCGTTCTTGCCTGCCGTGGTCGGGGTCTCGGTCATGCAGAAAGCATGACCTCCGCCGCACCCGATTCGCCAGCCTCGCCGCCAGCTAGTGGCGTTTTTCGCGCGCTCCGGCACCGGAACTACCGACTCTTTTTCAGTGGTCAGACCGTCTCACTGGTCGGCACGTGGATCACCCGTATCGCCACGAGCTGGCTCGTCTACCGGCTCACGGGTTCCGTCCTGCTGCTCGGCGTCGTCGGTTTCTTCGGACAGATCCCGACGCTGATTCTCGCCCCGTTCTCCGGCGTGCTCGTCGACCGCTGGAACAGGCATCGAATCCTGATCGTCACGCAGGTGCTCTCGATGCTGCAGTCGTTCGCGCTTGCGGGACTGTCGTTCGCCGGGATCATCACGGTGACCGACGTGCTGCTCCTGCAGGCGGCGCAGGGTATCATCAACGCGTTCGACACGCCGGCCAGGCAATCGTTCGTCGTGGAGATGGTCAACGATCGCGGCGACCTGCCTAACGCCATCGCGCTCAACTCGTCGATGGTCAACCTGAGCCGAGTGATCGGGCCGTCCATCGGCGGGGTGATCATCGCGGCGGTCGGCGAGGCGTGGTGCTTCTTCATCGACGGCGTGTCGTACATCGCCGTCATCGCGTCGCTGGTCGCGATGCGCGTGGCGATCCGCCCGAAGGAGTCTTCGCCCAAGCGAATCTCCGAGGAGCTACTCGACGGGTTCCGCTACGTTTCCGGCTTTCCGCCGGTGCGATCCGCGCTGCTGTTGCTCGCGCTCGTGAGCACGATGGGAATGCCGTACACCGTTCTCATGCCGGCGATCGCGATCAAGGTGCTTCGCGGCGGATCGCACACGCTCGGATTCCTGATGACGGCCTCCGGCTGTGGCGCGCTTGCGGGCGCGTTCTACCTTGCCTCACGTCGCACCGTACTCGGGCTCGGCCGCGTGATCGCCATCGCAGCCTGTGCCTTCGGCCTCGGGCTCCTGCTCTTCAGCCTTTCTCGCAGCACCCTGCTCTCGATGCTGGTCCTGCCCATTGCCGGCGCGGGCATGATGGTCACGATGGCGTCGACGAATACAGTGCTGCAGACGATCGTCGAGGAGCGTCTGCGCGGGCGCGTGATGGCGTTCTACGCAATGGCGTTTCTTGGGACCGCCCCAATCGGCAGCCTGATCGCCGGTGTGGTTGCGGACCGCATCGGCCCGACGGCCACCATCGCGCTCGGCGGCGTGGCCTGCATCATCGGAGGCATCCGATTCGCTGTTGGGCTTCCGAAGTTCCGAGCGCACGTGCGCCCGATCTACATCGAGCGCGGCATTATTACGCGCAGTTAGGGGTCAGAGTCCTCAGGCATCCTTCCGACGCCCCGCGGGGGCGTCGGAAGGATGCCTGAGGACTCTGACCCCTCACGTACCCTAATCTTCCGCGAGATCGCGCAGCAAACGCACGGCCTGAATCGAGCTCACCGTCGGCTGGGCGCCGTTCTTCACCGCCGCCACGAGCGGACCGTCGCGGCCATACAGGTCATTCCCGAAGTAGAGGCGACCGTCGCGCATATACGTCGTGAAGTAGACGATGTAGACCGGCACCTTCTGCTTGAGGTTCACGCGCCGGTCATCCGGGCCGCTCTCCATCGCGTTCTTCACCTGCTCCGGCGTCCAGCCGAGCACCCACTGCGCCATCTCCTCCGGCTTCTCGAGGCGAATGCAGCCGTGGCTGAACGCGCGCACGTCTTTCGCGAACAGCTGGTCCTCGGGAGTATCGTGCATGTAGATGTCGAACGAGTTCGGGAACATGAACTTCACGAGACCTAACGCGTTCTTGTCTCCAGGCTTCTGGCGAATGCGCTGCTTGCCATTCTCGGTCACGATCTCGTAGTTGTTCCGGTCGAGGAACGTCGGGTCGGCCTCTGCCTTCGGCCACAGCTCCTTTGCCGCGATCGAGTCCGTCGCGTTCCAGTATGGACGGAAGACCACGTACTGCATGGAATCCGAGAACACCGGCGTGTTCTTGTCCTTGTACTCCGCACCGACGATCACTTTCATGTTCATCACCGGCTTGCCGTTGTCGTACGCCTCGAGGCGGAACGCCGGAACGTTCACGAACACGTACTTGTCCCCGAGCGTGCGAGGCATCCAGCGATAGCGCTCCATGTTCGCGGCAATCTGGCCGAGTCTGAATGTCGCGGGCACGTTGAGCGCCTGCACGGTTTCCTTGCCGAGCGCGCTGTCCACCGCGATGCCGTGCTCGCGCTGGAATTGCGCGACGGCCCCGGCGAGCCGCTGGTCATATACCGCTGTGGCCGTGCCATTTTTCTTTCCGGAGTCGGTCGGCGCACCCACATCGTACCCTTCGACGCGAAGGCGATCACGCAGTGCCGTTAGGCGCTCCGCGGGAGCGGAATCCCCTGCCTTGAGCGCCTTGCCGTCGGGTATGGAATCCCACCCACCCTTCGCGACGAGCTGTCGGAAACGCGTGAGCTGCTTCTGGAGATCCGCGTACTCCGGGTACTCCGGACGCATCTGCGTCATGGTGATATCGAACCGGCGATCTCTCAGAAACCGACCGAGTGCGGAATCCACCTGGGCCGGCGTCGCTTTGATGTGCCAGTCCTGCGACACGCTGCTCGGGTCGACCTGACCCGTCAGCAGATCCTGTCCGAGCGCGACGTACGTCGCGGTCAGCACCACGTCGACGTCGCCCAGCAACTCGGCGCTCGGCCGCTTCGCCTTGAGCAACGTCGCGAGAAGCCGGTGCAGATCGTCGAGCGGATAGGCATCGAGGGCGAGCGCGTCGGCGTCGGCATTGAGCAGCGCGGTCATGAGCGTCTTCGTGCGACGCTCGCGGAGCCCGTCGCCATCGAGCCAGATCGGATAGCCGCCGTACTCCGTGTAGAGCTTCACGGCGTGCTTCCACTGCGCCTCGCTGATCGGTTTCGGGCGTGGCTTCTGCAGACGTTTCGCGACCGCGGCGCGAACGTCCGCGATCGCAACGCCTTTCACTGATTTGATTTTTTCTGGCTTGAACGAGTTGTCCACCTCGCCGCCGGTTTCGCTCCGCTGTGGCTCCTTCCAGCCCAGCTTGTCGCAGGCAGCAGCGACGGACATGACAAGTGCGAGCCCGCATGCGGTCCGCATGACGGCGAGACGTGAAAAACGAGATCGAGCGCGGTGCCCGAGTTTGGTCGACATTCGAGAGAGTCTCCTGTTGCACAGCATCGTGCGGAGCACGACGGTTGGGTCCGGCGTAATCGCCAATAGGCGAATTGCGGGCCAGCGCCGCAGCCCGGGTGCACACGATGCAGCAGCTCCGGTGGCTGTCGAGCGCGTTTCGGCGGCCGTAGGTTCCCGTTCTCCTCGACCTACACGCAACTGGCCATGACGATCCTCACGGTTCCGACCAAGCCATTCCCCGATCAGAACCCCGGCACGTCCGGGCTGCGCAAGCGCGTCTCGGTGTTTCAGCAGCCGGGCTACCTCGAGAACTTCGTTCAGGCAGTCTTCGACTCGGCCGACTTGCCGCGCGGCGCGACGCTCGTGGTTGGCGGCGACGGTCGCTACTTCAACCGTCAGGCGATTCAGACCGTGCTTCGGATGGCCGCGGCGAACGGCATCGGGCGCGTGCTCGTCGGGCGCGGAGGTATCCTGTCGACGCCAGCGGCGTCATGCGTGATTCGCGAACGGAAGGCCGATGGCGGAATCATCCTCTCCGCCAGCCACAACCCCGGTGGGCCTAACGGGGACTTCGGGGTGAAGTACAACCTCTCGAACGGTGGCCCCGCGCCCGAGCAGGTAACGTCGGCGATCGCCAAGCGGACGCGTGAGATCTCCGAATACCGCACGATCGACGCGCCGGACGTTCACCTCGACCGCGATGGCGACCACCAGCTCGGCGATCTTCGCGTGACTGTCATCGATCCCGTCACGGACTACGCCGCGCTCATGGGACGACTGTTCGACTTCGATGCGCTGCGCGCACTGTTCGCGACTGGCCAATTCCGGATGCTCTTCGACGCGATGCACGCGGTGACCGGCCCGTACGCGAAGGAGATCATCGAACGGCGACTCGGCGCGCCGACCGGCACCGTGATGAACGGCGAGCCGCTGGAGGATTTCGGCGGCGGCCATCCGGACCCCAACCTCACGTACGCGCACGACCTCGTCGACCGGATGAAGGGCAAGAGTGCGCCGGACTTCGGCGCGGCATCCGACGGCGACGGCGACCGCAACATGATTCTCGGCCGCGACTTCTTCGTGACGCCGTCGGACAGCCTCGCGGTCCTCGCCGCCAACGCGAAGCTGGCTCGAGGCTACTCGAACGGGTTGGCGGGCGTCGCGCGCTCGATGCCTACGAGCGCCGCGGTGGACCACGTCGCGAAACGCCTCGGAATCGGCTGCTACGAGACGCCGACGGGCTGGAAGTTCTTCGGCAACCTCCTCGACGCGGGCCGCATCACGTTATGCGGCGAGGAGAGCTTCGGCACCGGCTCCGACCACGTGCGCGAGAAGGACGGCGTGTGGGCGGTGCTCTTCTGGCTGAACATTCTCGCGAAGCGAGGCGAGTCGGTCGAGCAGATCGTCCGCACGCATTGGCGCGAGTTCGGGCGCAACTACTACACGCGACATGACTACGAGGAGGTTCCCGCAGACGCCGCAAAGGCGGTGATGGCCCGGGTGCAGGAGCAGTTGGCCAAACTTCCCGGTACGACGCTGGCCGAACGCCGCATTCAATCCGCCGACGATTTCGCCTACCACGACCCGGTGGACGGCAGCACGAGCGAGCACCAGGGGCTCCGGATCGTCTTCGCAGACGGCGCGCGTATCATCTATCGCTTGTCAGGCACCGGAACTTCGGGGGCGACGCTGCGCGTCTACATCGAGTCGGTCGAGCCCGATGCGTCAAAGCAGAATCACGACGCGCAGGAGGCGCTGCGAGACCTCATTGAGGCATCCCTGCAGCTTTCGGATTTGCGTCGACTCACTGGCCGGAACGCGCCAACCGTGATCACGTGAATGTCGACCGACTGGTAATTGGTTACTGGAACTGGTAATTGGTTACTGGAATTGGTAATTGGTTATTGGGGCCTGTTACGGTAATCAGAACCGTATGCCTCTCGACTGCGAGATGAGCATCCCGGAGGTGTTCAACTGCGAGTAACCAGTTACCACGTACCAGTGTCTGTTTAGAATCTCTGCCACGCGAACCCACGCCCTAACGAGACAACCCACCCGCCCTGCTCGACGTCGCTCGCAAACCGATACGCGAAATCCAGTCGGCCAACGATGGATCCGGCCGAGCGGATCGAACCGATGCGGAAGCCGAAGCCGGCGTCGGTGCCCGTTCGGCGCTCCATGCCATCGAACCACGCGCCGCCGTGGTCCACGAAACCGGCGAGCCCCAGGCCGAACAGGCCCATGAAGCGTGGCAAGACCAGATATCGATACTCACCGTTCACCAGATAGTAGCGGTCACCGGTGAACGCATGCGCCGGGAACGCGCGCACCGCGTACCCCAGCCCGAGGTCGTACTCCGAGCCGAACGGCGGATTGTCCAGCTTCCCGCCTGCAATGCGCCCCACCAGCAGGTGTGACTCGTTAGGCTGCACCACCGTGAGCAGCGAGGCCTCGACGCTCGACGAATCGACGCCCGTACTCGAGCGGAGTCCGCTCAGCGTCGCTCCAGCCTGCGCGAACCCCGCTGGCACCCGTGTCCCCACGGACGCCGCAAGGCGGCCGCCGAGGCCATTGCGGTCGTAGCCCCAGGCGCTCGGCGCAAGCAGGACGTCCGTCCGGACCGACGGGCCCAGGTCGACATCCTCCACGCGGCCCATCGCCTCGTAGTTGTGCATCTGGATGTAGCGTGGTCGCCGCGCGGCGACGTATGGGCCGAGGGCCACCGTGATCGTGCGCGGCAGCGGCGTGGTGCTGCCCTGCACGCCGAAATCATCGCGAAGCACGCGCCCGGTGAACCCGAGGCGGAAATAACCGCGCGGGCTCGCGTCCAGCGCGACGGCCCCCTCGGCGCGCAGGATCGCGTTCTGGCGATGCGCCGAGTCCTTCGGAAAGGGATCGCCCGCTTCGTAGTGAAGCACGCGGCCGTCGAACAAACCCCAGGCCAGGAACCCACCCCTGCGGGAGGAGAGGCTGAAGAACGGAGCATTGAGCGTCGCACCCGCCGAATGGCCGTCGGATAGACGTGAATACGACGCGCCGATCCCCACGCGATTCGCGATCAGCCGCGGCGTATCGAACCCGAAGAGCACCGTCGTGCGATCCGGGTCGTTCTCGTAGCCTAACGTGGCGATCGTTCGCGTGCCGAGCAGGTTGGTTTCCTGCACGAACGCGTTGATGACGTGCTGCGTCCCGCTCGTGCGAAGGCCGAAGCCCACGTTCGTCGTCCACCCATCGGTCGTCCGGACGTGAACGGTGACGCCCGAGTCGGTAGTGACCGTGTCGATCCAGACATCGCGGAAGATGGCGAGCGCGCGAAGATTGCGGGCCGACTCGTTCGCGCGGGCGGTGTCGTACGGCTCACCCGGCGCGAACAACAGCTCCCGGCGAATCACATAGAGCCGCGTCCGCGCGTGCAGGACGTTGACGAGGCCAAAGCCCCAGAATCGTTTCGCCTCCGCCGAATCGAATACCTCGGCGCGATCGATCACGACGTTGCGGATGATCGGCGCGCTTGGCTTGGCGGCCTGCCCCGCCGCCGGGACGGGGCACAGCAGACTCACGATGCTCACGAGCACGACCCAACACCAACGACATCCGGTGGAACCAGTCATTCGACTCCAGAGGGAGCGCGGAGCCGGAAGGCTGATACCCGTGCGAAGTGGTGTCAATCACCACCACATGTTTGATGAACCGATGACGGAAAACGAACGACCCATGACTCATCACTCACGACTCAGGCAACCATCGCGCGAAGGCGTCCCGAGTCGTGAGTCGTGGGTGATGGGGTCATTCGTTCTCGGTCATCAGTTCAACAGCCTACGGGGTGAATTTCGGCTTCGTTGGCGTGATGACGTGCGGCGTTCCCGCCAGCGACTGATTGATCTTTGCCACGCGCGACGCGATGATCGCGTCGAGCCGCCCCTGCGCCGCGTCGGCCTCCGTTTTCAGCTCGCCGAGTCGCAGCGTTTCGCCCGCCGTCGGCGGCATGAGCGGACGCCAGACCATTCCTGATACCGTCTGGACCTCCTCACGGAGCCGCGGATACTGACGATACCCGAGTCCCGGAAGCGGACGCGCGAGCACCGAATCACGGAAGTGCCGCAGATCCTTGATCGCGGAGTCGATATCCGGGAGCACGCGACGCTGAGACGAGTCGGGCGGGGGGGAACGGCGCAGCTGGTCCTGCAGGCCCGTCAGCTGCCGCACCATGTCGTCGGTCCCGGCGATCACCTGATTGACGCGCAGCGTCAGGTCTCGAAGCTGGATCGCCGCGTCATGCTGCGCGATCACCTGCGCCTGCGTCATGTCGCTGCGTGGGTCCATCTCGACCTGGACGTTCTTCTTGTACTCTCGCCCGCCGACCGAGAGCGCGACCGTGTAGGTCCCCGGCAGCACGGACGGCGCCTGTGGTCCCGCGAACGGATTGTCGTCGTTCGATGCCTCGCCGGCACCCTCGGTCGCGGCGCGACGACGCGCGCGCAACGCCTCGAGCGACGTATCGGCCGGTGTGCCCGCCGCGGCACCGGCGGCCGCGGCACGAGCGGCGCCACCCGCCGGCCCGCCCGGCGGCGCATCGTAGCGCAGGTCCCACGACACGCGGTTCACGCCCGCCTCGTCGCTCACACGCCGCAGGCGCCTAACGACTTTCCCGTCCTTGTCGCTGATCGTGACGTTCACCTCACCCGGCGGCTGATCCTTCAGGTAGTAGGTGATCAACGCACCCGGAAGCGGATTCTCGCCACGCCACGACTTCTGCCCGAGGTTGCCATCGCGACTCCACATGCTCCAGCGCACCGCCGGTCGCATGTCGAACACGACCGCGTCGGAGGTCTTCGCCGACTCGAGCTGCTGGAGCGCGGTGATGTCGTCGAGGATGAATAGGCCGCGCCCGTGCGTCGCGAGCAGGAGGTCGTTGTCGCGCGGATGGACCTGGATATCACGGACCTGGACGACCGGCAGATCGCCGCGCAGCGACGTCCAGTGTGCGCCGCGATCCCACGACGCCCACACGCCCATCTCGGCCCCGAGGTACAGGAGGTTCTTGTTCTTCGGATCTTCGCGCACGACATGGACCCACGTCGCCTTCGCCGGCAGGTCGCCGGTGATGCGCGTCCACGACTTGCCGAAGTCCGTCGTCACGTACGCGTATGGCGTGTAGTCGTCGTCCTGATGATGATCGGCGGCCACGTACGCCGTGCCGACGTCGAAGTGCGACGCCTCGACCGTCGGGATCCACGCGTTAGGCTTGAGCCCCGGCACGTTCTTGAACACGCTCGTCCACGTCTTCCCGCCATCGCGCGTCACCTGCACGTTGCCGTCGTCGGTCCCGACCCAGATGACGTTCGAGTCCAGTGGCGATGGCGCGATCGTGATGATGGTGCAGTGGAATTCCGCAGCCGTATTGTCTACGACGATAGGCCCGCCGGACGACTGCTGCTTCGCCGGATCATTGGTCGACAGGTCGCCCGAGATCGGCGTCCACGACATTCCATAGTCGGTGGACTTGAACAGCACGTTGCCGCCGAAGTACACGACCTTCGGATTCAGCGGCGAGAGCGCGATCGGCGAGTTCCAGTTGAAGCGATACTTGTGCGAGATCATCGCGTCGCCGACGGATCCGACGCGATTCGGGTAGGGATAGATCGTCTTCTGCGTCCCCGTGCGCGTATCGGTGATGTTGAGCATCCCGCCCTGCGCGTCCGAGTAGACGAGCCACGGCTTGTCCATCACCGGCACGGTGAAGAAGCCGTCACCGCCCGAGACCGTATACCAGTCGGCCTTCCGATTCCCCTGGCCAGAGAGCGCCTGACTCGGCCCGCACCAGTTGCCGTTGTCCTGCAACCCGCCGCAGGTCATGTACGGCCGCTGCATGTCATAGTTGATGTGATAGAACTGCGTGAACGGGAACGTGTTCACGACCTCGAACGTCTTGCTGCCGTCATAACTCACCTGCCACCCGCCGTCGGACCCGCTCAGAATGCGGTTCGGGTTCAGCGGATCGATCCACATCGCCTGGTGGTCGCCGTGCACGTCGCGCGCGATCGTGCGGAACGTGGTGCCACCATCTTCCGAGAGGTACAGCGACCCGGAAAGCGAAAAGATCTTGTTCGGGTTCTTCGGATCGACGCGGATGTCGGCGTAGTAGAACGGGCGGAAGTTGATGTTGGGATCGCGGTTCACCGTTCGCCACGTCGCGCCCGCGTTGTCGGAGCGCCACAGCTCACCCTCGCTCTTCGTCTCGCTGACCACGTAGACGATGTTCGGATCGCTCGGCGCCACCGCCACGCCAATGCGGTCCATGTCGCCCTTCGGGAGTCCTCGCTCCTGCCCTTTGCCGGACAGGCGCTCCCACGTGTCACCGCCGTTCACCGACTTGTAAACCGCCGTGTTGCCGCCGCCCGACTCGAGGTGCCACGCCCAGCGCCGGTACGTGTACATCCCGGCATAGATGATGTTCGAGTTGTTCGGGTCGGCGGAGATGTCGGAGCAGGCAGTCTGTGAATCCACGAACAGCACTCGCTTCCATGACTTGCCCCCATCCATCGTCTTGAAGACGCCGCGCTCCTCGTTAGGCCCCCACTCGCGCCCGAGGCTGCACGCGAACACGACGTCCGGGTTGTGGGCGTCGATCACGAGGCGGGCGATCTTCTCGCTCTTCTCGAGCCCGATGTGCGTCCAGTGCTCGCCGCCGTCGACCGACTTGTACATCCCGTCACCGATCGATGCGTTGTTACGCGGGTTCCCTTCGCCGGAGCCGACGTAGATCACGTTCGGGTCGCTCGGCGCGATCGCGATCGCCCCGATCGACGAGATGTCCTGCTTGTCGAAGATCGGCTTGAAGGTCGTACCGCCGTTCGTCGTCTTGATGATGCCGCCGTTCGCGCCGGCCACGTAGTACGTGTACGGGTCGCCGGGCACGCCCACGACCACCGAGATCCGGCCGGCGTTGTTTGCCGGTCCCACGGAGCGCCAGTTGAGTCGCCGCACCGCGTCCGTTACAGGGTCATGAGTCCGCGCAGCCTTATCGGCGGAAGTGGGGGTCGGGGCCTGCGCCGACAACTGAGCGGCAGCAGACAGGGACACCGGGAGCAGCCACGAACGAGCGATACACGTCATCGGGCGTCGCCTCGATGAAAGGGGATCTATGACGGTGAACGTGCGGTAGTGCGCGCGTACATTGCAGCGGTCGGTTGCGCTTCGCCAGCGCCCGAAACCCTGGTTGCCTGAGTAATGTCCAACCTGAAGTAACAGGGCGGTGTCAATCGGTTATCGCGGCGGTTCCGGGCAACCGCGCCGTTCTCGATTCCCGACATGTCCCGAGCGTAAGCGAGGGATCGCCCCTATTCCCGATTTCCGACGTTGTCTCTCGCCGAACAGATACGCGAAACCCTGGGTAGTTCGTTCACCGTCGAGCGTGAGCTTGGCGGCGGGGGCATGTCGCGCGTGTTCGTCGCCTACGATCAGACGCTGGAGCGACGCGTCGTCGTGAAAGTGCTCTCGCCGGAGCTCATGGCGGATGTGAACGCCGAGCGCTTCCGCCGCGAGATCCTCGTCGTGGCGGGGTTGCAACACCCGCACATCGTGCCCGTGCTCAGTGCCGGTGAAATGGCGGGACGACCGTACCTCGTGATGCCGTACGTGGAAGGCGAGTCCCTCCGCGCGCGCATCACGCGGGACGGACCGCTGCGCATCGTCGACGCGGTGGGCGTGCTGCGCGATGTGGCGCGAGCGCTCGCCTACGCGCACGAGCGCGGCATCGTCCATCGCGACATCAAGCCGGACAACGTGCTCATCCACGCCGGCTCTGCCGTGGTCGCCGACTTCGGCGTAGCGAAGGCGTTGGATGTCGCGCGCCGGACGCCGGGTATGGCAGCTCAGGGGACGCTCACGGGCGCGGGCTCATCGATGGGCACGCCAGGGTACATGGCACCGGAGCAGATCGCCGCCGATCCTAACGCGGACTACCGCGTCGATATCTACGCGTTCGGGGTCACCGCCTACGAGGCGCTCGCGGCCAAGCATCCGTTCCACGGTCGGCCCCCGCACGCGCTGCTCGCGGCGCATCTGTCCGAGGTGCCGCCGTCGCTCGCGACTCTGCGCCCCGACGTGCCGGCGGCGCTCGTCTCGCTCGTCATGCGGTGCCTCGAGAAGGACCCCGACAAGCGACCGCAGAACGCGCAGCAGATTCTCACGGCACTCGACGATCCGGCGGTGCTGAGCGGCGAGCTTACGCCGACGACGGGCGCCGCCATCGCCGCGCAGGCGCGAGCGTCGCGTCGCCAGCGCGTCGCGCTCGTCGTGGCGGCAGTCTTCGCCGTCGTCGCCACGGTCGCGACGGGGTTACTCGTTCGCCGCGGATCGGGGGCGTCGGCTCCGACCGTCGCTGCCGTACCCGCCGCGCCGGCGATTGCCGTGCTGCCGTTCGTGGAGCTCGGAAGCGACTCGGGGAACCTCGCCGCGGAGGCGATCCAGACGGAGCTCACGAATGCCCTGGCGCGCGATCAACGCGTGCGCGTCGCGTCGTCGAACACCGCGATCGCGCTGCAGAAGCGACTCAGCCTCGGTCAGAAAGTGAATGACGCCGTGACGCTATACGTCGAGGGCGTGGTGCAGCGCGAGGCGAACCGCGTCCGCGTGGACGCGCGGATGGTGAATGCGGCCGACGGGTTCATGGTGTGGGCGCGGAGCTACGAGGGGAACGCGAACCAGCTGTTAGCGTTGCGGACGGAGATCGGCACCGCCGTGTCCGAGGCCGTTCGCGCACACCTCGGCCTGTCCGCCGAGCCTCCCCCCGCGCCTTCCCCCGCGCCGAAGCCCTGAATTGGGGATAGATTCGCGGCGTCCGCGAGATCGCTTCACCTTCGCCCCGACGCCGCATGACCGTTCCCCCCGCCCGTGAAGTCCCGGGCGCGCTACCAGCCGACGCCGACGCCGGCTGGGTCACGGCCCGCATCGGCGCGGACGGCTATCGGACCGATGTCGAGATCAACGGCTACGCCCTCATCGCCGACGAGCCCACGAGCGTCGGCGGGACTGGCCTCGGGCCTTCCCCATATGAGCTCCTGCTCGGCGCACTCGGATCGTGCACGGCGATGACGCTCAGGATGTACGCCTCGCGAAAGCAGTGGCCGCTGGAGGGCGTCGTCATCCGCCTTCGCGATACACCGCCTCACATGAAGGACTGTGAGGAATGCGCGACCACCGCCGTTGGTGTTCGTAGCATCGACCGGATCGTCGAGCTGCACGGCCCATTGGCGCCGGAGCAGCGTGCGCGACTCATGGAGATCGCCGACCGCTGTCCGGTCAAGCAAACGCTCTCGCGCGGGATTCAGATCCGAACAATGGAGTAAACCCGATGTCCGTTCGCCGCCGAGCGTTCGTTGCCCGCTGCGTTGCCCACGCGGGGACGCTCCTCGTTGTCGCGGCCGCCACCGCGGCTGCTCAGTCGACGAAAGAGCCGCCGCGCGTCGTGGAGCGCCCGCTTCCCGCGCAGCGCACAGCGGCCCCGATTCCAACGCCGGCGTCGGTCATTGGGTTCGAGCCTGGCACCGATCGCAAGCTGCCAACGTGGAAGCAGGTCACCGACTATTTCACCGCCCTCGACAAGGCGAGTCCGCGCGTGTCGGTCCGCACGCTCGGCAAGACGACGTTAGGCAGGCCCTTCCTCGTCGCGTTCATCTCCGAGCCGTCGACGCTCGCGAACCTGGATCGGTACCGTCAGATCCAGCGCAAGCTCATGGATCCGCGGCTGCGTGCTCCAGGTGAGCGCGAGAAGCTCATCGCCGACGGCAAGCTCGTCGTGCTCATCACGTCGAGCATCCACTCGACCGAGGTGGGCGGGATTCTCACGCCGCTCGTCCTCGCCGACCGTCTCGCACGCGCTGAGACGCCCGAAGCGCGGCAGGTGCTGGCGAGCTCGATCATCATGCTCGTGCCGTCCCAGAACCCCGACGGCGTGGATATCGTCGGCAACCACTATCGCGCGACGCTCGGCACGCCCGAGGAGGGGACCGGCCCACCGGACCTCTACCACCATTACGCCGGCCACGACAACAATCGCGACTGGTACGCGTTCGCGCTGAACGAGACCCGCTACACCGTCGATTCGCTGTATACGCCGTGGGACCCCCAGATCAACAACGACATCCACCAGCAGGGCGCCAACGCCGGCCGCATCTTCATTCCGCCGTACATGGACCCGGTCGAGCCGAACATCGACCCCATCCTCACCGCCGGCACGAACTCGTTAGGCTCGGCCATGAGCTGGCGGATGATCTCGGACGGCTTCACGGGCGTCGCGACGAACGCGTCGTACGACCAGTGGTCGCCAGCCCGCCAGTATTCGTTGAATCACCGGGGCGTACGCATCCTCACGGAGACGGCGAGCGCACGCCTCGCGACGCCGATCGACCTGCCGTTCGACCGGCTCGGACCGGGCCGAGGGTACGACGCCCGCGAGGTCACGTGGAACTACCCGGTCCTGTGGCCCGGCGGCACGTGGGGGATCGGCGACATCGTGAAGTACCAGACAGCGGCGAGCTGGGCGCTCCTCGTGGAAGCCGCACGCGACCGGCAGGGCTGGCTCGAGAGTTACGCCGACATGGGCGATCGCGCGTTAGGCACGCTGCCCGCCTGGGGGAAGGACCCGTGGCCGTCCGCGTTCGTGATCCCGAAGGCGCAGGCCGACACGCAGGCGCTCCAGCGCCTCGTCTGGACGCTGCAGCACGGCCAGGTCGAAATCCGCCAGTCCACCGGGCCGGTGAGCGCCGGAAGCACCAGCTATCCGGCTGGCAGCTACGTCGTGCTCGTTCGTCAGCCGTTCGGCGCCTACGCGAAGGCGCTGCTCGAGCGCCAGCGGTATCCCGACCTGCACGAGTACCCGGGCGGGCCCCCCAAAGCTCCGTACGACGTGACGGCGCACACGCTGCCGCTCCTGTTCGGCGTCGACGTCGCGGCGGTCATGGGCGACCCGCCGGCAACCGATGGCATCATCCCAGCGATGGCCGAGCCGCGCTTTACGAGCCCGCTGAGCGATCGTCGCGCGCGTCGCATTGCGATCTTCCGAACCTCGCGCGGCGAGTCGATGGATGACGGTTGGACCCGATGGGTGTTCGACAAGTACCGCGTCCCGTTCACGACCATCACCGAGAAGGACGTCGCCGCCGGCGCGCTGAACGAGAAGTTCGACGCGATCGTCGTGCCCGATCAGGCGCCCGCGCAGCTCGCGCGGGCGCTGGGCGACGCAGGGGACGCGGCGTTAGGTGCGTTCGTCGACGGTGGTGGCAGCCTGCTCGCGTTCAACGATGCATCGGCGTTCGTGACCGAAGCGCTGAAGCTCCCCGTGAAGAACGTGCTCGAGGGCGTCAAGAACACCGACTTCTATGCCCCCGGATCCATCCTGGGCGTCGAGGTCAACAAGGCCAGCCCCCTTGGCGCCGCAGTGACGGCGCCTGTTCCGGCGGTCTGGTTCGAGGACAGCCCCGCGTTCGAGATTGTTGATTCCACATCGGCGACAGCAGTCCTCACGTACCCGGCGAGCGGCAACGCGCTGCTGTCCGGCTGGCTGCTCGGCGCTCCGAGGCTGAACGGCAAGGCCGCCATGGTGGACGTGAAGCGCGGCCGTGGGCACGTCGTCCTGTATGGCTTCCGGCCACAGTATCGAGCGCAGAGCAACTCGACCTTCCCGTTGATCTGGGCGGCGCTGAAATAGGGTTCAGAGTGGAATTCCATCGGAAGTACACGCACCAATTCGGGCCGAGCTAGCGGTATTCGTCGCTCCGCTCGGAATGACCGCTGAACACCTGCCTTTGGATTCCCACCGTTTGCCGCACGTGCGCCGACGTCCGCCGTGGGTTAGTTGCCTGTGAATCAGGGTGCACCTAGCGTCCACGCCGCGTCGAGCGCGAGTTGACGCGGTGTGCAACCAACCCAACGGCGAGGTCCTCTCATGCAACGACAAAACTTCCGGGTGTTCGCATTAGCGGCCTTCACCGTCCTGACACTCGCCGCCTGCGGCGAACGAGCTCCAACCGAAGTGACTCGTTCGCCGAACCCGACGGTTGCGCTCAGCAAGGAGGATCAGCACGCCGGGGGGATCGTCGCGCACGACAGATGCGACCCGGCCTCATTCGACGCCGCCCTGCAGGACCCGAACGCGTGCGTCAAAAACGGAAACGAAACGTTCGCCCAGTTCATCGCCGAACTTCAGGCGAACCACGTTGCGAGCGGCTGGCGCTTCACGCCCGATCAGATCACCGGTCGCTTAGGCGTCGGTCTCCTCGGCAACAACGTCGGCGGTGAAGCGCACACGTTCACCCCGGTGCACCAGTTCGGCGGCGGAGTGGTCGACGTCCTCAACCAACTTTCCGGAAACGTCGTGCCGGCTCCGGAGTGCTTGAACCTGGAAGAAGACGACATGGTCGCATCCGGCGGGAAGTATCTCATCGAGGCCGATGAACTCGCCGAGGTGACCGATGCAAGCGGTATCGCCCGCGTACAGTGCTGCATCCACCCGTGGATGCGAACCGAAGTTCGCATGAAAGGCTAGGCCACACGGCAGCCAGCTGGACATGCGAATGACCGAGGGCTCGGCGCTTGCCGGCCCTCGGTCATTTTTCCCGTGTCGAGACCAGGCTTACTTCGGCGCCGGAATCGTGAGCTGCGTGACCATTCCGTGCATGAAGTGCGGCTTTCCGTCCTTCGCGTCGGATACGAAGCACAGGAGACCGTATTCACCGGCGGGAAGATCGACCGTAATGATGTTCTCCTCACCGCGTGCCATCGGCGTCGTCCCGCCGATCGGCGCACCGGGCGGCGGCCCTTCCATCTTCTCCATCCAGGCGAGCATGTCCGCCGGCTTCTTCCCCGGTTGCAGCTTGATGATGACGACCTCGTGTGACTGCTCGGCCGTGTTCTTTACGCGAATGGTCTGGCGGCCTGCCTGCAGCGGCTGAGAGCTGGAACGCATAGTCGAACAGCGTCATCGTCGAGTTGACACGCACGTTGGCGTTCGACGTGTTCGACGTCGCGGGCGTGACGATGATCTCCTTCGCCATCCCCTTCATGACGTGAGGCTTGCCGTCAGGCGAAGGAATGACACAGATCATCGCGTAGCGGCCCGCCACGAGACGCAGGATCGCGTTCGATTCCCCACGAGGTCCCGGAGTCTGCGGGCCGCCAGCGTCGTGTGCCCAGACCGGTGGTGGGCTATCCGGCTGCATCGCGGCGAACAGGTCACCCATCGTCTTTCCCGCCTCCAGCCGGACGAGCATCGCGTGATGCATCTCCGCACCGCGATTCAGCAGACGAACCTCGGTGAGCCCGACCGGAATCATGTCCGGGGCGGCGAACGAATAGTCGCTCGCGGTCACGGTCACCGTCCGGATGCCGTCGCGCCGAACGATCACGGCGTTTGCCACAGTGGCGGACGCCCGGCGCGTGATAGCGCTGTGGTCGGCGTGCGAGGCCTGGCGCCGCGTGAGAGGATTCGCCCGAGCCGTTCGTTTATCCGTGCATGGAAGCCGGTATTACCGACCGCTAACTCGTCGCTCTGGGCCAGTGAGCGCACGTTTGCTCGCGAGCCCTGCACCTTTTGGAGCAGTCATGTCCCTCGCGTACGACGCACCCGGGGTTGGGTCGAGCTCCGACGCTCGCCACCTCGAGGCCCTGGAGCGCGCCATCTCGGTAGCGCTTTCGCCGCTCGACTTTCCGAACGCCATCCTTTGGGGCGACGCCTTGACTGCCGCCCTGTGTGCCCTGGCCGACGCGCCGGCTGGCGCGATTCTGCTCCCCGAGGCGACTCCGCGCTGGCGAGCCGTCAGCCGGATCGCCAGCGCGGTGGGTCACGAGGCCGAGTGGGGGCTGCACGAGGAAGCGACTGAGCGACTACAGCAGCCCGGTGCCGAGGACCTCGTGCTGTGGGTGCGTGATGATCTCGCGACGGATGCGTCGCGCTCGGGCAATCCATCTCCCACCGGGACACTGGGACTTCGCGTTCGCATCCCGAGCGGTTCGGTGGCCGCGGTCTGTATCCACCGCGACCTCGAGCTCGGACCGGCACCGTACCATCTCATGGCCGCGTTGCGTGCGATCGCGCCGGCGTTCCGCGCCGGCATCGCCGCGTGGATCGGCTCGATCTCGTCGAGAAACAACGTCGTCCGCATGCTAGATTCGCTCTCGGATCCCGCCATGCTGTTCGATGGCTCTGGTCAGCTCCTTCACGCCAACTCGGGGCTCGATCGTTTGGTGGGGTCGGCGGATGCGGCGCGCTTGCGGAGCGAGGCACAGCGAATGGCATGGACGTTCAGCGCGTCCGCGCGACGCCGAGCGCCAGCGAAGCTCGCTTCCGGCGACGCGGCGGCTGGCGGTCACATCAAGCGCAGCGTCCGTATCGGCGCGATGGTCTTTCACCTTCGCGGCTCGGTCGTGGGCCAGGAGCTGATCGGCGCCGAGCCGGCACTGCTCGTGACGATGTCTGCGTCGGGGACGGAGCCGTTGAGCGACAACGTCCTACACGACCAGTTCGGCCTGACGACGCGCGAGATTCAGGTCGCGCGGCTGATCGCGGAAGGCCTGTCGAACAACGAGATCGCCGACCGCCTCGGTGTCCGCTTCTTCACCGCGCGGAATCACGTCGAGCGAACGCTGGCGAAATTGCAGGTGGCGAGCCGTCACCGCGTTGGTCCGCTGCTTCGCAACGAGTCGCCGACCGACACCCGCTCCGGCCGGGCCTCAGCGGCCTGACCAGCGCACGGAGCAAATCTGCGACCATTGGCGGACTCGATGTTCGAAATCGGCGTTCGGTGTTCTGTTCACTGACATGAATCGAGGCCGACATCCTCTCGGATGCCGGCCTCGTTAGGCCTTCCAACCTGGTCGGCCCTTACTCGGACGCCACCTTGTCCTTCGGCTTCCCGGCATTCTTCACGTACAGGTCGAGCCACGCCGTCCACCGCGCCCACTGGTCGAGAATCGTCTCCTTCGTCGCCGGCCCGTGGTCCTCGTACGGGTACATGTACAGCGACGCGACTTTCCCGAGCCCCTGCAGCGCGTGCATCATGCGGATCGAGCTGATCGGATCCGTGCCGACGTTCTGGTCCTCGATCGAGTGGTACATGAGCAGCGCGCCCGACAGCTTGTCCGCCTTGAAGAACGGCGACATGTCGAGATACGTCTTCTGTCCTTCCCAGAAGTCGCGGCGCTCGTACTGGAACCCGTTAGGCGTGAGCGAGCGATTGTACATCCCGTCGCCCGCGATCCCCGCCTTGAAGAACGGCGTGTTCACCATCGCGTTCACGGTGCTGAACGCGCCGTAGCTGTGGCCGCCGATGCCCACGCGGCTCCGGTCGATGTAGCCCTCCTTGTCCAGCTCATCGAGCACGGCGCTCAGGTTCGAGATGAGATCGGTGACGTAGTTGTCGTTCATCCGGCCGTTCGCGCCCATGATCGGCGGATCGAAGTTCGCGACGGCGTACCCCTGCGTCACGAGGTACTCGATCGTCCGCGGCCCAGCCTGCGGGAACTGGTTGATGTTGTTCGTCCGCTGTGTGCGATCGTACCCGCCCTGATCGGTGAACTCGTACGGGTAGAACCAGAACATGGCCGGCAGCCGCGTGCCCGGCCGGTAGTCCGACGGGAGCGTCAGGTTCACCATGAAGTGGTAGCCGTCGGCGCGCGTCACCGGAATCCGCTTCCTCAGCGCCGCCGTGAACTCCGGCGTGTAGTCCTTGTTGCTCGTGAGTTTCGTGTACTGGCCGGACGCGCCGTCGCGCAGATACGAGTCGGGCACCTGCGTCCGCGATTCGCGTGAGACCACGAACCTGGAGAAGTCGTCGTCCAGCGCGGCCGTCACCGTCTCGTACATGTCCGCCTGACCCTCGAACACGCGCGACTTCTGGCCCGTCTTGATCTCGACCTTGTCCACGAATCCGTGCGGGGCCGAGTCCTGCCACGTCTTGAAGTAGCGGGTGCCTTCGAGGAACGCGTACTTCCCGTCTGTCGAAAGCTGGGCAACCTGCCCACCATTGCGACCACGTTTCGCCACGATCGTACCGGGGTTCTGATAGAACGTCAGCGAATCGGCTCCATTGCCACCGCGACCGCCACCGAACCCGCGCGTCGCCGTCACCGTCGCGTTGAGCCCGCGCACGCGCCAGATCGTGTACTTCTTGCCCGGCTCGTCGAAGTAGACCGCGTACACGTGCCCGGTGCCATTCGCGTTCTCGGCCACGAACACCGACTTGCCGTCCTCCGTGAACAGCACGCCGCCCATGCGGTTGTCGCTCTCGTGCAGGGCCTTCTTCGACGACGCGTCGAAGGGGGGCGTCAACTGATACAGATGGTCCTTTCGCTTCGCTCGGCCCTGGCCGGGCTGCGCGCTGGCGTCGGCGGTGTCAGCGGCCGCGCCAGCACCGCGCGGCGGCGCCGGATCATACTGCAGGTAATAGATCCCCTGCCCGTTAGGCATCCAGGCAATGTCGCGCGGCAGGCTGTCGTTCGCGCCCGCACCGACCGGGCCAAAGAAGTCGTCATCCGGGCTCGCCACTTCGCGCAGCGGACGGGTCGCGACCACGGCCAGTGATTTCCCATCGGCGTCCCAGATCTGATCCGACGTGCCGAAGGAGTTGTACTGCACGATGTACGAGAACGGCTTCTGCATGAGCGTCACGTGGAAGTACTTCCCGTCCGGTGACGCATCGACGGCCGAGATCATTCCCGGCGCGCCGATCTTCTTCACCGCCCCGCTCGACACGTTGACCGTCGCGAGCTGGCCGGTGACGTAATACTCCATCAGCTCCTTCTCGAACGGATCGCGGAGCAGGCTCGCGAAGTTGCGGGTCTTCTCCTTTTTCTCATCCGTTAGGCGGACGAGCGGCCCAGGCTCGATCGCCGGCCGTTTTGGCTCCGCCTTGCGTGCATCGGGAATCAGCACTGTCACGAGCTGATTTCCGTCCGCCGTCCAATCGACCGTCGTCACGAGCGTCGCGAGCAACGCGCGCGGTGACACCTGTCGCGACTTGCCGCTCGCGACGTCGGCGACGTACAGGCGCGAGGCGTCATCGAAGTTCGCGATGTAGGCGAGCTTTGACCCGTCCGGCGACCACTGCGGGCTGCTCACGCTGGCGCCCTTCGGCGTCTCGATCGTGTGTGATTTCCCGGTGCTCGCGTCGACGATTTCCAGACCGCTCGATCCGCGCGTCGTCAGGACCCGCGCGCGATTGGCCTTGAAGTCGACCTGAAGCCCGGCGAAGTAGTAGTGTGGTTTGCCGAACGTCTGCACGCTCGGCATCCCCTCGCTCTGGAGCTTGAGGAAAGACTTCCGGTTCGGGCTCTGGTTGTTCAGCGTCACGTTGTTCTCGCGCGGCGCCGTGACGAGCCGCTCGATCGCCGAGGGCGGCTTCACGTACATCTCGGCCGCCAGCCGCTCTTTCGGCGGAAGCTCTTCCTTGCCGTTGTTGTCGGCGCTGTTCTGTTGCGCTCGCGCGCCCGGCGCGACCGCGATCGCGAGGGCCGTCGAGAGCCCGAGCGCTCGCGTGGACATGCGACGGAACGAAAAGGCCATGGACACTCCAAGGATGGGTTGGGGCGCCTGCGCGGGGAGAATCGCAGGGTTCTGTCGTGCCATACGCACAAGCTGCCGGAAACGCGGCACCCTGGCAAACCCCCTGCGGAAACTGGCTTGCGAACAGGAAGTCGCCCTGCACACAGTACGGCGCGTTCGATCGCGCCCTCGCGTGACCCATCAATCTCCGACGGACCCGTCGTTATGAAATCGCTGTTCCTGTTTCGCTCGCTGGCCGCGACCTCGGCGCTCCTCGTCTCGGCTTCCGCGGCGCCTGGTCAGTCGGCAGCGACGTCGCGTCCGGGCGCGGACGTTGTCGCATCGCGGCGCGGTGTTGTCGTGTCCGTTTCAGGCATCGCCTCGGACGTAGGCGCGTCGATTCTCCAGCGCGGCGGCAACGCAGTGGACGCCGCCGTGGCCACCGCGTTCGCCCTCGCTGTTACTCACCCGAGCGCCGGGAACCTGGGCGGCGGCGGATTCATGATCGTGCGAATGGCCGACGGAAAGGCGACCTCGTTCGACTATCGCGAGCGCGCCCCCGCCGCGTCGACGCCGACGATGTACCTGAGCGCCGACGGAACGATCGACCGGGCGCTCACACGGGCGGGATGGCTCGCCCCGGGCGTCCCCGGGACGGTTCGCGGGCTCGCCGTAGCGCACCGCAAGTTCGGCAAGCTCCCGTGGGCCGACGTCGTACGCCCCGCGGCACGACTCGCCTCACAGGGTTTCCGCTTGTCGAAAGACCTCGCGGCGAGCCTCAACGCCGCCGTCGAGAAGTTCATGGCGCCATTCCCGTCGTCGGTGTCGGCGTACGGGAAGCCGGGCGGAGGAACATGGACCGCGGGCGACACGATTCGACTTCCGGACCTTGGACGCACTCTCGAGGCGATCGCCGCGAGCGGTCCTGACGCCTTTTATGCCGGCTGGATCGCCGACAGCATCGCGGCGCAGATGAAGGCGAACGGAGGACTCATCACGAAGGCGGACCTGGCTGCCTACGAAGCGAAAGAGCGTGCGCCGGTTCGCGGCACGTTCAATGGCTATGAGATCATCGCGATGGGCCCACCCAGCTCCGGCGGGACCGTCATGCTCGAGACGCTGAACATCCTCGAGCACTTCGGCGTCGCGAAGATGGATCGCTGGTCTCCCGACTACCTCCAGCTCCGCATCGAGGCGGCTCGGCGCGCGTACGCGGACCGGGCCCGCTGGCTCGGCGACCCGGACTTCGTGACGGTGCCGGTGGCGCGCCTAACGTCGAAAGCGTACGCCGACACGCTCGCGCGCGGGATCAAACGAGATCGCGCGTCGAAGAGCGTCGACATCGGCTCGGACATCCTCACCGTTCGCACGGCGGAGTCGAACGAGACGACGCACTTCTCCGTCGTCGACGCCCAGGGCAACGCGGTGTCGAACACGTTCACGCTCGAGGGCGGGTACGGGTCGGGCGTCGTCGTTCGCGGCGCCGGGTTCATTCTCAACAACGAGATGGGCGACTTCAACAAGAAGCCCGGCGACACGAACGTCGGTGGCGACATCGGCACGAGCGCGAACCTGATAGCGCCCGGGAAGCGGATGCTGAGCTCCATGTCGCCCGCCATCGTGACGCGTGATGGGCGTCTCGCCCTGGTCACGGGATCCCCGGGTGGCCGCACCATTCCGAATACGGTGCTCGACGTGGTGCTCGGGGTGACGGCGTTCGGGGAGTCGATTCGTCAGGCGGTGGACGCCCCACGCCTCCACCACCAATGGTTGCCCGACTCCACGACGATCGAGGCCGGCAAGGTGAGTGCGGCGACCATCTCGGCGCTGCGCGCCCGCGGCCAGGCCGTTCGTATCGCGGACGGAAAGCAGGGCGACGCGCACTCGATCTGGGTGGACCCGAAAACCGGCATCGCGTATGGTGCCGCCGACCACCGTAGCGCGGACTCGAAGGCCAGCGCGCCACGTTAGTACGCTTCGTTAGGGGTCAGACTCCTCACCAATCATTCCAACGCAAAGCGTTGGAATGATTGGTGAGGAGTCTGACCCTTCCGTACTGCTCTACGGCCTCGTCAAGCCGTTTGCCGGCGCCCTCATGCAGCGTCTGGGCGTTAGGCGCACGACGATCATCGCGCTTACGCTCCTGACCGCGGGCGTGTCGCTGGCCACGCTCGTCAGACAGCCGGGGCAGCTCGTGCTCCGCTGGGGCGTCGTCGGCTCCGGCAGCGGCATGGCCGCGCTCGTGCTCGGCGCCACGATCGTCAACCGCTGGTTCGTCGCGCGACGCGGACTGGCGCTGGGCATCCTGACGGCGAGC
>Ga0207674_10000838_pt1 | contig 40160 bp, 41 predicted proteins | sample KBSCornC72_FD_184303 | JGI IMG/M metagenome (GOLD analysis project Ga0207674, IMG submission 184303) | Corn rhizosphere microbial communities from Kellogg Biological Station, Michigan, USA - KBS Corn C7-2 (SPAdes) (version 2) | ecosystem: Host-associated > Plants > Roots > Rhizosphere > Soil ... | reverse complement strand
GGAGCGGTCGACACGAGGCCTCGTCGCGGTCCGCCTGGCCGATGACAGGACCGGCTTTGTCGCCCGCTCGAGCCTGGAGCCCCTGCGCAAACGGCGCCCCACCCCCGAACGGCTGGCGAAGACGGGTCTTTCGTTCCTCGGCATCCCGTACCTCTGGGGCGGGACCACCCCCAACGGCTTCGACTGCTCGGGGCTGATCCAGCGTATCTTCCGTCTGAACGGCGTTCTGCTGCCCCGGGACTCGGACCAGCAGGCCCTTTTCGGGGCGGAGCGGCCCAATCCGGCCCCCGCCGAGCTGGTTCCCGGGCACCTTCTGTTCTTCGGAAAGGCCCGCGATTCCATCACCCACGTCGGGCTGGTTCTGCCCGACCGGACGTTCCTCCACTCCTACGGACAAGTTACTGTGAATTCTGTAGATCCGTCCCATCCCCGGTACAGCCGCCGGCTGGCCGAAATCTGGCAGCTCACCCGCGATCCCTTCCGGAAGGCCACTTCAACTCGACGCTCCAAACCCGTCCGTAGCCAGTAGTAGCACCGATTCCGGTATCCAAAAAAACGTTGACAGGTTTTTGGGACCGCCGATACCTTTCGCCCTCAAGCTGGAAGCGTCCCCTGAAGGGACGTTTTCCCGGATGCTCCGGGCCGGCCTCGGCCGGACCGGAGAGACAACCGGGGGGCGTAGGCCGAAAGGCCGCGCGATTTAGGACTCGTGGGCGATGCCCGGAATCGCCACCAGCTAGCCTTCGCACAAGGGGGTGATGGACTCGGGTTTTTGATCGACGCGCCTTAACAGCAAGCCCCGACGGAGCATCCGGCGGCGGTGTTTTCGAGAAGTCAATTGGCAACGGGAGTGGAACTCAGGCAACGAGCCATTCCCACCAGAGGAGGTCAACATGTTTAAGAAGTGGAGCAGGATTGCTCTGGCTTCGTGTCTAGTCCTGATGGTCGGAGCATCGATCGCGTCCGCGACGACTGCCCGAGTCCGGTCGCTGGCGAATGTCGGCGACTACATCAGCGACGACTCGGCAGTGAATCGCTGGTACAGCACGCTGCCTTCGTTCGGTAACCAGATCAACGCCGAGATGGGCCAGTGGGACGGCAACAGCCTCACGGACACCCGTGGTCTGGGCTGGATTCACGCCTGCGGCGACGACGGCAAGTGGGGCACGTACCGGATCAGCCTCAACGAGAACGCCCTGGATCACCCGGGCTTCTGGATGGGCAATCCGTTCTACCAGAACCACCTGCCGGGCAGCTCGGGCTTCCTGGGCGCCGGTTCGCCCACGTTCGACGATACCCCGATGAACAAGTGGGACCTGGCCGGCGGTTGGGAGCTCGGCGAGAGCATGGCTCTGGGTCTTTCCATCACGCAGTCGAAGTGGGACGCGGAAGACACGGCCGTCGATGCGAAGGCGAGCAGCTCGTTCTTCACCATCGGTGGCGGTTTCTCGTGGACCAACAACGACAAGATGGTGTTCGACGCGACGGCGACGTTCGGCACCGCCGGCGGCGAGCAGACGGTCGGCGCCACCAAGATCGAGTGGGACAGCAGCACCGCGTTCGATATCGCGGCGCGCCTGTTCTATGACTGGAAGGACAACGTGACGGTGGTTCCCGTTGCGGAGTACTCGTCGTCGGACTACTCGCTCAAGAGCAGCGCGGGCCCGATTGCGATTCCCAACGGCGACAAGACGACCGACTTCATGCTCGGCGTGGGCCTGAACATGGACGTCAACCAGGACAACATGATCGTTCTGGCGCTCGAGTACATGCATCAGGAATTCGAGTACTCGAATCCCGATACGACGGCGGCTTCGCTCGACAAGATCACGGCTCAGTATCTGCCGACGATTCGCCTGGCCCTCGAGACGCAGGTCACGAGCTGGCTGACCACGCGTATCGGCGCGGCGAAGTACCTGGTCTCGATCGAATCGGAGTCCATCGGTGGCGACAAGCTCAAGGCTACTGCGGGTGCGCCGACATTCAACCCGGCGCAGATCACGCCCAACGGTTTCGACTGGTTCCTCGGCTGCGGTTTCAATATCGCAGAGTGGACCATCGACCTCGAGCTCGCGAGCGAGACGCCGTTCAACCTGGGTTACTGGCTCACCGGATACACGAACTATGCGACTGCATCCGGCCCGGTCACTCACATCGCGGCGGTCTGGAACTACTAGTCCCGACGGCGGCCACAGGCTGCTGAATGGATTGCGGCGCGGCTCCCTCGCGAGAGGGGGCCGCGCTTTTTTTGCCCGGTGGCCGCGGGCGTGGAAATTGCTGCCTCGAGGGTTGAATGTATTTCTTCTATTACGTTCCCATCGGCATTGACGCGGGGCTGCGCCGTTTTCCGTTCGCGACGGCGCTGTTTTCGTTCGTGTGCGCGTTCCTGTTTGCGGCCAACAAGTGGTTCCCGTGGGCGCTTCCGTTCCACGTGCGCGACTGGGTCTACTATCCCGGGTTTTCGCCGCTCCTCACGTCGCTTTCGGCCGCGTTTGTCCATTTCGACTGGTTCCACGTCATTTCGAACCTGCTCTACCTGGTGCTCTTTGGCTGCTATCTCGAGGACCGCATCGGCACGCTGTGGTTCTCGCTCCTGTTTCTCGGCTCCGCCATGGCCGGCAACCTGGCGCAGGGCTGGTACAACCTGCACGTGCTGGAAACCACGGCCGGCATCATCGGCGCGTCGGGCGCGGTGTCGGGACTCATGGGTGCTTTCCTGGTGCGGCTGCGCCATCACAACGTGCGCATTGCATGGTGGGTATTCGCCCCCCTCATGGCGACCAATCGCGCCGGACGCTCCGATCTGCACGTGGTGTTCGCCATGGCGTTGTGGGTGCTCCTGCAGGTGGTGCGCGGACTGGTGCAGCTCGAGGGAGCGGGGGCCAACGTCGCGTACCTCACGCACGTGGCCGGTTTCGGCTTCGGCGCGGGGGTATTGCTGCTCTCGGGCGGATGGAAGAGCGGCAACGTGGAAGGGTATCTCGTGAAGGGGCAGCGCTGCCTTCGCCGCGGAGATTACTACGGCGCCTGCGATGAATTCGGCCGCTACGCCCGGGCGCGACCGGACGATGGCGAAGCGCACGCGCAGTTCGCGCGGGTGAGCCTGCCGTGCGGTGATCGCGCCGGCGCCCGCGTGGCGTACCAGCGTTCCATTCAATGCCTCCTCGCAGCCGGGCGCAGGGGCCGCGCAGAAGAAGTCTTTGTGGAAGCTCTGCGCGCCTTCGAAGACTTCATTCTCGACGCCGGCTCCCAGCTCGATCTCGCCTTCGGCCTCGAGCGAAATCTGAAGCCGCACATCGCCCTCAAGGCGTACGAGAGCTTCGTGCGTGTCCACGACGATCACACCGAAGCCGCGTTCGCGCTCCTGCGCGTTGCCAATCTCTACGCACGGCAGGGACACCGCGACCGCGCGCGCTTCGCATACGAGCAAATCGTGGCGCGCTATCCCTCCAGCGAGTGGACCGAGTTCGCCACCGAGCACGCGCGGCGACTGGCAGTTTCCTGACCACACGGCGACGGCCGGTATTTGCACGGCTGACGATCATTTGCCGCCCCAGTCGGTAATATTCTTGCCATAATTTGCACCCCTTTGGTAGCGTACGCCCGGCTGTAGAAGCCGGTTCGAATTGTGTGTGGAGGAGGTTGAGGGGATGGGAAACGACTCGAAATCGAAGTCTCTGGGCGGGCTTCCGTCGCATGATCGGCCGCGCGAACGCCTCTACGCGCGGGGCGCATCTGAACTCTCACTGCAGGAGCTGCTCGCGATCGTCATCGGTGGCGGAACGCGCGGCTCGGGAGCGCTGGTGCTGGCGCTGGGATTGCTTGGTGAATTCGGAGATCTGGTCGCCATGGGCCGGGCCGGCGTGGATGAAATGCGCCGGGTCCCGGGAATCGGTTTTGCGCGTGCCTGCCAGCTGGCGGCCGCGTTCGAGCTGGGAAAACGTTTTGCGCGCGAGTCGCGTTCCAGCGGATCATCCGTCCGGGCCCCCCGTGACATTGCACGCATGTTCATGGACGAGATGAAGGATTACGATCGCGAGCACTTCAAAGCGGCGTTCCTGAACACGAAGAATCGCGTGATTCGCGTGGTCACCGTATCGATCGGCTCGCTCAACGCGTCGATCGTGCACCCGCGCGAAATTCTGAAGCCGGCCATCGCGGCCAGTGCAGCATCGATCATTCTCGTGCACAATCATCCGACCGGTGATCCCACACCGAGCCGCGAGGACATCGAGTTCACGAGACGTTTCGCGAAGTGCGGCGACCTGATCGGCATCGAGCTGCTCGATCACATCGTGATCGGGTCCGATCGTTTCCAGAGTTTGAAAGAAGCCGGGTACTTCTGACCCGAAACTGGAGTTCTAAATGTCACTGTTTTCCAGACTGAACAACTACCTCACCAACGACGTCGCCATCGACCTCGGCACCGCCAACACGCTCGTGTTCGTGAAAGGCAACGGCATCGTGCTCAACGAGCCGTCGGTGGTGGCCGTCGACCAGCGCACGAAAAAGGTCTACGCCGTCGGTCTGGAAGCCAAGACCATGCTGGGCAAGACGCCGGAGTACATCGCGGCCATCCGGCCCATGAAAGACGGCGTCATCGCGGACTTCGAGATCACCGAGATGATGCTGCGCGAGTTCATCCGCAAATCGCAGAAGAAAAAACATTTCATCCGCCCGCGCATCGTGATCGCGGTGCCTTCCGGAATCACCGAGGTGGAGAAGCGCGCGGTGCGCGATTCCGCGGAGCACGCGGGTGCGCGCGAAGTGTTCCTGATTGCGGAGCCGATCGCGGCCGCCATCGGCGTGGGACTTCCGGTGGACAAGCCATCGGGCAACATGATCATCGACATCGGCGGCGGCACCACCGAGATCGCGGTGATAGCGCTCGACGGCATCGTCGCCGACAGCTCCATCCGCGTGGCGGGCGACGAGCTCGATGATGCCATCGTCAACTACGTCAAGCGCACATACAACATGCTCATCGGCGAACAGACCGCCGAGCAGATCAAGATGCGCATCGGATGTGCGTCGCGTCTCGAGAAGACGCTCGAGATGGAAATCAAGGGACGCGATCTCGTCGCCGGGATCCCGAAGAACTTGAAGCTCACCAGTGAAGAGATCCGTGAAGCGATCGCGGAGCCCATCTCGCAGATCGTGGAGGCGCTCAAGAACGCGCTGGAGCAGACACCGCCCGAGCTCGCGGCCGACATCGTCGACCGCGGCATCGTGATGACCGGCGGCGGCGCCATGCTCAAGGGTCTCGACGTGCTCCTGAAAAAAGAAACCAACCTGCCCATCAACGTGGTCGATGATCCGCTCCTGTGCGTGGTGCTCGGCGCGGGCAAGGTGCTCGACAACATCCACCAGTACGAACGGGTGCTGATGTCCAGCTCGCGCGACTAGAATGCATCTGTTCGAAGCGGTCTTTGAAAAGCATCGCGACCGGACGGTCCTCGTTGTTCTGATCATTGTGTCGTTGGGTCTGATGGCTCTGCCCGAGCCGGCCCAGCTCGAGGTCGGGCGCAGTATTCTCGCGCGCCTGATGGCCCCCGCACAGCACATGACCGCCGTCATGCACGATTACACGCGTGTGCATGCGGAGAACGAACGCCTGGCGCGCATGGTGGCGACGCTGTCGCTCGAGCGCGAGCGACTGCTCCAGTTCCGCGACGAGCGCGAACGCCTGCGCCGTCTGGCCGAATTCAAGGAAGAGCAGACCCGCAAGCTCGTCCCCGCCGAGGTCATCGGCCGCGATTTCGACCGCCTGCAGACCAATCTCGTCATCGACAAGGGATCCAGCGCCGGTTTTCGCGAGCGCATGCCGGTGCTTTCCTACGGCGGCCTGGTGGGAAGCCTCTCGCAGGTGTTCGAGAACACCGCGTGGGTTCAGCTCCTCTCCAGCAAGAACCACCCGGTGAGCTGCATGGACAAACGCAGCCGCGTGGTGGGCGTGCTGGAATGGCGCTTCCGCAATTTCTTCGAGCTCAAGCACGTGGGCGCCGTGGAGGACGTGATGGCGGGGGATACGCTCCTCACCAGCGGCTTCGGCGGCACCATCCCGAAGGGATACGTGGTGGCGGTGGTCACCCGCGTGGCGCCGGCCAGCGACGGACTGTCGCTGCGCATCGATGCGCGCAGCCTGGTCAACTTCCTCGCCCTGGAGGAAGTGTTCGTGATGACCGACGAGATTCCGTGGGAACGCTCGCTGTTCTACAACAACGCCGACACCAGCCTCATGCGCGACATCTTGCTGCGGAGGCGCCCGTGAAGCACATTACTCCCATCATCGGCATCCTGGTGTACCTGGCGCTGCAGGCGTCGGTGGCCCACCGCATCGCCATCGGCGCGGTCGAGCCCGACTTCATCGTGGTGTGCGTGGTGCTCTTCGGGCTGCAGCGCGGGCCGATTGCGGGCTCGTTCTTCGGGTTTTTCGTGGGGCTCATCGTTGACCTGGCGAATCCCGGTTTCCTGGGTTTGAACGCGCTGGCCAAGACGGTGCTGGGCTACGGCGCGGGACGGCTGGGCGCGGCGACGTCGCCCGGCGTGGTGGTCCTGTTCATCGTGTTCTTCGTGGCGTCTTTTGCGCACGACATCATTTATCTCCTGGTTTTCATGTGGCCGCATCTGGGAAGTGCGCTCGTGACCCTCTTCACCGTGGGGCTCGGCTCGGCGTTGTACACCGCCATTGCCGGCATCGTGGTGGAGCGGCTGCTCGCGATGCTCGGTGCGAGGGTGGTGACCACGCTTGGCCAAACGAGACGGTAAGAGCCTCTACGAAGGACCGCGACGCCTGCGCACGCTGCTCGTGCTGTGCACGGTCGCCTTCGTCGCCGTCGTGTGCCGCCTCTTCACGCTGCAGGTGATCCATCACGACGAGTACGCGCAGTTCGCGCGCGACAACCAGCTGCAGCGCGAACGCCTGCAGGGTCCGCGCGGACTCCTGCGCGACCGTTACGGGCAGGTCATCATCGACAACGCGCTGAACTTTCAGGTCACCATGCAGTGGCGCAAGCGCGACGACGTCCTCGCGACGGTGCGCAAGCTCTCCCCCTACATCCCCATCGACAGCACCCATGCCATGGCGCGCTTCGACGCCTGGCAGAAGCGTTATGGACGCATCGCGTTTCCACTTTTTCCCGACGCGGACAAGTTCATCATCTCGTACGTGCGCGAGAACTGGATGGAATTCCCCGAGCTCAAGGTGGAGCAGCATCTGCGCCGTCGCTACCCCGGCAAAGACGTGGCCGCGCACGTGCTGGGTTACGTCGGCGAGGTAACGCCCGACGAAGTGCTCTCGTCCAGCGGACAGTTCGTCCCGGGCGACCTCATCGGCAAGGCCGGACTCGAGCGCCAGTACGAGGACAAGCTGCACGGCATTGCGGGCCAGCGCGCCATTGAAGTAACCGCCTCCGGGCAGTCGCTGGGCGAAGTGACGGAGTGGTCCACCACGCCGATTCCCGGCCACGACCTGCACCTCGCCATGGATTTTGCGATGCAGGTGTATCTCGATTCACTGCTCGCCACGCGCCCCAATCCGTCGGCGGCGGTCGTGCTCGACGTGGAAAATGGCGGCATCATCGCGGCGTCCAGCCACCCGGCGTACGATCCGAACGAGTTTGCACTGGGCGTGTCGGCATCCATGATGGCCGACCTTCTGCACGACCCGACCAAGCCGCTGTTCAACCGTATTTCGCAGGCGCGCTACGCGCCGGCGTCGACGTTCAAGATCGTGGTCACACTGGCGACGCTCGAGAACCAGCTCGTTGATCCCAATCGCGTGCTGGTCTACTGCGACGGCCAGACGCGCTTCGGCAACCGCATCTTCAAGTGCTGGAAGCCCGAAGGCCACGGCAACATGGACCTGATGTCGGCCATCATCAATTCGTGCGACGTGTATTTCTACAAGATCGGAGCCATGCTCGACGTCGACGCGCTCGCGTCGACGGCGCAGGCATTCGGCTTCGACAAGAAAACCGGGATCGACCTGCCCATCGAAGTGGCGGGCAACGTCCCCACGCGCAAGTACTACGACAAGCAGCACGGCAAAGGGCGCTGGACGCAGGGTCTGATGATCAACAACGCCATCGGACAGGGTGAGTATCTCACCACCGTGCTGCACGTGGCGCGCGTCGCGGCCGCGGTGGGTAACGGCGGCTGGCTGGTGACGCCGCATTTCGTGGAGAGCGTGGAGGGCGACGCGCCGCTCCCGCATCCGCGCACCAAAGTGGAAGGGCTGGACGGCAACGCGCTTTCGTTCCTGCGGCGTGCCATGCTGGGCGTGGTGGAGACTCCGGGCGGTACGGCGTACTGGACGCGACTGCCCAACATCCAGGTGGCGGGCAAGACGGGCACGGCGCAGAACCCGCACGGCGAGGATCACTCGTGGTACATGTGCTACGCGCCCGCGGACAATCCGAAGATCGCGCTGGCCGTCATCGTGGAGAACGCGGGGCACGGCAGCGAAATTGCCGCACCCATCTCGCGCGATTTCATCCGCGAATATTTCCGGCCCGGACGACTGATGCAGGGACCGAAGGTGGAAACCACCGCCACGGACCCGAAGGGCAAACCCGTCGCCATTGCGGGCATGGGCAGCGGGGGTGAACGGTGAGACTCACGCGCGACTTCGACTGGGTGGTGCTGATCTGCGCCGGCATCCTGGCGGTGATCGGTCTTTCCATCGTGTATTCGGTGTCGCACACACCGGATTCGTCGGCCTTCGCCGCCGGATCGTATTTCCCGCGCCAGCTCCTGTGGGTGGGGCTGGGCGCCATGGTGATGCTGACCGCACTGCTGGTCCCATTCCGCTTCTTCGAATCGCTTGCGCCCATCGTGTACGGCTTGTGTCTCGTACTCCTCGCCGTGGTGCTCATTCTTCCGGCCAAGGGCCAGACGCAGCGCTGGCTCGACCTGGGTCCGATGGCGCTTCAGCCCAGCGAGCTCACCAAGGTTGCCGTGATCCTGGTGTGGGCGCGGCTCCTGTCATCGCACCGCGCCAATCCCAACTCCTGGCGCACACTGGTTCCCGTGCTGCTCAGCTTCATCGTGCCGTTCTTCATGGTGCTGAAGCAGCCCGATCTGGGCACCGCCATGGTGTTCGTCGGCATTCTGCTGCCCGTCCTGTACTGGCGCGGCTTCCGCGGTCTGCACATTCTGTTTTTGCTCTCGCCCATTGTGAGCAGCGTGCTCGTGATCTATGGCGAAGACGTGACGCGCAACGCGTGGCCGTTCGGCATTTTCATCGTGACCATTCTCATTGTTGCGTACTGGCGGCGCGCGTTCCTCCTCGAGAGTATTTCGCTGGTGGTGGCGAACGTGGGCATCGGCGTGGCACTGCCGTATCTGTGGCAGCACCTGAAGCCCTACCAGCAGCGTCGTGTCACCAACTTCCTGGCCCCGGATTCCGACAAGCTGGGCGCGGGCTGGCAGGTTCTGCAGTCGAAGATCGCGATCGGCTCGGGAGGTTTTTCGGGCAAGGGCTACCTCGAGGGAAGCCAGAAAGCGCTCGATTACCTTCCGGCCAAGCACACCGACTTCATCTTTTCGGTGCTGGGCGAAGAGCTTGGATTTGTCGGCGCGCTGGCGATTCTGTTCGTGTTCGGTGTACTGATAGTACGCGCACTGGTTGCGGCGCAGAAGATGAAGAGCGAGTTCGCCGCCACGCTGTGCGTCGGCATCGCGTCCTACTTTGCATTCCAGCTCTTCGTGTCGATCGGCATGACCACCGGTATTGCTCCCGTGGCCGGCATTCCGCTGCCGTTCATCAGCTACGGCGGAAGCTCGATGCTCGTGAGCTGCTTTCTGATTGGTCTTCTGCTCAACTGCACCGCGCGCTGGTCGGAGTACTAGCAAAGCGCGGCGAAGCCGCGTTATAGTGGCGCGGCACCCGGGCTGTTCTCGAAGGAAATCAAATGCATCCGATACTCGTCCACATTGGCAAGCTCTCCATCCGGTCCTACGGCTTCATGCTCGCCCTGAGCTTTCTGCTCGGCATCTGGCTGGCGTCGCGTCGCGCCAAAAAAGCCGGGGTCGATCCGCAGAAGATCCTCGATCTGAGCGTCATCATCATTCTGGCCGCGGTGGTCGGATCGCGTCTGTTGTACGTGCTGTTCCACCTCGACCAGTACTCGAATCCGCTCGACATGTTTGCACTGTGGCAGGGCGGCGCCACGTTCTACGGCGGCTTCATTCTGGCCGTCATCGCCTCGTACTGGTGGGTCCAGAAAAACAAGATTCCGTTTCTGCAGATCGCGGACATCATGGCGCCATCGATCGGTCTCGGTCTTGTGTTCACACGCATCGGCTGCTTCCTCTCCGGCTGTTGTTACGGCAAGCCCACGACGCACGCGTGGGGCATCGTCTTTCCGCCCGATTCACCGGCCGGCTCCGCCGCCATGCAGCTGGCGCAAGAGCAGGGTGTCGAGCACGTGGCGCTGCATCCGACCCAGCTGTACTCATCCTTCAAGGGGCTCGTGATCTTCACGCTCCTGATGCTCTTGCAGCCGTATCTCAAGAAGCGCGGCTCCACCTTCGGCATGCTGTGCGTGCTCTACGCCATCGGCCGCTTCACCATCGATTTTTTCCGCTACTACGAGCCCAACGCGCGCGTGATGGGCGGGCTTTCCTTCAATCAGGTCATCTGCATCTTCGTGTTCTTCTTCGGTATCTTCCTGTTGATGCGCAAGGAGAAGACAACGACAACGTAAAGGCGATTATTTGCCGCGCGAGGCTTGCCGAGCCGCGGCTTTTTCAAGTTATCGCGCCAGGTGGGTGAGGGTGGATGGGTGGAGTTTCGTGGCTGGCGCAGTGCGCGCTGGATTTTCTGATCGAGGAACGTTGTCATGCGTGTCACACGGATGTGCTGCAGGATCGGGTGAAATTTACCTTCGCAGCGAAGGTAAAAAACACCCAGTCGTTGCACGCGGAGGCGTCCGCACTGGCCACACCCGTGATTGTGTTCTCGCTGGGGTCCTTCAAGCTCACGACGAGACTTCTCTGCGATGCGTGTGCGGCCCAGGTGAAGCATTGGCCCGCACCCGTGACCCTGCCCGCACAGGACGCGCTGTCGCGCGTCTATCCGCTGTCGCGCATATATCCTGCTTTTGTTACTGACGAACGTCTTCTCGCTCTCATTCATCTTCTCAAGTTTGCGCGACGCGAACGCATCGCGCCGTGGCTCGCGGCCGCGATGGCCGAACACCTGCCCGATTTTTCCGAAAGCGCCGGCGTCGTGGTTCCGGTTCCCATGGACCGGCACGCCCGGCTCAAGCGAGGATTCAATCAGGCGGAGAAAATAGCGCGCGCCCTTGCTGCGAGCTGGGAGCTCCGGCTCGAGACGCGCGCGCTCATTAAAGTACGTGCAACCAGAGCGCAGTCGACACTCGGGCGGGCAGAACGACTTGTAAACGTTGAAGGCGCCTTCCACGCGGATCCGAACGTGGTGCGCAATCTCGATATCATCCTTGTCGACGACCTGGTCACGACCGGCGCCACCCTGCGTGCCTGCGCCGGAGCTCTCGTCGCCGCGGGGGCGCGTCGGGTGGTCGCGATAGCGCGCCGCTACCGCGACGAGCGCAGCCCGTAAAGCGGGCGCTTTCCTCAATCTTGACAATGACTTCCGGTCGGAATAACATCGAGAGTGTGGTACACCGGTGTCCTTATATACCGGATTTGCCACACGCGTTATGTTCGTCGTAGCGTACTGTCCGACCGGGTGGAATGAATGCGGGTAACGGGCGCCGCGACGGCTCATAAGTCCCACATTCCATATTCATTCGGTGACCCCCACCACGCCAGAACGTGCGCGGCCGAGACCGCCGTGGGTGCCGGGTAGTTTCAGGAGGATTGAATGGCGATCACGGTTGCGATCAATGGATTCGGGCGTATCGGCCGGCTTGTTTACCGGCATGCATACAAGGATCCTGCCTTCAACATCGTGGCGATCAACGACATCACCAGCCCGGATATCCTGGCCCACCTGCTCAAGTACGACTCGGTTCACGGGAGATTCCCGTCAGCCGTCAAGGCCACGGACTCGGGGCTCGAGGTGGACGGCAAGACGGTGCGCATCGTGGCGGAGAAAGACCCCACGAAGCTGCCCTGGAAAGAGCTGGGCGTCGACGTGGTGGTGGAATCGACGGGGCTGTTCACCAAGCGCGACGATGCGCAGAAGCATATCGCGGCGGGTGCGAAGGTCGTACTCATCTCGGCGCCGGCCACCGATCCGGACGCCACCATCGTGCCCGGTGTGAACCACACCGAGCTCGACCGGGAGAAGCACAGGATCATTTCGGTCGCGTCGTGCACGACCAACTGCCTGGCGCCGGTGGCCAAGGTGCTGCACGACAATTTCGGAATACACTACGGTCTGATGACGACGATTCACGCCTATACAAATGATCAGCGCATTCTGGATCTGCCGCACAAGGACCTGCGCCGCGCGCGCGCGGCCGCGGTGTCGATGATCCCGACCACGACGGGAGCGGCCAAGGCGGTCACCAAGGTGCTGCCGGCCCTGAAGGGCCGTCTCGACGGCACCTCGGTGCGCGTACCCGTGTCGGACGGCTCGCTCGTGGATCTCACGTTTGAAACTGAAAGGCCCGCCAGCGTGGAACAGATCAACAACGCCATGCGCGAGGCGGCAAACTCTTCGATGAAGAACATCATCGAGTACACCGAAGATCCCATCGTGTCCATCGACGTGGTCGGCAATCCGCACTCCGCGGTGTTCGACTCGCAGTGCACGATGGCGCTCGGCGACAAGTTCTTCAAAGTGATGGCCTGGTATGACAACGAATTCGGCTATTCCGGCCGGATGGTGGACGTGCTCCGAATGATTGGACGATGATGGAGGCATGAAAAAACTTTCCATTCGTGACTGTGACGTGAAGGGCAAGCGCGTGCTCGTGCGAGTGGACTTCAATGTTCCGCTGGACAACGACCTTTCCATAACCGACGACACCCGCATCCAGGAGTCGCTCCCGACCATCAAGGATGTGCTGGATCGCGGCGGGCGGCTCATCCTCATGAGCCACCTGGGGCGTCCTCGCCACCGCGAGCCCGGGCTTTCGCTGGCGCCGGTGGCACAGCGTCTGGCCGAGCTGATACACAATCCGCTCCGGTTTGCGGACGACTGCGTGGGTCCGGACGTGAAACAGAAGGTCGCCGCGCTGCGCGACGGCGAAGCGCTGCTGCTCGAGAATCTCCGCTTCCACCCGGAAGAGGAGGCCAACGATCCCGCGTTCGCGAAGGAGCTCGCCTCCATCGCGGACATCTACGTGAACGACGCCTTCGGCACCGCGCACCGCGCGCACGCCTCCACCGCGGGTGTGGCCGAGTTCATCCCGGTCCGCGCGGCGGGATTCCTGATGGAGAAGGAACTGCGCGCGCTGGGTGATGCGCTCAACAATCCGGCACGGCCGTTTCTCGCCGTGCTGGGTGGCGCCAAGGTCTCGGGCAAGATCGATCTCATCAAGGCGCTGCTCGATCGCGTCGACGTGCTCCTGGTGGGCGGCGGAATGATGTACACCTTCATCCGCGCCTCCGGCCTCGAAGTGGGACGCAGCATCGTGGACGAGAAAAATCTCCCGATGTGCAAGGAGCTCCTGTCGCGCACGCGGCCGGGCCGCTCGCGCTTGTTGCTTCCCGTGGACACCATCGTGGCGCAGGAGATCGACGACGCCGCGCCCACGCGTGAAGTGTCCATCGCCGATATTCCCGAAGACTGGTGTGGAGTCGACATCGGCCCCAAAACGGTGGATCTGTTCAAAGCGCAGATCGCCACCGCGCGCACCATCTTCTGGAACGGACCCATGGGCATCTTCGAGAAACCGTCGTTCGCCGAAGGCACGCGCGCCATCGCGCGCGCCATCGCCGATGCCACCGGTCGCGGTGCCTCCACCATTGTGGGTGGCGGCGACAGCGTGGCCGCGGTGAGCCTGATGGGCATCGCGAACCGCTTCACGCACATCTCGACGGGCGGCGGTGCGTCGCTCGAGTTCATGGAAGGCCGTTCGTTGCCCGGCGTGGAAGCGCTGTGTGACGTGGCCGAAGTGGCCGGTTAGCGATCGTTCGCCCCACTATGTCGCGACGCAGCCTTATCGCCGCGAATTGGAAGATGAACCACACCGTCGCGAAAGCGACGGAATTCGTCGTTCCGCTTCGTGCTGCGTTGCCACGGCTCACGCCGGTTGACCTCGCCATTTTTCCGTCCTTCTTTTGCGTGCATGCACTGGCTGAAGCATTGAAGGGTACGAGTGTCGCTGTCGGCGCGCAGGATCTGCACTGGGAAACCAGCGGTGCGTTCACCGGCGAAGTCTCCGGTGAAATGTTGAAGGACGCCGGCGCCACCATGGTGCTGGTCGGTCACTCCGAGCGACGTCACGTGATGGGGGAGAGCAACGAGATCGTGGCGCGCAAGCTCTCCGCGGCGCTGCGCGACGGACTCGTTCCCATTTTGTGTGTAGGCGAGCTCTTGAGCGAACGGGACGCCGGCAACGAAACCACGGTAGTCGAGAAGCAGCTCGAGACGGCTTTTCACACTCTCGCCGCCGCTGTCGCGGCGGGTGTGGTGATTGCGTATGAACCGGTGTGGGCCATCGGCACCGGTCGGACGGCGTCGCCGCACGATGCCGAGGCGATGCACGGCTCGGTCCGAGCATGGCTTCACGGCCGATACGGCGATGTCGCGGATGAGATCCGGATTCTCTACGGCGGCAGTGTGAAGCCTGACAACGCCGCCGGGCTGATCGCAGAACGGAACGTCGACGGCTTTTTGATTGGCGGAGCCAGCCTCGATCCGGCCAGCTACATCGCCATCGCCGGGGCAGCCGTTCCGCGTTGAGCGCACGATGATGGTCCTCAAGTAGGCCCGCCGCCTCCGGTTGACGCTGCCAGGGCTTTCTGGTAGTCTCCGCGGACCGCGGCGTCTGAAGCCGCTATCTTTTTTCCACTGCGGGCGTTTCCCGCCGGAAGACAAGGACTCCGTAACATGTTGTTCAATTTGTTGATCGGGCTGCACGTTTTTGTGTGCCTGCTCTTGATCCTCGTTGTGCTGTTGCAGTCGAGCAAGGGCAGCGGTCTGGCCGGCGCGTTCGGCGGCGGCGGCGGGCAGACCATGTTTGGCGGCCAGGAGACGGCGACGTTCCTCTCGCGGCTGACCACCTACCTCGCGGTCCTGTTCATGGTGCTCTCACTGCTCCTGGCGTTCTTGTCGTCGCGCCGTTCGGCCCCCGGTGCCCACAGCATCGTGCGCGAGGCCGCGCGTCAGAACCAGACCCAGCTTCCCAAGGGGAAGAGCATCGACGAGCTTCTCGGTGGCGCGGCTGATTCGACCAAACCGCTGGGCATGCCCCAGCCGCAGGCGACGGACACGACCAAGAAGTAGCGGCATTACCTTCGCCCAGGTGGTGGAATTGGCAGACACACTATCTTGAGGGGGTAGCGGGAGAAATCTCGTGCGGGTTCGAGTCCCGCCCTGGGCACCAAAAGATATCGCCGCGCCAGCGGCGAAAAACGGGACGTATAATCACGTCCCGTTTCCATTTGCGCGAACATTTTCAAAACCAAACGCGCTGATGTGACGACTCATGGTCAGACACCCCGATAGGAAGGACAAGACCATCATGACGACACGACGTGGAATTTCGATGCTCGCTCTCATCCTGGCCCTGGCCGCGCCGGCCCTGGCCGCCGATTCCAAAACCGGCACCCCCGCCGCGGACGGCCGGAGCACGCCGGCCGACCAGAAATCCATGAGCATCACCATCTACAACGACAACCTCGGCCTGGTAAAGGACGTGCGCGCCATCGCTCTCAAGAGCGGCGTGCAGACCCTGTGGTTCGAGGGTGTGGCGGGACAGATCGACGCCACCAGCGTGCACATCCGTTCATTGGATGCGCCCAACGCGCTGCGCGTGCTCGAGCAGAACTTCGAGTACGACCTGATCTCTCCCGAAAAACTCATGGAGAGGTATGTCGGCCAGCCCGTGGAGATCGTGACCACCCACACCGACGGCGGCACCGAGACGACCAAGGCGACGCTGGTTGGGATTCAGAACGGCTACGTGTATCAACTCGAGAACGGCAAGATCGCCGTCAATCCTCCCGGCCACGTGGTGCTGCCTGCGCTCCCGTCGGGACTCATTTCGAAGCCGTCACTGGTGTGGATGCTGGATGCCTCGAAGACGAAGCAGACCGTCGAGGCCAGCTATCTCACCGGCGGCATCGGCTGGAAGGCAGACTACGTCGCGGTGCTCGCGGCCGACGACTCCAAGCTCGACCTCTCGGGCTGGGTGACAATCAATAACAACAGCGGTGCTACGTACAACGATGCGTCCCTCAAACTGGTCGCCGGCAATGTGAACCGCGTCCAGCCTCCAGTCGAGCGTTCGATGGCGATGGACAGTGCGATGGGTGGAAGGGTCGCAAAAGAAGCTCAATTTCAGGAAGAATCGTTCTTCGAGTATCACCTGTATTCGCTCGAGCGCAAGGCGACCATCAAGGACCACCAGACCAAGCAGATCGAGCTGTTATCGGCGGAAGACGTGGCGACGAAGAAATCGTTCGTCGTGTCAGCACAGAACATCTACTGGTTCTACCAGTCGCAGGATGTCGAGAAGCCGAAGGTCGGCGTCTACATCTCAGTCGAAAATTCGAAGAAAAACCAGATGGGCATGCCGCTGCCGAAAGGCACCGTGCGTGTGTACAAGCAGGACTCCAAGGGCGCGCTGCAGTTCATCGGCGAAGACGCCATTGATCACACGCCCGAAGACGAAACCATTCGTGTCAAGATGGGCGATGCGTTTGACGTGGTCGCGGAGCGTATCCAGACAAAATACGAAGTTCTCTCCAGCGGGCATCTCTATCGGTCGTCTTACAAGATCACATTGCGCAATCACAAGAGCGAGAATATCACCGTGTCTGTCGTCGAACCGGTCGGTGGCGACTGGACGATCACGCAGTCTTCGCACAAATACGAGAAGGAAACCTCGACCCGGGTCCGCTTCGACGTGCCCGTCGCGGCGAAGGGAAATGCCGAGCTGACGTATACGGTCGAGGTCCGGCAGTAGCCAAACTAAGAACTCCGCATAAGGACGCCCTGATCCGGCCCTCATAGGTGTTTACAGCCCGTGAGGGCCGTATTAGGATTCGCGGCGATTCGAACCCGGAGGTCGATTTGGGCAACGTGGATCAAACCATGATGGTCGCGCTGGCGGTCATCACAGTACTCGCTCTCGCCAGTCTCATCGTCGGTTTGCTGGCTTTCTCTCGTGTTCGCGCCGTCTCCAAGCGGTTTGCCTGGGCGACCGGGCAGGACGCCGGTTCGGTCGACACGCTGCCTGCGCTCCTGCGCGCGGTCGAAACCAACTCGCGCGACGTCGGCATCCTGAAGGATGCCTTCGAGGCGGCGCGTGTTGAAGGACGCACGCACTTCAAGCGCATGGGCATCGTGCGCTACAACGCCTTCGACGGCGTGGCCGGACAGCAGAGCTACTCGCTCGCGGTTCTCGACGACAACCAGACCGGCATTCTCATTTCCAACCTGGTGGGAACCAACTTCACCCGCGGTTACGCGGTGGATATCAAGAACGGCGAGCCGTCGCGGCCGCTGGGAGATGAAGAAAAGGCCGCCGTCGAAGCGGCCATAAAGAACGGCAACTAGTCCGTTACTCGGACGAGTCGTTGCGCTGCTTGCTGTAGTTCTCGAGGATGCGTTTCTCGGTGGGCGAAAGCGTTTCGTAACCCTTCGCGGAAATCTTGTCCAGAATCGAGTCGATGTTGTTGCGGCTCGCCTCTTCGTCCTGGCGGCGCCGCTCGCGGGTGTATGCCTGCCACTTGCGGCGCGGGCCCGCATTGAACTGAATGCGGCGCTTGATCTCACCCGAGAACATGATGGCACCCGCCAGCATACCGCCCAGGTGCGCGAAATAGGCCACGCCCGACGGTCCCGCGATTCCGCTCGCCAGCTGCAGAATGGTCAATCCGATGACAAAGTGTTTCACCTTCACCGGGATCAGGAAATAGATGTAGAGGTACTGGTCGGGGAAGAGCATCGCGGCCGCGAAATACACGCCGAAGATGGCGCCGCTGGCACCGATCACACTGGCGTTGTACTGCAGGAGCGCGTGCAGGAGACCGCCGCCGATGCCGCAAATGATGTAATAGCGCATGAATTTTCTCGGGCCCCACGCCGTCTCCACCATGGTTCCGATGAACCACAGCACGAGCAGATTGAAGAACAGGTGCCCGAATCCGCCGTGCAGGAACATGTAAGTGACGAACTGCCATACCTGAAACTGCTGGATGGCAAGGCGCGGCGTGAGCGTGAGGTACTGATTGACTGCGGGGAAGATCTGCTGCAGGAAGAACACCCCGATCGTCACCGTGATAATGCGCCCCACGGCCGTGTTCAGAAACGGGGGGCCGGAAAACGGTGACATTTGCCGAAGCTGAGCAGTCATGGTGTCATCAACATACACAGTTCGCGACAAACCCGGCAAGGTGCGTTACCGCGCGCTGAACACGCGGCAAGGCGGCCCCCCGGGCTCCGGCCGCGGTTGACGCGCCGGCGGGCGAGTAGGGGTTTGCCTTGACGCCGTGGCAAACGTACTTTACACGCCGTTCATGACCGGGGCATAATGCCGGTCCCGAATCGCCGTCCGGGAGCGTGGAACTCCGGGGCGCCAGTTCAAGCCAAACCATTGCAGGGAGGAATCTGGATGGCCAGTGAGATGGAGTTCACGGACGCCAATTTTGACCAGGAAGTGCTGAAGTCCAGCGAGCCGGTGCTCGTCGACTTCTGGGCCCCCTGGTGTGGTCCGTGCAAAATGATCGCGCCCATCGTGGCGGAAATCTCCACCGAGTATGCAGGCAAACTCAAGGTGGGGAAGCTCAATACCGACGACAACCAGGGAACCGCCACGCGCTACGGCGTGATGAGCATTCCCACGGTGATGATCTTCAAGAACGGCCAGATGGTGGCGCGCATCGTGGGCGCCCAGTCCAAGCAGGCCTTCACGGGAAAAATCGACGCAGTGCTTGCGGGCTAGTCGCCGCATCCACATGCTCGAATGAGACGGGGGCTGGTCCGGTGGACCGGCCCCTTTTTGTTGCTGTATTTCCCGCGCGGCTTGGAATTTGCATGTTCTTCCGCGTATGTCCCGGAAATTCCTCATCGTTCTCGCTTGTTTCCTGACTGCTTGCGGGTCGTCTCAAAAGCAGGCGTCGCGCGACGCCGGAGGCAGCGCTGTGCACGACAGCACCTCGGGTCCGGTCCAGGGCGGACGGCTCATCATCGGCGTCCAGCAGGAGCCGGAGATGCTGAGCGAGATTCTCAATTCGATGGCGACCAACAACATGGTCTGCAACCTCGTGTTCAGCAAATTCGTCAAGTACGACGACCATTTCCAGCTCGTCCCCGATCTCATCAGCGTCATTCCCACGGTGGAGAACGGCGGCGTTTCCGCCGACCATCGCACCTACACGTATCACCTGCGCTCCAACGCACGCTGGCACGACGGCGTCCCGGTGACGAGCAAGGACGCGAAATTCACCTACGAGATCATCATGGATTCCAAGGTCCAGGTGGAATCACGCGAGGGCTGGGATGAAGTCGAGAAGGTGAATACACCCGACGACAGCACCATCGTGTTCTATTTGAAGCAGCCCTATCCCGATTTCGTTTCGGAAACCTTCTACGACGAATCCGTGCTGCCCCGGCATCTGCTGGAGAATTCGCGCGGCGAGCTCTTTCATTCCGCGAAGTTCCATCACGCGCCCGTGGGCTCGGGGCCGTTCAAGTTTGACAGCTGGGTGCCGGGATCGCACCTGACGCTGGTGGCGAACCACGACTACTACGGCGAAGGGCCGTATCTGGATCAGATCATTTTCAAGTTCGTGCCCAACGAGAACGCGCTGCTGGTGCAGCTCAAGACGGGCGAGATCGACATGTTCGACAACGCCAACATCAACTTCATGAGCCAGCTCGAGAGCATCGCCGGCATCAAGGTGTACAAGACGCCGATGCTCATGTACGAGCACCTCGACTTCAACACCGAGAATCCGATTCTGAAGGATGTGCGTGTGCGCCGCGCGCTTTCGTACGCCACCGACAAGCAGGAGATCGCGGACAAGATCTACAACGGGCTGGTGAAGGTCGCGGCGCTCGACGAGTTCGATGCCTCGAGTTATTTCTCCGCGGATGCGGCGGCAAAGGCGACTTACGACATTGCAAAGGCGCGCCGCCTTCTCCTCGAAGCGGGGTGGAAGGACACCGACGGCGACGGTGTGTGCGACCGCAACGGCCTGCCGCTCAAGCTTTCCATCGCGGCCAGCGCCGGACAACCCAACCGCGAGCGCACCGAGCTGGTGCTGCGCGACCAGTGGCAGAAGATCGGCGTCGACCTGGAGCTGGGCAATTTCAGCCCCACCGTGCTGTACGGAACCTACGAGGACGGCGGCATTCTCAAGCGCGGCAAATTCGATGTGGCCATGTACGCGTGGCTCTCATCGCCCGGACAGTCGCGGCGCGAAGCGCTCTACGAATCGGTCAGCATTCCGCCCGCCGGGCAGAATCACCCGCGCTACGTGAACAACGAGCTCACCGAGCTTCTCGAAAACGGCGGCAAGGAGCCGGACCAGCACAAGCGCGAGGCCATCTACCATCGCGTGCAGGATATCCTCGTCGACGAAGCGCCGGTGGTGCCCCTGTTCTGGTACACCGCCATCGATCCCGTGACCACGCGCCTGCACAATTTCCGCCCCAACGCTACCCAGTCGGCGGATACCTGGAACGCGGCGCAGTGGTATATGACGGGCGGCTCCTCGATGCTTTCGTCGCAGTAGCGGAAAAACCTTCCCGGTACGCGCGCCGCGCCGCGCACCCACCCGCATGTTGGTACGGAACTCGCACATACCCGGACGGGTACTCGGTCCGTCGCCCCGGAAACCGGCTCATATTGTGTCCATGCTTGAGGATAGCTGAATGCTCCGATACTTCGTGAAACGCCTGGCGGCGGTCTTTCCGCTCGTCCTTCTGGTGTCGCTCATCTGTTTTGCATTGATGCAGGCGACACCGGGCGGGCCGAGCAGCGTTCTGTCCGACAATCCCATGGTGACGCCTTCGGATGCGGCGCAGATGCGGAGCGATTTCGGATACGAAAAGCCGGTGCTCGTGCAGTTCGGACTCTGGCTCAAGCGGGTCGTGCTGCACGGCGATTTCGGACGCTCGCACGTGACCGGCGAGCCCGTGCTCGACATGATCAAGCAGCGTTTGCCGGCCAGCCTCGAGCTCATGGGCGCGGCGTTTCTGCTCGCGTTCCTGTTCGGAATTTCCGGCGGCATCATGGCCGCGCTCAGACGCTACACGCGCCTCGACTCCACCATCATGCTCGTCACACTGGTGGGAATTTCGATTCCCGTGTTCTGGCTGGGTCTGATGTCGATGATGGCGTTCACCGTGAAATGGCGGCTGCTCCCATCGACGGGCATGTTCTCGCTGGGCATGCCGTTCTCGGTGGCCGACCATCTGCGCCACCTGCTCATGCCCGCGCTGGTGCTCTCGCTCTTGTTCATCGCGAGCTGGAGCCGTTACATGCGCGCCAGTCTCTCCGACGTGCTGGCCATGAACTACGTGAACGTGGCGCGCGCCAAAGGCGTCTCCGGATCGGACGTGGTATTTCGTCACGCGGTGCGCAACGCCGCTATTCCCGTGCTCACCGTGATTGCACTCAATCTTCCCGCGCTCTTCACCGGCTCGATCATCACCGAGACCATCTTCGCCTGGCCGGGCATGGGGCGTTTGTTCTACGACGGACTTCTGCGGCAGGATTACACGCGGCTGATGGGGATCATCTTCATCGCGTCGTTCCTGATCGCCATCCTGAACCTGATTGCGGACACCATTTATGGCGTACTCGACCCCCGTATTAGACTCGCCCGCTAAGCGGTCGGGTGCGGCGCGCGTGGTCGAGGTGCCCATGTCGCACCCGCTGCGCGACACGTTTCGCTCCGCGCCCACGCAGGCGACGCGCGGCGACCGCGTCGGTTTTGCCGCGGTGCTGCGCAAGAGCCCGCTCGCGTACGGTGCGTTCGTGGTGATGAGCCTGATCGTGTTCGGCGCCGTGTTCGCGCCGCTCATGAGCCCGTACAACAAGGACAAGATCGATCTCACCAGCCAGTATCTGGCGCCTTCCCTCGATCATCCCTTCGGCACCGACGATCTGGGACGCGACATTTTCGTGCGCGTGATGCACGGCGGACGTATTTCACTCGCGGTCGGATTCCTCGCCATGGCGCTGGCACTCCTGATCGGCGTCAGCGCCGGCGGTGTCGCCGGTTACTACGGCGGCTGGATCGATACGGTGATCATGCGCGCGGTCGATCTCATGCTGGCCGTGCCCGTGTTCTTCGTGATTCTGTTTCTCACCAGTATTCTCTCGCCCAAGATTTCCGTGACCGCGCTGTGTCTGATGATCGGCTGCACGCAGTGGATGGAAGTGGCGCGGTTGGTTCGAGCCGTGGTGATCACCACCAAGGAGCACGAGTTCGTGGATGCGGCGCGCACCATCGGGCTGGCCGACCGCCGCATCCTGGTGAGACACCTGCTTCCGCACACGACGGCCCCGGTGCTTGTCGCGATCACGCTGGGGCTGGCCCAGGCCATCATCATCGAGAGCGGCCTGTCGTTCCTCGGCTTCGGCGTGCAGCCGCCCACCCCGAGCTGGGGCGGCATGCTCCAGGACGCCCAGAGCTACCTCTCCGATTGCCCGTGGATTGCCGTGTTTCCCGGGCTCATGATCTTTCTCACCGTCGTGTGCTGCAACGTCCTCTCCGACTTTCTGGGCGAAGCCACCAACCCCGCCCGTTCCGGTCACCGCTAGCCTCTTTTCCGGCCGGAGGTTCCTTTTGACCGGCGCCGGGGGCTGCGCTATCCTCACGCCTCTTTTGTAGTTGCGTCTCTTTCCTGACGGATGTTTCGAACCCGATGACTCCCGCCCTCTGGACCGCCCTGTTTGCGGTGATTGCCGCTCTGGCCACCTTTATTGGCGGGGTTGCCGTGCCCGACCGGCTCTCCCGTGCGCAGCTCTCGCACCTGATCGCGTTCGGCGCCGGGTACATTCTGGCCGCGGCGCTGATGAGCCTGCTTCCCGAAAGCCTCGAGCTCATCGACAACGCGCCGCTCTATGTCCTGGCCGGCTACGTCCTCGCGCATCTCTTCGAGCACACGTTTACGTCGCATTTCCATTTCGGCGAAGAAACCCACCACGAGCACATGGTGGATCCGAAGGTGAGCGCGGGTGCCCTGGTGGGACTGGTGCTGCATTCGTTCTTCGACGGTGTGGCCATCGCGTCGGGCTTCCTCGTCACCCCGCACCTCGGGCTTCTGATTGCGCTCGCCGTCATCCTGCACAAGGTGCCGGAGGGCGTTACCATCGCATCGTTGATGGTGGCCTCGGGCCGCACACTCAAGTCGGCGCGGCAGGGAGCCGGGCTCCTCGCCATTGCAACCCTGGCGGGAGCGGCCCTGATGGCATTCATGGGCGAAGGAGTGAAAGGCGCGGGGCTGGCGCTGTCGTGCGGGATCGCGCTCTACGTCGCCGCCACCGATCTGATTCCCGAGTTCAACCAGCAGAGCGAGCGCGTCTACTCGATCTCCGCCCTCGGAGGCCTGGTGCTATACTTCGCGGTGCACTACGTCAGCCACCGTCTCGGCATCCACTAGGCGCGACATGGACAACTATATCGTCGTATTGATCACCGCTCCGACCGCTGCCGATGCACGCCGTATCGCGCGCTCGCTGGTCGAGGAGCGGCTGGCCGCATGCGTCAACGTGCTGCCCGGTTGCGAGAGCGTCTATCGATGGGAAGAAAAGGTGGTCGAGGAGGCGGAGGCGATGATGGTGGTCAAGACGTCGCGGGATCTGTTTCCCGCTCTGGCCAAGCGGGTGGGAGACATCCATCCGTACGCAGTGCCCGAAGTGATCGGGCTTCCGCTGACCGAGGTGGCGGAGCGCTACCGTCTGTTTCTGGACGACGGGGTCCGTCGAGCTCGAAATCCACTCTGAGAGCTGACTAGACCAGGCCGGCGGTGAATTCCGAGAACAGGCCCACCAGCGAGGACGCTACCGCGCCGAGTGTCGTCACGAACGCCTTGCCCAGGGTGACCGCCGTGCGAATCGGCGAAGCCGACTCGATCTCGGCTCGATGCTCGATTCGATGCACGAACCGCGGCATGTCTTTGCTGTCGACCTGGAAGTCGAACGTCATGCCCTGGACTTTGGCGGACTTGTCCACTTTGTCCATGAGCTTGCACCCCGTGGTTGCGTCCACGACGACGGTGCGGATAATCTTGGTCTGAGGTTCACTGGTCGTCGCCACGCTCTTCCGCGAGTGATCGCAGGCATATACAGATGAATAGATGCTTCCCGCAGCGAGCGCCAAAAGGCCAACCATTAACACGCGTTTCATGCGATCCCTCCTTGCTGACGTGCGCCTGGAGCCGTGCCTCCGGCGACTTCACTGTATACACGCTTAGACGGCTTCCGAGTCAAGGCGGTTGCAATTTTCTTTTGATTCGCGAAGGGAGTCCTGTTTGACCCCCCGAATCGGCCTCGCCCTGTCGGGCGGAACCGCCAAGTCGGTCACCCACGTGGGTGTCATCAAGGCGCTTTCCGAGGCCGGCATACCATTCTACTGCGTCGCCGGCACGAGTGGGGGAAGTATCGTGGGCTCCATGCTGGCCTCCGGGATGCCGGTGTCCACCATGGAGACGGCGGCCACCACCATGAGCTGGCGCAAGCTGGTGCGGGTGCGGCTCACCCGCATGGGGTTCATCTCCAGCGAGCGCATCGCCGAGTTCGTTCGCGAGATGCTGGGTGACATCACCTTCGAGGAGCTGAACCTGCCCACTGCCGTGGTGGCGACGAACCTCGTTACCGGCGAGAAGAAAGTGTTTCGAGACGGCCCGGTGGCCCAGGCGGTGCGCGCCAGCTGTTCGATTCCGCAGATCTATCTTCCGGTCGAGATCGACGACCAGTATTACGTCGACGGCGGCCTTTCGGAGTACCTGCCCGTCGAGACCGCGCTCGAGCTCGGCGCCGATTTCGTGATCGCGTCGCACCTGGCACCGGTGGATCCCACGTACCGGCGACCGCAGAACATTCTGCAGCTGGTGGTCCAGATCACGGGACTGATCGCGCGCAAGAATTTTCCCATCTCCGAACGTCTCGCCAACTTCGTCATTCATCCCAACGTGGATGCGTACAGCTCGTTCGATTTCGATCACTCCGAGGAAATGATCGAGATCGGCTACGACACCGCGCGCCGCGCCATCCCGGCTCTGCGCGAACGCCTGGCACGCGCCGCGGATTCGGGACAGGGCTCCCGCATCGTTTCTTCCAGCGACTGATGGACGCGCGCCCGCTGGTGCTCCTGACCGACTTCGGCAGCACCGATTTCTACCCCGGTGTCATGCGCGCCGTGCTCCTGTCGTCGGCCCCGTCTTCGCGCGTCATCGATCTGCACCATGACATTCCCGCGCACGACATCGCCGCGGCGAGCTTCGTGCTCGCGCAATCTTTTCCGTATCTGCCCCACGATGCGGTGGTGGTGTGTGTGGTGGACCCGGGCGTGGGTACGGAGCGGCGCGGACTGGTGATCAACATCGGTGAGCGAACGCTGGTGGGTCCCGACAATGGATTCGCGAGCGATCTGCTCTTGATGCACGGCCCCGACGTGGCGCTCTACGCCATCGACGACACGCTGATACACAGCGAAAACATTCGCGCGCGCGGCACGACGTTTCACGGGCGCGATATTTTCGCTCCCGTCGCCGCGGGTATCGCGCTGGGATCGAACCCGGAGCGCTTTGGCCGGCGCGTCGAGGGCGTCGTGATGCTGCGCGATGTTCCGGGCGTGTCCGTCGACGGCGGTGTGATTCGTGCACGCGGCCGCTACGTGGATCGTTTCGGCAACGTGATGACCGATATCCCCCTCGACCTGGTCCGGCGTGTGTTCGGGGATATTTCGACCGTGCGCGTTTCCGTCGCCGGACGCGATGCCGGGCCGCTGCGGCGAACCTACGCCGATGGAGACAGCGGCGAGTTGATCGCCATCATGAACAGCTGGGGAATGGTGGAAATCGCGATGAACGGTGGACGCGCGATTGTTTACCTGGGGCACAAACCCGTCGCGTCGATTCGCATCGAGCTGCGGTCGGCGTCCTGAAGGCTTGCATGCGCATCGACCCCCGCGGTGATTGCATCTACGAAATTGCGCGCGAGGGCGGCATGCGCGTGCCGGGGCGCGTGATTGCGAGCCCGGCTTTGATGGAAGATCTGCGCGATGATGTCACACTGGAGCAGGTCAGGAACGTGGCGCATCTGCCCGGCATCACCGGTTTTTCATGGGCGATGCCGGACGCGCACATGGGGTACGGCTTTCCCATCGGAGGCGTGGCCGCGACGGTTCCGGAAGACGGTGGTGTGATCTCACCCGGTGGCGTGGGATACGACATCAACTGCGGCGTTCGCCTCGCCACGCTCAATCTCACACGCACCGAATTGTTGCCGCGCATCGAGCGACTCGTCGCACGCCTGTTTCAAACCGTTCCCTGCGGCCCGCATCCGCACCAGTCGGGGACCGGCGATCTCAGCGCCGCCGAGATGCGGCGCGTGTTGCGCGAGGGTGCTGCGTTCGCGGTCAAGCGCGGCTTCGGCAGCGACGTCGATCTCGAGCACAGCGAAGAGAACGGCGCCATGACGCTCGCCGATCCCGCCGAAGTGAGCAACCAGGCCATCGAGCGCGGACGGCGCCAGCTGGGATCGGTCGGCTCCGGCAATCATTTCGTCGAAGTCGGATATGTGAATCATGTCTTCGATGAAGACGCGGCGGCCGCACTCGGGCTTGCCGCCGATCAGGCCACCGTCCTCATTCACTGCGGCTCGCGCGGTCTCGGCCACCAGGTGTGCACCGATTTTCTGCGCGAGATGGGACGCACGAAGTTTCCGTATTCACTCCCGGACCGCCAGCTGGCATGCGCCCCCGTCGACTCCGAGCTGGGCCGCCGTTACATCGGCGCCATGTGCGCCGCCGCCAATTATGCGTGGGCGAATCGCCAGGTGCTGATGGTCCTCGCGGCGCGCGCCTTCGCCGATGTGTTCGCCGTGCCCGCGGAACAACTTGGATTTCGTCTCGTGTACGACATCTGTCACAACATCGCCAAGCTCGAGACGCACGATGTGAACGGCAGGAAGCGGCGCGTGTGCGTGCACCGCAAAGGCGCGACACGCGCGCTGCCCCCGGGGGACGCGCGCGTGCCGTCACGCTATCGCGCGGTGGGCCAGCCCGTGCTCATTCCCGGCGACATGGGCCGCGCGTCGTTCGTGTGCACCGGCGCTCTGTTCGAGGGCGAACACCCCTTCCACTCCAGCTGCCACGGCGCCGGACGCCGGCTTTCGCGCCGCGCGGCGACGCGCGCCGGCAGCGGCCGTTCCATCACCGACGAGCTGCGCGCACGCGGCGTGGTGGTCATGGCGAAGGATCGCCGCACGCTGGCCGAAGAGATGCCGGAGGCCTACAAGAACGTGGCCGATGTCGTCGACGTCATGCAGCGGGCCGGATTCGTGCGCCGGGTGGCCGAAATCAGGCCGGTGGGCGTCATCAAGGGCTAGCGCCGGGGCGCCCTTTTTGCCCTTCAATGCGTCGCCCGCGTTGGGGTATTATCTCGCGCCGAGCGATGCCCCGCCTGGGCGCCGGTTTTGTCTCTGCATCCCCATCATTTTCAATCGCCGAAACACGATTCACGAGGAGAGGACAGAATGAAACGTGCGGTCTTGTCATTGGGTCTGATTGCGCTTCTTGCCAGCGTATTGCCGGCGTCGGCACAGCTGGGCGGAGAAGAACGCGAGGAGAAGTATCTCCAGGTCCCGCACCGCTGGCAGCTCTTCATGGACGGCGGCATCGGTATGCCCACCGATCCCGGTCTGTTCAACGATTTCTGGAACACGGCATTTCAGTTCGGGGTGGGCGGCGGTTTCGTGATCTTTCCGTGGCTCGAAGTGAACGGCACGTTCAACAATCTTACCTTCAGCAACAATGCCATCGCGTCGATGGAGAAGGTGGGCTACACCGGGACCAAGGCCATCGAAGGCGGCACGATTCACACCAAGATGTACTGGGGATCCGCGCGCTTCATCGCCGTCCCCCACGCGCGCACCAATCCATTTATCGAAATAGGTGTGGGTGGCTTCAAGACCAAGGCGGACGATCTGTTCATTGAGGGCGTCGTGCAGAACAAGATGGCCAATGTGAGCGGCATGTGTTTCGTTCCCTCTCTCGGCATTCAGTACGCGATGAACGAGCGTTGGACCGCGTACACGAAGTACACGTACGCCGTGAACCTCAACCAGGATTTTGCGCCGGGCGATCTTCTGCTTCCGGCGGGCGCAACCACCAAGACCGAAGGCGGCAATCAGGTGATATCCGCCATCCTGGTCGGCATTATGATCAAGTTCTGATCGCGCGATGCACCGCTTCTTCCAGCGATCGCTTCCACTCGTCATGCTTGCGTGCGCCGGCTCGCCGCTCGTCGCGGAGGCGGCACCGCACGTGCGCACCGGCTTCTGCGCCGGCGTTGGATTCGGATTCGAATCCGTGTCGTGGAGTGACGAGGATGACCGCCAGCCGTCAGAAAACTCCGGCGTCATGAACGCGCGCGCCGGCTGGGCCGTGAAGCCCGACATGGTGCTCGGCGTCGAATTCTGGGGCTGGGCCAAAGACGTCGAGGTCCTGGCCGGCGATTTCGTCGTGCCTGTCGAGGTGCAGCTCGGCGCCGTTACCGCCTGTGCCACCCTCTTCCCGGATGCCGGCGGCTTCTTCGTGCGCCTGGGCGCGGGGCTTGCGTACGGACAGGTGACTGTCGAGCCGCCGCCGACCGTGACCGAAGTGGCGGCCGGGAAGGAAACGCGCACCGGTTTTGCCGCCAACATCGCGCCCGGTTACGAGTGGCGCGTGTCGAAACGCCTCGCCATCGGGTTGCAGGGCGACATCGTGTATCTCGGCCTCGGCGACCCGCTCCACAACGCCTTCGGATACGGCGTCAACGCACAGTTCAACTGGTACTGGTAATCACCGCCTAATCGGCCCTGAAAGGCATGACGATGTCCGACCCCAACAAGATCCCCGGATCAGGCGTCATCACCATCGAGCGTCACATTCTCTGGGAGCAGGAACGCTTTCCCGACTCGTCGGGCGCTCTCACCAGTCTTCTCTATGACATCGCACTGGCCGCCAAGCTGATCGCGAGCCGCACGCAGCGCGCGGGCCTCGCCGATATCCTCGGCTCGACCGGTCACGAGAATGTCCAGGGCGAAGAGGTGCAGAAGCTCGACGAGTACGCGCAGCGCACGCTCTACCAGCTCAACGATCACACGGGGCGTCTGTGCTGCATGGCGTCGGAAGAAGAGAAAGATCTGATTCCGATTCCGGATCAGTACCCGACCGGCGACTACGTGCTCGTGTTCGACCCGCTGGATGGATCATCCAACATCGATTTCAATGTCGCGGTCGGAACCATCTTCGCGATCTTTCGCCGCGTCACCAAGTCGGGCCCCGGCAAGCTCGAAGACGCGCTGCAGAACGGGCGCCAGATCGTGGCGGGCGGATATCTGGTGTACGGCTCGAGCACGATGCTCGTATACACGACCGGTCACGGCGTCAACGGCTTCACCCTCGACCCGAGCATCGGCGAGTTTCTGCTGTCGCATCCCAACGTGAAGCTGCCATCCACGGGGAAGTACTACAGCGCCAACCAGGGACACGAGAAGTACTGGACCGAAGGCGTGCGCCGCTACACGCAGTGGCTGCAGGGCGAAGAGGGAAGTCCCATGTCACTTTCACTCCGCTACATCGGATCGATGGTGGCGGATGTGCACCGGACCCTTTTCGGCGGCGGCGTGTTCTACTATCCGGCCGACACGAAAGATCCTTCCAAACCGCACGGCAAGCTGCGACTCCTCTACGAAGCGATGCCCATGGCGTACGTGATCGAGCAGGCGGGCGGCTACGGCTCCACCGGCCGCGGTCCGATCCTCGACGTCACGCCCAAATCACTTCACGAGCGCACGCCCGTCTACGTCGGCAACCGCGACATCGTCAAGAAAGCCGAAGAGCTCATCTCCAAGTACGACCGCTGACGGGATGGACGGAGCCAGGCCCTGCGAGCGCGATCCTCGCGAAATGGCGCTCAGCGAACGAATTGTTCGACGAAGTGATCGGGCGCGAGCGGTGTCCCCGTGCTACGCTGCACAAGCTCGTCCCAGCGGAATCGTTTTCCCGCCTTGAATACATTGTCGCGCAGGAAGGTGCCGACGGCGGGCGCGTTCACGAGAGAGGCGCGTCCGTTGCCCGAGCTCAGCACGCGCGTGTGGATGGCGTGGTCGAGCTGTGACGCGAACAACTCACCCAGCATGTAGTTGTGGTAGTACACGGGCGCCGAGACGATGTGAATCTTGGACGCCCAATCGGGCTCGTCGCGTCCGGCGGGGCGCTTCACCATCTGGTAGCGCTCGACAAGATCCCACCACAGCCGGTTCAGGTCCTGCGACGGGTTCGCGTACAACGCGCGCTCGAACCTCATCATCACCTGGCACCAGCGCGCGAAGATGATCTGGCCCAGCCGTGAGCTGTGCTGCGACGCGGTCTCGAGCGCGGCGCGATCGTCCTTCCCGAGCCCGAGCATCTGCTCCATCCAGCGTGCGTCCTTGCTGAGGCGTCCGAACAGCATGGCGATGGCTTCGGTGGCGAACACGTGCGCGTGTTCGCGCAGGAGAAACGGCAGCGACGGATCGATGTGGCTGTCGTACACCGCGTGTCCGAGCTCGTGCAGCATGGTGCCGGCCCAGTTCTCGTCGTTCTTCACGTTGGCGAGCACACGCACATCGCCGCGGCGGTCGATGTCCAGACAGTAGGCGTGCTGTTCCTTGCCCGGCTTCTCGTAGAGATCGCTGCGCGAGAGAATGGTGCGCACGTCGAGCCCGATGCCGGCGAAGAATGCGCGCGAAAGCTCGACCACGTCGCGGTCGCGATAGAAGCCGTCGAAGTCGACGGCGAAAATGCGCGGCGTCTCCTGGAAGAACGGATCTTCGTAGTGCCACGGGCGGATCTCGTCGGCGGTCACGCCGTAGCGCGAAGCGAGCGCGGCGTCGATCTCGTGCTTGGCGGTGCGGAACGGCTCCAGGGTGAGCGTGTCGAGGCGGTCGAACAGGGTTACGATCTCGTCGGTGCGCTGCTCCGAGAGCTCGAGCGACATTTCATAGTAATTGGCAAAGCCCAGCTCGGTGGCGATGCGATTGCGCAGCCGCACCAGCTCGAGCAGGTCCGCGCGCACCTCGCGCCCGACCGCCTTGTCGGTCTCCCACACCGCGCGCCGGTACGACGAATCCGTGCTCGTTTTGAGCACCGTGCGCACATCGTTTCCGGTCAACTCCTTGCCCTCAACGCTCACGCGATACGTCCCGAATGCGCGCACGATCTGGCTGGAGAGACGGGTGGTGGCCTCGATCAGATCAGGGTCCACCTGATTGCGCAGGTAGGCGCGGTAGAGCAGCTCGAGCTGGCGCGCTTCCACCTCGTCGCGCGCACTCTTGTCCTTGCGCCAGTCGTCGAGGCGCGCAAAGTCGCCGCGGTCCGCGTACACCTTCTGCAGCTCCACCTCGAGCGAGGCGTAACGCTCGAAATCGGCCGGCTGGCCCGAAATGGTGGCCGTCCAGTAGGCGAGGTTCACCTCTCGGGAGAGCGGCTCGATGCGAGCCACGTGGTCTTCTGCAAAGGATCGAAAGTCGTGCATCAGGTGCAATATAAAGGAAGCGGTTCGGGTTCCCGACGGTAACGCAGGTCCTGCGCTTCTTGCAATTTACAAATCCGCAAACCGGGCTGGCCACCGGAGAGGCGACCCCGTAAGATTCCCCGGCCGGACCGTGAATAGCCGTCCGGGGCCCGTGTAGGGCACAGATATGAATGCCAGAACATCTTCACTGGCCGCGCTCGCGGTCCCCGCGGAGCCCGAATTGTCCATCGATCCCGAACTGGATTTGATCCGCCGCTGGAAACGCGGCGAAAAACAGGCCTTCGAGACGCTCGTCCGCCGTCACATGACGGACGCGTTCTACGTTGCCTACGGCTATGTCGGCAACGCCGAAGACGCGCGCGACCTTTCCCAGGAGGCGTTCGTCAAGGCGCACCAGGCGCGCGCCCGTTTCGATGAAACGCGGCCGTTCTATCCCTGGCTCTATCGCATCATCAAGAACCACTGCCTCAATTTCGTCACCCGCCGGCGCCACCACGTGTCGATCGATGACGAGAACGAGCATCGTGAGATTCCCAGTCCGTCCGCCACGCCTCTCGAAAACCTCGAGGAGGACGAACGCAAACGCCTCGTACGCGCTGCGCTGGATCGCCTGTCGGAAGATCATCGGGAGATCATCGTGCTCAAGGATTTCAAGGACCACTCGTACAAGGAGATCGCGGACGTTCTCGACATCCCGATCGGCACCGTCATGTCGCGCCTCTACTATGCGCGCCAGGCGCTGCGCGGGACCATCGAAGAGCTCGAGCGCGAAGGAATTCCCGCGCGCGCGCCGAAACGGGAGGTGGGATAGATGGAGTGCACACGCTACCAGACCGACGGCATGCGCCTGATCGACGACGAGCTCACGCAGGAAGAGCGTCTGCAGTACCAGGCCCACGTCCGCGAGTGCGAGGTGTGCAGCCGCGAGCTCGACTCGCTCGGCCGTGTCGTCAAGCTCACCGGCGAGCTCAAGCTGCGCGTCTCCGATGACGCGTTCTGGAAGGGCTACTGGGAGAGCATCGCCCGCCGCACCGAGCGCCGTCTTGGATTTCTGTTTCTCGCCGGCGGCGTCGTGATGTTTCTGCTCTTTCTCCTGTATCGCGCGCTGCGCTCACCGCAGCTCTTCACGTATGAAGGCATCAGTATCGCGTTGATTCTACTCGGGCTGATCGTGCTGTTCATCTCGGTTGCGCGCGAACGCTACCACGAGCACAAGCATGATCCCTACAGGGAGGTCGAGCGATGATTCTGGTTACCACGGACGAAATTCCCGGGCGCAAGATTGTGCGCGTGATGGGCCTCGTGCAGGGGAGCAGCGTGCGCGCGCGCCACATCGGCCAGGACCTCACTGCCTTCATGAAGAATCTCACCGGCGGCGAAATCCGTCCCTACACGAAGCTTCTGGCGGAAGCGCGCGAGCAGTGCCTCGACCGCATGCGCACGGAAGCGGCGAGCATGGGAGCGAACGCCATCACCGGTGTGCGCTTCTCATCGACGGACATCTCGGACGGCGCGTCCGAGTTGATCGTGTACGGAACCGCCGTCGTCACCGAGTAGCCGCTCACTCACAACGCATGTTATAGTCCCCGCATGCAAATCGGGGGCTGGAAGATCACACACTGCCTCGCGGGCCGCTTCGGTCTCGACGGCGGCGCCATGTTCGGCGTGGTTCCCCGGACCATGTGGGCGCGCGGGCTCCCTCCCGACGAGCACAATCGCGTTCCCATGGTGATGCGCGTGCTGCTCGTGCAGGGTCACGGGAAGACCGTGATCGTCGATGTCGGATCCGGCACGGGCTACGGCGAGAAGATGCGCCAGATCTACATTTTCGAAGAGACCGACCACCTGCGCGATGCGGTGCGCAAGGCCGGCGTCGATCCCGATTCCATCACCGACGTCATGCTCACGCACCTGCACTTCGATCACGGCGCCGGCGCCGCCGAGCCGCACGGTGACACGTGGCGGCTGGTGTTTCCGGGAGCGCGCCATCACGTGCAGAAATCGCAGTGGGAGCACGCGCTAAATCCCAATCCGCGCGACAAGGCCAGCTATTTCGAAGAACGCATCGGACTGCTCGAGCGCGACGGTGTGCTCGAGCTCCACGACGGACCATGGTCGCTCGGGCCGGGCTTCGACATGCACGTGTTCAACGGGCATACGCCCGGGCAACAGTTGCCGCTGATCAGCGGCCCGGAGGGGAAGCTTTTCTTCTGCGGGGACCTGTTTCCGTTCCATCACCATGTCCCGCCGGCATGGGTCATGAGCTACGACCTCTACCCGGTCACGGCCATGGAGGAGAAGACGCGCATTCTGGAACGGGCGGCCGCGGAAGACTGGCTGTTCTTCTTCGAGCACGACGCGCAGGTGGAAAGCTGCCGCATCGTGCGTGACGGAAAACGTTTCTCGGTGGCCCAGCCGGTCGCGGCGCCCTAGCTCATCCTATCGATACAGGCTCTTGACCATGCCCCACGTACTGGCTTCCACGGGCAGGCTGCACGGATAGGAGGGTGACCAGCCCCAGAGTCCTCGGATCCGGCCACGGACTTCTCCCCACGGATTCTGTGGCGTATGAGCGTCGACGTACCACAGGCCGCAGTTCAAGTCTCGAATCTGCTGGGCATCGAGCGGGCCGAGCGTGCCGCCATAGGACCCATACTGGTCGGGAATGAGTGTGACCAGAACGGGACCAATTTCGTTTGGCAAAGCGGGGCCGTGGATGTGCACTTCGTAAGCACGAGCGAGGACGCCGGAACCACATGTATCAAGCAGGGTGAAAATGAGCTGGTTGGCCGCGTTCGTGTTGAAAGACCCCAGCCCGATGTCACTTTGCTGGGAAAGCGGGGGAACGACCTGGTTGCCGCCCAGAATACACAAGAATCTGTCCGTGGTTTGTTCGGAAGCGTCCGCCGTCGTGCAAAACACGGCCAGCATGCCGGCCAGAAGCGCAAGGGCTCGCATACAGTTCATGATCGACCTCCGGGGAGGAGGGGTAACTGCGTTTGGAAGGCCGGAACAAGTGTACCCCGATCCGAAAGGCCTTGCAACGACCTGGCCGCCGGCGGTGTACAACCTCCTGCCGTCCCTTGACGGACCGCCGTAAGTGTTCAATTATAGTAGGGTACTGAGCCGCTCATCCATCCAGGAGGCTTCCTATCATGAATCGCAAGGTTTGGGTTCTCGGAATTACAGCCATCGTCGGTACGTCGCTCGTGCTGTCGACGCTGAACGCTTCGGCGTGTGACGAAAGCAAGAAGACGGCGAGTGCCGCGAGCGCGTCGTCGTGTTGCGCCAAAGACGGCGCCAAGACCGCGTCGGTCGACGGCAAGAAAGTTCATAACAGCATGGTCAAGTCCGCCGTGGTCGCGCCCGGTGCGGCTCCCATTCTGAATGTGGCCGCGTTCGGCGCCATGATGGCCGGCGGTAACCATGTGGGTGACTGCGAATGGTGCCCGGGTATGAGCATGGCCTCCACGGAGTGCGCCACGAAGATGAGTGCCAGCGAGTGCGCGAGCAAGATGAGCGCACAGCAGGCAAGTGCCTCCGGTTGCGCGGCCAAGCAGGCAAGTGTTGTCACGGCTGACGCGAAGGGCCAGGCCACCGGCGCCACCGTGGCGTCGAATCAGCATGCCGGCTGCGGAAGCGCCACCATGGCGATGGCGGGCGGCGAAGGCTGCGGCGCCAAGGCGACAAACGCGTCGGCGCACGGTGAAGAATCGTGCTGCGCCGCCACCAAGACGGCTTCCCTCAAGGGACTCGTCGATGAGATGCCGTACAAGGAAAACAAGAAAGTGACGCTGGCCGGTGCGTACGCGTGCGGTCACTGCACGCTCGCGAAGACCGAAGACTGTTCGCCCATGTTCAAGACGGCGGATGGCAAGATCTACCCGCTGTTCAAGAACGCGCGCTCGTCGGCGCTGAAGGACATGGAAGGCAAGAACATCCAGATCTCCGGATCGGTCAAGAAGGTAGACGGCGTGAAGTACCTGGAAGTGAAGAGCTACAAGGTTGTCTCGTAACTGGCCCGTAGCCCGAACCGAAAACATGAAGGCCTCCCGCCAGCTCGGCGGGAGGCCTTCTTTATTGGCATTGCACGGCGTGCGCGTCCTGCGTTCTAGCGTCCCTTGCCACCGCCGTGACCACCGCGGGCGCCACCGCCGCCACTGAATCCTCCGCGGCTTCCACCGCTGTATCCACCGCGACTGCCACCCCAGCTGCCACCGCTTCCTCCACGCATGGCGGGCGCCGACTTGTACGAGCCGCTGTTGCCGCGCATCGTCGAGCCGCTCGAGCGGCCGCCGTTCCACGAATTGTTCGATCGATTATACGAACCGCCGCTCTTCATGCGCGTGCTTCCGTTGTTGTACGTGGAGCCGCTGCGCGTATGACCGCCGCGATCCATCACGGTGCGGCCCGCGTTGCCGTTGTTCTTGTACATGCCCGACGAAGAAGGCCGGCTGCGATACACGGTGGCGCCGCTGTATTTGCCGCTGTAGCTCTTGCTGCGGCCGTCAGCCCACGTTCTTCCCGCGATCGCGCGCCCTCCGCTGACGGACGTCTTCACCTTGCGTGATCCGTTCGCCGCGTAACCCGACGTGGTCTTGGATCGATACGTCGTGGTTGAGTTCCACGATTTTGTGCTTTTCGAGGCGACCTGCAGGTTGCCATCGCGCTTCATCGCATAGGTGCGGTTGTTCGCGAGCGTGTTGGTGGTGTTGCTGCCCTTGTACTGCGACTTGTACTTCACCACGTTGCCCGAGTAGTAGCCGTTGCCGTAACCCGGGTAATAGCCGCCGTACCCACCGCAGCCGTAATACGGGTTGTAGTAACCACCGCAGTAGTAGCCGCCCCATCCCCAGCCAAATCCCCACCAGCCGCCCCAGCCCCAACCAATGCCGACGGAGAAGCCGTACGGATAGCCGCAATACGGATAACTGTACGGGTAATAGTAGTAGTAGGGATCGTAGTAGCCCCAGTTGTACCAGGCGTTCATGGCGATCGGATCGGCGTAGTGAATGTCGGTCCCGTACGGGTAGAAATTCACTTCATCCTGGTTGTTGGGCATCGCAACCGTGTCGCCGCTGGTGTCCTCGACGGTTGGATTGGCCGCCGTGTCGACCATGTCGTAACCGCGCGCCAGCGGATAGGCGAGCGAGATATTACGGTCGAAATTCTGCGCAATGTGGTAGCCCTCACACTCGTTCTTCCCCGTGCCGTCGCAATTTCCGCACAGATAGCAGGGATAGTCCACGCGGTCGGAGACGTAGAAGTATGTGTAGCCCATGAAAACAGTTTCCTGCGAAATGTTACGAACCACTTCGCTCGCGATCATGTTCGCGGCAATGAACGGATCGCCCGTGATCTGGCGCGAACCGTCGCGCAACGAAGCGATGGCCTCGGAATCGAGCGAGGACGGATCGTCCACCGCGACCGCGAACACGAACTCCACACCCGGCTGTCCCTCGGCGAAGAGCTCCGAGCCGTCATCGGGAAGATTGTGGGTGTCGTGGGCGCGCAGCGTCACCGGTTCGTCGGTCAGTAAACTGACGTTTCCCCGGGTGTCGATGTCAAAAACCAGCACCGCGCCGTCGCGCGCACTCTGATATTGGAAGGAGACCGCGTCCCCGGGATCGACCACCACGCCTGTGGACACGTTGGACCGCAGCGTCACGCCACCGTCGGCGCGCTGATTTTGGTGTGTCAATGCCGAGGCAGAAGAGGCCAGGCCTGCGATGAGGAGGCCCGAAAGAAGAGCGCGCATGGCAATCCTCCCGTGCGAACGGGGGCACCGGGGATGTTTCCAGATGGGGCGGCTACGTCTCAATAATAGGCGAACTCGCCCCGGTCCTACAAGGAGTTGGACCGTCCAAAGGGCGAAAACATGCAGGAAACGGGCCGCCTGATGGCTACTTTTCCTAGGCAGAGAAAAGGACCTTGTGCTAGAGGTTGGCCGCCTCCGGGATATTTCCCGGGAACGATGGCCCCCAGCACATAGCGAGAACAGGAAGGATTCCCATGGAACTCTTTGCGGCCTTCCCCGCGGCGATGGGGCGCTCGTTGCCCAACATCCTCGCCCAGTCGGGGCCTGTCGGCCTCACCATTCTTTTGATGACGTTCGCCCTGTCCGTCATGACGTGGGCCGTGGCCTGGGATCGCGCCCGTCTTTACAAGAAGCTCCGTTCCCGCGGCGACGCCCTGCGGCGCGCGGCCGGCCAGCGCGGCGTGGCCGCGGTCATGCCCGAGGCGGAGAAGTTCCTGCCCGCGGTCGAGGCCGCCATTCTGATGGAAGCGAACCGCTTCGTTCAGACCAACGGCGGTGAAGGCGGCGTGCTTGCGCTCGATGATTCGGCCGAGCTGGAGCAGGAGCGCAACCGCCTGCGCAGTCTTCTCGACGGTCGCGCGCTCAACGAGATCGGCGAGATGGAACGCCACCTCATTCTTCTCTCCACCACGTCGGCGGGGGCACCCTTCCTCGGGCTGTTCGGAACCGTGTGGGGCATCATGCACAGCTTCATGAGCATGGGTGCCGAAGGCAGCGCGTCGATCGAGATCGTCGGCGGCGGTATCGCCGAAGCGCTCGTCACCACCATGGCCGGCCTGGGTTGCGCCATTCCCGCGCTGGTCGCGTACAACCTGTGTGTGCGCGCGGTGCGCAGAAAAGAAACCCAGGTGGACCTCTTCATCTCGCGGGTGATCGACGGCGTCATCGTGCGCCGTGGTGCGCGGCAGAGTCCGTCCGCGGCACCGCGTCCCGCGCGCACTTCGGCCGGCGCATGGCCGACCACCACGCCATGAAGCGCAGTCCGTATTCGAGCATGGCCGATATCAACGTGACGTCGCTCGTCGACATCATGATGGTGCTTCTCATCATTTTCATGCTGACCTCGCAGTACATCCAGTCCGGCATCCAGCTGAAGCTTCCCAAGGCACAGTCGACGGTCATCAAGGAGACCGACGCCATCACCATATCGGTCACCAGCAACAAGAAGATCTACATCAATGACGACGTGGTGAAGAGTGTCAGCCAGGTGAGCCAGGCGCTGAAGACGCTCAAGGCCACCGGTGAATCGCGCGTGTACGTGCGCGCCGACCAGAGCGTGCCCTACGGCACGGTGATGGAAGTGATCGGCGAAGTCAAAGCAGCCGGCATCACCGACGTGGGCATGATCACGGAGAAAAAGCAGTAACGGAGTCATCGTGCGCAGAGCACTCGTCGGATCATTCATTTTTCACATCGCGGTGACGGTGCTGATCTTTTCCGTCATCGCGTTCAACAGTGTGAAGTACGTGCCGCGCAACGTGTACGAAGTGAAGTTGGTGGGCGCGGTGGAGGCGGCCAAACCTGCGGCCGCCGCCAAGGTGCAATCGGCGCCCGCACCCAAACCGGCGCCGGTGGAAGAGAAAAAAGTGGAGGAGAAAGAGGATCAGATGCCCGCTCCTCCCAAAACTCCGAAGAAGCCGAAACCGGTGGAGAACAAACAGCAAACTGCCGAGACCACCGATATCCGAAAGACCGACGCGAAGCCGGATTCGGATACGACGGGCTCGAACGAACCCGCCACGCCCGGTCCGCCGGGAGACCAGCCCGCCATGGGCTCCGTCAGTATCGACGGCGGCAACTTCCCGTTTGCGTCGTACATCAGCCGCATGCGTCAGAAGATCGCCACCACGTGGGAAGTCCCGCCCGGGACCGAAGGCGTCGTGCGCAACGCGGTGGTCTACTTCCGCGTGCACCGCGACGGCAGCGTCAGCGATGTGAACGTGGAAAAGTCATCCGGTCTGCAGATCTTCGACCGTTCCTGCCAGCGTGGCGTGATCGAAGCGGCACCCATGCCGCCGCTGCCGCGCGAATACAACGAAGAATTCGTCGCTGTTCATTTCACATTCGTTTATCAGCCGACCGAATGAACGCGCGATAGCGCGTTCAAAAAGAGAAGGGTCGTATCCATGAAGTGGTGTTTGATCGCCGTATTGATGATGGTCGCGGGCGCTGCTCATGCCCAGACCGATGTCTGGCCCGATCCCGTGGTGAAACAGGAAGCGACGCCGCTGCCGCTGTGGCTGCCGCGCTTCAGTGGCGCGGGCGCGCTGCAATCGAAGGCGCAGCGGCTCGAACAGATCGTGCTGCAGGATCTCGAGTTCACGGGGCTGTTCAGCATTCAGCGCGAAGAACCGGAACCGGCGGGCATGAAGCCCGGGACCAACGCGGTGGTTGTGCGCGGCAAACTCGTTGGCGACGCCGCCAACATGTCGTTCGAAGGCACCGTCACCGACATTGCATCCGGCGATTTCATGGGTGGGAAGAAGTATCGCG
>Ga0207674_10000835_pt1 | contig 40174 bp, 37 predicted proteins | sample KBSCornC72_FD_184303 | JGI IMG/M metagenome (GOLD analysis project Ga0207674, IMG submission 184303) | Corn rhizosphere microbial communities from Kellogg Biological Station, Michigan, USA - KBS Corn C7-2 (SPAdes) (version 2) | ecosystem: Host-associated > Plants > Roots > Rhizosphere > Soil ... | reverse complement strand
TCCACTGTGCTTCGCTTCGGTCGAGATGACCTGGGGCTGGGGTGGTAGATGGCAGGTTGGGATGAAATACAGGGGCTCCGCTACATCGCGTGATGAAACTTGCCGCCGCCGCCGCCGGAGCCTGTGGATAACTAAATCTATTGAACAATAACAATTATTGTTTGATATGAGGTACACTTACTGAGTGCAGGGTGCTTCAACCAAGACGTTTCGCGAACTTTGTGCCGAGCACGGCATCGCCGTGACGCATCAGCGCCAGGTGTTGTACGAGGTGATGCAGGGGATGAGCGGTCATCCCAGCCCGGAAGAGGTTTATGCGCGGGTGAAGAAGAAGATTCCGGCGATCTCGCTGGCGACGGTCTACAAGAACATTCATCTCTTCGTGGAGAGCGGCGTCTTTCGCAAGATGAGCATGCACCACGGTTCGGTGCGCGTAGAGATGAACAGCGAGGCGCACCATCACATGGTGTGCTCCAAGTGCAAGGCAATTACCGATATAGGGGAACAGGAGTTGGGGCTGGTGTCGAAGCGCACCCGCCTGCCAGGTGGTTTTCTGGTGGAGCGGTATGCGGTGGATGTCATTGGGCTGTGTCCGAAGTGTCAATAAGGACTTGTTCGGAAACCGGTCGGCGATTTTGGTGGAAAGAATCAGGTAGTGGTAGGCGGAAGGGCAAAATACAGGGGTCTCTCCACTGCGCCGCGCGATGAAACTGCGCGGCTCCGGTCGAGATGACGTGGTCTTAGAGTTTGATGTGGTCTTAGAGTTTTTGACGGGTTCCAAGAGTAAGTGAGTAAGCCCGAAAAGTAAGTTAGCAAGCCCAGAAAGCCAAAATGAAGCAAGGCACATCGAACGGGCCAAGGCTCGAGTCGATCCGAGGTGATATATGGCAGACGAGCAGAAGAGCAAAGTGCTGACGACCGACGTGGGCCGTCCGGTAGGCGACAACCAGAACTCACTGACCATGGGCCCGCGCGGGCCTATTGTGTTTGACGACTATTTGCTGTTCGAGAAGATGGCGCACTTCAACCGCGAGCGGATTCCGGAGCGCGTCGTCCATGCGAAGGGATCGGGCGCGTATGGGACCTTTACCTGTACTAACCCGGATATGAAGAAGTACACCACGGCGAAGGTCTTCGACACCGTGGGCAAGAAGACGCCGACGCTGCTGCGCTTCTCGACCGTCGGTGGAGAAAAGGGTTCAGCGGATACGGAGCGCGATCCGCGCGGGTTTGCGCTGAAGTTTTATACCGAAGAGGGCAACTGGGACCTGGTGGGCAATAACACGCCGGTCTTCTTTATTCGCGATCCGCTGAAGTTTTCGGACTTCATCCATACGCAGAAGCGCGATCCGGAGACGAACCTGAAGTCGCCGACGATGATGTGGGACTTCTGGTCGCTGTCGCCGGAGAGCCTGCACCAGGTGACGATTCTGTTCAGCGATCGGGGAACGCCTAAGGGATTTCGGCATATGAACGGCTATGGCAGCCACACGTTCTCGCTGATCAATGCGAACAACGAGCTGTTCTATGTGAAGTATCACTTCAAGACGAAGCAGGGGATCGATAACTTTACGGGTGAAGAGGCCGATCACATGAAGTCGGTCGACCTGGACTACTCGCAGAGAGACCTCTACGGCTCGATCGAGAAGGGCGACTTTCCGAAGTGGACGGTGCAGATTCAGGTGATGCCGGAGGCGGAGGCGGCGACGTATCATCTCAACCCGTTCGACCTGACCAAGGTATGGCCTCATGGCGACTATCCGGTGATCGAGATTGGCGAACTGGAGCTGAACCGGAATCCGAAGAATTACTTTGCGGAGATCGAGCAGTCGGCCTTCGAGCCGCGCAATGTCGTTCCGGGGATGGGGTTTTCGCCGGACAGGATGTTGCAGGGGCGTCTGATCAGCTATCCCGATGCGCATCGCTACCGGCTGGGAGTGAACTATGAGTCGTTGCCGGTGAATCAGCCGAAGTGCCCTTATGCGACCTATCACCGCGATGGAACGATGGTGTATGGGGACAACGGCGGCGGATCGCCTAACTACGAGCCGAATAGTTTCGGCGGGCCGAAGGAAGATCGCAGTTACAAAGAGCGGCCTACGACCTACGCCGATGCAACCGTGGCACGCTATGACCATCGCGAACTGGACGGCGACTACTACACGCAGCCGGGTAACTTGTTTCGGCTCCTGAAGCCGGATGCGCAGCAGCGCCTGGTGAGTAACATCGCCGGGAGCCTTGGGCAGGTTGAGACACGGATTCAGGACTTGCAGATTAATCACTTCTATAAGTGCGATCCGAAGTATGGAGAGGGCATTGCCAAGGCTATCGGTAGAAAGATCGAAGAGATCGTCAAGAAGGACGAGTTAGTAACGGCATAGAGCCAGGAGTTAGTCGTTGAGGATAGGTGAAAGTATTCGGGACTGCGGAGGGGGCGGGCGGCATTCGGCTCCTCCTATGAAGTACTGTGTTCCGGTCTGACTGGGTGCGAGTGCAGCGTCAGACTGAATTGCCTCTACAGCGGGGAATTTGAACATTTTGCCGGGATCTTTCCGGATTCAACTAACGCGCGCGAGCATGGTTTCGCGCGTGAAGGAGATTGCTATGGGTCATGCATCCGCATTTGATTGGGCAGGAGTCGTCGATTATGCAAAGAGGTCTTACGCGGAACCTCCAAAGACGCAGTATGAGTTACCGGGCGTCAATGTAGAAGATCATCTTGGGATTCCGGTGGCTTGTGTTCCGCTATGGCATACGGTGGTGACTGCAAAGTTGACCCTGCCGAAGGGCGACAAGGAAGCGTTGCGGCGGGCGCAGTCGCGGCTGAGCGCGGCGCTCAAGGAGATGGAGTCGATCTATCCGCTCAATCCGGGCGGAATCCTGACGCAGGTGGCTTACGGGCTCTCTTACTTCAAGGAATATCTGCCGGCGAAGATTACCGAGAAGATGATGCCGCGGGCGCTGGAGAATGGCAAGCCCGGCGACTGGGCGCTGATCGATTCCATCCGGTATCCCAAGGACCCCGAAGACCTGGTCCTGGAGCAGAACGACATCTCGTTTCACTTCAAGAGCGACTACAACGAGCACATCAACGATGTGATCCGCGCGTTGTTCCAGCCCGGAGCGCATCTGCTGAACGGCATTCCGTGCGAGTGCTTCTACGTGGGCGACCTGTTCAACGTGACGTCGATTCGGCGCGGATTTGCCGGGCGGGGAATGCCGCGCAAGATCGCGAAACGGCTGGGCATTCCGGGCGCGGAGAAGATTCCGGCGGGGGCGATGCTGTTCATGGGCTTCACCTCGAGCCACGTCCAGGGGCTGGCCCAAGGGCCGTTGCCGAGTTTTGAAACGCTTCCGGGCTACACCGACCAGACGCCGGAGAGCTACTTCGCCAATGGCACGATGATGCATCTTTCTCATATCGAGATCGATCTCGAAGGGTGGTATGGAATGAATCACAAGTCGCGTCTGCATCATATGTTCCATCCGCGCCGGACGGAAGGGGAGGATGTGCTTTCGCCTTCGCAGGCTCCGGATACGACCACCTCCAAGGAGCAACTGGAAGAGGATGCGAAGAACCATGGAGTCGTGGGCCACAACGCGCAGATGCAGTCTCTCTCGCGGCTGACGGAGGATACGACGACAGCCTATGGAGACCGTTTGCCGAAGGGGACAGTGATCTTTCTGCGGCAGGACTTCGATACGGTCGAGCATCCGTTTGAGTTCAACTCCGAGGGTCCGGTGAGCCCGACGCCGATGCCGGGAGTTCACTTCATCGGCTTTGCGCCGTCGGCGCAGCTCTTTGAAAAGGTCCGGCTGGAGATGGATGGCGTGGAGTTGCAGAAGAAGCACAACCTGTCGGACGAGAACATGGGCTTCACCAAGTTCCTGGTGACGACGCATCGGCAGAACTATCTGGAGCCGTCGCGCAGTCATCGTTCTTTCCCCCTGGCGGAATTGCTTTAGGAGGCCGATTGAGTTCCGAAGATGCCCTCAGCGGCTAAAGCCGCACTGTGGCTACGTCAATTACGGTGCGGCTGAAGCCGTGCCCTTAACGAAAGGGAGTTACGTTTTAAATGCTACAAATTGGCGAGAAGTTTCCTGGCTTTAGTGTTACTGCAACCATCTCTACCGATAAGGATGAAGCGAAGGCGTTTACCACGATTACGGAGGCATCGTATCCGGGTAAGTGGAAGCTGTACTTTTTCTGGCCGAAGGATTTCACATTTGTGTGTCCGACCGAGATTGCGGCCTTCGGAAAATTGAACAGCGAGTTCGCGGACCGCGATTGCCAGATTCTCGGCGGCAGCACGGACAACGAGTATGTCCATGCCGCGTGGCGGACGCATCATGCGGACCTGAAAGATCTGCCGTTCCCGATGCTGTCGGATATTCGCCGCGACCTTTGCGGGCAGCTCGGCATTCTGGACGAGCAGGCGGGCGTGGCGCAGCGGGCGACGTTTATCGTCGATCCGGAGAATGTGATCCGGTTTATCTATGTGACGGATCTGTCGGTGGGCCGCAATCCGCAGGAGGTGCTACGGGTGCTCGATGCGCTGCAGACGGACGAGCTTTGCCCGTGCAACTGGCACAAGGGCGAGGCGACACTGGCGTAGTTGCTGTTCAGCGGGAGAGCGCGGCTGCCGGTGCGGCCGCGCCTTTTTCTTTACAATGAAGTTCCTAAGAGCCTGTCCCGGGGGGATTCGGATGGAAAGAGGCAAGTGCAAAATACAAGGGGCCTCTCCACCGCGGCGGCAAAAGCGCCGCCTTCGGTCGAGATGACGTGGGTTGATTTGGGTTGACGTCGGTTAAGGATCGCTCGGAACAGGCGGCTGCACGGCTTCGGTCGAGATGACGTCCTGTTGAGCGATGTAACGGATTTTGATAGAGAGGATGACTCGATATGGCATTGGATGAGCTGATTGGCGGGCTACCCGCGTATGCAAAGGACTTGAGGCTGAACTATTCGTCGCTGGTGAAGCAGAGCACCGATCTGACGCCGCAGCAGCTATGGGGGTCGGTGGTGGTGGCGGCGATCGCGACTCGCAATGGAGAGCTGACCACCGAGGTGATCGCGGAGGCGGAGGGAATTCTGAGTCCGGGGGCGCTCGATGCGGCGAAGGCCGCGGCGGCGATCATGGGGATGAATAACATCTACTACCGGTTTCATCATCTGACCTCGAACGAGAAGTATGCGACGCTGCCGGCGCGGCTGCGGATGAACGTGCTGCGCGGGCACACGGTCGAGCCTGTGGACTTCGAGCTGTGGTGTCTTGTGGTCAGCGCGATCAACGCCTGCGGCAAGTGCGTCGACTCGCACGAGAAGGTGCTGCGAGAGAAGGGGGCTACGGAAGAGTTAATCAATGCTGCGGTCCGGGTGGCTTCGGTGATCCATGCGATTGGGGTGGTGCTGGATTCGGAGCGGGCTGCGCCGACGGCTGCGGAGTAGAGCGGTTTTTGGGGAAAGGGTATCTCCGGCGGTTGTTGCAGGGGCATTCGCATGGTTGCCGGGATTGGGCGAAATACAGGGGTCTCTCCGCTGCGCCGTGCGATGAAGCTGCACGGCTTCGGTCGAGATGACGTGCTTTTTAGGACGGGTGCGACTTCGGTCGAGATGACGTGGATTGGTGGTGGCTCGAAACGGGCGGCTGCGTGGCAGGGTTTTATTTGGCCGCGGGTTTGGGAGTGGGCTTGAGACCGGGGTTCCATTGCGGCTTCCATGTGGTGTTGGCCAGCCAGCGGATTGGGCCGGCCATTGAATCGATGGCGTTGGTCATGTGGGTGAAGTCGATGGTGCGGAGCTCGTCGCTGGGCTGGTGGTAGTCCTTGTGCAGGCCGAAGCTGGAGACGGTGTGGGCGATGATGCCTTGCAGGGCGAGGGCGTAGTTGTCGGAGCGCTGGAAGAACTGCTCTTTGGGGTGGGGATCGGCGACGAGATGGGCTCCGTGCCTGGCCAGCTCAGGGCCTAGATTGGAGCGGTCGAAGCCGGTGAGCCAGAGGGTTCCGGCGGGGACCGCGGAGTCGGGACGGCCGATCATCTCGAACTCGAGGTTGGCGACGATGTCGGTGAGCGGGACGGGCGGATGCGCGAGGAAGGCCTGGTTGCCGTAGCCGCCGATCTCTTCGGAGCCGAAGAGGGCGAAGACGATGGTGCGGCTGGGGCGGCGGCCGGTGGCGAGGAGATGGGCGAGGGCGAGGACGGCTGTGGTTCCCGAGGCGTCATCGTCGGCTCCGTTGTAGATGGTGTCTCCGTCGACGGCAGGGCCGATGCCGAGATGGTCGAGGTGGGCGGTGAGCAGGATGACTTCATTGGGCCGGGTTGTGCCGCGCAGGATGGCGATGGCGTTCCAGGTCTCGGTGCGCGGCGTGTCCTCGAATTTGGCGAGGTGCTGCTGGAGATTGGAGGGTAGAGGGGTGGGGAGCGCGGCCTTTTGCAGGAAGGAGCCATTGTCGCCGCCGGGTTCGAGGCCGAGGGCTTCGAACTGGGAGGCGGCGAAGAGTGCGGCGATGTGCTCATCGCGGGTGGCAGAGCCGCGGCCGTGGAGAGCATCGTCGGCGAGGAAGGACATATCGGCGTGGACCTCGCGCTGAAGCGGCGAAGAGGATGATGCCGTTTGTGCGGGGGGCGAGTCCAAAGACTGGACTTGAGCCTGAGCTTGAGACTGGGCATGGCCCAACGACACCGCACCGGAGAGAAGCAGGCCGGCGAGCGCCGCCGCGCCGCGGTTGAGGGGAAGCATGGCGCAGATTATAGAGGAGCGGCCGGCACTTGATTTTGAGAAGAGCGCGTCTGCTGAGAAGATAACGGCGAGGGCTTCGATGAGCAAGAGACGGGTTGCGGGAGTGCGACAACTGGCCTGCGCGATCTTCGCGGTTGCGGCGATGGCGCTGACCGGATGCGACGGCTTTTTTGTTCCCAATACCCCCGTCCCGCCGGTGACGACGGGTAACTATGTTTATGTGGCGAACTCGGCTACGAATTCGCTGACCGGGTTCGCGGTGGGCACGGGGAAGTTGACTGCCGTTCCCGGCTCGCCGGTAGCGCTTCAATACACGCCGGTGGCGATGGCGATCTCGCGGAGTAACAAGTTTTTGTATGTGTCGTCGGTGGGGAGCATCAATGTTTACAGCATCGGTTCCAATGGATCACTGACGGCGACCACAGGGACGGGAGTCACGGCCATCAACGTGACTTCGATGGATGTGTCCCCGGATGGGCAGTGGCTGCTGGCGCTAGGGGGAACCAGCGTGCTGGCGCAGATCAATGTCTACCAGATCAACGCGTCGACCGGAGCGCTCACGCTGGCGAACACCGGGCAGACTTCGGTTGCCAATGCCGTGATCGTGCCGCGGATGGTGCGTATCTCGCCGAGCGGGATGCTGGTGTTTGCCGCGCTGGGAACGGGCGGCGACGTGGTGTTCAACTTTGACACCGCGACGGGCACGCTGTTCAACAGCCAGAACCTGGCGGTGAGTGCGACGACGAGCGATAACGGTCTGGCGGTCGACAACGCCACGGCGAACCTGTATATCGCGCGCAGCGGGACGGGCGGAGGGGTGCGGGTGTTCAAGATCGGCACGGGCGGCTCGCTGAGCGAGATTGCGCGCTCGCCGTTTGCCTCCGGGGGCCAAGCATACACCGTGGTGCTGGACAGCACGGGCAAGTACGCCTATGCGGCAAACCGGCTGAACTCGACGATCTACGGCTACGCGATCGGTACGGGCGGCGGGCTGACGGCGCTGGACGGTTCGCCGTACGGGAGCGGAACGCAGGTGACTTCGCTCGATATCGACAGTACGAGTAAATATCTGCTGGCGGCGGCGTTCGGCGGGACTCCCGATCTGTCGATGTACAGCTTTGATACGACGACGCCGGGAAAGCTGATTCCGGCGGCCAGCGTCAACATGGGTACCAGCCCGGCGGGCTCGGTCTTTGTGGTCGCGATGCATTCCAGACAGTAACTCATCTTGTTCGGGCTGGGGAATGTGAGGGATCGCGAAACAACGGGGTGCGGGATTCCGCGCATCGGCCAGTAGTATGGATATAGAAGTTTTCGAGGTTTTCCGGGGTTTCAGGGCTATTTTTTCTCCTTTCTGCCAATCCGCTCGACGAAGAAATGTAATTGGGTTCGCTGTGTTCGCGGCGATATCGGTGTGCCTTATGGCCAGCGTGACCGGGTGCTCGCGGTTTCGGCCCAAACCGCCGAAGGAGTATGTCTACGTCACGGCGAAGAAGACGTATCTGCGCGACCGCGTGGCCGCGGTATCGAACCGGACGGCGACGGTAGAGAACGGCGACAAGCTGCTGGTGCTCGACCATGGACGGCGCTTTCTGAAGGTGCAGACGGAGAAGGGCGAGCTAGGCTGGATCAACGAGAAGGTAGTGGCGGACCAGGCGCTCTTCGACAAGTTCGCCGGGCTGACCAAAGAGCATGAGAAGGATCCGATGGTGGCCACGGGGGTGGTGCGCGACGATGTTTATATGCACATCAGCCCGGGAAGAAATACCGACCGGCTGTTTCGGCTGGGGGAGGGCGAAAAGCTCCAGTTGCTGAAGCGGGCCACGTTGCCCAAGCCGGTGTCCCCGGGACTACGGGCGGTGGTGCCCACAGTGCCGACTGGCGATGGCAAGGCCGCGGTTCCCGAGCCTCCCCCTCCTCCGCCCATGGATGACTGGTGGCTGGTGCGCGACTCCAAGGGCAACGCTGGGTGGCTGTACGGACGGCTGATGGACGTTGATGTTCCCGAGGTGCTGGTCCGGTACTCGGAGGGGCAGCGGATCGTGGGTGCATATTTGCTGACGAAGGTCTACGACGCGGAGGCTCCCGGCGACGACAAGAACGTGCCGGAGTATGTGACCGTGACCAGCCCCTACAAGTCAGGCCTGACCTATGACTTCGACCAGGTGCGCACCTTCATCTGGAACGTGAAGAAGCACCGCTACGAGACGGCTTACCGCGATCGGAATATCGAGGGCTATCTGCCGCTCGAGGTCAAGATGGCGAGCGATCCGTATGGGAAAGCGCCGACGTCGATGGCTCCGGCTCCGACGTTCAGCTACCGTGTGCTGGCTGACGACGCCGCGCCGGTGGTGCCCGATCCGGTGACGGGCGCGGTGGTTCCGGGAAAGACGGTGCTGAAGACCTATCGGCTGGAGGGGAACCTGGTGCGGCGTGTGCTGCCGACGGGCGCGACGGCTCCGGGCGAGGCGCATCCGCAGCCTGTGAAAGAGAAGAAGAAGGCCGCCGTGAGGCAGCGGGGACGGAGGCGGTAAGCGCGCGGTCGGTTTTCCGCGATGGGGGGCTGTCTGACGAACTGCGGCGAGGACTAGCAGGAATGGGCAGCAACCGCGACGAAATACAGGGGCCTCTCCACTGCGTCGCGCGATGAGGCCGCGCAGCTTCGGTCGAGATGACGTTGGTTGAGAGTGATTGGACAAGTTCTGAAAGTTTTCTGTCAGGCTCTAAAAGCCTGTACGATTCATTTGAATCGGGAGCACGGATGACTCTTCACCTGACTGAAATCGGCTTGCGTCTGTTGACGGCGACGGTGCTGGCAAGCCTCGTCGGCCTGGACCGGGAACGGCAGAGGAGCTCCGCCGGGTTGCGCACCCATGCGCTGGTGGGGATGTCGTCGTGCCTGTTTATGATTGCGTCGGCGTTCGGCTTTGCGGATGTGCTGGGCGCGCCCAACGTGGGACTCGATCCGTCGCGCATCGCGGCGCAGATCGTGACCGGCGTCGGTTTTCTGGGCGCGGGAACGATTATTGCCCATGGCAGCCTGATCCGCGGGCTGACCACAGCGGCCAGTGTGTGGACGGTTGCGGCGATCGGGCTGGCCGTGGGCGGCGGCATGTATCGGGCAGCGGTCATTGCCACGGTACTGGCACTGATCTTGCTTCTGGTCATGCGCCCGATTGAGCGGCGGCTGCAACGGCGGTGGCACGGCAAGACGATCACCGCGGTCTTTGATCCGAAGCTGTCGACGCCGGAGAAGATTCTGGGGACGCTGCGCGAGATGAATCTGCACATCGGCGGTCTGAGCCTCGAGAAGATGCCGGGCGGCACCAGGGACAGGATCGAGATCACGCTTGCCGAGAGCGGGGAGATGGTGATGCAGAATGCGCTTCAGGCCGTGGCACGGCTGGAGGGGATTCACAGCACGACGACCGATTAGGTTCCCGAAGATGCCCTTAGCCGCTGAAGCGGTTCTCCTCCGGATGGAGTCCTTGGTGATTCGGGCGAAACGCGGATTCCCTTCGGGAATGACAAACAAAGAAAGCCCTCAGCGGCTAAAGCCGCGTTGCAGGCAGGTTGATTATGGCACGGCTAAAGCCGTGCCCTTAACAGAACCGGACTTAATCGGAGGTGCCTCAGGTGTAGACAGAGGCTTTTTAGGCGTAGAAGGCGGCGATGGCTTCTACGACGGTTAGCTGCTCGTCTTCGCGGAGTTCGGGGTACAGGGGGAGGGCGAGGACTTCGGCGGCGGCGGCTTCGCTGACGGGGAAGTCTCCGCGCTTGTAGCCCAGCCCGGCGAGGCTGGCTTGCAGGTGCAGAGGGACGGGGTAGTAGATCTCGCTGCCGATCTGGCGGCCGGCGAGGTACTGGCGAAGCTGGTCGCGGCGGGGGGCGCGGATGACGTACTGGTGGAAGACGTGGGTGGCGCGCGGGTCGGTGATGGGCAGGACGATGCCTTCGGCCGCGGCGGCGGCGGCGAGTCCGGCGGCGCGGAAGAGGCGGTCATAGTGGGCGGCGCGGTCGCGGCGTTGCTGATTCCAGCGCGGCAGGGAGCGGAGCTTTACCTCGAGCACGGCGGCCTGGATGGAGTCGAGGCGGCAGTTCCAGCCGACTTCGTCGTGGAAGTAGCGGCGGCGCATGCCGTGGGCGCGCAACATGCGGGCGCGCTCGTCGAAATCGGCGGAGAGGGTGGTGAGCATGCCGGCATCGCCGAAGGCGCTGAGGTTCTTGGTGGGGTAGAAGCTGAAGGCGGCGAGGTCGCCGAGCGCACCGGCGGGGGTGCCGTTCCAGGCGGCTCCGAAGGCCTGGGCGGCATCTTCGATGAGCAGAAGGGAATGGCTCTGCTTAAGGGCGGCAAAGGCGTCCCAGTCGGCGCACTGGCCGTAGAGGTGGACGGGGAGAACGGCCTTGACCGCCAGCCCGGCTGCGGAGGCAAGGACCTCTTCGACGGCGATGGGCGAGAGGTTAAATGTAAGGGGATCGATATCGGCCAGGAGTGGCTTCGCTCCCGCACGGAGGATGCTGCTGACGGTGGCGAAGAAGCTGAAAGGAGTGGTGATGACGGCGTCGGAGGACGAACCGCCGGCGTCGGGGCCGATGCGGGCGGCGGCCAGGGCCAGCCAGAGGGCGTCGGTGCCGCTGGCGCAGCCGACGGCGTGAGGGGCGGCGCAGGCCTGGGCGGCAGCTTTTTCAAAGCTCGTAACCGCGGGGCCGAGAATGAATTGCTGCGAGTCGCAGACTTTTTCGATGGCGGAGAGAATTTCCTCGCGCAGGCCAGCAAACTGCCGGGAGAAATCCAGCATCGGAACAGGTTGGGAGTTTTGCGCCACATTGTCATGGTATATCGGCGTGGCGAGAAAGGACGGCGCCGCCATTATGGGTTGAGCTTCGTCTAAAAGAGTCAGCGCGGTTACGGCTGGCGATTTGCCCGAAGTTGATTAATTGCGGTGCATGGTCGTATCGTTTGACAATCTTGGCTTCAGTCCAGCCGGAATCTCAGGCTGGGTTCATTGCTGAAGCTAGTGCAGTATGGCGGACTTTTTACTTTACTCAAGTAAATACAAATTTTAGCTAAAAGCTAAGGGAGATCGGCACCATGGAATCAAAGCCGGCACAGAACATTCAGGACACTTTTCTCAATACGGTTCGGAAAGATAAGAGCCCAATTACGATCTATCTGGTGAGCGGCGTGAAGCTGACCGGGAAGATACGATCGTTCGATAAATACTCGGTGCTTCTGGAGAACAACAGTCAGGAGCAGTTGATCTTCAAACATGCGATCTCGACGGTGGTGAGCGGACGGGCGGGGGCGCATCTGGATCTGCGGTCGGACTCGCGCTCATCGGCGGCTGCGCATGCTCCGGGTTCGACCCCGGCGTCCAATGTACCGGGCGCGGCAGCGGCTGAACCGGCGGGAGCACAGGCCGTCAGTCGCTGACCTCGGCCCATTGACCTCGGCCCGTTAACACCGGCCCTTTTCTCAAAAGTAAGACCATAAACGGCTGCGCGGCGGACTCTCGTCGCCGTGCAGCCACCTGCGTTTGCTGCCGCGGAGCACGGAGCGGCGTGCCGAACGCGTGCGGTCGGTCGCGGTGAGAGCCGTGTTCCCCGGAGGCAGGAGGATCGCCGATCGCTTGCGTGTGTGGAGAGCGCCCTTAAGTAGCATAGGTCGCCTGAAGGGGAGCGGAGGTGTGTCCCAATCACGCGACCTATGTGACCCAGAAGATAGGGTCCTGGTGGTGTTTTAAGTCTAGTCTCCCGGGCGGAAAAGTCAAAGGGGGATGGGGAGCCGGTGATTGTTCGGAAATCGTTCCTTGTGCGCGGTTATCGGAATCCGTGTCTCTCCATTTGGTTGACACTGTTGCAAACGCTTTGCTAAAACTAAATGTATCGCATCGAACAAGTAAGCCATGCCTCCGCTGCTACAGTTGGACAAAATGATTGTATTAATCGGCTTACGACAGGACATCTAAAAGCGGCGAAAGCCGACCCCATCCATGGAAGAGATACTCAATCAACTCGGTGAACTTGTGCTCGGCTCCGTGCCGACCATGGTTCTGTTTATTCTTCTGGTCATCGCCTACGGGCTGCTGGTAAGGCGTCCTCTGGATCGCATTCTGGCCGAGCGTCGCGCACGCACGACCGGGGCGGTCGAGCAGGCGCGTGGCGCGATTGCCGCGGCCGAGGCGGAGACGACCGCCTACGAAGACAAGTTGCGCAACGCCCGGGCCGCGATCTTTCAGGCGCGCGAGGAGAAGCTGAAGCAGTGGGGCGCTGAGCGCGAGTCGGCCATCGAGCAGGTGCGGCAGGCGACGCAGGAACGGATTCGCGCCGCCAAGCAGGATATCGAGCAGAGCGCCGCGACCGCACGGCAGCAGATCGAGGGCATGAGCGCGGAGTTGAGTTCGCGCATTCTCGGAGCTGTTCTGCCTGCAGGAATCGCGCAGCCGGAAGAGGTTACGCAATGAAAGCTTCCGCCAGACCTTCCGCAATGAAAAAACTCTTTCCTGCACTGATTCTGGCGGCGCTTCTCTTTGCTCCTGCCTTTCATGCGGTAGCGCAACAGCAGCCCGCTGTGGCTCAGGCCGATGGTGGCCGCATGAGCACGCCCGAGGCGCAGTCTCCGGCGAAGAACAAGCAGGAAGAGGACGAGAACGAGGCCTATCGGCATTCGGCGGCGGTCCGGGCACTGGGCGCGAAGCTGGGTATGAATGCCGAGCAGGCGGCGACGGCGTTTACGGTTGCCAACTTTATCGTGCTTGCCATTCTGGTCGGCTGGCTCCTGCTGAAGACTTTGCCGAAGGCCTTCCGCGACCGTAGCACGAAGATTCAGAAGCATTTGGTCGACGCGCGTACGGCAACCGAAGAGGCGAGCGCGCGGCTGAGTAGCGTCGAGAGCAGGTTGAGCAAGCTCGACGAGCAGATTGCGGCGATGCGCGCGCAGTCGGAGAAGGACTCCGCGATGGACGAGCAGCGTATCAAGGCGTCGGTCGAGGATGAGAAGCAGAAGATTCTGGCAGCCGCCGAACAGGAGATCTCCGCGGCGACGATGCAGGCGCGGCGGCAGCTTCAACAGTATGCCGCTGAGCTGGCGATCGAGCAGGCTGCCCGTAAGCTGGTGGTCTCGGCGGAGACGGACCGGCTGCTGGTGCAGGGCTTTGCCCGACGTTTGACGGGCGAAGACGTGAAGGGCGGCGAAAACTAATGTCTGCTCTTACCCTTCGCTATGCCCATGCCTTCGCCTCGGTAGCCGCTTCAAGCCGCCTCGACGTCAACGCCGCGCAGCAGCAGATGCGCGACTTCAGCGAGACGTTTGCCGGCAGCGACGAGCTGCGTGAGGTTCTGATGAATCCCTCGATCGCCGGCGAGCAGAAGCTGAAGGTTTTGGATGCGATTGCCGGGCGCATCGGCATGTTTCCCCAGGTGCGTAATTTTCTAGCAGTGATAATGGACCACCAGCGGCTGGCCGAGCTGAACGAGATTGTGACGGAGTATCATGCCGTGGCCGATGAGCAGGCGGGCATGGCGGAGGCCGAGATTACAAGCGCGCATCCCCTGAACGACGAAGATCGCGCCGAGCTTGAGGCGCAGGTGACGAAGCTGGCCGGCGGCAAGGTCCGCGCGACCTATCGGCAGGACGCGGCCCTGCTGGGCGGCGCGGTGGTGCGCATTGGATCGACGGTCTATGACGGATCGCTGCGCGGGCAGTTGCAGCAACTGAAGCAAAGGCTTGTGAGCGCATAGGATCTCGCCGGCGACGGCGCTGAATTTTGAGATTGATACGAATCGAGTAGAAGGAAGACATGGCAAAGATCAAGGCGGATGAGATAACGGAGCTGCTTCGCCAGCAGATTGAGAACTACGAGCAGCGCATCCAGGTCGACGAGGTCGGCACGGTGATCTCGCTTGGCGACGGCATCGCGCGCGTGCATGGTCTCGATAAGGTCATGGCGGGCGAGTTGATCGAGTTTCCCCACGGCGTTGCCGGACTGGCGATGAACCTCGACGAGGACCAGGTGGGCGCGGTGCTGCTGGGCGACTACGCCGAGATCAAGGAAGGCGACGAGGTCAAGCGCACCGGGCGCATCATGTCCGTGCCGGTGGGCGAGGCGCTGGTGGGCCGCGTGGTCAACGCGCTCGGCGAGCCGATTGACGACAAGGGCCCGATCAACACTGACAAGTATCTTCCCGTGGAGCGGCTGGCTCCGGGCGTCATCGACCGCCAGTCCGTGCGCGAGCCGATGGCGACCGGCATCAAGGCCATCGACACGATGATTCCCATCGGCCGCGGCCAGCGCGAACTGCTGATCGGTGACCGCCAGACGGGCAAGACCGCCATTGCGCTCGATACCATCATCAACTCGGCGAAGAACAACCTGATCTGCATCTATTGCGCCGTCGGCCAGAAGCGCTCGTCGGTTGCGCAGGTGGTACAGACGCTCGAAGAACACGGCGCGATGGCTTATACCATCGTCGTCGCCGCGACTGCGTCCGAGCCTGCGCCGATGCAGTACCTTGCACCGTTTGCCGCGACCGCGATGGGCGAGTACTTCCGCGACAGCGGCAAGCACGCGCTGGTGATCTACGACGACCTTTCCAAGCACGCCGCCAGCTATCGCGAGATTTCGCTGCTGCTGCGCCGCCCCCCGGGCCGCGAGGCGTATCCGGGCGACGTCTTCTATCTGCACTCGCGCCTGCTGGAGCGAAGCTCCAAGGTCTCCGACAAACTCGGCGGCGGTTCTCTGACTGCGCTGCCGATCATCGAAACCCAGGCGGGCGACGTCTCGGCTTACATTCCGACCAACGTTATCTCGATCACCGACGGCCAGATCTTTCTTGAGACCGACCTCTTCAACTCGGGCGTCCGTCCTGCCGTCAACGTTGGCCTCTCGGTCTCGCGCGTAGGATTCGCCGCGGCCATCAAGGCGACCAAGCAAGTGGGCGCAACGCTGAAGCTCGACTTGGCACAGTATCGCGAGCTTGCTGCCTTCGCGCAGTTCGGCTCCGATCTGGACAAGGTGACGCAGCAGCAGTTGAACCGCGGCCAGCGTTTGACCGAATTGCTGAAGCAGCCGCAGTTTCAGCCGCTTACGGCGGAGAAGCAGGTGGCAATTCTGTTCGCCGGTGTCAACGGCCTGCTCGACGATGTGGAGGTCAAGGACCTTCGTGCTTTCGAGGACGGCTTCTATCCTTATCTCGAATCGGCGCAAGCATCCATTCTTACCGACATTGCGACCAAGAAAGCGCTGGACGACGATATCAGGTCGCGGCTGACGGCGGCGATCAAGGAGTACAAGGCAAACTTCCTGGCGACGCTCAAAGATAAGAAAGAAGCGGTCGCAGCTCACTAAACCATGGCAAACGTACTTGATTTACGGCGTCGCATCCGCAGTGTAAAGAACACGCGGCAGATCACCAAGGCCATGAAGATGGTCTCGGCGGCGAAGCTGCGCCGCGCCCAGGAGCGCGCCATGCTGGCGCGGCCCTATGCGCGGATGTTGTCCAACGTGCTCGAATCGCTGGTTCAGCGCACCGACCTGTATAACGAAAAGACGGGCGACCTCCTGCATCCGCTGCTGCTCGAGCGCGAAGAGAAGAACGTCCTCGTTGTCGTGGTCGCGGGCGATAAGGGGTTTGCGGGCGCGTTCAACTCGAACATAGTCAAGGCAGCGCAGGGATTTATCGACGCGCGGCGGGCGGCGGGTCAGACCGTGGACATCGAGCCGGTCGGGCGCAAGGCGCGGGACATGTTCCGCAAGCGCTATCCGGCGGCCAGCTACGAGAAGAAGGAGCAGCGCTACGATAACGATCTGGCGATGCACTTCGAGATTCTGCGGCATCGCGCCGCTCCCATCGAAGTGGCGGGCGATCATCCTACTTTGCTGCAAAAGATCGAGATCACGGAAGTTTCGGAGATGGCTCACTCGATCATCGACCGCTACACGCGGTCGGAGATCGATTCGGTCTACGTGGTCTACAACGAGTTCAAGTCAGTCATCGCGCAGCGCGTCGTCGTCGAAAAGCTGCTGCCGATCCGCAAGCTGGGCTCGCAGGAGATTACGGTCGCCGAGGTGATGAGCGAAGAGCAGCGCGACGCCGCGGCTCATGCGGCGCACACCGCGGGCATCAGCGTCAACGCGCCCGAGGAGTCCGAGTTCGAGATCGAGTCGAAGAAGTTTGGCACGGCCGAGGTGGATTATCTCTTCGGCGCTCCTCCGGATCGCCTGTTCCGCCACCTGATGCCGCGCTATGTGACCACGCAGCTCTTCCATGCGCTGCTGGAGTCGGCCGCGGCCGAACATGCGGCGCGCATGACGGCGATGGATTCGGCGACCAGCAATGCAGGCGATATGATCGACGCGCTCTCGCTCACCATGAACCGGGTGCGGCAGGCGGCAATTACCAAGGAAATTATCGAGATTGTGAGTGGCGCAGCCGCTCTGTAACAGACAGGCAACTGCGGAAACGAAAGAGACTATGGCAGAGAACATTGGAAAAGTAATTTCGATCAGCGGCCCGGCCGTTGACGTTCAGTTCGAAGAGGCGCAGATGCCGCCGATCTTCCAGGCGCTGCGAATCGTCAGCGACGGCTTCGACGTTCCCACCCCGCTCGACGTCATCGTCGAGGTGCAACAGCATCTGGGCGAAGGCCGCGTGCGCTGCATCGCAATGGTCGCCACCGAGGGCATGGTTCGCGGCATGAAGGCGATCGATACCGGCGCGGGCATCACCGTTCCCGTGGGCCGGGAGACACTGGGCCGCGTGCTCAACGTGCTGGGTCAGCCGGTCGACGAGCTTGGCCCGGTCAACGCCAAGGTGCATCTGCCTATTCACCGGCAGGCTCCGGCGTTCGATGAGCAGTCTACCCAAGAAGAGATGTTCGAGACCGGGATCAAGGTCATCGACCTGATCCAGCCCTTCCTGAAGGGCGGCAAGATCGGCTTGTTCGGCGGCGCCGGCGTGGGCAAGACGGTCATCATCCAGGAACTGATCAACAACGTTGCCACTAAGCACGGCGGCTTCTCGGTGTTTGCCGGTGTCGGTGAGCGCACCCGTGAGGGCAACGACCTGTGGATGGAGTTTCAGGAGTCGGGTGTTATCGACCTGAGGGACCTGCCCAAGAGCAAAGCGACGCTTGTGTATGGCCAGATGACCGAGCCCCCGGGGGCGCGTCTCCGCGTGGCGCTGACCGGCCTCACGGTTGCGGAGAACTTCCGCGACGAAGAGGGCGCGGACACGCTGCTGTTCATCGACAACATCTTCCGCTTTACCCAGGCCGGTTCCGAGGTTTCGACGCTGCTGGGACGCATGCCTTCGGCTGTGGGCTATCAGCCGAACCTTGCTACCGAGATGGGCGAGCTGCAGGAGCGCATCACCTCGACCAAGAAGGGATCCATCACATCGGTGCAGGCGGTCTACGTGCCTGCCGACGACTTGACCGACCCGGCCCCGGCGACGACGTTTGCCCACCTCGACGCGACCACGGTGCTCTCGCGGCCACTGTCGGAGCTTGGCATCTATCCGGCGGTCGATCCACTGGCCTCCACCTCGCGCATTCTCTCTCCGCGCGTCGTCGGCCAGGAGCACTACGATGTGGCGCAGGGCGTCAAGAAGATCCTGCAACGGTATAAGGACCTTCAGGACATCATCGCCATTCTCGGCATCGACGAGCTTTCGGAAGAGGACAAGGTTACCGTTGCACGCGCCCGCAAGGTGCAGCGCTTCCTCTCGCAGCCCTTCCACGTGGCCGAGATCTTTACCGGCATTCCCGGCGCTTACGTCAAAGTGGAAGATACGGTTCGCAGCTTCAAGGAGATCATCGAAGGCAAGCACGACGATATTCCCGAGCAGGCCTTTTACTTGAAGGGCGGAATCGAAGATGTGCGCGCCGCGGCAGAGAAGATGAAGCAGACCGCATAATATGGCAGAGACATCGACCAACTCGGGATTGTTGAAGGTTCGACTGGTGGCTCCGGATCGCGTCCTGCTGGAGGCTACGGCGGAGGCGGTCGAACTGCCGGCGATGACTGGCTATATCGAGGCGCTGTATGGCCATGCGCCGTTTCTCGGAGAGTTGAGCGCGGGCGAGGTGAGGCTGCATGGAGGCACGTCGGGCGACCAGAAGTTCTTTGTCGCCTGGGGTTTTGCCGAGGTGCTGCCGGAGCGCGTGACAATTCTGGCGGAGACGGCTCTTCGTCCCAGCGAGATCGACCCTGCCGAAGCACGGCGGGAGCTGGAAGAGGGCGAGAGGCTGTGGCAGGAGGCAGGCGACGATGGCGAGAAGTACGACGAAGCCAATGGCGTCACTCGCAAGGCTGAGGAGAAACTAGCTTCAGCCGAGGGCAGAAGCACTTAGAGCCGTAGCTGTCCACTTTTACGATCTTCAGTGAAGCAGAAACAAGGCCCGGAGCAATCCGGGCCTTGTTTCTGCTTAAGCAATTGGTTTTAAGATGCTCTTTTCTTCTTTTTTTCCGTCGGAGCCGGAGTTTCCGCAGCCGCTTCTGCCTGTTGGCGCAGCTCATGGATGACGACGCGCAGCATCTCTTCTTCGGGGGCGGGCTTGCCGGTCCATATCTCGAACTGGCGCGCGCCCTGCTGCACGAACATCTCGACCCCGGTGATGATGGGGATGTTCTGTTGGCGCGCCAGGCGCAGGAGCGGCGTCTCCAGCGGGTTGTAGACGAGATCGAAGACCAGCTTGGTGTTCAGGTCCTTCGCCTCCAGCAGTTGCGCGCCCTTCTGACCGGCCATGCCGATGGGGGTGGCGTTGATGATGACATCGAAAGAGGTCTTTGCCAGCGCCTCTTTCTTGATGCTCTTCGATCCGGACTGGCGAGCCAGCTTGTGCGCTGTCTCGGCGGTGCGGTTGAGGATGAAGACGTCCGCGCCCTTGTCGCGCACGCCGAAGACGGCAGCGCGGGCGGCCCCGCCGGCGCCGAGGACCAGTACCTTCGCTCCCCGCAGCGACATGCGCTTTTCAAGCGGTCCAGTGATGCCGGCGACGTCGGTATTGAAGCCGTACAGCTTGCCGTCCTGCGCGCGGAGAACGGTGTTGCAGGCACCGATCTTGCTGGAGAGCGGATCCGTCTTCTCGAGATGCGCCATGATCTCCTGCTTGAGCGGCATGGTGACGCTGAGACCCTGGATGGGGATCTCGTGGACGAGCTTGAGCAGGTCGGAGAGCTTGTGGGTCTGTAGCGCGAGATAGACGGCATTGACGGTCTCGCGGCGGAAGGCCGCGTTCATCATGGCCGGAGAGAGCGAGCTGCGGATGGGGTTGCCGGCGACGCCGTAGACCTTGGTGGCGGCGTCCACCTGGTCGATGCGATAGGTGTCGATCAGGGTGCGGGCGGCGATCTGGCCGGGGCCGGTCTCCTCGCCCGTCGAAGCGGCGGCGAAGGTGAAGGCGCTGCCGGCGCGCACGCCGAGCACGCGGGAGATGATGCCGGCATCGCCCATGCAGATGCCGATGATGTTGGAGTGATCCTCCATGTGCTCGATGAAGCGCATCAAGGTCACATTGTCGGTGAGGGTTTTGGCGGTGGGGACGATCTTGTAGAAGTCGGGCTGGAAGGGCTGGATGCGATGGTAGATGCCCTCAAGATCCTTGGTCGCCGAGAAATCGTGATAGCTGATAATGATGGCGGTGCCGGTGTCGCGCAGCTTCTGGAGATCGGCCTTCTTTAGTGACTCGGCGGATTCAAGCTCGAGGTCGACGATGTGAAAGCCGCTGCCGGCAGCCTTGATGAGGATCTCAAGCTCGGCGGCGAGTGAGCCGGTGAACTTTCCGCCATTGGGCGCCCGTCGACAGGTTGCGATGCCGGTGGCCGCGGTGTTTTCGGCGAAGAAATGTTTGAATTTGGACAGGGCGAGGAGGGGCTTGTCGAGATAGTCGAGACGGAACTCGATGAAAGAGGTTTCTTTTACAACGGCGTTGGCTTTTTCAAGCATTTCGGCAGGCGTCGCACCGGTGATGGCGACGCAGACTTTACCGATTCGGGAGCGGAGGAACTGAGGGGCTACGGTGGGCACATTCACTCTCATGACTACAATCGCGGTATATTACAGGGCAATGGGGCGGGATGCAACTTTTGTTGAAATAAAAGGGAGTTAGCCTTTCGCGTCCGGGCTGGTGGATTAGACGGGGATGCAAGGGAAAGGGTATCACATGGCCGTTGGGAACAAAGGACTTAGAGCAGAGGTAGAGCGCGTGGATGTGTGGGCTTTGTACCCCTGGCTGAGGCACGGGTTCAGCACGCGACTAGGCGGCGCTTCGACGGTTTATGGAGGAGCGGGTGGCCATTCGCTGAATCTGGGATGGACGAAGGAGGACAATCCCGCCTTGGTTGCGGAGAATCGGCGGGTTTTTCTGCGGGAGGTGCAGGGCAATTCGGGTGACGAGGCCGGGGTGCGAATGGTGACATTGATGCAGGTTCATGCGGAGCGGGTTCGGCGGATTCGGGAGGAGGATGGGGTGCAGGAGGGAAGGCTCCAGACCGCGGAGGGAGGGGCGGTGCTGGAGGGCGATGGGATGATGACCGATCTGCCGGGGGTGATGCTGGGGATACAGACGGCAGATTGCGTCCCGGTGCTGGTTGCGGATGTGGAGAAGCGGGTGGTGGCGGCGTTTCATGCGGGATGGCGAGGGACGGTGGCGCGGATCGTCGAGCATGGTATCGCAGGAATGAGGAAGGAGTATGGGGCCCGTCCGGAGGACCTGATCGCGGCGGTGGGGCCTTCGATCGGGGCGTGCTGTTATGCGGTGGGAGATGAGGTTCAGGTGGAGTTTGGAGCGCGGTTCGGGTATGCGGAGGAGCTTTTCAACACTGTTGGCGGCCAGATGCACCTGGACCTTTGGGAGGCGAACCGGAGGCAGCTGCTGGAGGCGGGTGTGAACGCGGACCGGATCTCGGTGGTGGGAGAGTGTACCGCCTGTGCGGTCTGCGATGGGGAGAGAAAGTACTTTTCGCACCGCGCGGAGCATGGCTTCGCGGGGCGGATGATGAGTGCGGTGGGTGTGGTGGGCGAGCGAGGCTGAATCGTAGGAATTAAATGAAAATCTCCTGACAACGCGATGATCTTTCCGGATTGAATCTGCATCTAATGTCGCTGCGTGACACCGGGTATCACCGGAACGGTGGCGCCCGGTTGGCGCACAGGAGAATTCCAATGAACAGCTTTCATAAGGCTCAGTACGCAGGTGCGTCGGCCATTATGGGCCTGACGCTTGCCATTACGTGTTTCGGACAGCATGCTGCGGCGCAGATTACGCAGCACTACAAGCAGACGAACCTGACGTCGAATCTGGCCTCTCTGGCTCCCACGATGGATGCCGACCTGGTGAATTCATGGGGGCTGGCCCGCAGTTCGATCAGCCCATGGTGGGTCGCCGACAATGGAACTGGTCTGTCGACGCTGTACAACGCCACCGGAGCGAAGCAGAGACTGGTGGTGACTATTCCTCCGGGCGACACGCAGGCCTCGACGGGTACGCCGACGGGCACCGTCTACAACGGAGACAGCACGGCATTTCTTCTGGCTCCGGGAAAGCCGGCCATCTTCCTGTTCGTCACGGAGGATGGAACCATCTCCGGTTGGAACCCTGGGGTGAAGGCAACCCAGGCTGTAATTATGGTGAATCAGAAGGATGCGTCGGTTTTTAAGGGCGTAACCATTGCGACGGTGCAGACCGGGAGCGGCTCGCAGACGTACCTCTATGCGGCGGACTTTCGCCAAGGCCGGGTGGAGGTGTTCGATACGAACTTCAAACCGATCCAGATGCGGGACGACGGGGATCGTGACGACCGGGCCGACTTCGACCATGACCGTGGGAACGATCACAATGCCGGTTTCGACGATCCACGGCTCCCCCGGGGATATGCGCCATTCAATGTGCAGAACATCGGCGGAAACATCTATGTGTCGTTTGCCAAGCAGGATAGCGCCAAGCATGACGAACTGCATGGTGCGGGGATGGGATTTGTGGATGTGTTCTCGCCTCGGGGACGCCTTCTGGCACGGCTGCAGGCGGGACCGTGGTTCAACGCACCCTGGGGTCTGGCGATGGCTTCAAGCGACTTTGGAGCGTACAGCCATAATGTTCTAGTTGGACAGTTCGGCAGCGGAGAGGTTCTCGCCTTCGATCCGGTGACGGGCAAATTCAAGGGGAAGCTGAACGGCGTTGACAATAATCCGATCCATATCGATGGGCTTTGGGCCATTGCCTTTGGCAACGGCGCGAATGCGGGGCCGGCTACGTCGCTCTACTTCACGGCCGGGCCGGACGACGAGACAAACGGTCTGTTCGGGACCCTGACCGCAGTGGAGAATGTGCAGGGGAACGATCAGTAGGGATCAGTAACGATCAGTAAGCAACCGGCGTAAACCGGCTATGCCCGGCACTTTGTCTCGGTACCGGGCATTTGTTCTGTGAACAACCAGGCGTGGCTGGGCAGTTTTCAGATGCAGGAGAGAGAGAAGTTGGCGAGGCTTCCCGGGTGCGGGTGGGAGTCTGTTGAGAAGGGGGACAGATGCAGGGGGTTCGTTGGGGAAGGAGCGGAATGGAAGATTCTTCAACCGCGATGCGATGGTTGGAGTTGTAAGCGCTTCTGTAATCGCTTCAGGGAGCAGGGAAGGTTCGACGACAGGATTGGTATACTTAAAACCTGCCGCATTCTCAAACGAGCTTATTGTTGCGGCATGTTGGTCCCGGCAGGCTGCCGCGCTCGGTGAGCGGCCTTGCAGAATGGGTTTCGATGAACAACATCCTTCAGACGATTCACTCCCCCGCAGACATCAAAAAGCTGACTATTCCCCAACTCACACAACTGGCGGAAGAGATTCGCGAGAGGCTGATCGTCGGCGTTTCAAAGACGGGCGGACACATTGGGCCGAACCTGGGCGTGGTGGAACTGACGCTGGCGATGCACTATGTCTTCGACACGCCGAAGGACAGCTTCGTCTTCGACGTGAGCCATCAGGCGTATGTGCACAAGCTGTTGACCGGGCGGCAGGAGCGGTTCCATACGATTCGCCAGCCGGGCGGGCTGAACGGCTTCATGCTGCGGACGGAGAGCAAGCATGACTGCTACGGCGCGGGCCATGCCGGGACATCGCTGAGCGCGGCGCTGGGAATGGCGGTGGCGCGGGATATGTCCGGTGGCACCGAACATATCGTCGCGCTGGCGGGGGATGCGGCGTTCACCAACGGCATCTCGTTTGAGGCTTTGAACAATATCGCGGCGCAGACCAAACGGCTGATTATCGTGCTGAACGACAATGCATGGTCGATCGACAAGAACGTTGGGGCGATTGCGGAGTACCTCCACAAGATTGTGACCAACCCGACGGTCTCGAATCTGCACGACCGGGCTGCGGGACTTCTAGAGAAGTATGGCGGCAAGACGGCGCGGCATGTGGTTCGCAAGGCAGAGGAGGCGGCCAAGGGGTTGATCGGGCCGGGCACGCTGTTCGAGGAGTTTGGGCTGAGCTACTTCGGGCCGATTGACGGGCACAATCTGCCGTTGTTGATCGAGACGTTCAAGTTTCTGAAGACGCAGAACAAGCCGGTCGTGCTCCACGCGATTACGCAGAAGGGCAGGGGATTTCAGCCGGCGATCGAGAAGCAGAAGAAGTTTCACGGGTTGGGGCCTTTCGACGCGGAGACGGGCGAGACCAAGTCGGCGGGTCAGAAGACCTATTCGGAGATCTTTGCCGAGACGCTGACCAAACTGGCGACGGCGAACGAGAAGGTCGTCGCGATTACGGCGGCGATGCCGAACGGGACGGCGCTGGACCTGTTCCGCCCGCACCATCCGAAGCGATACTTTGACGTGGGCATCGCGGAAGAACACGCCGTGATCTTCGCGGCGGGCATGGCGACCAAGGGGTACAAGCCTTTTTGCGCGATCTACTCGACGTTTTTGCAGCGAGCCTTCGACCCGATCATCCACGACGTCTGCCTGCAGAATCTGCCGGTGGTGTTCTGCCTGGACCGCGGCGGCCTGAGCGGGGACGATGGGCCAACGCATCATGGGCTGTTCGATATCAGCTATCTGCGCGGCGTGCCTAACATCATCCACATGGTGCCGAAGGATGAAGATGAACTGGCGGACATGATGTATACGGCCATGCTGCACGATGGGCCCAGCGCCATTCGATATCCGCGAGGGACGGGGCCGGGCGTCGCGGTGAAGGAGCAGCCGGTCGCGTTGACGATCGGCAAGGCCGAGGTGGTCAAGGACGGTTCGGACGTGGCCATCTTCGGCCTGGGCGCGATGCTGCCGGAGGCGGTAAGGCTGGCGCAGATGCTGGAGCGCGAGGGCGTTTCGGCGGCCGTCATCAATCCGAGATTCGCCAAGCCCATCGACAGCGAGTGCGTGGCGGAGTACGGCAGGCGGTGCGGTTTGATCGTCACGCTGGAGGACCATGTGCTGGCGGGCGGATTTGGCTCCGCTGTGCTTGAGACGCTCAACGAGCAGGAGGTGCAGGTTCCTGTGGTGCGTGTGGGCTGGCCGGATCAGTTTATTGAGCACGGCAAGGTGGATGCGCTTCGTCTGAAGTATGGCCTGACGGCCGAGGCGGCGCTGGAGAAGGCGCGGCCGTATCTCGCTGCCATGGAGAGCAGGCGGATGGCGCTGCGGTAGGTTGCTGCGCGGTGCCGGGCATCTGCAAGGACTGCTGGCGGGCGCTTTTGAGTTGCTGGGGTATTGCGGGGTTTATCGATGAGCCATGAAGGAATCCGGTTTGGACGCAGGGACGAGATTGAGGCGCAGGCTGAAGAGCACTTCGATCTGACGGACACCTCCACCAATCCGGCGAAGGTCCGGGTCAACAAGACCCTGGGCACGGGGATGGAGATCGACTGGCAGGATGGCCACAAGAGCAACTGGAGCTTTGCCTGGCTGCGCGATGCGTGCCCATGCGCAACCTGTCAGGCGGAGCGCGAGGCCAGCGGACGCGCCCCGGGAGAGCCGAAGCCGAAGGCTGCATCGCCTGCTCCGGTGCAGGCTGTTGCCGCGGCTCCGGCGGAAGGACGAGTGGTTACGCAGTGGCGGGCTCCAGGGTTGGCACCGCGGGCGGTTGCTGGAACGATACAGCCGGTGAAGGTGACTCAGGTGGGGCGCTATGCGGTCAGGTTTCAGTGGAGCGATGGGCACGAGGCAGGCATCTATTCGTGGACCTATCTGCGGCGCGTCTGCCAGTGCGATGAGTGCAGGGCCAGAGAAAAGACGGGCTCGTGAGGCGGGTTCGTTGACAATTGCCGCGCATCACCGTCAACTGAAGATACCGATGCAAAACTTAATTACGCCGTACAGGAGATGATGGTGCAGACGCTGGAGCGGCCTCGGCAAATGGGGCACAGTGGGCATGACCGCGGTCTGCTGCTGATCGGGCTGTTCAAGCTGGCAAAGTCGATTTTGTTCTTCTGCATTGGGCTGGGCGCCATCCACATGCTGCACAGGGATCTCGGGGACGTGGTGATGCGGGTGGCATCGGCGCTGAAGTTCGACCCGGAAAGCCGGTTTGTGACGCTGCTGCTGGACAAGGTCGATCTGATCGACATTCACCGGCTAAAGCTGATCAGCCTGGGAACGTTCTCCTATTCGGTCGTGGCGCTGACGGAAGGGGTCGGCCTGGTGCTGGAGAAGGTATGGGCCGAGTACCTGACGCTGATCCTGACGATCTCATTTCTTCCGTGGGAGCTGTATGAACTGGCACGTCGTCCGAGCTGGTTCAGGCTGAGCCTGCTCGTGATTAACCTGGCGGTGCTGGCTTACCTGGTGTGGCTGCTGAGGCGGAAGAAGCCGGTTGAGGCCATAGAGCTTCCTTCCGCTTGACCGAAATCGTCCTGGGCGAAAGCACCGAGTTTTCGCCTTCGGTTCGCCTAGCAGATGCCTCTGAGAGCGACAAGTAGCGTCTTTGGCATGAACCGACGGAGTAAACACTATATGTAGTGGCTTTTTGAACACGGAACACAAACTGGAGAGTTATCCACATTTCATTGTGGGAATTGCACTAAATTGCGCAATTTAGTGCTTTACAGCGATGAACCACTGGGTAAGGATGGTGGAGCGGAGTGGTAAAAAGTGGTCCAAAAGGGTTGAACTTGAGTGTTGCCTGAGGGAATTTTACCCCGCTGACGTGATTTGAGAAGAGATCGGCTGAAGAGGTATCGAGGTAGATATGTTTCGCGGAAATCACCCAACGCGCGTGGACGAGAAGGGCCGGCTGAAGCTGCCGGCTGAGTTCAAGCGTCGTGTGGATGAGTTGTACGGGCCGCAGTTCTACATCACCAGCAAGGACGGGAAGCGGGCGGAGATCTATCCGCTGAAGGAGTGGGAGAAGATCGAGGCGAAGCTGGCCGCGATCCCTTCCATGAACCCGGCGAAGAAGAAGTTTCTGGACGTGACGAACTATTACGGCCAGGCGGCGGAGATGGACGCGCAGGGCCGACTGCTGGTTCCGCAGTTGCTGCGGGAGACGGCGCAGGTGAGCGGCGAGGTGGTTGTGTTCGGCGTGCAGACGTTCCTGGAAGTGGTGAACCACGATCTGTTCAAGGCTGAGATGGACGCGGCCCCGATGACGGAAGCCGACCAGGTGGCGCTGTCCGAGTTTGGACTGTAAGCAGGGAATGGGATTTAGGTTTGAGGCCCCTCAGGGGGAGCACAGAAGGCGGAAGAGATGAGTAGACCGCAACATGTGCCGGTTCTTTTAGAAGAAGCTTTGGAGTATTTGAAGGTGCGGCCCGGCGGCGTTTATGTAGACGCGACGCTGGGGCTGGCCGGTCACTCCTCGGAGATTGCGAAGAGGCTGGGCGCGAAGGGCAGGCTGATCTGCTTTGACCGCGACTCGGAGGCGATGGAAGCAGCCAGGGCGAGGCTCGAGGAAGTACGGGCTGAGCTTGGCAGCGAGATGCCGGAGGTGGTCTTTGAGCCGAGGGCATTTTCCGAGGCTTCGACCCTGATCGAGCCGGGAAGTCTGGATGGTCTGCTTGCCGATTTCGGCGTTAGCAGCCTGCAACTGGACGAGGCGCACCGGGGATTCAGTTTTCGGACCGACGGCCCGCTGGATATGCGGATGGACACGCGCAGCGGAGAGACGGCCGAGCAAGTGGTAAATCAGGAAGACGAAAACGAGCTCGCCGACCTGATTTACGAATTCGGAGAGGAAAGGAGGTCGCGGAGAATCGCCAGAGCCATTGTGAGGGCCCGGCCGATTACAACGACGGCGGAGTTAGCCAGAGTGGTATCGGCCGCGGCCCCATCAATGAAAGGCGACAAGATTCACCCCGCTACACGGACCTTTCAGGCGCTTCGGATTCGAGTGAACGATGAGCTGGGAGAGATCAGGACGCTGCTTGAAAGCGCGCCGTCTCTGCTGAAGCCGGGGGGAAGGCTGGTATTGATCAGCTTCCACTCGCTTGAAGACAGGTTGGTCAAGGATGCGTTTCGCGAGGCTGGCCGGAACAAGGTTTATGAGGTTTTGACGAAGAAGCCGGTCGTAGCCGGCGAGCAGGAAGAGATGAGAAACCCGCGATCGAGGAGCGCAAAATTGCGAGCGGTTGAGAAGACTTAGTACAGGATTGGTTACGTATTCAGAGGATCTGCTGAGTATGTAACAACAAGTGATCGGGCCGGGGTTGTCCCACCTTCTTTCAGGCGAAAGACAACTCGTAACAAAAAGTCCCTTCCTTCCAATAGCGATCCCGGCCCGGTTCGTATTCCTGGAAGAGGCGGCAAAAGATTTCGTCCGGGCAAGAAGGGCCTGGGCAGGTGAAGAGCACACGAGGTGCGCGATGGCAGCAACGGTGATGGCAGGACAACAGATGGAATTGATGGGCTCGCGGCGGCAGTCGCAGGGCCGCGCGGCGACGTTGGCAGAGCGGAACCGCGAACTATACGAGGCGCAGCGCAGAGCGCGTCGCGGACCGACGCCCGAGGTCTTCTTTACCAAGCACATCGACAACAGCCGCATCGTGAAGGCCGACGACCCGGAGCGGCGGCGCGAGATGCGCAGCTTCTCGGCGGTGATGAGCGTGCTGTTCGTGCTGGTGATGGTGTATGTCTGGCAGCACTTCTCAGCGATCGAGATGGGGTACAACATCGAGGCGCAGAAGGTCCAGGTGGAGCACCTGAGCGAGCAGAACCGGCAGCTTCGCTTGACCGAGGCTGAACTGACCGATCCGGAGCGGATTGACATGCTGGCGAAGCAGCTTGGGCTGAACGTTCCCCAGCCGGGACAGGTGGTGCGACCGGATGGAAGCGATGTGAACGCTGCGGTGCTGGCGCAGGCGCATGTTCCGAAGTTCGCGGGGCAGTAGCATAGGAATCAGGATCAGAAAGCAATGCTGATCGGGAGCTAACAGAAGGATGAAGCAGGCGCCACGGCAGACATTGACGGCTCCGATACGGAGAATCCGTTTTGTCTATGTGGCGTCTTTTTTCTGTTTCTGGGTCGCGATGATTGTGCTGCGACTGGGCTGGGTGCAAGTGGTGCGGCACGGGGAGTTCGTGCGCCGGGCGGCACAGCAGCAGCAGCGGACCTTTGAGGTGGCTCCCAGGCGGGGGATGCTGTACGACCGCAATCTGCGGGAACTGGCGATGACGGTGCTGGTGGACAGCGTGTACGCGGTGCCTTCGGAGCTTGGCGACAACCGGGAGAATGCGGCTGAGCTGCTGTCGGAGGTCGTCCATCAGCCGGATGACAGCTATACGTCGGAGAAACGGATTCTGGCCCGGTTCAAGGCGTCGCGGAACTTTGCCTGGGTGGCGAGAAAGCTCGACCGTGAGACGGCAGAACGGGTGCGCGAACTGAATCTGAAAGGCGTTTATTTTCAGAAGGAGTTCAAGCGGTTTTACCCGAACAACGATCTGGCCGCGCAGGTGCTGGGGTATGTCGGCACCGATGACAAGGGGCTGGGAGGGCTGGAGCTGGAGTTCGACGACGATATGCACGGGACGCCGGGGCACATGCTGACGGCGCTCGACGCCAAGCGGCACGTGCTGGGCAGCCAGGAGAGCCAGCCGCTGCCGGGCGAGAACCTGATCCTGACGGTCGACGCCAATATCCAGTACATGGCGGAGCGGGCGCTGGACGCGCAGATGGAGAAGGTGAAGGCGCTGCACGGGACGGTGGTGGTGCAGGATCCGCACACCGGGCAGATCCTGGCGCTGGCGATCTCTCCGCGGTTTAATCCGAACGATTCGCGGCACATGAAGCCGGGCTCGCTGACGGACCTGGCAGTGAGCAATATCTATGAGCCGGGATCGACATTCAAGCTGGTGACGTATTCTGCCGCAATCGATGCGGCGGGGGTGCAGCCGGACGATCTGGTCGATTGCCAGGGAGGAGCGATTACGCTCTTCGGACGGACGATTCACGATGACATTTCGGACCGCGGCATGGGCGTGGTCACGGTGCAGCGGGCGCTGGAGAAGTCGAGCGACGTGGCCGCGGTGAAGCTGGCGCTGAAGCTGGGGCCAGACAAGTTTTACAAGTACATCAAGGCCTATGGCTTTGGTGACCGCACCGGAATTGAGCTGCCGAGCGAGACGCGTGGTCTGCTGCGGCCACCGAGCCGATGGGGCGCGACCAGCATCGGGTCGCTGGCCATCGGGCAGGAGATTGGCGTAACGCCCATTCAACTTGTCACCATGGTGAGCACGATTGCCAATGGTGGAACCTATCTGCCGCCGCATATTCTGTTGAATTCAACGAATGAGATGAAAGGCGATCCGCGATTGAAGCCGGTGGCGTTCCGGCCGGAGAACGAAGTGCCCGATCCGCTGCCGGACGGGGCGCACCGCGTGATCTCGGAGCTGACCTCGGCGAAGATGCGGAAGATGATGCAGGGGATTGTGGTCAATGGCTCCGGCAAAGCGGCTGCGCTTAATGGGTACAGCTCGGCAGGCAAGACGGGGACGGCCCAGAAGATCGATCCGGAGACGCACACCTACTCACATACCAAGCTGGTGGCCAGCTTTGCGGGATTTGCGCCGGTGAGCAATCCGGCTATCTCGGTGACGGTCGTGATCGACAACCCGACGGCTGGGCCGAGCAAGTATGGCGCAGCGGTGAGCGCGCCGGTCTTTGCCGAGGTGGCGCAGCAGGTGCTCGAATATCTCGGCGTGCCGCACGACCAGCCGCTGAAGGAAGAGAAAACGGTTCAGACGTTGACGGCGAAGGACCTTGCGGACGATAACCCGGGTGACAGCACCGCCGACCTGACGGCGATGTTTGACGACGCGAATAACCTGCCGGCAGACGACCCTTTGCGGAATCCGAATGCCGCTGCGACGGCGCAGGCGGTGGCGGCGGAGAAGGGTTCTGCGATGGAAACAAAGGTCAAGACAAACGTAAAATCGCGGGGGATTGCCGATCTTCTGCCGCAGAAGGTGTTGTCAGCGTTCAAGGCCAGCGGAGAGATGAGTTCGGCAATGCCCGATGCCACGGACAGCGATTCGACGCGGCTGGAACCGGCAAAGACGGAGCCGGTGGCGCAATTCAAAGGTGGACACGATGTTCTGGTGGATGCGGGCAGGCGTGTGGCTGTGCCCGTCTTCGATGGCGCAGGATTGCGAGCGGCGGTGGAAAAGGCAGATGCAGCGGGGCTGCGGCTGAAGCCGGTGGGTAGCGGGCTGGCCCGCGAGCAGGTTCCGGCGGCGGGGACGATGGTGCCGGTCGGGACGGAGATCGTGGTCCGGTTTACGCGATAGGGTAGGTGGGAAGCCCTCGGGGCGGCAGCTAGAATCACCCGGGGGTGGCAGCTAAAATCAATTGATATGCGGTGGATGGATGTCTTAGCAGAGCTTGGGGCGGTGGAGAGTGCGAGCGCACTGGTGGAGGTGGCCGGTGTTGAGTATGACTCGCGCAGGGTGGGGCTGAGGGACGTGTTCGTCGCGATGCGGGGTGGGACAGCGGATGGGAATAGATATATAGACGCGGCGATTGCGCAGGGCGTGGCGGCGGTGGTGACGGATTCGCGGGAGGCCTATGAGAGGCTTCGCCGGGATCATGCGGCTGTGGGCGCGGCGCTGGTGGAGCATGGGAGGCGGGCGCTGGCTGAGGCGAGCGCGGTGGTGATGGGGCATCCCGAGCGGCGTCTGGCGCTGAGTGCGGTGACGGGCACGAATGGGAAGACGACGACGGCGTTTCTGCTGGAGGCAATGCTACGGAGTGTGGGGCGCACATGCGTGCTGATGGGGACGATTGAGACGCATGTGGGCGGAGAGGTCAGGGTGTCTCCGCATACGACGCCGGAGTCGCGGGATGTACTCAAAGTCTTTGCCGATGGAGTGAAGGCGGGGGCGACGGAGGCGGTGATGGAGATGTCGTCTCATGCGCTCGAACAGGAGCGGGTTTGGGGGATGCCGGTCGATGTGGCGGTCTTTACGAATCTGACGCAGGATCATCTGGACTATCACGGGACGATGGAGAACTATTTTGCGGCGAAGAGGCGGCTGTTTGAGGGAGTGGGTGCGCCACCGCCGCGAGTCGCCGTGGTGAATGCGGACGATGCTTACAGCGAGCGGCTGATCGAGGGCGCGGAGCGGTCGCAGATAGTGCGGTATGGCCTGGAGGGCCGGGGAGATTTTCGTGCCGAGGCAGTGCGGATGCTGGCGGGGGAGACGCGGTTCCGGATGGTGACTCCGGCGGGGGCGGTTGAGGTGCGATCTCCGCTGACCGGGAGAGTAAACGTTTATAACCTGCTGGCGGCGAGTGCGGCGGGCTGGGCTCGCGGGTTGACGATGGACGAGATTGTGGCCGCGGCATCGGCGGGTGCGCAGGTCCCCGGGCGGTTTGAGGTGGTGCCTTCGAGTAATGGCGTTACGGTGGTGGTGGACTATGCGCATACCGACGACGCTCTGCGGAATCTGATTGCGGTGGGCCGGGAGTTGGTGAAGGAACGCGGGGGGCAGGTGATTATGCTGTTCGGGTGTGGTGGTGATCGAGACCGGACGAAGCGGCCACGGATGGGCCGGGCCGCGGGAGAGGGTAGTGATCTGGTAGTGCTGACCAGCGACAATCCCAGGAGCGAAGAGCCGAGGTCAATTATCGAGGAGGCGCTGGCTGGGGTGCATGCGACCGGGACAAACTGCATCGTAGAAGAAGACCGGGCGGGAGCGATTGCGATTGCGATTCGTTCGGCAAAGGCGGGAGACATTGTGCTGCTGGCAGGTAAGGGGCACGAGAAGGTGCAGATTCTGCGGGATGGGACGGTGCCGTTTGACGATGTGGCGGTGGCTTCCGGAGTTTTGAAGGAGATTGGATGAGGCTGACGCTGGGGCAGGTTGCGGATTGGATTCATGCGGATGGGGAGTTCGATACTGCGCTGGAGGCGGTGGGGTACTCGATTGACTCGCGCACGGTGGGCGCGGGGGAGTTGTTCTTTGCCGTGAAGGGCGAGCGGTTGGACGGGCATGAGTATGTCCAGGCGGCGCTGGCCGATGGCGCTGTCGCGGCGGTGGTGAGCAATGGGTGGGTGGTGCCGGCAGAGGTGGACGATGCGAGGCTGCTGCGCGTGGCCGATTGCGAAGACTGCGTGCTGCTGGCGTTGCAGAGGCTGGCCCGTGCCGTACGCCGGGAGTGGGGTGGTCGGGTGATTGGGGTGACCGGATCGGCGGGCAAGACGACCACAAAGGAGGCTGTGGCGCAAGTTCTGGGGGCCCGGTTTAGGGTGCTGAAGTCGCAAGGGAATTTGAATAATGGGTTTGGGCTGCCGTTGCAGTTGCTGAAGCTGGAGCGGGAACACGAGGTCGCGGTGATCGAGATGGGCATGAATCATGCCGGAGAGATCGCCGCGCTGGCGAAGATTGCGGAGCCGGACTGGGCGGTGGTGTCGAATGTGGGGCCGGTGCATCTGGAGTTTTTCGCGGATGGGATCGCCGGGATTGCGCGGGCGAAGTACGAGCTGATTGAGGCGCTGCCCGCGGATGGTGTGGCGGTGCTGAACTTCGACGACAATTATGTAGCGTCGTTTGGCCGCGGAATGGGCGATCGCGCTGTCTTCTATGGGCTGGGCGAGGGAGCGGAGGTGCGCGCCTTGCATGTGGCCGAGGCGGGGGCGGAAGGCGTCGTCTTTACCGTTGAGGCATATGGGGAGCGGGCCAGCGTGCAGTTGCGGATGCTGGGACGGCACAATGTTTCGAACGCCCTGGCGGCGATTGCGGTGGGACTGCGCAGCGGGATGTTGCTGGAAGAGTGTGCTGCGGCGGTGGGGGAGTTGCGGGCCGGGGACAAGCGCGGCGAGGTAATCGCGTGGCGGGGCGCGACGATTATCAATGATTGCTACAACTCCAATCCGCGAGCGCTGGACGCGATGGTGGATGCGCTGATGGCGATGCCGGGCGAGCGTCATATCGTGGTGGCTGGCGAGATGCTGGAACTGGGTCCGGAAGGAGAGGCGCTTCACGCGGCCTGCGGGCGGCGGATGGCTGAGCGCGGGGTGACGGCGTTAGTAGGGGTTCGTGGTCTGGCGAAGGCGATGGTCGAGGCGGCGCAGGCGGCTGGGGTGGAGTCGATGTTTGTGGCCGATGCGGCAGCGGCGGGAGAGTGGTTGCAGGCGAATCTCCGGGCTGGAGATGCTGTGCTGTTGAAGGCTTCGCGCGGAGTGCGGCTGGAGCGGGCTTTGGTGGGTGTGATTGCGTAGCGACGCGATGGGGGATGGGGTGGCCTTCAGCCTTCATATTCTGGACGAGCACAAGCCAAAGGCGTTACCCCAGGGGCTAAAGCCCGGTGCTGAGGCAGCCTGAGAGGGCCAAGGCTGAAGCCTTGGCGTACCTGGAAGCGAGAGCGATACTCTGTGGCCGAAAGCGGGCGAGAAGTTTCCTCGATGTCATCCCCAGATTGGAGCTAACAGCAGCCTTAGTGAATGCGCCTTGGTTCGCGGAGGAAAATGGCGGGCTGCGAGTGGGTGAACGCCTGTTAAGATAGCGGTGTGCCGGTGGCTTAAAGTCAGGCCGCCGATCCCGAATCGTAGATTGAAGGCGGAGACGTTTTGCTCTATTGGCTGCTGTACCAGAAGTTGTTTCCTTACTTCCGGCTGTTTCGCATCTTCCGGTACATCACGTTCCGCACGGTGTTTGCGAGCCTGACGGCGCTGCTGATCGGCCTTCTGATCGGGCCGTATGTGATCGAGAAGCTGCGCGAGTTCCAGATTGGCCAGTACATCCGCGAAGAGGGGCCGGAGTCGCACCAGAAGAAGAGCGGCACGCCGACGATGGGCGGGGTGCTGATCTGTATCTCGATCCTGGTGCCGACGCTGCTGTGGTCGGATCTGTCGAACCCGCTGGTGTGGCTGGTGATGTTTTCGATGGTGTCGTTCGGCGCGATTGGATTTGCGGATGACTACATCAAGGTGGTGCATCACAGAAACCAGGGGCTGACGGCGCGGGCGAAGCTGGGTTTGCAGCTTCTGGTGAGCTGCGGGATCGCGTTGACGCTGGTGTGGATGGAGATGCATGGAACCTATTCGACGCAGGTGATCGTTCCCTTCGCGAAAAACTTTCGTCCGAGCTTTATCATCGACAGCCTGCTGCAGTCGCCGCAACTGTGGTGGCTGGCCTTCTTTCCGTTCGTGATCTTTGTGATGCTGGTGATCTCGTTTTCGAGCAATGCGGTGAATCTGACCGATGGTCTGGACGGGTTGGCGATTGGCTGCACGATCATCGCGGCGGGCGCGCTGGCGGTGCTGACGTATGTGAGCGGTCACGCGGTATTCAGCGAGTATCTTGAGCTGCCGCGAATGCCGCTGGTCGGCGAGTTGACGGTCTTTTGCGGGGCGATGGTGGGGGGGAGCATCGGCTTCCTCTGGTATAACGCGCATCCGGCCGAGGTCTTTATGGGGGATGTGGGAAGCCTGGCGCTGGGGGGCGCGATCGGGACGGTGGCGGTGGTACTCAAGCAGGAGTTGCTGCTGCCGTTTATCGGCGGGGTATTTATTCTGGAAGCAGTGAGCGTGATGCTCCAGGTTGGCAGCTACAAGCTGCGCAATGGGAAGCGCATCTTCAAGATGGCTCCGCTGCACCATCACTTCGAGTTGAAGGGATGGTCGGAGTCGAAGGTGATTGCGCGTTTCTGGATTATGGCGCTGGTGTTTGCGCTGTTTGCTTTGACGACTTTGAAGTTGCGGTAGATTGGGACGGAAGAGCGATGGAACTGAAGAATAAACGGGTGCTGGTAGTGGGGTTGGGCAGGAGCGGTCTGTCGTCCGCGCTGTTTCTGCGCGAGCAGGGTGCGCGGGTGACAGTGAGTGACACACGGAGCGCGGAGGCGTTGGCCAAGGAGATTCCTGCGCTGCTGGAGGCGGGAATTATGGTCGAGTCGGGCGGGCATGGACTGCTGACCTTCCGGCGGCAGGATTTGATCGTCGTGTCGCCGGGAATTCCGATGGATACTCCCGAGGTGAAGCAGGCGCAGGCGTTTGGGCTGACCGTTATTGGAGCGCTGGAGTTGGGGAGCCGCTTTCTCAAGGGACGAGTCGTGGCGATTACCGGGTCGAATGGGAAGACGACCACGACGACATTGCTGGGGAAGATATTTGAGGATGCCGGCGGTCCTACGCTGGTCGGCGGGAACATCGGGTTGCCGGTGATCGATCTGGTGGAGAAGAGCACGGCGGAGACGGTGAGCGTGCTCGAGGTTTCGAGCTTTCAACTGGAGACGATCGAGGAATTTCATCCGTGGATTGCGGTGGTGCTGAACATTACGCCCGACCATCTGGACCGGCATGGGAGCTTTGAGAACTATGCGGCGGCCAAGACCAGGATTACAGAGCGACAGGAGGCCGAGGACTTTCTGGTGCTGAACGCGGAGGATAAGCCGACGCAGATGGTGGCGGCGAAGACGCGGGCGCAGATCTTCTGGTTCAGCACGCGGCGGCCGGTCAAGCAGGGCGCGTTTGTGCATGGCGAGAGCATCTTCTTTCTGCCGCGGGAGGGAGCGAAGGCGGAGCCGGTGATGCCGGTGGCGGAGATCCGGCTGAAGGGCGCGCACAACGTGGAGAATGTGTTGGCGGCGGTCTGCGCGGCGCGGTTGGCGGGGATTGCGGGGGAGACGATTCGAGCTTCAGTGGCCGGGTTCAAAGGCGTGGAGCATCGGCTGGAGTTTGTGCGCAATCTGCGCGGGGTGGAGTTCTACAACGATTCGAAGGCAACCAACGTGGATGCGGCGATGAAGGCGGTGGCCTCGTTTGCCGGCGGGGTGCATTTGATTTTGGGCGGCAAGGACAAGGGCTCGCCCTACGATGTCATGGCCGCGCTGCTGCGCGAGCGGGTGAAGGTTGTTTATACGATTGGTTCAGCCGCGGAAAAGATTGAGCGGGAGTTGCAGGGAGTGGTGAAGATAGTCTCAGCGGAGACCATTGAGACCGCCGTGGCTGAGGCGTCGAAGGCTGCCGTGGCCGGAGACGTGGTGCTGTTGGCGCCCGCCTGCTCGAGCTTTGACCAGTTTGAGAACTATGAGCACCGCGGGCAGGTCTTTCGGCAGTTAGCCAACGATTTGAGTTAGCAGCATTTTCGCAGATGATATAGAGCTTGTCGGCGAAACGAAAGACGAAATACAGGGGTCTCTCCACTGCGCATCGGACGGTAAAACTATCCGATGCTTCGGTCGAGATGACGTGGTTGATTATTCTCACAGAAATATCAAAGATGCTCTAGCAGGAAGCGGATGGAATGGCGAAGAGAGTAGGGGTGGACAAGTGGCTCTTCGGAGTAGTGCTGCTGCTGGTGCTGTTCGGGCTGGTAATGGTGTTTTCGGCGTCGGCGGTGATGGCCAAATCACAGTTTGGGTCCCCGTATTACTTCATGGTACGGCAGTCGATCTGGGCCGGCGTCGGGATGATCGCCCTGGTCGTTCTGATGCGCATCGACTATCGCCACTATAACAATCCCAAGGTGGTGTTTCCGGCGATTGCGGTGACGATGCTGCTGCTGGTGGGGGTGTTCGCAAGCCGCGACTCGCACAACACGCACCGCTGGTTCCGTTTTGGAGGGCTCAGCTTTCAGCCTTCCGAACTTGCGACGCCAGTGATGGTTTTATTTCTGGCTTACTTCCTGCAAACGCGGATGCACAAGATGGATGACTGGCGCGGGACGGTTTTACGCGCTGCGCTGCCGCCGTTGCTGTTCATCGGATTGGTTCTGGGAGAGCCTGATCTGGGGACGGCGATTGTGTGCGCTGCGGTAACGATCCTGATGCTCTACCTGGCTGGGTTGCAGGTGCGTTATATCGGTATCGCACTGGCTTGTTCTACGCCGGTGCTTTATTACATGCTGTTTCGGGTGCCGTGGCGGCGGGCGCGCATGTTGGCGTTCGTCAATCCGGAGGCCGACCCGCGCGGCACGGGATTCCATATTCTGCAATCGCTGATTGCGGTGGGGACGGGCGGTCTTCGAGGTCTCGGCTTGATGGAAGGGCGGCAGAAGCTGTTCTATCTGCCGGAGCCGCATACGGATTTCATCTTTGCCAATATCTGCGAAGAACTGGGGTTGATTGGAGCGGTTGCCGTTGTGGCGCTGTTTGTGTTTCTCGGCTATCGCGGGTTGCGAGCGGCTTTTCTCTCGACTGATCCGTTTGCGCGGTTTCTGGCCTTCGGCATCACCTCGGCGATTCTGATTCAGGCTTTCTTCAATATGAGCGTCGTGGTCGCGCTGTTGCCCACAAAAGGGATTACACTGCCCTTTATCTCGTTTGGAGGAACGTCGCTGTTTGTGACGATGGCCTGCATGGGCGTGCTGCTGAATGTGACTCGCGAGATAGACTGAGATGCAGGGAGTGGGGAGCGACACGATGGGCCTTCGGATTTTGATCGCCGGTGGTGGGACCGGGGGACATGTGATTCCGGCGCTCGCGATTGCGCGGGAGTTACGAGACAGGGTCGGAGCTGAGGTTCGCTTCGTGGGAACAGCGCGGGGACTGGAGACGAGGTTGGTGCCGGAGGCGGGATTTCCGCTGGAGTTGATTCGCGCGGGACAGCTAAAGAATGTGAGCCTGGGGACGAGACTACAAACCTTGATGGATCTGCCGCTCGGATTGGCGCGGTGCGTGAGCCTTTTGCGGAGCTTTCGCCCGGCGGTTGTGGTTGGCGTTGGCGGATATGCGTCGGGACCGGCGATGCTGGCGGCGATTCTATTAAAGGTGCCGACGCTTGCGTTCGAGCCCAATGCCATTCCGGGACTGGCAAACCGCCTGGTGGGTGGACGCGTGAAGGCGGCGGCGGTGAACTTCGAGGAGTCACGCTGTTACTTTCATGGGGCGCGCGTCACGGGGACGCCGGTGCGTCCGGAGTTCTTCGCCATTGAGAAGAAGCCGCTTGGCGGGAAGAAACGGCTGCTGGTCTTTGGCGCGAGCCAGGGCGCTCGTGTGCTCAATGAACTGATGCCGAAGATCATGGACCGGCTGCTGGATGCCTTCCCGGATCTGGAGGTAGTGCACCAGACTGGAGCGCGGCATGGGGATTCGACGTTTGAGGGCTACAAGCGTGCAGAGGTGGGATTCGAGCGGGTGACGGTGACACCTTATCTGGATGACATGGCGACACAGTTTGAGGCCGCCGACCTGATTTTGTGCCGCAGCGGCGCCAGCACGATGGCGGAACTGGCAGCGGCAGGCCGAGCGGCAATTCTGGTGCCATTTCCGAAGGCTGCCGATGAACACCAGAGGAAGAATGCCGAGGCGTTTGTGGCAATAGGCGCGGCAGAGATGGTGCTGGAGCCTGAGCTGAGCGAAGAGAAGCTGTTGGAAGTTCTGGGGAAGCTGCTCAATGACGATCTACGACGCGAAAAGATGGGAACGAGAGCGCGAAGGCTGGCGCATCCGGACGCGGTTAAAGTGATCGGAGATATGGTTCTGGAGTTGGCAGGTCACAAAACACTCTGAGGGACGGATGAGGCAGCAATCTTAAATGGAATGGGCCGAGGAAGTGATTCTCCTCGGCCCGCTTCCTTTGCGGTTCAGTGCGTTGTGGGAGGGTTAGCGACGACCGCCGCCATGCGATCCGCCACCGCCACCGCCGCCGTGGAAGCCGCCACCTCCACCGCCGTGGGATCCACCGCCACCGCCGCCGTGGAAACCGCCACCGCCGCCCATGGCACGGGCTCCTCCTCCGCCCATGTTGCCGTGGAATCCGCCGCCGCCGCTGCTACGAACTGACGGAGCGCCGGAGAAGCCGCGGTTCTGGCCGCCCGAGTAGCTTTGGCTGGGCCGAGCGTAGCTGCGGGGAGATTGCTGGGCGTAGGTGCGCTGCCCTTGATTGGCATAACTGCGTTGTCCCTGGTTGCCGAAGCCGCGCGATGGATTGGCGGTTCTGTTGTACGCCTGGCGGCCGTTGGAGACGACGTTGTTGCGCTGGCCGTAGGCGCCTCGTTGCGCGTTGGCGAAGTCGCGGTTGCCGTTCACGCTGCGCTGGTTATTGTTGGCGAACGTACGGTTGTTGT
>Ga0207674_10000834_pt1 | contig 40210 bp, 31 predicted proteins | sample KBSCornC72_FD_184303 | JGI IMG/M metagenome (GOLD analysis project Ga0207674, IMG submission 184303) | Corn rhizosphere microbial communities from Kellogg Biological Station, Michigan, USA - KBS Corn C7-2 (SPAdes) (version 2) | ecosystem: Host-associated > Plants > Roots > Rhizosphere > Soil ... | reverse complement strand
TCCAACTAGAGATGCTGGTCTGTAGTCTTGTCCAATAGCGATTCTTCTTGGTTTCTTGTTGCGACGGCAGACGTCAGGACCTCCATTGCTTCTTATCGGGAATTACAAAAGAATCCCGCGCCGCGTCGGACCACAAAAGTTCAGGTGAATAGAATTCAAGGACCAGATCTTTGTTGCCGAGTCTTCGAAGAACCTCATTACATTTTTCAGACAAAGAAGTTCCAGCTGGCAACGCTGCTAAACAGTCAGACACTTTCTCCACCCAGAACACAGTGAGAGTTTCGTGATATTTCCTCCGATCAATCTGATGGTGGTCTAGAAACCGCAGGAGTGACGTTCGTATCTGCCCCGTCGCAGCGCGTACGCTCATTGTTTGGAGGTACCAAACCGCCAGGACAAGGTGTTCCCGATGGGCAAAGCCATCCTTCGCTGTTTCGCAAGCCTCAAAGAGTCTTACAATTCTTTCGATATCTTCGTCAGTGTCGATTGGTTTATTCATCCCTCCTCCAATTTTAGACATAAAAAACGAGGCGAACCGAATACTCGGTTCGCCTCGTAAGAAACTATCTTAAAAGAGCCGCTATTTGCCGGCTTGGTTGGCGCGCACTGTCAAACGCGATTTGTACCTGGCTGCCGCGTTTGCGTGCAAGACGCCTTTCTGAACTGATTTATCAATCACCGAAATCGCCTCGGGCAAAATCTGATCGATATCCTGCTTTTGGCCCGAATCGAGAACACTTCTCAGTTTTTTGATATAAGTTCTAACCTTGGTACGGTGGCTGCGATTGTTAACGCGCCTTTTCTCGTTCTGGCGCATTCGTTTTTCGGCTGATTTATGATTCGGCATTCCTAAGAACTCTCAATTTCCTTTGATTTCTCGAAGTTTCCACCCGATCCGGCTTAGAAACAAGTCAGGCAGTATACGTAGCAGGCAAACCTGAGTCAAGGCAGCGAATTGCCTCATAAAAAATCTACTCGAAAGTGAATCGTTGCCTCAAATAAGAAATCTACTCGAAATGAGAGAGATTAACCCCGCAGCATTGAAGCTAAGCAGCGGGGTAGAAAATGAGGCTAAGGATGAAGGAACGGAAACGAATTGCGGAGGCGACGGCCGGTCGTTACCGGCAAGCGGGCAAGAAAGAGAAGGGGGTAATGCTGAACGAGTTTGTGGAACTGACCGGATTCGCACGCAGTTACGCGGCCCTGGTGCTGCGGAATCAGGGACGGGTAGTGCAGGTGAATCAAAAGCTGCGGGTGCGCGGTGACGTGGGCCAGAAGTTGCCACGACCCGGACGCGGACCGACCTACGACGAGCAGACGGTGAAAGTATTAGTCCAGGTGTGGCGCATCATGGATTACATCTGCGGTAAACGACTGGCCCCGGTGCTGGGTGAGATGGTCGAGCGGCTGCTGCGGCACAACGAGTTGCGCTGTGACGTGGCGACGCGCAAGAAATTGGCGCGCATGAGCGCCGCCACCATCGATCGACTCTTACGACCAGAGCGCCAGAAGTATCAACTGAAGGGTCGCAGTCATACGCGGCCCGGGACGCTACTGAAGCATCAGATTCCGATGCGTACCTTCACTGAATGGGATGAGCAGCAACCAGGCTTTCTGGAGATCGATCTGGTGGGCCATGACGGCGGCCTGATCGACAGCTTGCATGCCTTCACTCTCAACGCTACCGATGTAATCAGCGGCTGGAATAGCAGCACGGCTTTGCAGAACAAAGCACAGGTCTGGACCCTGGAGGGATTGCAGAAAATCCGCGCAAAACTGCCCTTTCCGCTGCTCGGTATCGACTCTGACAACGGCTCGGAGTTCATCAACGAGACGCTCTACAACTATTGTCAAGAGCACAAAATCACCTTCACCCGCTCGCGCCCTTACCGGAAGAACGACAGCTGCTTTGTAGAACAGAAGAACTACTCGGTGGTGCGCCGCGCGGTGGGCTATCAACGCTGTGATACAGACGAGCAGTTGCGCCTGCTCAATCAACTATATGAACCACTGGACTTGTATACGAACTTCTTTCAACCGAGTATGAAACTGCAGTCTAAAGAACGCGCCGGGGCGCGCGTGAAGAAGAAGTACGATAAAGCGCGCACGCCTTATCAGCGCTTACTCGACTCCAGTTTCATCAAGGAGGAGACCAAGCAGCAGCTGCGCGCGCGTTATCGGCTGCTCAATCCCGCACAACTCAAACGACAGATTGAACGATTGCAAAGAAAATTGCTGGCCACGGCTGTCAGCACCACGGTGAGCCGTAAACGGGAGCGTGGTAAACGAAGCGCGCTCAAACCGGCTGTGGAAATGACGCGCTTGCGGAAACCGACAAAGAGCGTCGCTTCCCTCAAGCGCTTGGAAAAGTCCGGCAAAAAAGCCGCCTGACTTTCCCACATTCCCACAGCCACTACTGCTGGAGATATATCGTTGCAGAAAACAGAAAAACAAACTCTCGTCTTGTGCTCTTTTAACTCACCGGGCACACTACGACGCGCAAAAACCACCTCTCGTTTCGAGTAGATTTATTTATGAGGCAACGAATCACTCTAGGAGTAGATTTATTTGTGAGGCAATAGGGAAAGCCGGATTAATGATCAGTTCTAAATTGATTTTTGATAATTACTACCTGGGGAGGCTTTGCACAAAAACTCTAATCTTGGTGAGTGTCGAGCGTTCAGTACAGTACCGCAAGCGAAGCGCGGCGGTGGCACACTCGACATTACGCCTAAATTCTGATGTGGTTCGTTGAGTGTGCCATCCGGTCGCTTCGCTCGCGGTACTGTACTGTTGGTATGTTACTTTTTGTGCAAAGCCAGCCCGGGGAAGTTGGTAATTACCAATTATCAAATGATAATTAAGACCTGACGGGGTATTATGGTTCACTCAGAGACGATGCCCACTGCAGATACAGCAACTCTAGTAACAGGTCTACGCAAAAGACTTCAAGACGTTAACCACCGTATTGAGGCGGCCGCTCGGCGCTCGGGAAGGACGCCTGCTGAGGTTCGCCTGATTGCTATCAGCAAGACCCATCCGGTCGAGGTCATCCAGGAAGTAGTCAACCTCGGAGTCACCGAGTTGGGCGAAAACCGGGTTCAGGAGGCAGAAGGCAAGATTCAGGTCCTGGGGAAACAGGCGCGCTGGCATATGGTTGGTCATCTGCAGGCGAACAAGGCAAGAAAGGCCATCAACCTGTTTGATGTCATTCACTCGTTAGATTCGCTGGATCTGGCGGAACGTCTGAACGAAATCTGCACGCAGGAACGGCGCTCATCATATCCAGTGTTGATTCAGGTCGACCTCGGGCAGGAAGCTACGAAGAGTGGCGTGGAAGAAAAAGAGTTGATGACGCTGGCGGCAAAGATCGGTGAATTGACCCATCTAAAGCTCGAAGGTCTGATGACGCTACCACCATTTTTTGATGACCCTGAGAAAACTCGTCCCTATTTCGCGAAGCTTCGGAAGCTTCGAGACGATCTTGCTGAAGAAGGTTTGTTTGGCGAGCAACTCGGTCAACTCTCGATGGGCATGACCCACGATTTTGAGGTGGCCATAGAAGAAGGCGCTACGATGGTCCGAGTCGGCACCGCCATATTCGGAGAACGTATTAACCGACATTAACGTTTATTGGCAGAGAAGTTATAAAGAATCACTATGCTAATCATCGAGAGGAGTTTTGAGTTCATCAACATGGCCGTCAAGGCGGTCATCATCGTCATTATAGCGTTGATGATTCTGCGCTTGATTGCCAATGCCGCCAATCTCAATCCTTTCGCGTGGACTTCGCGCACTATTCATCGCCTGACGGACGTGTTCGTTCTTCCGATGCGCCGAAGCATGCTGAGCCTGGGCTTCGAGCCAAAGTATGCTCCGCTGGTAGTAATCCTCATCACGATTCTGCTCGGCCTGTTTGTTCTGCAGTTAGCCGGGCTACTTGCCAGTACTGCGCTTGGAATTCTGACTGGAATCCTACAGGGTAGACCAATCCTGATTATCGGGAATGTTCTCTATGGTGCAGTTGCTCTGTATATGCTTTTGATCATCATCAGGATCATTTTCTCCTGGGGTCGTGTAAGTTATTCGAGACGAATAATGCGGTTCCTGGTTGATTCAACTGAGCCGCTACTTGGTCCAATGCGCAACCTTATTCCACCGGTGGGTCCCTTTGATATCTCGGCAATGGTGGCATTGGTGATACTCTGGCTGTTCCTGGTGGCCATATCGGCCACGCTCCTTTCGAGCGGAAGCTTCAGATGAGGCCTTAGCGGTGATTGAACATACCTATTCGAACGACGTCCTATCCATAAGCGTGCGCGTTGTTCCAAGAGCCTCAAAAACCGAAGTAGTTGGTGAATTCGATTCGGCCCTAAGGGTTAAACTGGCGGCGCCACCCGTCGACGGTGCCGCAAATGACGAGTTGGTCCAGGTACTTGCGAAAACATTTAAAGTGGCGCGAGGTTCCGTCGAAATTGTTCGTGGATCTAATTCGAGGTCAAAACAAGTAAAAGTGGCTGGTCCTGATCCGGCTGTCTTGAAGAAGTTCGGTATTCTGTAACGGTTAGTATCAACGCAGTTCTAGCGAAAATTAACTCATGGACTCCGACAAAGTTTCGCATTACCGAATTCTCGAAAAATTGGGCGCCGGCGGTATGGGGGAAGTCTACCTTGCCGAAGACTTAAAGCTGGGTCGGAAGGTGGCCATTAAGATTCTAAGTGAAGAGTTCACCACCAATCGTGACCGCTTAAGTCGCTTCGAACTCGAGGCCTCGGCGGCGTCAGCATTAAATCATCCAAACATTCTTACTATTCACGAAGTCGGAGTTGATGAAGGTCGTCATTATATTGCCACCGAATATATCGACGGCGTAACCCTCCGGCGTAAGATGGCTGCCGCTCATCTTGAGGTTCGTGAAGTCCTGGATATTGCGGTCCAAATTGCCAGTGCCCTCGAGGAAGCGCACGCTGCCGGTATAGTTCATCGCGATATTAAACCCGATAACATCATGATTCGGCGGAATGGTTTCGTGAAGGTGCTCGACTTTGGTCTCGCGAAACTGACTGAAACTAGTACTGATCGTTCGCTGTCAGATGCCGAAGCCTCAACTCGCGTCCTGGTCCAAACAGACGCCGGCGTTGTAATGGGCACATCACATTACATGTCGCCGGAACAAGCTCGCGGTAAACAAGTTGATGCCAGAAGTGACATTTGGAGTCTGGGAGTTGTTATCTATGAGATGGTGTCGGGCCGTACTCCGTTTGAAGGCGAGACGCCAACCGACGTCATAGTGAGCATCACGCAGAAAGAGCCGCCACCCCTGGCCCGTTTCGCACCAGAGGCACCAGCTGAACTCGACTGGATAGTAACGAAGGCTTTGCGCAAGGATCGCGAAGAACGTTACCAGACAATTAAGGAAGTACTCACCGACCTGCGCCGCCTTAAACAGCGTGTGGAGTTCGAGATGGAGGCTGAACGTTCAATTCCTCCTGATTCAGTAACCCGCTCGTTAGCCAGTGGAAGAGTTGCGCCGACCATGCAGGATAAGGCGCTCCCTACCGTGGAAAAGACGGTATCGCACGTATCCAGCGCTGAGTACATCGTCGGTGGTTTGAAGCGTCACAAGATCGCAGCCCTGATAGCTCTGATAGTGATCGGCGCCATCGCCACCGGCAGCTATCTTTACTTAAAACGGAAACCTGTTCTTACAAACAGCGACACGATTCTGCTTACAGAATTTATCAATACAACGGGTGAAGCAGTTTTTGATGGAACGCTAAAACAAGCGCTTGCTGTTCAGTTGGGCCAAACACCGTTTCTGAACATTTTTCCTGACGATCGAGTACGCGAGACGCTTCGTTTCATGGGTCGCTCGCCGGACGAACGCATAACCAAAGAGGTCGGAAAAGAGATTTGCGAGCGACAGGGAATTAAAGCCATGCTCGTCGGCTCTATCGCCAGTCTGGGGAGTCATTACGTAATCACGCTTGAAGCATTGAACGCTCGATCAGGAGACCCAATTGCGAGGGAACAAGTCGAAGTTGATAGCAAGGAAAAAGTGCTTTCTTCGCTTGGGACTGCAGCCTCAACCTTGCGAAAGAAGCTTGGTGAATCTCTCAGTTCGATTAAACAGTACGATGTCGCGATTGAGCAGGCGACTACCTCATCCCTGGAAGCGTTGAAGGCTTACGCGATGGGAAACGACGAGCGGAATAAGGGTAGAGTACGGGAAGCCCTGGCCTTCTATCAGAGAGCGGTGGATCTGGATCCAAACTTCGCGATGGCATATGCGCGAATCGCAGTCTTTTACGGCAATCAGAGCCAGTTTGAAAGCGCGAAGGATTACGTGCAGAAAGCTTACGACCTGCGCGACCGTGTCAGTGAACGCGAAAAACTCTACATCACGGAAAAGTACTACAACTACGTTACCGGTGAGATGGATAAGGCGATCGAAACACTGCAGACCTGGGCCAAACTGTATCCAACCGATTTCATACCTCATAACAATCTGGCATTAAATTATCTTTACTTCGGTCGTTACGACGAAGCTTTGAAAGAGGCACTGGAGGCAGTGCGGCTAAGTCCAAATAACGTTAGTGCGCGAGAAAACCTGATCGGTAGTTTCCTGGGATTAGAGCGGATCGATGAAGCAGAGCAAGCAGCTAATGAGTTGCTCAAAAATAATCCGGACTATCTCGGAGGCCATTACCATTCTTACGTCTTTGCGTTTATGCGAGGCGACCAGGCTCGAATGAAACAGGAAACGGAATGGGTCCGTGGCAAACTTGACGAACCCGAGCTCGTCTCCAATTTGGCCTGGGCTGAGACTTTTTCTGGTAGATATAAAAAGGGCGAGGAGTTGGCCAAGCAGTCGTCTGACATGTTTCTGAGCCAGGGGGCCAAAGAAAACGCTGCCAATACTTTGATCACGTTGTCGCAGACTCAATCGGTAGTAGGGAAGTGTCAGTTGGCGAAAGAGAATGTACAGCGCGCTCTGACGATCTTTAAAGGTCGGATGTCTATGTCAGGTGGTGCCACAACGCTCGCAGCGTGTGGTGACCTTTCGAAGAGTCAAACTCTGATGGATGAAGTAGTGAAGGAGTATCCAAAAGATCTCCCTGTGACGATGATATCGGCGCCGTTTATAAAGGCGTTGATTGAAAAGGACCGCGGCAACCTGGACCAGGCTATTCAGTATCTCGAATCAATTCGCCGGTACGATCTTGGAATAATTGCGGGTCTTGCCAATAACTATGGGCGGGGTTTAGTTCTGCTCGACCAGAAGAAGGCAAACGAAGCAACAGTCGAATTCAAAAAGATTCTGGAACATCGAGCGATAGATTTTTTCTCTCCAGTCCATGCGTTGACCCAACTTCAGCTGGCCCGGGCGGCGGCTGCGAGCGGCGACATGACGTCGAGTAAAAAGTATTACCAGGACTTTTTTGTGGCATGGCGGGATGCTGATCAGGACCTTCCGGCGCTGGTGGAGGCCAAGAAGGAATACGCGGAGATGAAGTAGCTGTTAGACCCACAAGGTAGTTTCTATATTTCTCAATTGTTCAGTGTCCATTTCTCTTCTTCCATTGCGCCAGGTGCTTTTCGTCAATTTGCGAATGGTCGGAGAGAATTGTCTAGACGGAATTAGCGGGCCTCAGAAAATGGAAAAATGGCGATTGGAAAATGCCTCGCTCGGCGCTCCTGTGATATATTGCGAAGCCAAAAAACCCACTGCCATAAAAATTTAAAAAGGAACCTGAATTAAATGTCCGGACATTCGAAGTGGCATAGTATTAAACACAAGAAAGGCGCGCTCGATGCCAAGCGCGGCAAACTTTTTACTAAGTTTATTAAGGAGATCACGGTTGCCGCCAGGACTGGTGGTGGCGACCCCGACGCTAACGCTCGACTCCGCAAAGCCATCCTCGATGCGAAGAGTGGCAACATGCCCAACGACACTATCGATCGCGCAATTCGTCGTGGTACCGGTGAAGAAGAGGGCGTTAACTACGAAGAGATCACCTACGAAGGTTACGGTCCGGGTGGAGTGGCTCTCCTCATTGAATCAATGACCGATAACCGAAATCGAACCGTGGCCGAGATTCGTCATATCTTCTCCAAGAATGGCGGCAACCTCGGTGAGAGTGGGTCAGTAGGTTGGCTGTTTGAGAAGAAGGGATACATAGTCGTCGAAAAGGCTGCCAAGTCAGAAGATGAATTATTTGAGCTCGCAATCGAGGCTGGTGCTGATGATTTGCGCGATGACGAAGATAACTTTGAAATCATCACCTCACCTGAAGCATTCGATACAGTGCTCACGGCGGTGAAGGGCTCAGGTATTGAACCCCAGGTCGCCGAGGTTGAAATGGTCCCGCAAAACTACATTCGACTCGAAGGTTCCGATGCGCGACAGATGCTGAAGCTAATGGAAGCGCTCGAAGATCACGACGACGTGCAGAAGGTATCCGCCAACTTCGATATTAGTGAAGCGGATATGGCGGCAGCGTGAAGATTAAGAAAAAGTCTTTTAGGAATAGGGCCTATAGGACCTATTAGTTTCCTCCAGCATCTTCAATCAACCTTAGGGCCAATCCATTTACAAAAACCTGGGCGTGAAATTGTCGGCCCCAGGACAGTGCGGTCACACCCCGGTACTCGTAAGCCTTGCTCACATCGAAGCGTGGTCCATATCCGGGATGCAGCTGTTTGCGAATTGAAGCTCTAATGTTTGGATCTGCGCCACGGTCCAACAAGAGTTGTGTTAAGGCAGCGGCCGGCTCCAAGCCTTGATGATTGATCCAGAATGCCGGCTGAGATACAACCGTTCCAAAGAGCGCCGTATGTCCTCCAAATTCTTCCGAGTCAACCTCGGCCTTCACATTTGGATCCATCCCCTGGTCCAGTAGCCAGCGAGCGATTTCCAATTCATCATAATCAGCGCACATATGAAGCAGAGAAGTTCCCTTAAGAGGAGTGCCCTGGGTTGCGTTTACGTCGTCGTGACAACCCAGCTCCGGCGGATAGATCTCTTCATGGCTAAAAGTTTTCTCGAGAAGTTTTGGGTCGCGCCTGAGATGACGCTCAAGCAGGTCTATGCGACCGCGATGAACTGCCATCGGAGGTGTGTCAGGAAGCTCAAGGCCGTGCGTTACGTACAGTTCGAGGATCTCGTGTTTCGCAAACGGCTTTCTACTATCGGTTTCGAGGACTACATCGACCGGAGCCAGACGTTTCCCGGAGTGGTCAATAACACGCGCACCTAACTCCAACATGAGTGCGGTACCGACTGCACTCAAAGTGTATGCTGGACCACCAAGTGAGTCATCGGCAGGTTTCGGGCTTCCTAACCATTGATGAAGCATCCGAGCTGTCGTGATCTTGCTCTGTAGTGTCGCTCGGTCGATCGCATGTTCAAGATCTCTCGCTCCCAGACCGTAAAGCATCTTGATAATTTCATCCCGCCCGAGATTTGACGCGTAGCTCATTGGTGGTCCCCAGTTACATTTGAGCGTTCCTCTCGCGTTTTCGTGAAGCAGTGAAGGATTTTTCTCGAGCAGAGCTTTCAGTTCTTCCAACTGGTCGAGCCAGATGGCCTCAATCACGCGACAAGCCTGGACCAGGCGGGGCCAGCTGGCGACGCCATAACTACGCGCCAACACAACCTGGGCATCTGCCAACTTGATTTCTGACTCTGGAGACGACAGCCACTCTCTTCCATGAGGATGGAAGGCGCTGAATTCACTGATAGCAGAAGGATCCCGCTGCTTGAATGCTTTTAGCAGGTTCTTAGCTTGATTCTTTAGCTGGTCGAGATTTGGTCGTACGGGTAGGTGCCGGTTGGGATTGCTTAACTTTTTAGTAGACACACGAGCCTCCTTATCAAATGCCCGTGTCCGCTTCAGGCGAAAGGAGGTTCGCAAGGGAACCTTGAAACTTAGTTGCTTTGGGGTGAACTCAGTTCTTCCCGCGGACCGGCGGCGCCCCGTTTGCGCAAGAAGAAGGTAAGACTATTGGTGGGGAAGAGCAAGGGAAGGAAGCATCGGTTCAAATATTGGTCATTTCTCATTGATCATTTTCATTTCCGGTGAATGGCATCTGGTCGACTGTTTGATATGACAAAATGATAAATGATCGATGATCAATGACCAATGATCAATTATTAATTATCGGGGGTGTTCGGGCTTAGCTTCGTTTGCTGGTGCCCGTCTCGCCGGCATGTTCCTCGGCTGGCGCTTCGGGCGTCGGCTCACGCAACCGTTCGCCCATCACCACCAGCACGTTATGTGTTTGACCATCACCGGTTAAGGGGATCTCGTCGCTCCCCAGAAGTTGACCATCAAGTTCTACCGAGGCGACGCCGCGACTAAACCCTGATGGATTCTCAACCTTGATTCGATACACTCCGTTTTCCCGCCGATAGGTGATCTCAAAATCTCGCCACCAGCGAGGTACTGTCGGGTCTATCACGAGCTTGTCTCCCTGCAATTTGAACCCGAGGATCGACTCCAGACCCGCACGATACATCCACCCGGCCGATCCGGTGTACCACGTCCAACCACCACGACCAGTATGAGGCGGAACTGCGTAAACGTCTCCAACCGCGACGTAAGGTTCCACTTTGTATTTGTGCAACCCTGCTCGAGTAGACGAGTGGTTTATCGGATTGAGCAGTGAGAAAAGTTCGCCGGCTTTTTCACCATCACCAAGCATGGAAAATGCGATGAGCGTCCAGATAGCAGCGTGTGTGTACTGTCCTCCGTTTTCGCGAACGCCGGGAACGTAGCCTTTGATGTAGCCTGGATCAAGAGTGCCTTTATCAAATGGGGGTGTGAATAGAATAACCAGTCCGTCACCACGGCGAATCAGGTACTCTTCAACCGCAGCCATCGCCCGGCCCATTCGATACTGGTCCGAGGCCCCGGAAATTACTGACCATGATTGCGCGATAGAGTCGATGCGGCACTCTTCGTTCTGTGACGATCCCAATGGCGTGCCATCATCAAAGTAAGCTCGCCGGTACCAGTCTCCATCCCAACCTTTCTCTTCCAGCGCTTTCTTCAGGTTGTCGCAATGCTTCGTATAAGCATCGACTCGCTTACTTTCCTGCCGTCGCTCGCAAAGCGGCAGGAAACTATTTAGAGTTGTAAAGAGGAACCACCCTAACCAAACACTTTCTCCTTGACCGTGTTGGCCCACTCGATTCATCCCATCATTCCAGTCGCCGGCGCCCATCAAAGGCAGCCCGTGTTGTCCGACTGTTAAGCTTCGGTCCAACGCGCGAGCACAGTGTTCAAAGATCGTCGCCGTCTCCTGGGCGATTGATGGTTGGACATACGCTTCCTGCTCGTCTTCTCCCAGGATGGGTTGCTCAAGAAAGCCTACTACCTCGTCGAGTACCGAAGCATCATTAGTCACCTTGATATAAAAGGCGGTCACAAAAGGCAGCCATAAAAGATCGTCCGAGATCCTGGTGCGTACGCCTCTGCCGGTAGGTGGGTGCCACCAGTGTTGGACGTCGCCTTCTTTAAACTGATGTGCTGCTGCCAGGAGGATTTGCTTGCGTGCGACTTCCGGCGCGCTGTAAACGAGTGCCATAACGTCCTGCAGTTGATCTCGAAAACCGAACGCACCTCCCGATTGATAGAACGCCGTTCTCGCCAGAATCCGACAGGAAAGTGTTTGATACAGCAACCAACGGTTCAACATCGGGTCGAGTGCTGCATCCGGCGTTCGGACTTCCACTTTGGCCAACAACTGGTCCCAATGAGTCAGCACTCTCTCGAAGGCCGCATTAACATTGCCAGGTTGCTTAAACTTCTCAATCAGTTCCTGACACTTCTCTTTGGTTTCCGCTTCGCCAAGCAAGAAGATGACCTCTCGACCTTCGTGTGGGGCGAGTTCCAGTTGAATTTGTAGAGCGGCACAGGGGTCGAGTCCGGCGCCATCGCGGTTTGCAAGGGTAACGCGGCGAAGTCCGGCAGGTTGATCCAGACCTCCATTTCTTCCGATGAACTCCTTACGATCACAAGTCGCACTCGCGAGTGGTTCGTTGGTGGCGTTGAATGCTACTCGCGTCGAGAACTCGTTATTGAAAGGATTTCGAGCAAAGATTGAGGCTGTAGCCTCATCAATCTCGGTAATGATGTAAGGCGCAGATGATGAACGGGACACTCCGAGTACCAACTCGTTGTAGTTTGTTATCGAAAGTTTCCGCGTACGAGGCGTCCGATTCCGTAAACGCAGTAGCGAAATCTTAACTGAAGCGTCCAAAGGCGTGAACAGCAATAGCTCTTGAGATATTCCGTGACTGGTATGTTCAAAGACTGTATAGCCCTGTCCGTGCCGAACTGTATACGGTTCGTTTTCCCGCACCGGTAGCGGAGTGGGCGTCCAAACCGTGCCTGAATCCTCGTCGCGAATGTAAACAGCCTCTCCGGGCGGATCGCTGACTGCGTCGTTGGACCAGGGAGTCAATCTATTCTCGCGACTGTTGACCGACCATGTGTAGCCGGCGCCGGTTTCGGTGACCTGGAAGCCGAACTCGTCTTCGTTACCGATTACGTTGGACCATGGCGCTGGCGTCCACTGACCGGCTCCGAGCACGGTTACGTATTCGCGTCCGCCCTGGTAGAAACCTCCCAAACCATTAAAGAAAGTCAGGTCGGGTCGAACGACGGGCGCTTCCGGATAAGTTTGCGATGCGAGTCTCGCCACCAGAGGTGCCGGTAGTGGCTCTTCGACGCGAGGTCGCTCGATCTGGTCCTGGACCGAGCCTCGATCGGAAACAATAACGACCCGCGCCACGGCGTGAATCAAAATCCGATCGGCTTCGGATATTTGATCCGATCGTCGTAGATAAACCCCACCGGGCTTGTCCTGCAGACCCTGGAGCCCGCTCGTACGTATGACTGTTTCCAACTCATGATGCAGCTGTTGTTGGTAGCTTGTTGGACTATCATTCAAAACAATCAAATCGACTCTCAAGCCCTTATAGTGGAGATACTCGTGACCTCGGACCAGTTTTCGAACAGTTCCCAGATCGGCCTCGCTGTCGATGCGTACCACGACAATTGGAAGGTCGCCGCTGATGCCATAAGCCCACAAACTTGATTGGGCCTTGGTATTGAGTGCCAGCACGTGTGGTTGGGGCCTCAAGGAAGGATCGGAGTACACGATACGGGCAGCCAATCGTTGGAACAGGTGAGCTTCTTCCGAATCAATGTTCAGATGGCTCATCTCAACCTGGGCCTTGGTCCATGCCAGTCTCAATTCGCGCTCGAAGATGTTCGGGTCGTGATACTTGTCAGCCAACGCCAACGCTTTTTCGCGAGAAAACGCGACGCCGGTTGTAAATGAACACGTGACTGTCTCGTTTGGCTGAATACGAACTCTTCGTCGTAAACTGAAAACTGGATCGAGGACTGCTCCGGTGGTGTTTGAGAGCGGCCGATCCTCCACTACGGCGATGGGATTGTTCGCCGACCTTCCGCGTCCAAGAAAGCGCCCGCGGTCGGTCTCATACTGCAAGGCGCCAATGAGTTCGCCCTCGACCACAACGACATGAATACCCCAGATTTGTTGCTCGTCGCTGGACCTCCGTCGGCGATGAGCTATCAGGGCGTTCTCGCTCATGATGCATTCAGTCTCGATGAACAAATTGCTGAATGCCGGGTGAGCCGCATCAGCCTGAGGTGAAGCCAGCACAATCTCCGAATAACTGGTGAGTTCGATCTCCCTGACTCGGGTTGAAGTGTTGGTTAGAGAGATGCGGCGTATCTCAGCGTTATCTTCGGCAGAGACCAGGATCTCCATGCGGGTGGCAATGCCCGGATCGGTACGTCGAAACTCAACTTTGTCTTCCGAGAAGGCAACGTGATAGGAGAGAGGCTTTTTCTGCGTGGGTTGATAACCCGGCGACCAGATAGTGCCGCTGCGTACGTCGCGCAAGTAGATAAAGGCGCCCCAGTTGTCGCGTGTAACGTCTTCGCGCCAACGGGTAACAGCATTCCCGTCACACTGTGAATATCCGCCACCCGCAGTCGAAACCATTACGTTATAGCGGCCGTTTGAGAGAAACTGCGTACGAGGCGTATCCAGGTGTGGGGAATTGTAGATACGTGTAATCATCCCCGGCATTGTTTGTGTAACTCGACCCGTCAGCACTTCTTCTGCCCGCGGATGTACTGCCGGCACTCCGATCGGTATGCGTTCCTGAAGCAATAACTCCGTTGCCTGGACCACCGGCTCGGAGTGAAATCTCTTTTCGGTTGGATCTTCCTGGAGGATGTTCGCCAGTGCTACCAGGCTCATGCCCTGGTGGTGAGTCATAAACGCTCGAATTAGAACTGAAGTCTGACCCTCGGGGACGCGCTCACCGGTAAAGTCAATCGACTCATAGAATCCGTATGGACCAAGTGCACCTCTGTTTTGCAAACGACGCAGATTAGTGATCGTTGCGTGCGGCGCAATCTCAATTGCCAGGATGCAACCGTAAGGTGCGACCACTAGATCTTCGATCAATCCGCGTTTCAATCCCAAACCGGGCACGCCAAACGGTCCATACTGATAATTGAAATTGAGATCTCTAACGTTATAGGCCGCTTCGGATATTCCCCACGGAACGTTGCGTTCTACACCGTATTCAACTTGACGTTTAACAACTGTTCGATAGGTCTCGTCGAGCAAGGTACCCGGATAATTTCTCATAACCAGTAAGGGCATGAGGTACTCGAACATCGTTCCGGTCCAGGAGATCAACGCTCGTCCACCATCGACTTTTGCCAGTGGACGACCCATGCGGAACCAGTGCTCTTGTGGAACGTCACCTTTAGCAATGGCTACGAAACTGGCCAATCGAGCTTCAGACGCGAGTAGGTCGTAGTAAGAGTCGTCCGCTTTCGCCGAACTCACGTTGTAGCCAATGGGAAAGAGTTTTCTTTCGAGGTCAAAGAGGAAGGTGAAATTCATATCCTCGATGATTTGATCGCAAGTGCGCGCCAGGCGGCTTAGACGAGAAAGTAGATCGTTCGAAGCTGCGGCGGCCTCTTCAAGCGCTCTGGTTAACCTGGTAGCAGATTGATGTGAGGTCGAACCATCGTTGCTTTGCAGAACTGCGATCTGGACCAGGGCGCGATCACAAATCTGCGGGATGTCTGCGAGTGTCGGAACAACCTTCAGGTGCTCCAGTATCGTCTTCCATTCTTCTGAGGCAACCGTCCCTTCTGACTCAAGCAGCGCCAGTAGACGTCCCCATGTCGCCAGCGTGTCGCCATCTCGCTGACAAGATTGGACCTGGTGTTGCAAGGCCCCGACCCACCAACGCAGTTCTTTAAAGTTAACTTCGCCGTGCTCGTGGGCCAGCGCATTCACAATATCTTCAATTTCGGATGCGCGGCGGTTCAACGAATCGACGAGGACGAACCATGAAGCGAGGTTCTCATGTGTATCCATCATCGCCAGCATGCGACAAGCCGCTACCTCGTCGCGCAACTGGCTGACCGTAACGACGTCAGTGCGTTGCCGAAGTTCGCCCAACCTCGTGACTTCGACCGAGATTGCATCGATCGTGTCGGTTAGTCCTTCAACCACCTTCTTGCTAAAGAGCTGTAAATCAGGTAACTCGACGCAAGCCTGTTTCACCGCATGGAGATGACCGGCAAGATTCCCGCTGTCTACAGTCGAAATGTATTGCGGCATTAAAGGTTCAAGCGTCGTCGTTTCATACCAGTTGAAAAGATGACCATGGAGTTTCTTCAGGCTGGATACTGTCGAGAGCGTCAACTCTTGCCGCTCGACGAACTCCAGACATCCGACATATCCGAGATCTCGTGCTGAAACTGTTGCTAATAAAAGAAGGCCGATATTTGTCGGGGACGTTCTATGAGCTACGACCGGATTCGGATCTTCCTGAAAGTTATCAGGTGGAAGCCAATTGTCCTGGGCGCCAACGAAAGTCTCAAAAAATCTCCAGGTACGGCGTGCGATGACCCGAATCAACGCGATCTCATCGGCGGTGAAGCTTTGAAGTTCGCGAATGATAGGTCGACTTACTAGATAAGCAATCAATGGAGACGACAGCCAGAGCACGCCCAGACCAACCATCACCGGCATGGCAGATGGATGCAACATGAACGTTAGCAGTATCGCCACGAAGGTCAACATGACGGCCGGCATCATGTATGAGAGAAATCCGGCGAAATCTCGACGTGCCGATCTCTCAGCCTCAGCCGCAGAAACCCACTCGAGTAAATTTTTATGCGAGATAAGATTTCGATAGAGCGTCCGGACAATGGCATCTAGCATCAAGTACGCCTGATGCGGTAGAAAGATAAAAGTGAGGATGATCTGGAACGTGTTAGTGCGGATGTCACCCCACACGGTCCAAAAATGGCTGGTCCACGGGATTCCTCTAGGATGAATCAGTAGTCCAGTACTCACGTGTAGATAAACCGGGAAAGCAATGTCAAGGAGAACAAACAGAGTCCATAAGAGTGGCTTGCCGGGAAACAAGGCACAGGCAGCGATCAGCCATATAAATAACGACGGGCCAACAAGGCTGCGCCGGATGTTGTCGAGAATTTTCCAGCGGGCGATGATAGGCAGCGTATTACGCACCTTCCGGCCACTGGAATCCTTCACATTGGGAAGAGTCCAACTCAGAATTTGCCAGTCGCCACGCGTCCAACGATGCTGTCGCTTGGAATAAGCTTCATAGGAAGATGGATAGTCGTCGAGTAATTCGATGTCTGTTGTGAGTGCCGCCCGCGCAAATAACGACTCGAACAAGTCATGACTTAATAAGGCGTTTTCTGGCACTCGATCGCTGAGCGTTGTTTGGAATGCGTCGACGTCGTACAAGCCTTTGCCGGTGAAACTACCTTCACCGAAAAGGTCCTGGTAGACATCGGAAACTGCGGTCGTATAAGGATCGATCCCGGTATTTCCCGAGAAAACTTCCGCAAATTTTGACCGTGACGCGCTACTGAGTGAAATGCTGACTCGAGGTTGAAGTATTCCATACCCGCGGACAACGCGGTTTAGCGACGGATCAATTTGAGGTTTATTAAGCGGATGAATCGCTGTACCGATCAGAGTTCGAGCGACATCTCGAGGGAGTTGCGTATCAGAGTCGAGCGTTATGACATATCTCGTGGAAGACAGCAGTGATTCGTCAGCAGTCGCAACAATGAAAGTCGTATGGTGATTGCCGCGCAGCAGTCGATTGAACTCTTCCAGCTTCCCACGTTTCCGCTCCCACCCCATCCATTTCTTTTCGCCCTCGTTCCACAAGCGACGTCTATGAAATAGATGGAATCGTTGATACTCGTTACCGCCGTGTTTCCGGTTGAGGTCCTCAATACCACTTTGGGCCAGAGCAAGTAAGCGGTCATCGTCAGGAGTGGTCTCGGAAGCAGCGTCGGGAAAATCGCTAAGAATTCCAAAATAGATCTGTTTTTGCTGGTTCGCGAGAAAATGGACCTCGAGGCGTTCTATCAGTTCGGATACTTGAGCTTCGGCTGTGAAAATTGTGGGAACAACCACAAAGGTTCGGGCTGAGTCGGGAAGCCCGTTGACCGTGTCCATTCTTGGTAATAAACGAGGCTCAAAGAAGTGCGTTACGTCCCAGTTGAGCACGGCCAAAGCGAGGTCACTCGCAGGGAGCAGAGCCAGCACAGCAGAGAACAGCAGGAACGCCCAACTAACGTCGTAGCGTTGCATGACGCTAACCACCAGGATGATCACCAGCAGCGTCATGAAGGCGAACACACTCAGGTACGAAGCAGTTGGATGGTGAAGAAAGAAGCGCCGAATACTTTCAACAACTCGTGGCTGGTACCCGAAGTTGGCTTCAAGTTTTGGTAGCCCTTCATCGATTAGGTAGTACCCTACATGTGCCTCGGGCGCCGATTTATCGGTATTTTCCGCTGCCAGCTGCAACGCGACTTTTGCTACATCCAATTCACTGGCATGGGTTCTTTTGCTGATCCGCTCGACCACATGCCGGTAGCGATCACGAGAGGCGAACTCCATATTCGAATAAGCGTCGGCCGGATCCTGCCCGAGCAGCGGATCGACCAGGCTCACCTTCTCAAAGAAGTCTCGCCAATCCAGAGTCGACAACAAGCGCATGCTGGTGATGATGTTTCCGACGGTAACTTGCGCAGCAGCTTGCCGTTGGTGTTCGAGATGGATTATCTGCTCGATGCTTAACTGTTTGCGATTGAGCCGTTCCTCGATCCAGTCGAGTACCTGGGTTACCGAAGGATGTTGTTCCCTGAGCCGCTGGATGAGTTGGACCACAAATGTTTGGGCCAACTCTTCACGCTTACCCAATCTTTCATTGATGAGGGGAAGCATGCCCGACGGTTGGCGACCGGCGAGTTCGAGCAGTCTGTCGGCGAGACGATCCGCCTCTTCTCGTTCATCACGCGCGCGAATGATGGTTGACGCAAGCCGGCGAAGATTTTCCACGAGGGCAAGGCGGAGGGTGATCGCTACAGCCCAAATTTCGCCGATGGTGAGTGGTGAAACTGACTGATAAGAAGCAATAAAGCGACGGAGTGTGTGCGTGTCGAGACGTGAATCAGTGTGACCTATCAGGGCCAGGGCGAGTGCGTATATGCGTGGATAGTTTCTTAACTCGCCCTCAGCGAGTTTTGGGAGTTCGTGATAGTAACCTTTTGGAAGATCCTCACGAATTTCACGCAGTTGTTCTTCGACAATATGGAAGTTATCGACCAGCCATTCAGCGGCAGGAGAGATCGGTTTCCCAGTTCGAATAGCTTCGACCAGGAGCCGGTAAGCGGTGACGAGCTTTCGGCCATTACTCTCCAACCGGGGCAGAAGTTGTGCGCGTCCCTTTCGAGTGACTGTCTTATGTTTTTCGGCGAGCGTGCGTGCGTACTGCTCAAGTCGCTCGACGCTATAGATCTCCGCTCGCAGCGGCTTCTGTTCCGCGTCACGTGGTTGATTTCGAAGTTTTGCTAAAAGACTCTCGAACATCGTTGTCGAGGGGAACGAAATAAAGGCCAAAAAACTCCTGGTTTAGATTATCAACACAAGAGTCGCGATTGTTTAACGCGGGGGTCTCTTTTGGGGAAATTGAGAATACCATGAATCGTGAAATTTTCTTTAAAGGTCTGATTACCAGCCGCTTGAACCGATGCCGAAGTACAAAGCAGGAAGCTAAGAAAACAATCGATGGTTGAAAAAGATCAAATGCTGATTAACGGATGTTTGCGTGTATACTCGGCACGCTCGACGATCATGAAACTCTTATACTCACTGCATGCGTGTTCTTGGAATTGATCCAGGTAGTCAGACGACAGGTTGGGGTGTTATCGAAGGCGATGGCAATAAGTACTCGCTTGTCGATTTTGGTTTCATCAAGCTTTCGAGCGCTACGAGTTTTGCGACGAGACTATTGAAGATTTGTGAAGGTCTTGAAGAGGTGATTAGCCAACACCGCCCTGATGTTTGTTCGCTTGAGGATGCGTTTCTCTCGCAGAATGTCAAAGTGAGTATGAAGTTGGGCCAGGTTCGAGGCGTCGTGCTACTCGTTGCCGAACGTGCGGCACTTGAGATTCACGAATATCCGCCGCGACTAATCAAGCAGACGGTAGTTGGTTACGGAAACGCTGAGAAGCACCAGGTGCAGGAAATGGTCCGACTTTTACTCTCGCTGAAGAAGGCACCCTCGCCTCACGATGCGGCAGATGCTCTGGCGGCGGCCATTTGCCATTTCCATCATGCGCAGTTTGCCCGGAGAGTTGCTCGAGTTAGTTAATAATTGATAATTACTGACGGCTTTCGTTTTAGAGAGTCCTCACCCGAAAAACCTCATTTAAGGAACACTTAGTATGGCTCCTCACAAGCTGTTGCTACGTTACGTCGTTCTTTCAATCCTGATTGCCAACAATGGTTCGGTCAATGCGCAGAAGCGAAAGCCTCCTGCGGGCGGTAGAGTCGCGATCGTTGTTGATGATCGACTTGCTGCGGTTAGAGCCACTCCGCAACTCAATGGCACGCTTGTTCGGCGCCTGGGAAGAGGTCGGTTGGTAGCCATTCGTGGAAAACGGGAAAGCAAAGACGGTGTTGTTTTCTTCTTTGTTAATGTAACAAGCAGAACCCACGGCTGGATCCAACGAGAAGCATTGGTTTCCCCGTCACAGCGAGGAGACGATGCGCGAGTAGTGAGAATCGTTAAGTCCTCGGCATCAGAGTTTGAGAGAATTTCGCTGGCGCGCATCTTTCTCGACTATTTTCCGCGCTCGAGTCTGCGTCCCGGTATTTTGCTGCTGATGGGTGACACGGCGGAGCAGGTGGCTCAGAAGTTAACCAAAAACGTTAAGAAGCGGCTCTCCTCGGGATCCGAAGAAGCCTCTGAGCAAAGTCTCTATTTGAATTATCCGGGATTAGATCGTTACAACCGGCAGGGAATTAAGTTCGTTTTTGACTCCAGAGCCAAAGGGCTTCATTACGACGGGTGGGCTTGGCGGGAAATTGTTCGAGTGCATAGGAAGAGCCCTGAATCACAGGAAGCGATTAAGAGGCTCAGGGAGTCGGAGAATCGAGTTGGAAGTAGATAGGGCTTGCGGGCCAGTGTTATTGGTCAATGGTCATCGGTCATTGATCATTTCCCATTTAGAGACAGCGAGCGTGTCAGCATCAAATGAATCACAGAGGCGTAAAGTTGGTTGTACCGGTAGCTTCGCTCGCCGTCCTGTACTGACACTCGCCAAGGTTTTAGCAGAGCCAGCCCGGGGAGATGTTAGATAAAAGCGTCGTTTTGCCAAACAATTTTCTCAACACATTGTTAATAAAGGCTCCTAAGGCACGTTTTTCAGGTTGGAGAAGGAGAACAACGTGCAGGCAGCCGTCAAACACTTGCAACTCGTGACAGAAAACCAGCCCCCAAGCCAGCTGGAAAAACTCTTCCAAACACATCATGCACGCGTGTTTCGCACCGCGCAGCGTGTCACTGGCAGCGCTACGGACGCCGAAGATGTGTTGCAAACAGTCTTCCTGCGCCTTGTGAAAGGGCAGGAACTGTATGATTTATCGCAGAATCCGGAAGCCTACCTGTCACGTGCCGCGATTAATGCTTCGCTCGATTTATTGAGATCGCGCAACCGCTCTCGTGCGATTGGTTTGGATGATGTTGATGCTGAATCAATTGTCAGTCGCTTTAAGAATCCGGAATTGGAACACTCCGATCGAGAGCTTCAAACGCTCGTGCGCCAGGCAGTAGCACGTTTAGGTAAAACCGCTGCCGAGATGTTCATCCTTCGATATTACGAAGGTTACGACAACAAAGAAATCGCAGTTGTTCTCAATACTTCACCCCTCGTCGTTGGCGTCGTGCTTCACCGGGCGCGGACAAAGCTGAAGAAAGAGATTGGGCACTATCTGGAGAAACACAATGACAAGTAATAAAAGAGATGAAGTGATGCTCGATAAAATTACGGCCGACATCAGAAATGAAGTTATTGATTCGGCCAACGTCTCCGCAGCGGCAGACCGTGTTTGGGCGCGTGTCTCCGCTGCGGCAGACACCAACCAGTTTGAACTTCCTGCCTCTGTAGAGCACATCGAAGGGTGCAACGATTTTCAATCACTTATCCCCGCATATCTCTCAGGCAATCTATCTGAGGCGCGTTCACTTCTGCTCGTGGATCATACCCACGAGTGCATTCCGTGTCGGAAAGCAATGAAAGAAGCTCGAGTGCGTCGCGCGGGAACACAAACGCCAGCGAAAGCCAATCGCTCTACTCTGCGTCCAGTCATTCTCCGTTGGGGAATAGCGGCGGCACTCGTCATAGGTTTCGGTCTTTTGGCGGTTCCGTTGGTCCAGCGTTATTGGCCCATGGGTGATCTCGAAGCGACTGTGCAGGCTGCCGAAGGTCAGGTTTTCCAGGTTGCTGATACACGAACCACTGCCGTCAATGCTGGTGCCAAACTTCAGGTGCAGGAGCGAATTCGGACGGCGAAGGATGGTCGCGCGATTGTCCGCTTGAAAGATGGCTCGACCATCGAGATGAAGGACCGCTCAGAGGTCTATCTGACGCGAAGTGGTCAGGGTACGACGATTCACCTGGATCGTGGCAGTATCGTTGTCGAAGCCGCCAAGCAGCGCGGCGAACACCTCTTTGTCGAGACTGCTGATTCTCTGGTTTCCGTTACCGGAACTGTCTTCTCGGTCAACAATGGAACAAAAGGATCTCGAGTGTCGGTGGTTGAAGGGCAGGTCAAGCTTAATCACGCCGGCAGTGATCGTGTATTGACCGCCGGTGAGCAAGCGACCACTAGTCCATCGATCGGGGTCATACCTGTGAAGGATGAAGTGGCCTGGAGCCGTAAGGCGGATAAGTATGCTTCTTTGCTCCAGGGCTTAGCTGCGTTGAGGGTTGACCTGGCCAAGATTGCGAGCCCGCAAGCTCGCACCTCCACTCATTTGCTCGATCTGATGCCTGCAAACACCGTGGTCTACGCCGCGGTGCCCAATCTGGCAAACAGTCTCGTCGAGTCGCATCGTGTCATCGAAGAGCGAATGAGTCAGAATCCGGCTTTGCGGGAGTGGTGGCAGAAAGAGCAGTCCGGCAAACAGAATATGGACCAGGTAATGCAAACGGTCCGGCAATTCGGCGATTACCTTGGAGAAGAGATTGCTGTTTCGGTGTCGTTGGGTGCAAATGCAAGACCGGATGCGCCACTGGTGCTGGCCGAATTGAAAAACTCAAATGGCCTGCGGCAGTTTATTGAACAGGAGATTGCCAGGTATTCAGCCGGCGATACTCGTAAACCAAACATTCAGTTTGTAGATGATCCGGCCACCTTAACTCCTGTTGCGGAAGACACGAAGAGTGAAACGCTTTATGTTTGGATTCAAAATGATCTACTCGCAGCGAGTCCTCGCCTTGAGCGATTACAGGAGTTGGCCCAGACGATTGCCTCTGGCGGAAGCAGTAGCTTCAGTGCCAATCCGTTTCATAATCGGCTCGCCCAGATTTACTCCGAAGGCGCCGGTTTGGTTGTGGGCGCGAATCTGGAGCAGATCATCGCCAATACTAAACAGGAGCGAACCGTAGGATCCGAGTCTGAAAAGCGAGAGGCCGCACTCGAAAAACTGGGAATCCTCAGCGTCAAGTATTTCATACTCGATCAGAAAGAGACTGGCGGTAAGACTCACACCCAAGCCGCGCTCTCTTTCAATAACACCCAGAAGGGAATTCCTTCCTGGTTGGCTGCTCCTGGTCCAATGGGATCACTGGAGTACATTTCGGCAGACGCGAACGTGGTGGGTGGATTTGTAGTGAAGAATCCCGCTGCTCTCGTTGATGACCTGCTTGACGTGCTGGGCACCGTGTCGCCCGATTTTCGCAAGAATCTTGATGCGCAACAGTCTTCACGAGGATTGAATATCCGCAACGACATTGCGGCGCCGCTTGGCGGAGAATTCGCTTTCGCCATCGATGGGCCACTACTTCCCACGCCTGCCTGGAAGATGGTGTTTGAGGTCAATGATCCACAGCACCTGCAGCAGACGCTCGAACTCGTTGTTGGAGAAGTGAATAAAGAGGCAGCACGGTTTGGCAAGAGCGGTCTGACTCTCGAACACGAGGATTTAGAGGGGCGGTTGTTCTATACGCTCAAGTCAACAGAGTTCCCGCTGGAAGTTAATTACACGTATGCAAACGGTTATCTGATCGTGGCCCCGACGAAGGCACTGGTCCAGCGCGCCCTATCAGTTCATGACGCTGGAAATTCACTGCTCCATTCGCAGAAATTTACCGCCGGTCTACCGGCGGATGGCAATGCAAATTTCTCGGCGGTGCTGTATCACAACCTGGCTCCAATTGTTCAGCCTTTTGCCAGTCAGATTGCCAGCAGGGCAGAGCAACTGCCACAAGGTCCACAGGAAGCTGTCAAAGCGATGGCTGCAGACATGGCACCGACTCTTGCCTACGCTTACGCGCAAGGTGACAGCATTACTTTTGCTGCCAACACTGATGGTGGTCCATTCGGCCTTAGTCCCGCGACAATCTTTGGTATGCCGAATGCCCTGGAAATGCAGAACATCATCAGCAGGAGTATGCATAACAAAAACTAGCGGACGACCACGCTAGCAGTTTGAAGGTAGTTTGAGCGTTTCAACGGTTTTCGGCGCGTCGAGTCGAAAACCGTTGAAACTATTTACCGGTTAAGGGTCTCTCTCAATGCAAGTAAGAGAGCTCAACAGGGAGTAAACACATGAAATTGCTTTCGATTTCAATCGGTTCGTGGTTACTGGCTTTGATGTTACTGTTGACGACTTTTTCCATCTTTGAGGGGCAAGGTCTGAATCAAACCGATGTGCGTGGCGCTACTGTTGTGTCGTTAACTATTAGTGCACTTGTATTCTCACTCGCTTATGCTCCATCACTCTTCTGGTTGCGCAAAGTTATGGGTGGTTGTCGTCCGGCAGTCTTGTTTCCATTAGCTTCTGCGATCGTGCTGAACATTCCGGTGTTCTTGATCGAAATACTTGCAATAGGCAGAACTTTACAGCCGACAGAAGCGTTTGCATGCATTGGCGCGTTTCTCCTGATGGGAACTGTTTTTGGCCTGGGCTTCGTTTGGAATTATCAGGATACGGCGCTATAAGAAACGCATGGCTGCACTCCCCGAAGCTACTTCTTCTAAAACACCTCTGATCCAAACTGCCGCCGAGCAGCCCGTCATTGATCTACAGGGTCTTAGCATTGATTTCGGTCGACGTCAGATCCTGAAAGGCCTCAAGGGAGATTTGCGAGGTAAGGCAATCGGACTGCTCGGTCCGAACGGCGCCGGCAAAACGACACTCATTCACACCCTTCTTGGTTTTCACGAACCAACGGCCGGCACGGCCAAGATCTTCGGACTGGATATTTTCGACCAGGCAAAAGAGATCAAAGCCCTCGTGGGATACATGCCTGAGCGCGATTCATTCATTGCCAAAATGAGTGCCGTTCACTTTGTACGCTTGATGGGTGAACTGTCAGGTCTTCCACGTGAGGCTGCTCTTGAGCGGGCGCATGAAGCTCTCTTTTACGTGGGTTTGGGCGAAGCGCGATACCGCAAGCTGGAAACCTACTCTTTAGGAATGAAGCAACTCGCAAAGCTGGCCCAGGCAATTGTTCATGGTCCCCGATTAATCTTTCTTGATGAACCAACAAACGGGCTCGACCCACCGGCGCGCCTACGAATGATCAAGTTGATTCGAGAAATCCGAGATAGTGGTCAGGCTCATCTGGTACTTTCGTCGCACCTGCTGCTTGATGTCGAAGAGTGTTGTGATGAAATCCTGATCCTGCGTGAGGGACAGATTGCCGTCTATTGCAATCTCGAAGAAGAACGAAAATCGAATCGAAAGTTCCTGATGCTCGAAACAAGAGGCGACCAGGAGAGGTTTGTCAAAGCAGTTGCAGAACTTGGATGTGAATACGCAATCTCTGGCGAGCACCGCCTGAAGCTTGTGATGCAGGAAGGCGTTGACGTGAAGGACCTGTACCGCATAGCAGCGCAGGAGCAATTGCAGATCAGGCGCCTTAGTTATAAACGCGATTCGCTGGAAGACATCTTTCTCAAAGCAATGGAGAATGGCCATGGCGGTTTATGAGCAAACTTACAGGCGGTACGAGGGACGCCTGACACCGGAATGGAGCCGGTTCTTGATCATTCCGCGCTATGCCTTTCAAACCGTCTTCAAGTCAAAGCTCTTCGCGGTCTTTTTTGTCATCTGTTTTCTGCCGCTTTTGGCAGAAGCTATTCTGATCTATCTTCATCACAACGTAAGTGCACTCGCGATAATGAAGATCAACGTTAGAGAGATCGTGCCGATTGATGGTTCCTTCTTTCAGACCTTTGTCACGGTTCAAGCTGCTTTCGCGTTCTTCGTGGCGTTACTTATTGGTCCACCTCTCGTCGCGCGCGACCTGCGAAACAATGCGCTGCCTCTTTATCTTTGCCGTCCATTCTCGAGAACTGAATACGTGATGGGCAAGATGTCAGTGTTGCTGATCCTGCTATCTTTCATGACGTGGATTCCTCAGTTACTGCTCTTTGCGCTTCAATCCTATCTCGAAGGCTTTACGTGGTTCAGGCAGAATCTCTGGATCGCCAGTGCGATTCTTATTTGCAGCGTCGTCTGGATTCTCGTCCTATCGCTTTTGTCGCAGGCAATTTCTGCTTTGTTGAAGTGGCGAGTGGTGGCAAGCGGCGCCATCCTCGGGATATTTTTTATCCCGCTGGCGTTTGGCCAGATCATAAACGCTATCTTTTTGACGCGCTGGGGAACGCTGATTAGTCTGTTTTCTTTAATAAACAATGTGTCCGGCGGTTTATTCGGAACGTATGGAAGTGTCGCAGAGACAATTGAGTACACGGATTTCAGCGGTCGGGATGTTCAGATTTTGATTTCTCAACCGCCGCTGTGGATTTCGTGGGCCGTTATCTGCGCCGTCTGCCTGGCTTGTCTCGCGCTTCTTTCATGGAAGGTTAAAGCTTACGAGGTTGTCAGATAGGATCTATGACTCACGTGAATGACCAGCTGATTATTTTTAATGACGTCTCCAAGTTCTACGGAGAGATACTCGGCGTCAATCGCGTCAATCTTCAGATCGCCCCGGGGATTACGAGTCTGGTTGGACCAAATGGCGCAGGCAAGTCGACCCTGATGAATTTGATGACAGGGTTGTTACGGCCTACGAAAGGAACAATCAAGATACTCGGCATTTCGGTTGACGATCCCGAAAGGTTGTTTCGCAAGGTTGGTTATTGCACGCAATTTGACTCGTTTCCACGCGGCGTAACCGGTCGTGAGTTGTTGGTCTCGTTTCTGCTCGTTGCCGGCTTCAAAAGAAAACAGGCCAATGAACTGGCTCTGCAAGCACTCGAAAGAGTCAACCTGGTCGAAGCTGCAGACCGAAAAGTTGCCGGCTATAGCAAAGGCATGCGTCAACGCATTCGCCTGGCCCAGGCCATCGCTCATGAACCTGTGGTCCTGATTTTGGACGAACCTCTAAACGGGTTGGATCCGATGGTCCGCTCTGAAACAATTGCGCTCTTTCGAAAGTTGGCGGCTGAAGGTCTTCATCTAATCATCTCTTCACACATCCTTCATGAGGTCGACATGATGTCGGACCGTGTCGTTCTTTTGAATAACGGTTACATCGTGGCCCAGGGGAACGTGCATGGCGTGCGTGATGAGATGGAAGAGCATCCAATGCAGATCTTTATCCGTTGCGATAATCCTTCAAAGCTTGCGTCCTTTGTCTTTGCTCAAGATCACGTGGTCGAGGCCAGATTAAATGAAGATCGTGGCGGTCTGTTTATTAAGACGCGTGATGCCGATCGATTTTACCTCTTGCTGAATCAGGCGGTTGCCAATGGCGAGATCAATATCGAGGCGGTAGCACCCGTTGATGATGATTTAAGTGCGGTCTACCAGTACCTGATCGGTAACTCGGGTGGTGCAGCTTAGGAGAGTGATTATGAGCGCTGCGACAGAAACAATCTCAAAGCAAGAATCATCGTCGTCTCTTTGGCTGCGGCAAATAGGGGCGATTGTCCGACTCGAGATGGAGAAGAACTTTTTCGGCCGTCGCTCGTTTCTCATCTACTTAATCGCATTACTGCCATTGTTGCCGCTGCTTGTCTTGGCCATTGTGGTCCCGCCCAGCAACGAATGGAGAGACTTCAATTGGCTTTCTGGCTTCTACGCAGCATTCTACGGCGGACTGATCCTGCGGACCGTTGTCTTTTTTGGTTGTGCCTGGATCTTCATGAACTTGTTTCGCGGCGAAATTGTCGATCGGAGTTTGCATTATTATTTTTTGAGCGCCGTCCGTCGCGAAGTCTTAGTGGTTGGCAAATATCTATCGGGCCTGATTACGGCCATCGTCTTATTTACCGGAACGACGGTTGTGTCGTTGCTACTGCTGTACCTGCCGCGGTTCTATTCGCAGAGCGTCCGTTACTTCATTGAAGGCCAGGGATTCAAACAACTTTTGACCTACGCCGGAATTACTATTCTCGCGTGCATCGGTTACGGAGCATTTTTTCTGGTTGTTGGATTATTTGTTCGCAATCCAATTATTCCGGCAGTTGTGCTTTATGGCTGGGAGTGGCTCAATTTCCTGCTGCCACCGCTGTTGAAGAAAATCAGCGTCATACACTATTTGAATTCCTTAGCGCCCGTCCCCGTATCGGAAGGTCCATTTGCGGTCGTAGCCGAACCCACCCCGGCCTGGATCGCGATCCCCAGCATGATGCTCGTTACAGTAATTGTGCTCGCCATTGCGGGTCGTCGCATCAAGCACATGGAAGTCAGGTACGGGAGCGATTAAGAGCGGGCCGGCGGTCGGAGGTCAGGGATCAGTTTCAGGTCAGACTGGATAGTTTGAACTGATATTTGGTAATTCCTAGCTTGTATCGGTCCTTTCCACGGTGCGAAATCTGGCGGCTTTGCACAAAAGTAGGATAAGACCATTACAGTACCCGAGCTGAAGCGACGGGATGCCACACTCAACAAAGCGATCATGAGAATAACAGCGTAGAATTGAGTGTTGCATCCGGTCGCTTCGCTCGCAGTACTGTAAAAAGATCGCACTCCTAACGGAGTGCCGCCTCCCCAACGACAATGGAGGTTCGCACCGCCGCCTCGGGTAAACAAATCGGGAATTCTCAATTATCAATTCAGAATGATTCAAACTTTCCTTCAACTCGGAGCTCACGCCTGACCGACCCCAGCCCCCACTCGCCAATCACTTACTCACATACTCATTTCCCTTGATCCAAAATCGCCATGGCGCGCTCACCCACTCTTCAGCGTAATCAATTCCTATCCGCGGGCCCTTCAGAATGCGACCCCGCGAGACCGTTTCATAGTCTTCAATCCACACCCGGTCACCCAGTAAATCCGACTTGTCCAGCTGTCGATCAATGCCCATCGCAATACAGAGTTTGCCTGGCCCATTAGTTAGATTGCGGTCCGGCTGCAAATGCCGGCGAGCCCGCATTATCTCAAGACCTTCTACGGGTTCCAGTGCTCGCACCAGAATGGCGTGCGGAATCTCTGCAATATTGGTAACGACATTGAACTGGTTGTACATACCGTAAACGAAATAGACATATGCCAGGCCTCCAGTCTGATACATCGTTTCGGTCCTGTTAGTACGACGCCCACCGTACGCGTGAGAGGCGCGATCTTCGGGCCCTCGATAAGCCTCAACTTCAACGATCATTCCCGAGACACGTTTGCCGGATTCGTGAGGGACCACCAAAAGTTTTCCCAGTAGTTCACGGGCGACCAGTAGGACATTCGAGCGGGTATAGAATTCTCTGGGTAGCTTGCGCTTCGTCGGCTTGACGCGATTAACCATGTCTCAAGTTCCAAACCATGACAACAAAGATCACAAGGCCGATCACTACCACTCCTCGTCGAACCCATCGTTGGCCCACGCGCACCGCCATGCGCGCTCCGAAATAACCCCCGGCCAACGCCCCGCACGCCATCACCAGCGAGTCTTGCCACACCACCAGGCCGTTAAGTGAAAACGCCAACACGGCGATACTATTGATGCATATCCCCAGAAAGTTCTTGATGCCGTTTGCGCGATTTAGTTCGTTCAGACCCAGGAGTCCGAGTGCGGCGAGCATCAGGATGCCATTGCCGGCTCCAAAATATCCTCCATACATTGCAGAGAAAAACTGGAACACCATGGCCCCGATCCACCATCCCGCATGGGGCTGCTCGTCGAGCTTGCCGAATTTGAATCGTTGATTGATCGCGCTCTGCGACATGAAAAGTATTGTCGCAAACAGAATGAGGAAGGGAACTAACCGGGCAAAAACCGGCGAAGGAGTACGAATTAAGAGCCATGCTCCAACGGCTCCAGCGACGATGCTCGTGCCGCCAAGCCGGATAAGAATGGTTGAACTGTTCTCGAGCTCTTTCCGATATCCGTACAGACCACCAAATAGACCAGGCCAAAGAGCTACCGTGCTGGTCCCGTTTGCGACCTTGGCATCAAGGCCCAACCAGATCAGGATAGGAAATGTCAGCAGTGTTCCACCACCCGCAATCGAGTTGATGGCACCCGCTATGAAAGCCGCGCAGAGCATGACTAATACTGGAATAAGACGCATAAAGGAAGTAGATTGAGCTAACTCGCAGGCCTGGGACCGAAATTTTTGTCTTCGGCTGGGAATCAATCCTGTTCAGGAAATCAGTCACAAAACGCGTGCATGTTAGAATGCGACACCAACTTAAGCCAGTAAAACTTTTCGAGTAGCTGCCAAAGATGCCCCGACTCCCTTATCGATCTGTACTCCTGATTTCATTAGTGGTGCTTTGCCTTTGGTTCGGCGATGTACATTCCGGTGCAAAGACAGTTGCCAAACATCGCCTAAAGATAATGACCTATAACATCCACGTAGGTGTAGGCATGGATAAGCAGTTGGACCTGCAGCGAATTGCGGATGTTATTTTGAAGGAGAAACCAGATCTGGTTGGGTTACAGGAAGTCGATCGTGGCGTAAAACGGACACAGGGCATCGACGAGATAGTGAAACTGGCCCAAATGACTCACATGGAATATGCCTTTGCCCACAATCTGGATTTCCAGGGTGGTCAATATGGCGTCGCCATTCTTTCACGCTTACCAATCAAGAGCAGCGACCACAAAATGTTCCAGAACAAGCGTGAAGCTGAACGAAGAGGAATGCTTCGGATCGTGATTGACTTGGCCGGTAAAGATGTGAATTTTGTGACCACCCATCTTGACTATCAATTCGGGGACGGCAGGATGTTTGAAATGCAGCAGTTGTTGACTTTCATAAACGACCTGACAGGTCCGGTGATCGTTGTCGGAGATTTGAACGATGAACCTACCGGCGCTGCGTATCAGCTCATAAACGAAAAATTCAACGATTCGTGGGTGCAAAGTAAAGCTTCTGGTACAGGGTTTACCTATCCGGCGGATACACCACGCAAACGAATTGATTACATCTTTTTCCGCGAAAGCGATGGATTGCGAGTTAAGAAGGCCTGGACCGTGTCTACACTCGCTTCCGACCATGTACCTTTGGTTAGCGAATTGGAGTTTCGAAGATGATTTGTGGTCCAATCACAGTCGGAGGAATGATCACACGAAATGACACTAATCGCGTTCAATAGATTCGCCATAGCTTTAATAGCGGTGGCGCTTTACGCCTCATCGTCCTTTGCACAAGCTAAACAGATCGACTGGCCTCACTACCAGGACATGGCGGTTGACTTGATGCAGCAGTATCTTCGCATCAACACCTCCAACCCACCCGGTAATGAAATTCAAACTGCCAGGTTTTTTAAAGACCTCTTCGATAAGAACGGAATTGAAAGCGAGATCTTCGAGTACAAACCCTCTCGAGCAAACATCATTGCAAGACTGAAAGGAAACGGAACTAAACGACCAATAATTCTGCTAAGTCATATGGATGTTGTGACTGCAGATGCTCAGGCGTGGAAAGTAGATCCTTTCTCAGGCCAGATCATTGATGGTTCGATTTACGGTCGCGGCGCGCTCGATATGAAGGGCGAGGGACTATTGCACCTGATGACGATGCTTATTCTTAAGAAGGAAGCGGTACCTCTTGCTCGAGACGTTATCTTCCTTGCGACTGCGGACGAAGAAGTTAAGGATGAAGGTTCTATTTGGATGATTGCCACCAAATCGGATTTGTTCAAAAACGCGGAGTACGTATTGACGGAAGGTGGCAGTAACTTGCTGGAAGGAAGCGAGGTCAGATTCGTTGGTGTGGACGTGGCCGAAAAGGCCCCGTACTGGCTTCAGCTCACGGCGACTGGAGCTGCGGGACATGGTTCACAGCCAATTGCCGATTCAGCCCCAAATCGTCTGGTTCGAGCAATGAATCGGATACTGGATTGGCAGACGCCGATCAATTTGCTGCCTGCAGTCGAAAAATTCTTCAAGGATGTGGCGGCCTTGCAGAAGCCCGAGTGGCAAGCGAAGTTCGCTAATATTCGCGAGTCATTAAAGGACCCGGATTTCGTCAAAGAACTCACGAATGAGCGCGAATATAATTTCCTGATCAGAAACACCATCTCACTCACGATGTTAAATGGCAGTAAGCAAACAAACGTGATTCCCAACGCGGCGACTTGTAACTTGGATATTCGTCTATTGCCAGGAGAGGATCCGGCCGCATTTCGTGAGGCGTTGACAAAAGTAATTGCCGATCCAACTATAAAGATAGACAACGTTAACAGTTTCAAACCACCCAATAGTTCCCCTGTTAACACCGAGTTGTTTTCCATCATTTCAGACGTGACGAGGACCTACCACCCCGAAGCAATAGTCACGACAAAGATGCTGAGCGGCTATACTGAAAGTCAGCTTTATCGTCAGCTGGGAATAATCGCGTACGGCTGGGCCCCTATCTACACAACCAGTGATGAAGATGACGGCGTACATGGTAATAACGAGCGCATCACTGTTAAAAATGTTCGAGAAGGGACGAAAGAGTTCTACGAGGTAGTTAGTCGCATCTCCCGATAGAGTTGCTGCCCCCTGTTTGTCACAAGTACAGGAATAAGAACATGCCTAAGGATGCGTACGAAATGAGTAAGGCGGAGCTGCACAAGCGTGTAGTGACGCTCGCGTTTGGCGGTGACGAAAGACTTTTTATTGCTTTCTATCGCAAGTTGCAGCAGGGACTTCCTGAAGGGACCGGAATAGTCCTGCGGGGAAGCGTAGTAACGAACAAGCGACACGAAGACGGGCACCCTTTCGATTCTCAGGGAAAGGGCACGAGCGATCTAGATGTCACTCTGGTTGGGAAGAAGGTAATGGAAGCTTGGTCCGCAGACGCTTATTACATACCCGGTCTGCACACTAAGCCATTGTGTGACAAGGAACCAGACGTTGCCCCGAGCCTTAATCCGCTACGAGAAGCGTTGCAACAATTGGTGGGACGGCCCGTTAACATGCAAGCCACTTCCAGCATGGTTATTTACGCGCGAGATGTGCTGTTTGGAGAGCCTTACTATGTAGTAGTTGAAGCTGGTGAAGGTGCGTGAACCTTAAGTTGCTCAGCTACAACATAAGGTTTGGCGGTCTTGGCCGGGAGAGTGCACTTGCGGAAACGATCAAGAATGTCTCGCCTGACCTGGTCGTTTTCCAGGAAGCCACTCATCCGGATGTGATTGAGCGATTGGCTCGCACTACCAACCTACCTTTCTGGGCGGCGCGCAGGAACCATTCGATCGGATACATCAGCAAGCACGAAATTGCCTATCATGAATGGCACTATCCCGCGGGAGCGAAACACTCATTCCTGGAAATCGTTCTCAACGGCACGGAGATGCGCATATTTGGTTTGCACCTGAGTGCCCGTTTCTCTAAATGGGATGAGCGACGTCGAGCGCGTGAAATTCGATCATTACTGGAAGGTATAAAGCGTCACCAGTCGGGTTTTCACGTCCTCGCTGGTGACTTCAATACTCTTGCGCCCGGAGAGGTGTTGGAAACTCGTCGTATGCCGGCGTGGATCCGGGCTTTGATATGGATTAGCGGGCGCGAACTCCAGCGTGAAACTATTCAGTTGATGCTCGACTCGGGTTATAGCGACGGTTATCGATTGCTCCATAGCGAGGACAAAGGCTTCACGTTTCCTACCTGGGACCGGCGTTTGAGACTGGACTATATATTTTTGCCTGGTCCATATGCCGGAAAGCTCAAGTCTTGTGAAGTGGTAACTGAGCCGTGGGAGCTTATCAGAAGCGCGTCAGATCACTGTCCGCTACTGGCAGAAATACAGCTTGCTTGACTTTAACCTCGCTCAGTCCAGATAAGTTTAAGCGGGTAGCTTTTCCCGCCATACTCGGACGGGAGAATCATCTCGCCAGGACTGTGAATACAAAATTCGGTTGTTGGTCCAAGTGTCATCTGACGTCCCCACAAGGCGACGCCAGACTGTGCGCACGGAACCTCTAAGGACTGATAAAAGTCTTTATAGGCCATCTTTTCAGGCTTACTGATCCAGGTTGCAAACGTGGATGCCGCTAAATTCGGAGCTCCGATGCGAAGTCTGTAGAGTCCACCGGTTCCACCTCCGGCATTTCTCGCAACTCGATTATGCGGTTCCTCACATGCATCGTGGACGGCCGCGTGGTTGAGCGGATCCATTGCAGCCGAGTCATCGAGCAGGTACCACTCTTCGTAAACTGTTCCGGGCGCATTCAACCAATCCGCCCCGTGAAGCGACAAGACGGTTGAACCATTGAACCCGGCTGACTTGTTTACAGCTAGAGTTTCATGAAAACGCTGTAAGTCGTTCTCGTATTCATTCCGACTTACTCGATCGTTGGGCCAGTGCCAGAAGACGTATGCGAGCATTCAGTTGCCTAATGTTGTTGAAGATTCTTGATGTCCTGAAGTAACAACTGCTCGTGACCTTCAGGATTAACTTTAAGATAGGTCTTTCGCAAAATGCCGGAAGGATCAATTACAAACGAGGTCCGGTCCCAGTACATCGTGCCTTTGTACTCACTCTGGCCGACGCCCGCGGCTTCGAGCAGTTTGTGATCCGGATCAGCGAGCAGATCGATGGTAAAGCCAAACTTGTTACAGAAAGATTTGTGTGAGGCCACGTCATCGGCGCTGACGCCAACGACCGCGATGTTTGCGTCGTCAAACTCTTTTTTACTGGCGGTGAAAGACTTGCCCTGGATTGTACAGCCCGGAGTATCGTCTTTGGGATAGATGTAGACCACCAACCATTTACCGGCGAAATCACCCAGCTTAACTTCTTTACCGTCCTGATTCTTCAGACTGAAATCCACAAATCGCTGACCCTCTTGAACTGCCATTTAACCACCCTCCTTTGGTGCGCCACCATCGAGGCGCTCTTGTTAATTCTTAGAACGTTGTTTCTGCAAGATTAGATTTGTATTTTGTGTTGGTCCGCCGGTCCACAAGCTCGACATAAACCCAACTTGGTGGGACAACCCCGGACTCTGTTGCGAACCAAATATCTTTTAGACCTGCACGATCGGTGATAGCGCAAAAGCCATTCAGTCGTTTTCCATTTGAGTCGTAGATGTCAATCCATGTTCTGGAGGAATTCTTGTTGGCGCCACAGGGAGGTAAGTCTGATGCCTGGGCGAACATTTCCTCGGGGAAATCGTCGCGATTGAAGATCTCGAAGTGGTAACGCAGGCTTTGCTTGTTGTTGGCTTCGATCGACTCTTGTCCGGTAAACACCAGCACAGGTGACGGAACTCCGAGGCTTGGTTGACCAAAGATCGTAGCTGCAAACATCGTGAGAATGAGGAACAAACGGGTCACAGTTTTCATGTTGTGTGATCTCCAGCCAGAGGGTTTACCACGCTACGGCGTAGCGGCTGCGGCGTGGATCTGCACCCGCCGAGGCGACGCCATTCTTAACGTCATAAATAATTACAGTGGGAGCGGACAGGGTTCCCCACTCGGATTGCATTCTCACCTTGTGGCCCTTGTCATTCAATTCCTGGACCGTCTTAAGGCTTATCCGCGCTTCAACGTTAAGTGAGCCTGGAAGAAATTCATGGTCATCAAACGAGCTGACATAATGTTGAGTATCAAACCGCGGAGCTTCAACTGCTTCCTGTGGGTTCATGTCAAACTCAACGATGTTGAGAAACACCTGCAGCAACGCCTGGTCCTGATTATCGCCTCCGGGTGTGCTCAGGACCATGAACGGTTCACCATTCTTTAAGACGATTGTCGGAGTGAGAGTGATCCGCGGTCTTTTTCCTGGAGCCACGACATTCGGACTGTTGGGATCAGTCAACGACGACTGCAGGCGCTGGCCCATCAATACTCCAGTGTTCCCGGCAACGACCGCTGGTAACCAGGCGCCACTTGGAGTCGCGCTGAACATGTTGCCATCCCTGTCCACCACATTGACGCAAGTTGTGTCCGTGGCTCGTTCTGAGTCTGGTACCTGGGAGACCCGGCCTACGAGCGGCTGTGCACCGGCTACGAGGGCTTTCATATTTTGTGGATCGCCTGGTTGCTGGGCCAAAGACGCGCGAGCCAGTACGATCAGGGGCCGACGCAAAGTCGCATATTGTTTAGATAAGAGTTCATGGGCCGGAATCTTCACAAAGTTTGGATCGCCGTAATAGCGATCCCGGTCGGCCAGGGCGAGTTTCAACGCTTCTACACAGGTGTGAATGTAGGCAGTTGAGTTGTGGCCCATCTTCTTAAGGTCAAAACCTTCAAGCAGGTTCAGAGTCTCGACAAATGCCGGACCCTGCGTCCAAAATCCCGCCTTGAAGACCTGGTAGCCTTTGTACTCGGTCTCGACGGGTTCGCCGACTTTCGCTTGAAACCTGGCAAAGTCTTCAGCCGCGATCAGACCGCCGTTCGCCTGCATATAATCGCCGATGCGTTTTGCGATTGGACCACGATAAAAATAATCACGAGCCGCCATTAGACCTGCATGCCGTCCATTGCGAACACTCTTTGAGGCAAGTCGTTCGGCTCTCACCAGTTCACGCATCGTTCGCGCCAGGTCAGCCTGGACAAAGATGTCGCCAACTTTAGGTACAACTCCTCCCGGTAGAAAAATTCTCTTGGCGTCAGGCCATTGAGAAAACACCGGCGCACGATTTCTGATGTATTGCACCCGCAACTCATCAAGTGGAAAACCGTCAGCCAGTTCGATGGCCGGCTGCATAACTTCAGCCAGCGTTTTGGCGCCAAACTGATCGAGTGCGGTGACACACGCGTCAAACACGGCGGGAACAGTGGCCGATAGAGGACCAGTGGCGGGAATCAATCCTCCCGTTGTGTTGTCGTTGGCCGCGCGATTAACAAAAAATTCGCGAGTCGCTTTCAAGGGCGCCTGGCCCATGCCTTCTATGACAGAAACCTTTTGGCCTTTGAGTTTGATTAAGATCGGTACTTCACCACCGAATGAGAAATGTGAGAACTCGATGACTGAGGCGGCCAGGACCGTTGCGACGCCGGCGTCAACTGCATTTCCTCCACTCTGCAAAATGCGTAGACCAGCTTCGACAGAGAGTGGGCTTCCTCCTGCCACTACCCCTCGCTTACCTCGAACTACGGGACGAAATGTATCAGCGTGCGTTTGAGGCGGAGCGAGTGAGAGCAGGGAAGCAACTAGTATGAGTACGGTCAGAACACGGGTACATTGCGACATTCGCAGGTCTACCTTTCGGATGGAGAAGTTCGCGAATTGTTATCCTGATTCGTGTGCCAGTCAATAGCTCAGACGGGTTTCGACCCAGCGTTACATCAAGCCGCAAGCGCCCATTACCAGTACTGCGAGCGCAGCGATCGGATGCCACACTCAATTTGCCGCTTTGATTCTCACGATACCTTTGTTGAGTGTGGCATGCGGTCGCTGCGCTCGCGGTACCGTAATTGGTGCTTTCGGCTTCTGCCTAAATAAGACTTCTTGAGCAAGAGCCAGGGTCCAATATATTAACTACGAAGTACGATAGGAGACAGACGAAAGGACCAGGAACATTAAAATTGCAGGTGTTATTCAATCTGGGTGGCAAATAAAGGTAATATGCAAATGGGCAAAAAGAGAGGGCGCTGACCTCCCCCAAGACCAGCGCCCTTGCCTTTATCTCAGTTCTCCCATGGAGAATTAACGACGCGCAGATACTAACTGCGTCTTGTAAGCTGTAGGTTGCATAAGTCTTGTAAAGACTTTGCGAGGTTGTGACAAAAGTTTCTCAAAGTCGCACTCATCCACTGAAGTGGTGTAAAGGTACTCTAGGAGAGGTTCATATCAACGTTGCCTAACTCAACAGTTATTGCGCCCTATGGGTCGTGGAAATCCCCAATAACCGCTGATTTGATTGTTCAAGGGTCTGTCGGTCTAAGCCAGCCAAAATTTGATGGTCCGTATATCTACTGGGTTGAAATGAGACCCACTGATCGTGGCCGCAATGTCATCGTCAGGAAAAGCCCATCGGGTGTTTCTGAGGATGTCAATCCCTCGCCGTTCAACGCTCGCACACGCGTTCACGAATATGGGGGAGGCGACTACCTGGTTCACCAGGGAGTTGTCTACTTTTCTAATTTTCTGGACCAACGACTCTATAAACAGACGCACTCGGAATCAATTCCAATCACGCCGCCCGGGGAAATGCGGTATGCAGACGCAGTTGGTGATCCAAAGCGAGATCGGTTGGTCTGTATTAGAGAAGACCATTCTAATGGCGAAGCAAATGTAATTAACACGATTGTTTCGCTTAAGCTGGACGAGAATCCTGAGTACGGAACCGTACTGGTCCAGGGTAACGACTTTTACTCATCACCGAAGATCAGTCCCGATGGATCTCAGCTGGCCTGGCTCACGTGGAATCATCCAAATATGCCCTGGGATGGTTGCGAGTTGTGGGTCGGAGAGTTGGCTGACGATGGCACGCTTGTTTCAACCAGGTGGGTTGCCGGTGGCGCCGCTGAGTCGATTTTTCAACCTGAGTGGTCACCTGACGGTGTTTTATATTTTGCTTCAGACCGAAATGGTTGGTGGAATCTGCAACGCATTTCCGCCGAGGGTGAGATTGAAAGCGTCCATCACTCCAAAGCCGAACTTGGTATGCCTCAATGGGTGTTCGGTATGTCGGCTTACGCATTTGTTTCGCCCACGATGGTGGCTTGTAGTCCGGTTGAGCAGGGTATTTCGCGACTTGAGACCGTTGATTTATCGACTGGCGCCGTTTCCAACATCGATAGTCCTTTTACTGACATTCAATATCTGCGAGCTGACGGCAAACGCCTCATTATGCGGGCTGGTTCGCCGACGGATGTGGCCTCAATCAGTTTGTATGACCTCGAGACCGGAAAGTTTGAAACTCTCAGGCGCGCAAACGACCTGGAGGTTTTTCCGGCTTATTTTTCCATTCCACGACCCATTGAGTTCCCAACCGAAGCCGGCCTGACAGCGCACGGCTTTTTTTATCCTCCTCAGAATCCGGACTATCGTGGTCCCGACAACGAAAAGCCGCCGTTGATTGTTAAGAGTCACGGTGGACCAACCGCAGCCGCTTCGACTGCACTTGCATTGTCAATTCAATATTGGACCAGCAGAGGATTTGCCGTGCTCGATGTCAATTACGGCGGCAGCACTGGTTACGGCAGACAGTATCGGGAACGACTAAATCGTAAATGGGGCATAGTTGATGTTGACGATTGCTCGAATGGCGCACGTTACCTGGTGGACAGAGGCGAGGTCGATGGGAAACGACTGATTATCACGGGCGGGAGTGCCGGTGGCTATACAACCCTCTCTGCGCTCACCTTTCGAAACCGGTTTAGTGCCGGTGCGAGTCATTTCGGAGTCAGCGACCTGGAGGCCCTGGCGAAAGAGACCCACAAATACGAATCACGATACCTGGACCACCTGCTTGGGCCATATCCGGCCAGGCGCGAAATTTATTTCCAGCGCTCACCGATAAACTTTCCTGAAAAGTTGTCGTGCCCGGTGATCTTCTTTCAAGGTCTCGAAGACAAAGTTGTTCCCCCGAACCAGGCTGAGAAAATGGTCGAAGCGATGCGTTCAAGAGGAATCACCGTCTCATACGTGGCTTTTCCCGGAGAACAGCACGGCTTCCGCCAGGCTTCGAACATCAAGCGCGCCCTGGAGGGAGAACTCTTCTTTTATTCACGAATATTCAACTTCGACTTGGCCGAAGAAGTAGAACCGATAAAGATTGAGAACCTGGCAAAACTACGACGCAATACAAGGTGAGCAAAGTTTCTGCCTCGAATAGGTCGTTGTTGAATATTTTAATTGATTGGGTCGTCCTCAACGGAGGCGGCGCCTCCACCATGATCTCCGCCTCGAACGATGCCACTCTCATTGATGAAGAAAGATCGCTTACCTGTTTTCCCGTATTCGAGAGGGACAGCTGTCGCCTGGAATTTCGTTCCTGACGCAATAACATCGATCTTATAACCAGATTTCTCCAGCAGTTCTTTATTTACCAGGTTCTGGTCCATAAGCTCTTCTAGTGACGTAAAGCTTCCAGATCCCTTGTCGGCATGAAACCTCAATTCGGCTGAAAAGATCGTGTAGAGTACGTTGATTGCGTTTCTTTCGTTGCTTAAGAGTGGAGGAGGATTCGCTTCTCCGGCAATGCCTGCCACCGCCATCAACACAAGGTTC
>Ga0207674_10000833_pt1 | contig 40230 bp, 40 predicted proteins | sample KBSCornC72_FD_184303 | JGI IMG/M metagenome (GOLD analysis project Ga0207674, IMG submission 184303) | Corn rhizosphere microbial communities from Kellogg Biological Station, Michigan, USA - KBS Corn C7-2 (SPAdes) (version 2) | ecosystem: Host-associated > Plants > Roots > Rhizosphere > Soil ... | reverse complement strand
GCAAGCACCTGAAGAACGGCAAGCTCGGCAAGTGCAAGCGGGTCAAGAAGGCGAAGCGCGTCGTCTTCAAGAAGCCGCCGTTCACCGGCTAGATCGCAAAGAGGACCGGCGCGCCCGTGCGGCTGCGCCGGTCCTCTTCCTGTTTAGGGCTCGCTGCGGCCTCTATGCTGGAGGCGGTGAGCGAGACGAAGATCGTGCTGCCCGAGTCGGAGCTCCCGACTCGTTGGTACAACATCGCGTCCGACATGCCGAACCGGCCGCAGCCGGTTCTCCATCCAGGAACGGGCGAGCCCGTAGGCCCCGACGACCTCGCACCGCTCTTCCCGATGGAGCTCATCCTTCAGGAGGTGAGCACCGAGGCCGAAGTCGCGATCCCCGAAGAGGTGCTCGAGATCTACAAGCTCTGGCGTCCGACGCCGCTCTATCGGGCAGGACGCCTGGAGCGTGCTATCGGCACCAAGTCACGGATCTTCTACAAGTACGAGGGCGTCAGCCCCGCGGGAAGCCACAAGCCCAACACCGCGGTTGCACAGGCCTTCTACAACAAGGCGGAGGGCCGCACGCGCCTCTCGACCGAAACCGGAGCTGGTCAGTGGGGCAGCGCACTCGCCTTCGCGTGCAAGCTCGTCGGGCTCGAGTGCAAGGTGTACATGGTCAAGGTCTCGTACGAGCAAAAGCCGTTCCGGCGCTCGCTCATGCACGTCTGGGGCTCGGAGGTCGTAGCGAGCCCGTCCGACGAGACCGAGTCGGGCCGCAAGGTGCTGGCGGAGCACCCGGACTCTCCGGGCAGCCTCGGGATCGCCATCTCGGAGGCGGTTGAGGACGCGGCCGGCCGAGAAGACACCGCGTACTCGCTGGGGAGCGTGCTCAACCACGTCCTGCTCCACCAGACGGTGATCGGCCAGGAGGCGTTCAAGCAGATGGAGCTCGCAGGCGCATTCCCCGACGTCGTGATCGGCTGCGTGGGCGGTGGCTCCAACTTCGCGGGGCTCGCATTTCCGTTCCTGCGCGAGAAGATCGCGGGCAGGGAGATCGACGTTCTCGCCTGTGAGCCGGCTGCGTGCCCGACCCTCACGCGTGGCCCGTTCGCCTACGACTTCGGCGACACCGTCGGCCTGACGCCACTCGTTCCAATGCACACACTCGGGCACGACTTCGTGCCGGCCCCGATCCACTCGGGTGGGCTCCGTTACCACGGCGTTGCGCCGCTCATCTCGCAGCTGGTGCTGGACGGGATGATCCGGGCCGAGGCCTACCTGCAGCACGACGTCTTCACCTCGGCCGTCGAGTTCGCCAGTGCCGAAGGCATCGTGCCCGCACCGGAATCGGCCCACGCGATCCACGGAGCGATCGGAGCGGCGCATCAGGCGGACGAGGCCGGCGAGCAGAAGACGATCCTCTTCAACCTCTCCGGTCACGGCCATTTCGACATGGCCGCGTACGACAGCTTCTTCGCCGGGAAGCTCGAGGACGTCGCGCTCGACGAGGCTGAGATCGAGCGAGCGTTGAAGGCGATCGCAGGCCTACCTCAGACGGTTTGAACGTACCGTTTTTGGGCATTTGCTTAAGTGACAACGTCTGCAACAATCACGTAGCAGCAATGTCCCCTGCGGGGCGTACTGGCGGGAGAAGGGAGAAAGGTTCTGCGGCAGCGGCGGCGCGTCACAGACCTACGGAGTCACCGGAGTCCACCTGACCCCGGATGTCTGGCGCGCAGACTTCTCGTCGTCGTCCTTGGTGCAGCGCTCTTCGTCCTGCCGGCTAGCGCCAGCGGGCGCTCGGCTCAACCCACCGTCGGGACGATCACGCCGGTCATCTACGGGACGCTCGGCACCAACGGTTGGTACACGACCAACGTCACGATCAACTGGCTCATTCAGCCGCTGCCGTACCTGATGTCCGAGGGGTGCGATGCGCACACGGTCACCGCGGACACCGTTGGGGTCAGCTACACGTGTCACGTGTGGTGGTCGGACGGAGACACCAGCGTGACGAAAACCATCAAGCGTGACGCCACGCCACCAACCGTGACGGTCGTCGCGGACCGGGCCCCGGATTCGAACGGGTGGTACAACCAGCCCGTCGCGTTCACCTGGAGCGGCGCCGATCCGACCTCGGGGCTGCAGGCATGCAGCCGCATCGCCTACGCCGGCCCGGACAACACGAGCGCGACCCTGACCGGCACATGCAAGGACAACGCGGGGAACGTCACATCGGTCACCAAGACGCTCAAGTACGACGCGACTCCGCCCAAGATCAAGAAGTTCGTGATCATGGCGCGCAAGGGCGCTGCCCAGCTGCAATGGCGCGGATCCAAGGACATGAAGTCCGTCGAGCTTCTGCGCGCGCCCGGGTTGAAGGGCGCTGCTCAGAGTGCGGTCTTCAAGGGTGGAGCTCTCTCGACTGGTTTCGTCGACCGCGGCCTTCGGCCCGGCCGTGCGTACCGCTACCAGTTGACGGTGACCGATGACGCGGCCAACAAGACGACGAAGGCTCTTGACTTCGTCGCTCGAGGCGCCCTGCTCGCTCCCGCTCCAGGCGGGCGGGTCACAAAGCCTCCACTCCTCGTCTGGACGTCGGTACGCGGCGCCAGCTACTACAACGTCGTGCTCGTCCGAGGGCGTCGTGTGTTCAGCGCATGGCCCACGCACCCGCGGCTGAAGGTGCCGCGCACCTGGACGTACCACGGCCGTCATTACAAACTGCGGTCGGGCTCGTATCGCTGGTTCGTGTGGCCCGGATTCGGCTCTCTCTCAGCCGGGCAATACGGGAAGATGCTAGGCGGCAGCACCTTCACGTTCGGAGGCCGGCGCTAGGGGTCGGCGTTGCGCGGACACCGGTTGCTGCTCGTGCTCGGTGTCTGCGCGCTGCTCGCGACGCCGAGCGCCGGCGGCGATCCGGCGATCCCGGGTGATCCGACGCCCCCGGTCGTCACCCCGCACTTCTTCGGGACGATGGGGCTCAACGGCTGGTGGGTGAGCGACGTCACCCTCAACTGGACGGTCGAGGACCCGGAGTCGCCAATTCTCGAGACCCGCGGCTGCGACGCCGTGACCCTCACCGCCGACACTCCCGGCAGGTCGTTCACGTGCTACGCGAGGAGCGACGGCGGCGAGACGCAGGTCACCGTCACGATCAGGCGCGACGCGACGGGGCCCGTCGTCACGGCCACGCCGTCGCGTTCGCCCGATTCGCACGGCTGGTACAACCACGCGCTCTCGGTCAGCTTCAGCGGCACCGATGCAACGTCCGGGATGGACTCGTGTGTGGGGCCGCAGGGCTACTCGGGGCCCGACAACCCGAACGCGTCGGTTTCCGGCTCCTGCCGCGACCGCGCGGGAAACACGACAGTCAAGACATTCGGGCTCGGCTACGACGCGACCGCGCCGATCGTGACCGGGGCGAGCGCGTCCCGGTCCCCGGATCGGAACGGGTGGTACAACCACGCGCTCACGATCACGTTCGCCGGCACGGACGCGACGTCCGGGATCGACAGCTGCACGCAGACCTCGTACTCCGGTCCCGACTCCGCGAATGCATCGGTCAGCGGGGTCTGTCGCGACCTCGCCGGGAACACGAGTGCGAGCAGCAACTTCAACTTCCAGTACGACGACACCGGGCCGGCCGTGACGGCGACGCCTTCCCGGGGCCCGGACGCAAACGGCTGGTACAACCACCCGCTGACCGTCTCCTTCAGCGGGAGCGACGCGACGTCCGGGATAGACACCTGCAGCCCGCCGCAGAACTACTCCGGTCCCGACAATGCGAACGCTTCGGTCAGCGGCTCGTGTACCGACCGGGCCGGTAACAGCACGCAGCGCAGCTTCGGGCTCAGCTACGACTCGACCGCGCCTCAGGTGACCGGGTCGACTCCGTCACGAGGCCCGGATTCGAACGGTTGGTACAACCACGCGTTCACGGTCACGTTCGCGGGCACGGACGCGACGTCCGGAATCGAATCGTGCACGCAGACCACGTACTCGGGGCCCGACGATGCGACGGGCACCGTCAGCGGCACGTGCCGCGACCGGGCCGGGAATACGAGCGCGCCCGGCGAGTTCAACTTCCAGTACGACGCCACGGGCCCGGTGGTGACGGCGACTCCGAGCCGTGCTCCTGACTCGAACGGGTGGTACAACCACGCGCTGACGGTCGCCTTCTCGGGCACGGATGCGACTTCGGGCCTGGACAGTTGCGTCCCGCCGCAGTCTTATGGGGGCCCGGACTCGGAGAACGCGTCGGTGTCGGGCTCGTGCACCGACCGGGCCGGAAACTCGACCCTCAAGGTGTTTGCCCTGTCCTATGACGCGACTGCGCCAACGGTGACCGGGGCGAACCCTTCGCGAGGCGCTGATCACAACGGCTGGTACAACCACACGCTCTCGATCGCGTTCACCGGTGCGGACGCCACCTCGGGGATCGACTCGTGCACGCAGGCGAGCTATTCGGGCCCGGATTCGCAGAACGCCTCGGTGTCGGGAACCTGCCGTGACCTCGCCGGGAACACCAGCGCGAGCTCGAGCTTCGCCTTCCAGTACGACCAGACGGGCCCGGTCGTGGCCGCGACGCCTTCGCGCGGCCCGGACTCGAACGGCTGGTACAACCACGAGCTCTCGGTCAGCTTCGCAGGCACTGACGCGACCTCGGGCATCGAGTCCTGCGTCCCGCCGCAGTCCTACTCCGGCCCCGATTCACATGACGTCTCCGTGGCGGGGTCCTGCGTCGATCACGCCGGCAACACCACCGTGCGCGCGTTCGGCCTCAGTTACGACGGAACCGCTCCACAGGCGTTGAGCGTGCCTGCGCGCCAGCCGGACTCGAACGGCTGGTACAACCAGCCGATCCGGGTCGCGTGGGATGGCACGGACGCCACCTCGGGGATCGACTCGTGCACCGCGCCGCAGGTCTATTCGGGCCCGGACGCCACGAACGCGTCGCTGAGCGGCAACTGCAGCGACCGCGCCGGCAACGTCAGCGCGGTCGAGACGTTCTTCCTCGGGTACGACTCGACGGCTCCGCATGTCGTCGGGACTCCGGGTCGGGCACCTGACGCGAGCGGCTGGTACAACCACGCGCTCACCGTCGGCTTCAGCGGGACCGACACCATGTCGGGGGTTGACAGCTGCACGAGGACGACGTACTCGGGCCCGGACAACGCGATCGCCTTCATCGGGGGCTCGTGCCGCGACCGGGCCGGCAACCAGGGCACTGCGAGCATCGTTGTCAAGTACGACGGGACTCCGCCGGCCGTCACTCTGCTCGTGTCGAAGCCTGGCAAGCGCACGGCGGAGCTGATCTGGCGGACGACGCCGGATGCGCAATCGGTCGAGCTCGTCCGCTCTCCGGGGATGAACGGAGAGGCTCAGAGCGTCATCTTCCGCGGGGCCGGCACGGCGACGAGCTATCTCGACAAGGGGCTCAAGGCGGGCCGCGAGTACCAGTATCGCCTGAGTGCGGTCGACCAGGCTGCAAACGTGGGCAGGAAGACGCTCGACTTCACCGCGCGCGGAGCACTCCTCTTCCCGGGTCCCGGAGAACAGGTCGCGAAGCCTCCGCTGCTCGTCTGGACAGCAGTGAAACGCGCCAGCTACTACAACGTCGTGCTCGTCCGCGGTCGCCGCGTCTTCAGTGCGTGGCCCGTGCGCGCGCGTCTCCAGCTGCGTCGCTCGTGGAAGTACCGTGGCCGGCTCTACAAGCTGAGGCCGGGGACCTACCGCTGGTACGTCTGGCCGGGTCGGGGCAAGCTCTCGGCGGGGCGCTACGGCAAGTTGCTCGGCGCGAGCTCGTTCGTCGTCAAGCGCTAACGCTGATCGCGGATAACGCGAGCCGACAAGGTGAGAAAGGCCGCGTCGCCCAAGACGAAGATGAGCAGGGCCAGGCCGCCCAGGAACAGAAGGCGGTTCGAGTCGTTCGTTCCCGTCGGGACCGCGCCGATCGCGAGCCGGGTCGCCGGACTCTGGAAACTGTGCGCGAGGGCACGAACCGCGGCCTTGACTTTGTGAGTGGCCCTGGGCGGCGCTGGTGGACGCGAGTGCGTCTTCGGCCGCGCGCTGGTCGCCGGCCGTGGCCGCGGCGAGGCGGATGTCGTGGAGGCGATCACCGGGCGTGAAGTGGTCGATGACCGTGTCGTCGTCGACGTGGTCGCAGTGCTCGTCGTCGTGCTCTGAACGGTCGCGCTTGCGACCGGTGCCGGCTCGGGGCCGAGCTTGGATGGAGCCTTGACCGGTGCTCGCTCCGGCCCGGCGGCGTGAGCGACTGCAGGAGCGGCTGCGAGTACGAGAACCGCGAGCGCGGCGACGAGGGGCACCCGTGCCAGTCGCTGAGCATCAATCTTCAAATCAGTCCCCACTCCTCCCTTGTAAGAGTGGTACTAGCCGATCGCCCGGCGCTTGTCAAACGCTCCTGTGCAGGGGTTTTTCAAGATGGAGCGCTGCGCGGCGGCCTCATTCGGAAGCGGGTCGCCCAGAACCAGACTGCGAGGAAGGTCAGGTAGCAGAGCCCGAGGCATGCTCCGATACCAAGCATCACACGGGGATCGTTGATGTTCTCGGACTCGATCCGACCACCGATCGAACGGCCGTTCCGGAAGGCGATGCGTTTACCTGTTGCTTCGGAGCGGGAAGTCACGGTTTTCGTCATTTGATTCGGTGAACGAGACGTAAAAGTCGGTGATATCACTCTTGCAGAAATAGTCTTGCCCAATTCGCGCCATTGGCTGAACGACTCGGAAGCAGGCCCGCGACTCCGTGCAATCCGGTGATACTGCCCGGCCGCAAGGCCGTGATACTGCTTGTTTTCCAGTGTTTGGAGGGCTCGGAGCGCGGGTCCGGCGCTCGGCGAGGCAGTCGCCGTGCCGGCTGGCACAAAGCATGCGGCGATTGCCAAGAGCCCGATCGCTATCGAGCCCAACACGAGCCCTGTGAGACGGCTTCGCCGTTCAGTGTGATGTGCGGTACAGGGCGCTAGGTCAGTCTTGGTTTCGATAATTTAGAACCTACCCACAACCAAAACGTACAAGTCATAGCGCGATACGACATTGCCGTCGACTAAACGCGATTGGCGAGCTATTATCGAAGCGAGAAAGGGGTAGGCGTTTCAAGATGACTGTGGCGCAAGTCGCCTTCCCGGCGGCGCCGAGACGGGGAATCAGGCAGCGGAGCGCGGTCGAGTGCGCCTCGGGCGTCATGTCGTCCCGCGCCCTGCTCCACGCCTATCACCGGCGAGGAGACGTGGGCGCCCGCGCGCAGCTGATCGAGGAGTACCTGCCGCTCGTGCGACGGATCGCGCGGCAGCACGTCGGTCGCGGTGAGCAGCTCGAGGATCTCGTTCAGGTCGGCTCGATCGGGCTGATCAATGCCATCGACCGTTTCGAGCTCGATCGAGGGATCGATCTCGCTGCCTACGCGATCCCGAGCATCGTCGGCGAGATCAAGCGCCACCTTCGCGATCGCGTCGGCCCGATCCGCATTCCCCGGCGACTCCAGGAGGTGAACGCTTCGCTACGGGTGGGTGCCGCGGGGCTGGGCACGAAGCTCCAGCGTCCGGCGACGGTCGCCGAGCTCGCGGAGGAGGCCGGCGTCGAGCAGGGACTGGCCCTCGAAGCGCTGGCGGCGCAAAAGGCGCATGAGCCGGTCTCGCTGTCCGAGGACGCGAGCGGTGACGGGGGCGAGAAGGAGCTGAAGTCGTCGACCGAGCGCGGCTACGAGACGGGAGAGGACCGCGCGCTTCTGGCTAGAGGGTTCCGCGCTCTCGACCAGCGAGAGCGAATGCTCCTTCACCTCGCGTACTTCGGCGATCTCAGCCAGGCGCGAATCGCCGGCGAGGTCGGCATCTCGCAGATCCACGTCTCGCGGCTCACGCGTCGCGCGCTCGAGAAACTGCGAGTCGAGATCGGTTCGAGCTGAACCGATCGGGCTCCGGGCCCGTAAGTGACCTTTGTTGCACCGAGGCGTACTATTTGAGCTTGTGAGCAGAAGGGGAGCATGGTGAAGCGGACCTTGAGCGCCGTCGAGCGGTACCTAGACTTGCCGTACCACATCACTCTTGTGCAGGACGGCGAGGAGAACGGCGGAAAGTGGATCGCCGCCGCAGAGGAGCTGCCCGACTGCAGCAGTCGCGCCGACTCGGCCGAGGACGCGATCGCGGGGCTCAAAGGCGCGATGGCCACATGGATCGACGCGGCGCTGAAGGAGGGCCGGGACATTCCGGAGCCCAGGTCGCAGACGACCCCCAGCGGACGGCTGCTCCTGCGGATGCCGAGGACGCTGCACGCTGCGCTGACAAAGGCCGCTGAGCGCGAGAACGTGAGCCTGAATCAGTTCATCACGGACTCGCTTGCGAGCGTCGTCGGCTGGCGCCGCGGACCGACGGCCGCCGAGGCCAGCACGCCGGCGCCGATCAACCAGGAGCCTGGTGCGGGCGGCCTGACCACCGAACCGCTGGCACGCGAAAAGCGACCGTCGGCGCCCCGGCGTCGGCAGCGCGTGCGCCCTCAGCTCCTGACGGCCGCGCTGACGGTCAACTTCCTGCTCGTCGCGATCGCCGGCGCGATCGCGATCCTCGTCCTCATCGCCGCTCGGCCCTAACAGGCCTCAGGCGGGCTCTCGGCGCGGGCGCAGGCGCCGAAACGGGCCTGCGAGCGCGGCCAGCACGTCGAGGTCCCCGCGGTGCGGCACGAGGATCGCCCGCCAGGGGAACGGGCTGATGCGGCGATACGTGAGCAGCGCCGCAGTGCCGCCGACCAGGAACGCCACACTCGCTGCGGCGGCCGCTCCGGTCGCGCCGAAGGGCGGGATCAGCGTGAGGTCGAGGGCGAACCCGACCAGGAGCGACACCATCGGGCCGAGCGAGGAGAGCCCGGGCGAAGATGATCCGACGAGCGCGTTCGAAAAGAGTGCGCTGGCCGCGAAGCCGAATGTGCCCGGCAGGAGCCACAGGAACGGGATGATCGACTCATCGAAGGCGTCGCCGAAGACGACCGGCAGCAGCACCGGCCCGAGCAGCGCAGCGACTGCCACTCCGGCCGCCGTTACGAAGATCACCGAGCGGAACGCTCGCAGTGTCTCCTCGCCGCGGCGTGCCGGCTCCGTCCGGGCGATCAATGGGAGCAGCGCGGTCGCCGCCGACGAGGGCAGATAGAGCAGCACCTCGGAGACGTTGACCGCGACCGCGTAGAAGCCGAGCGCCGCCTCCGTTGCGATGAAACCCATCAGGATCTGATCGGTCCGGAAGTTCAGGAACCGGGCGAGGCTGCCCACCCAGAGCCGAAGCCCGAACCCGATCTCATCGGCAAGGAGCTTCCAGTCCGGAAGCCCGAGGATCGTCCCGCGGCTCGAGAGCGCGATCAGAACGATCGCGCGCAGGGCTTCCGTGGCCGTCCACGCCAGCGCCGCTCGCCCGACGGTCAGCCCGGGGCCTGCCCAGAGGACGAAGACGAGGCCGGCGTAGACCCAGGACGCGCAGCCGGTGATGAACGCCAGCTGGCGCAAGCGTTCGACGCCGACGAGAAACGAGTAGCCGGCTTCCCCGGCCGCGCAGAAGACGATTCCGAGCCAGAGGATGACGAGCTCGGGCGTCCCGACTCCCGCCGGTTGGATCCCCGTCAGCGCCAGGCCCAGGAAGGCAAGCGTGGCCGCGGTCATGCCGCTGCCGAGGAAGAATCCGAGCGCGTTGGCGAGCAAGGCCGGGCGCCGGGCTGGGTGTCTGGCCGAGAGCACCGTCGTCGCCTCGCCGACGCCGAGCCCGGACACGTGGGCGACGACGAGCGCCGCCACCGTGATGAACGCGACCGTGCCACGCCCGGCCGGGCCGAGGCCGCGAGCGACGATCAGCACCGCGATGAAGTAGCCGCCGTTCCCGCCGATCTTGGCCCAGAAGAGATTCGCCGAGCCGGCCGCGAGCGGGTCCCAGCCTCGCGCGGCGGCTTCGGGCTTGTCGGCCGTGACCGTCAACGAGCGACGCAGGAACTGCTGGTCGAGTTGGCGGTCACGCGGTTTCGCCTCGGTACGGCTCTGGTGCCGTTGTCGTAGTAGGCGGACTGCTCACGGACGAGCGCTTCGCCACCCGCGCCACAGCCGACGTTCCGGCGGACGACGTTGTCGGATGTCCCCTGGAGCACGATGGCGGGCCGCGCGCCGCGGACGAAGGTATTGCCGACGATCTGGTTGCCGTCGTCTCCGACGTCGACGAACAAGCCGCCCTTGGCCGCCGAGATGACGCGGTTGGCGGCGAACGTGTTTCGGGCGGAGCCCTGGCCGTCGTGCCACCACTCGACATTGATGCCGGTCCCCGCGCCGGAGACGGAGTTCCTCGCGAACAGCGAGTCAGTCGTCGAGTGCTCGAGGTAAATGCCCGTCCGTGTGTCGCGGATGGTGTTTCCGACGACTGTCGTTCTCGTCGACGAGCCGACGGTCTCGATGCCGTCCCAGCGCGCCCGCACGACCGTGTTGCCAACGATCGCTCCTTCGACTCCGCCAGTCCAGATGCCGCCCTCGTCCGTCCCGCACTTCGGCGTCGTGTTCGGCGCGTAGTAGCAGCGGTCGCGGGCGGGGTTGCGGATGTCGCTGACGACGTTGTCGAGCGCGAGCCCGTGCAGTGCGGCAGCGGGGCGGCCGTGCTCTCGCTGCGCGAGCAGGATCCCGTGCGAGCGGAACCCGCGGATCCGTGTGCGGATGACGCTCGTGTCACGAGACCGGTCGGAGCCGAGGTCGAAGACGCCGACCTCGGCTGTTCCGTCGCCCTCGATCACCGAGTCCTGGACCGAGATGTTCGAGTGGGCGCCCCACGCGTTGACGCCGTCGGTGCGGACGTTGGTCAGCCGGAGCCTGCTGAGCCGCACGTTGCGGGAGCCGTCGAAGACCGCGACTGCGATCCCGCGGCCCGGCCCGGGGCCGCCGCCGTCGACGGTCAGATTCGAGATGCCGATGTCGCGCCCTCTGGCCACGAGGGCGGCGAAGTAGGACGAGCCGGTTGGAGCGGAGATGACCGTCCGGGACCCCGAGCCGACGAGGCGTGCGCCGTCCCCGATGCGCACGCCGTCGAGGTGATAGCGGCCCGGTGCGAGGCGCACCGTGACGTGGCCTCGGCGGAGCGCGGCGAGCGCCCGCTGGAGGCCGTCGCCAGGGCGAGCTGTCAGCGCCGGCGTCCGGAACTGCTCGGTCGAGAGCGCGACCGGCCGGGTCGACGAGCGCCGGCCGTGGTTGTCGATCGCGGCCACGCTCAACCGGTGCCGGCCGGGGCCGACGAGCCCGGTGCTCAACTGCAACGCGTACGGCGCGATCGTGTCCGAGCCGATCGGCGTCCCGTCGAGGAGGAAGGTCACTGCCACGACGCGTCCCGAGCGGGCTTTCGCGCTCGCCCTCAACGTCGTCGGACGATCGACTCTGCCGGGCGAGCCGAGGAGCTCGACCGACGGCGGGCCGGCGGCGGCCGAGGACAAGAGAAAGCCGGTTGCGCGCGAATGAGACGGCTCTTTGCGGCCATTCTGGCGAACGATCGCAAAGGTGACTGCTGCCGCAGCAACAAGCCAAACGAGCACCATCAGCGCCGCCTTCGTACCCCGAGACCACCGCAGCCCGGAAGCGGAGAATGCATGACGTGCGGCCGGTCGAGCGCTATCGTCAGGAGCCATGACGGACCGGAGAGTGTTGGACGACGGCGTTGGACGATATGCGGCGCCCGAGCTCCCCCCGGACGATCCAGTCGAGGTCGGGCGCTATTTCGACGCCTTCAAACGCAGCCGCTGGCTGATCGTCGGCATCGTCGTTCTGGTGACCGCGGCGGTGTTCCTGATCTCGCTGCTTCTGCCCAGGACATACCAGGCGACCTCCAAGCTCGTGCTCACTCCGTCGGCGCAGTCGCCGCTGTCCTCGGACGCCCAGTCGACGCAGCGCGACCTCGCCACCTTCCGCGTCTTGCTCACGACCCGCGAGCTGCTTACCACAGCCGCGAAGAACGGTCTTCGCGGAGAGACGGCCGACTCGCTGCGCGACAAGGTGACGGCGAGTGTCGACCAGGACGCGAACGTGATCAACATCGTCGGCACCGACGACACCGCCCGCGGCGCGGCGGCGATCGCGAACGGCGTCGCGGCTACCTTCCTGGCACGAGAGCGGCGCCAGCAGCAGCAGCGGCTGAGGCGGACGCGCGCTGTGCTGAGAAAGGAAATCGCCGATCTCCAGGCGTCGAGCACACCGCTGAACGCGACCGACATCGCGTCGCAGGTCGCGACCATCCGTCAGCAGCTGACGGATCTCTCCCTGCCCGCGAACTCGGCCCCGGCGCTGCAGCTGGCCGAGCGCGCACAGGCTCCGAGCAAGCCGAGCGCGCCGCGTCCGTTCCGAAACGCGGTCTTCGGGCTCTTCGCGAGCCTCTTCATCGCCGCGCTCGTCGTCCTCGCCCGGGCACAGCTCCGACCGCGCGTCACCGGGTCGCGTGAGCTCAGCCGGCTGCTCGAGCTGCCGGTGATGGTCGAGGTGCCGTTCGTCCGCCGCCGGTTCGGCCACTCGCCCAACACCTTGAGCGCAGTCGAGTACGAGGCCTACCAGACGCTCCAGGCGACGCTCCGGATGCAGCTGCCTCCTGACAGCCAGCGCACGGTGCTCGTGACCAGCGCCCTCCATGGTGAAGGCAAGACCGAGGTCACTGCCGCGCTCGGGCTCGTGCTCGCGCAGGCGGGGCTCCGGACCTGGCTCGTGTCGGCCGACATGCGCTGGCCCAGGCTCCACGAGCTCTTCGACGTAGCGCAGACGCCGGGTCTCGCCGAGGTGCTGGCAGGTGGCCGTCGAGGCGAGAGCTCCGTCACGGTCGGCGCGCGCCGCAGCTCGAGCGAGAACGGAGGCCGACTGCACGTGCTCGCGAGCGGCCAGCGGCCGCCGGACCCCGCGCAACTCCTCGCCGGCCACGCGCTCGACGGATTCTTCGACGACATCAAGGAATCCGACTACGACTACATCCTCCTCGACGGACCGCCACTGCTCGGGCTCGTCGACAGCCAGGTGCTCGCGCAGCGCGTCGACGGCGTGATCATCGTCTGCCGCCCCGAGCGGCTCACGTCGGAGAACGCCGTCGACATGCGCGACCTGCTTCAACGTCTCCGGGCTCCTGCACTCGGGCTCGTCATCATCGGTGGCCGTACCTCGCCGATCTCGTACTTCGATGCCTAGGCGGCGACCACGTTTGCCCCTTCGGGTGCTGGGTCACCGACCGGGCGGCTCCCGCCCAGATGAGCGCGGCGAGAAACCAGAGATGCCGCCAGTGCAGCGTGTCGATGAAGACGCTGTTGGCGAGTAGCCCGCACCACGCCGCGAGCAGCGCTGCTGACCCGATCCCGTAGGTGTCTCGGCCGAGGATCGCGTTGCGGCTCGCGAAGACGAGCGTCAGGAGTAGGAGCGTCAGCAGGACGAGCAGCCCGAGCACGCCCTCTTCGGATAGCGCGCGGACGTACGTGCTGTGCGCCGAGATCGGGGAGATCTGCTCGAACTGGCCGGGCCCGATCCCGAGCGGGTACTTCGACACCAGCTCGATGCCGGACAGCTGCGCGCCGAAGCGCTGCACGTCGTACGACTGGAACCGAGCGCGCTCGCTCAGGAAGGTGAAGGACGACGTGAGCGCGAGCGCGGCGAAGAGCACGGCCGCGGCCGAAACGCCGGAGACGACGAAGGTCACGGCTCTGCGTCCACCGCCCCGCCGCAGGGACAGGATGCAGAACATGACGAACGCTCCGATCACGTAATTCAGCCAGGCGGCGCGGGAGAAGGCGAACAGGATCCCGATGGTGAGGATGGAGAGCCCGACGAGCTTCGTTGCGAGTCGCGCGCGGAGCAGACGGGGCGCGACCGTCTCCTCGAGCAGCATGAGCGCGGCCGGCACGAGGAAGGGCCCGAGGACGTTCGGATCCTTGAACAGGCCCTGGGCGCGCGGCCCGCGGACGAGGAAGTCGTGCCCGGGAAACGCGACGAAGAGCGCCAGCACGGCAATCGTCGCCGAAAAGATTGCGGCTGCTAGGTACGCGCGGAGGACGACGCGTGCTGTGTGAGCCGAGTGCACGTAGCCCGTCAGCCACAGGGCGAAGATGACGAGGTAGAGCGTGATCGCGAAGAAGGTCGCTCCGCGCCCGAGGTCGATCAGCTCGACCGAGGCCAGCATGTTCAGGGCCAGGAAGATGCTCAAGAGGACGGCCACGATCAGCGGCACGCGCCGGATGTAGAACCGGCCGGTCACGAACGCGACCGCGATCACGACGAAGAGGATCATGTCCGTGGGCGCGGGCTCGATGCGGACTGCCGCGAGCAGGAAGATGCCCAGTCCGACCGCGGCGTCGTAGCGGGCCAAGGCGAGGGCGAGCGTTCCGAGGAGACCTACGCCGAACGCGAGGACGAGGGTCAGCGGCAGCGGATGCTTCGACAGCACGACCCCGGTCGCGACCGCGAACAGGAGTAGACCGGCGGCGCCGGCGAGTCGGACCACGCTGAGCGTCGCAGGGACCGCGGGACGGCGAACGGCCGCTGAGAGCGCGCTGCTCACGCTTCTGTACGCTCCGCCTCATGCCGGGCGCGACAGCGCGTCCCCGAGTGCTGCTGTTGATCACGCTGGCCGAGGTGGGCGGCGCCCAGTCGTACGTGGCCGCGCTTCTGCCCGCACTCGCGGAGCGCTACGACGTCACGCTTGCCGCCTACGGGGAGGGCCCGCTGCGTGAGGCGGCGGCCAGGGCCGGAGCTCGTTTTGTCCCGCTGCGGAACGTTCGGCGGCCGATCAACCCGCTGCGCGACCTCGCCGGCCTGATCGAGCTGCGGCGCCTGATGCGACGCGAGCGGCCCCACGTTGTCCATGCCAACAGCTCGAAGGCCGGCGTCCTCGGCCGCGTGGCCGCGGCCACGACCGGCGTGCCGATCCGCTTCTTCACCGTTCACGGGTGGGCGTTCTCCGCCTACTCGGGGCTGGCCTCGCTCCTCTACCGATTCGCCGACCGGACGATGGCCTCGCTGACGACCGTGACCATCTGCGTCTCCGAAAGAGAGCTCGCGGATGGGCTCCAGGCGGGCACGTGCAGTGCCGAGCGCAGTGTCGTGATCCACAACGCGGTCGACCTGGCCGCGGCGCCTCGCTCGCGCCACGACCGAGCCACGCCGCGGCTGATCGCTGTCGGGCGGCTCAAGGCTCCGAAGGACTTCCTGACGCTGATCCGGGCGCTCGCCGGTCTGTCGAACCAGGGCTATGAGGCTCTGATCGTCGGTGATGGCCCCGACCGAACGGCCGTCGAGGCTGAGATCCGTCGGCTCGGGGTCGAGGATCGCGTCCAGCTGGCCGGGGAACGCAGCGACGTGCCAGAACTGCTCGCAGCGTCCGATGTCTTCGTACTCTCCAGCCGGTCCGAGGGCCTGCCGGTCTCCGTACTGGAAGCGATGGCGGCCGAGCTGCCCGTGGTCGCGTCGGGTGTCGGCGGCCTCGCGGAGCTCGTGGACGACGGCGCGACGGGCATCCTCGTTCCACCCGGAGACGAGCCGGCCCTGGCACAGGCGCTCGAGCGAATGGTCGAGGACAGCGAGCTCAGGCAAAGGTTTGGCGCGGCGGGTCGCGCTCGCGCCGAATCGTCGTTCGACCTCTCTGCGTTCCAGCGTGCCCATCTCGAGCTCTACGACCGGCAGCTCGGCCTAGCCGGCGCTGTAACGGAGCCGCCGGTAGAGCCCGCGGAAGGGCGGTGAAGAGTCGTGGCCGCCGCCGAGCTTCGCTCTGAAGTCGAGCAGGCTGTCGCGTGCGTCCACCTGCCGGCGGCGCAGCGCGAAGCGGTCGGTCGAGCGGTGGTTGACCCCGGGCTCGCAGGACACGGCGACCTTGTACCCGGCTTCCGCGGCGATCTGCTGCTCGCGATGGCCGTAGAGCCCCGATGGATAGGAGAACGCGTTCACGAGGCGTCCGAGGCGGTTTTCCAGCTCGCGCTTGGAGCCTGCGATCTCCTCGTGCGCCGCGGCATCGTCGAGCGCGGGCAGGTTCGGATGCGTCAGCGAGTGCGCCTCGAAGCGGAGAGTGCCGTCGCGATCGAGCGCAACGATGTCGTCCCACGCCAGGAGCGGCGGCTGCTCCTCGCGATACCACGAGAAGGATGTCCGGCCGTCGGTCACTGCCGGAGCCACGAACACCGTGCCCCGAAAGCCGCGCTCCGACAGGACCGGGAGCGCATGCTCGGCAAGGTCGAGGAAGCCGTCGTCGAAGGTGAGCGCCACGGTGCGCGCCAGTGGCTTCCCCGATTCGAGGAGGTCGATCGCGGACAGGACGTCGACGACGCGGTACGCCTCGGAGGCGAGGTAGTCCATCTGCTCGGCGAACGAGCTCGGCGACACGGCTAGCTCGTCCCGGTCGTCGGAGATCCGGTGGTAGAAGAGGATCCGCAGGCCGCTCGTGTCGAGGCGCCCGCGGGTCCGCATCAACCAGGCGGCCGACCTGGCTCGCGTCCCGCTGGCCTTGGCCAGAGAGAACGCGGCGCTCACGAGCCGTTCCCGAGTAGTCGGCGAGCCGGGGCGAGCCCCTCGTAGTAGAAGCGTCGAATCGTCGGCGAGCGTTTGGCGAATCGACGCAGCCGCACGCCGTTCAGCCGGCCGGAGACGACGACCTTGCCCGCGACGCTGCCTGCAAGTCCCAGTCCTTCGTGGAGCGGCTCGGTCCGGTCGGTGAGCTCGACCTTGTAGCGCTCGAGCCCTCCGAGGAACTCGATCCTCGTCGTTCCTTCGCGAAATGCGTACTCCAGCGTGTCGTACCGGTTCACGAGCCCCGGCGAGAAGCGTTGGAGCTCGGGGTCGAAAGCGAGCCGGTAGCAGTGCATCGCACCTTCGAGCGCGAAGTAGTACGCGAAGGCGATCGCCCGGTTGTCGAGCCTCAGCGTCACGATGCGCGGCACGTCCAGCTCGGCGATGGCTGCGGTTGCCTCCCGGTGGAACTGCCTCCCAGCTTCGGTCCCGAAGTCGGAGCGGTCGGGCCGGCCTTCCCAGCGAAGCGCGTGCAGCTCGAAGGCTTCCTCCAGAGCCGGCATGAGCTCATCGCGAGTCCGCGCGATGGTCGTCTCGAGCGTCCCCAGCTTCTCGAGCTGGCGTATCCGCCGGCGGTGCAGCGCGCGCTGCTTCGACGACAGCCGCGTCGCATAGTAGGACTCCCAGCTAGCGCCGTTGGGCTCGAGGACGGGCGCTTCCGCACGGACGATCAGCTGGAGGCGCGACGGGCCGAGAGCCTTCAGCAAGCGGCTCGATCCGGGAAGGCCGTGGAAGTCTGCGTAGTCGTGCTTCGTCGCCGCCGCACGTTCGGCGAGCGCCACCCCGGTGCCGGCTTTCTCTCCCCTCGCAAGCAGCAGGTCGGCGAGTGGGACCTGCTCCGCGCCCAAAAACGTAAGGACGTCGAGTCCATGTTGGTGCTGAACGCAGAGCGGCAGGGCGCCGACGAGCCTGTCTTCCCGGTAGGCGACCTCGACGGCCAGCTCTCTGTTCTCGCTGAAATGACGCCACCACGCCACGAGCCATGCGTGCAGGAGACGCGGGCTCGGTCGGGCCATAGCTCGCACGAGGTCGTCCCACGACTCGCCGAGTGCGGCGAAGCCCTCCGCGGTCGAGATCGTCTCGAAAGTCACTCCGGGCGCTGCGGACGAGCTCACGTCAAGGAAGATTCCCCGAGCGGCGCTCGATGAGCCTTCACGCTCGTGAGAAATCTCTGCACGTCCTCCTTGGTGCGCAGGATGGAGACCTGTTGACTTTCCTCACGCCGGGCGAGGTCGGCGAGCACCTCGGGGCGAACGAGCCGCCGGTAGTACCGAAGGAAGCTGAGGAGCTTCGGAAACGCCTTGTAGAAAGGCGCGGGCTCGCAATCGGCGGGCATCTCCGGCCCGTCCGCTGATTCCAGTCTGCGCTTTGTGACACGCCAGACGGACGTCAACGGCGAGACATCCATGAAGACGATCGTGTCCGCTTCGTCCAGCCAGAGGCCGGCGTCGACCCGTCCCTCCTGGATGCCGTCCGCGATCCATGACTCGCGCTCGGCCTCCCGGACCTGGATCGCCCGCCACTCCGGATCGGGCGTGGCGACCCAGCCCGCCTTCCAGTAGAGCCGGTCGAGGTGGATCACCGGCACATCGAGGAGCTCAGCAAGTTGCCGGCCGAGCCGGGACTTGCCCGCGCCCGCAGGGCCTAGAAGCGCGATGCGTCTCACAGCACAGGATTGAAGCAGTCGCAAGCACATGGCTCGCGCCCGAGGAACTCGGGTATATGAGTCGGTGGAGAGAGGAGCGGCAGTTGGCGACGGGGATGCACGAATCGGGAGGATTGGTGGCGCGGTCGCCTGCTGCTCCGCTCCGGCCGTCGATCCCGGCGCTGTTCGAAGGAATCGACTCCAGAACAGTCGCCGAGATCGGGCGGGCGGCGACGATCTTCCTGCCTGTTTTCTGGCTGACCGCCGGGCATGCCCCGAACCTGGCGGCGCTTCTCTTCACTGTGTCGATCGTCACGGCGATCTGGTTCATCACGTTGCGGAGCGCTTTCGGAGCGGTTCCCTTCACCCTCGGGCCGGTCGCTCCCTCGTGTGTCGGGACGCTCACCGGTCTCGTCGTCGTCTCGGCCGGCAACTTCTGGGTTCCCATTCCCGGAACCAGGCTGACCGTTTCGACTCTCACCGTGATGGCGCTATCGGTCTTCGCTTTCGCGGCCGTCTGGGAAGCTGTCTGGCGACGGCAGTTCGCCGCGAAACGGCGTGTGCTCGTCGTCGGGACGAGCGGCTGGGCGAGAGACCTCTCCGACAGCGCGGAGCATGCGTCCGACGTCCCGTTCCGTGTCGTGGGCATCGTCGACGACTCGGCGCCGAGCGAGTCCGATGCGGGTGTGCCCGTGCTCGGCAAGGTCGCCGACCTGTCGGAGATTGTCGAGGCCCACCGCCCGGACCTGATCGTGCTCGCCGAGGGCACGGGCTCCGGCCGTGCGCTCGAGTCATTGCTCGATGTCGCGTCGAGCGGCTTCAAAGTCGTCGGGGTGACGCACTTCTTCGAGCACGTCTTCGGCTGGGTCCCGATTCGGCACCTGACGTCCTCGTGGTTCATGAGCATCCTTCACCTTCACCAGCGGACCTACAGCCGCTTCACGAAGCGTGCGCTCGACGTGGCCGGCGCGTGCGTCGGGATACTGCTGGCGGTCCCGCTCGTGCCGTTCATCGTCCTGCTCGTGCGCCGGAGCCCCGGCCCGGTCATCTACCGCCAGGTGAGGGTCGGAGAGAGCGGCAAGCTCTTCACGATGTTCAAGTTCCGGACGATGGACGACGCGGCCGAGGCGCCGGGGATGCCCGTCTACGCGGAGGAGAACGACCCGAGGGTGACCCCTTGCGGTCGTTTCCTGCGGCGCACCCACCTCGATGAGATCCCGCAGTTCTGGAATGTGCTCAAGGGCGAGATGTCGATCGTCGGGCCGCGCCCCGAGCGGCCGGAGTTCGTTCGGGTGCTCGAGACCACGGTTCCGTTCCAGGCCCGCCGCCTGCTGATCAAGCCTGGGATCACGGGTTGGGCCCAGTTGAGGTGCGATTACGCGTCCGACTCGGAGAGTGCCGCCGACCGGCTCGCGTACGACCTCTGGTATCTGCGCCACCGGAATCTCACGGTCGATCTCGCGATCTGCGCGAAGACGTTCTCCGCTTTGCTCTTTCATCCGGGGCGCTGAGTTGGCCGCAGGCCGCAGTAAGCTCCGGTGCTACGGACGATGGCGAAACGGGAGCCGAAGCGCCGTGTGGCCTACTTCGATGCGGAGGGCAACCGCACGGACGACCCGGCTCGCGCAGTGCGAGGCGAGATTCACGAGCACGACACGGAAGGGCGCCGCAGGCGCACTTGGTTCTTCCTCGAGGAGGTGGAGATCAAGTGGCTCCCGGTGAGCGAGGGCGCGTTCTTGCTCTGGGTTCTCCTCGCACTCGTGCTGATCTGGGTGGTGATCGGGCTCGCGTTCGGGCTGATCTAGAGCCGACGGCGACCGGGGAGGGCTGAGCGCGTGGCAGGCTCCTCGCTGCTGTGGGACGCGTTTGCGTCGCGGACTGGAAGCCTCGGGGAACAGGCGGCTGTCGAGGCTCCGGGCGCTGAGATGGACTTCTCCGACCTGTGGCGGGAAGCAGAACGGCTCGCGACGGTCTTCCGCGAGGCTGGTGTTCGTCAAGGCAGGGTCACCGCGCTCGCACTGGGCAACTCACAACTTTTTCCCGCCGCCTTTCTCGCCCTGTGCCGGCTCGACGCGACGGTCGCGTTGCTTCCCCCACAATACGGCCGCAGCGAGCTGATGGCGATCGCGGACGGAGTCGCGCTGTCCGCCATCGTCTCGGACGCCGAGTCCGCGCCCAGGATCTCTGCGGCGATCCCCATCGCGAGTGCTTCGACAGAGAACGACCTCCGGGTTCTGGTGCCGGCCTCGACGAGCGAGGCGGCGGTCGCGAATGATGACGAACCGATTCTCAAGTTCAGCTCGGGCTCGACTGCGCAGCCCAAGGGCATCGCTCTGACCGCGGCCAATGTCCTGGCCGAAGCGGAGAACGTCACCGCCACGCTCGGACTCGGTTCAGGCGACCGGATCCTGTCCGGCGTGCCTCTCTTCCACAGCTACGGATTCGACCTTGGTGTGCTGCCCACGCTCTACTCGGGAACGACGCTCGTTCTCGAGGGCTCGTTCGTTCCGCGGCGGACGCTGCGCAGGCTCGCCGACCGGGTCACCGTGTTTCTCGGCGTGCCGGCGCAGTACCGAGCGTTCCTGTCAGCGGGAATCGACAAGCCTCCCGACCTGTCGTCCGTGCGCTGGCTGCTGTCATGCACCGCACCTCTTGCACCGGAGACCGTCACCGAGTTCAGCGCACGCTTCGGCGTGCCCATCTGCCAGCACTACGGCAGCTCCGAAACGGGTGCCGTCACGAACCACGTTCCCGCCGAGGTCCCCGCTCGGCCGGCGTCGGTGGGCAAGCCGCTGTCAGGGGTAGCGGTCGAAGTGGACGAGGAAGGGGAGGTCGTCGTCGAGAGCGGAGCTGTCGCGCGGCGCTACGTGCTCGGCGCTCCTGCAGGCGAGTCGCCGCTTCGCGACGGCGTCTTCAGGACGGGCGACGTCGGACGCATCGATTCGAACGGCTTCCTCACGATCGAGGGGCGTCGCGACGCGATGATCAATGTCGGAGGACTGAAGGTCTCGCCGACGGAGGTGGCGGCGACTCTGGAGCGGCACGCCGCCGTCCGCGAGGCGGCCGTGCTCGGATTCCCGGACGGGCGCGGCGACGAGGTCGTGTACGCCGTCGTCGAGAGCTCAGGCGCGGTCGGCGAGGAAGAGTTGGTCGTTTGGTGCCGCGAGAGCCTGGCCGAGCACAAGGTGCCGCGCCGGATCGAGATTCGAGAGGCGCTACCCCGAACGGCCACCGGCAAGGTGCGCCTCGGAGTCGATGATCTCGACGCTTGAGCCCGCAGCGGCCGAGCGGGAGATTGCCGAGATCGTCCGCGCCGAGCTTCTGCTCGGCAGCGAGCGCGAGATACCACTCGACCTGCCGCTCGGCGAGCTCGGGCTCGGCCTCGATTCTCTCGCTTTGGTCAACCTGTTGACGGCAATCGAGGCGTCCTTCGGTGTCGAGCTTTCCGACGAGATCTGGATCGCGCGCGGACCGCTCTCCATACAGGACCTGGCCGAGATCGTGCGGAATACGGCCCCGAGGCTGGCCCCGGTCGACGCCGTCGAGCCAGAGCGCCAATTGCTTCAGAGCCGGATGGAACGGCTCGAGCGCAAGCTCCAGAGGAGAGGTGCGGTCGGGCGTGCGGCGTGGGCGGCCGTCCGTGCGGCGGCTCCCATGCAGCGGTTCCTGTTCGCCCGCACGCGTCATCTCCTGCTAGAGCGACGGCTCGACGAAGACTCCTCGACCGAGCTCGCTCCTCCTCCAGGCATCGAGCTGCGCACGCTCGCGAACGAGGAGCGACCCGGCCTGGCCGACCTCTGGCCTCCGGTGCACGCCCGACGAATGCAGCGCATATTCGAGAAAGAGGTCGCCGGGGGCGCGATCGCGCTGGTCGCCTGCGAGGGAGCTCGCGTCGTTGGGCTCGACCTCGTCTCGAGACGCGGAGGTCTCGACGTGGAGGTGAAGAGCCCGAGATCCTGCTTTGGTTACTTCCTCGCCGAGGCGCGGGCGGCCCGCGGGCGCGGAATCGGCCTCGCGCTCACCGCGTATTCGTTCGCCGTTGCCCGCGAGCGCGGGTGGATTCGGCAGTTCGCGCACGTGTGGGAGGGCAACAGCGCCATGCTCGCCGCGGCTACGCAGCTGCTCGGGTTCCGAATCGTCGGACACGCGCGTCGGACACACGTTGCCGGGATCACCCGCTGGTCCTGGAAACTCGGCGAGACTCAGGGCAGCGGCCCCCGGCTCGTGCTCTGATTCGACTACGCGTTCGGCGGAGGGCGGTCCGGGTAGCGGGGAAGGCCGTCGTCGGGCAGCTCGTCCCAGGGCGCGCGAGAGTCGACGTACGCATGGCGCATCGGCCGGACCTGCGGGTCATCGTCGAGCGCGCCGAGGCGCACCGCAGCCATCTCACCCTCAGGCCACGAGCCGCCGAACAGGCTCGACCCGCATACGGAGCAGAAGGCTTTCACCCGTCCTCCCGGCGGCTCGAAGACGCGGATCAGGTCCTCGCCCTCGAGCACGTGAACCTGGCTCATCGGGACATGCCCGACCGTCAACCCGAACGCGCCGGAGTGCTTCCGGCACCGCGAACAGTGGCAATGCACCGCGCGGGTGAACGGAAGTTCGACCTCGAACCGCACGCCCCCACAAAGGCAGCTACCGCGTACTGTCTCGGCCATACACCGAGTCTACGTAGGCTCGTGGTGTGCGGCGGGCGCTCACGGAAAAACCGGCACTCGGCGTCCTCATCGGCGCCTTCCTGATCGCCTTCTCGGGAATCCTCTTCCGCAAGTCGCAGGTCTCGCCCACGACGGGCGCGTTCTTCCGCTGCTTCTGGGCGCTGCCCTTCCTGTGGCCGCTCGCCGTCTGGGAGGACCGTCGGATCGGCGCGCGGCCCTGGCCGCTGCGTCGCGCGGCCTGGATCGGCGGCGCGTTCTTCGCGGCCGACCTCGTCCTCTGGCACTACTCGATCGAGTACGTCGGCGCCGGCCTGGCCACCGTGCTCGGAAACACCCAGGTCGTGCTCGTCGGACTCCTCGCGTGGGCGATCTTCCGCGAGCGCCCCGCGCGCAACTCTCTGGCCGCGATCCCGGTCGCGATGCTCGGGATCCTCATGATCTCGGGCGTGCTCGAGAGCGGCGCGTACGGGAGCGACCCCAGGCTGGGCGCGCTCTACGGCCTCCTGACCGGGATCGCGTACTCGGGCTTCCTCCTCGCGCTGCGGTGGGGGTCGGGGGAGCGCGGACGAGTGGCCGGCCCGCTCTACGACGCGACGCTCGCGAGCACGATCTGCGTCGTCCCGATCGGGCTCGTGCTCGGGAACCTCGACTTCACGCCGGGCCTCGAAGCCCAGGGCTGGCTGATCACGCTCGCGCTCTCCTCACAGGTCGTCGGCTGGCTTCTGATCACGGTCTCACTCGGACGCTTGCCCACCGCGCTCACCTCCGTTCTGCTCACGCTTCAGCCGCTGCTGGCGGTGCTTTTCGCCGCGCTGATCGTGGACGAGAGGCCCTCTCCGCTTCAGCTGCTCGGCGCCGGGCTGATCCTCTCCGGCCTGCTGATCGCGTCCGCCGGGCGGCGCGAGAAACCTTCGCTCGAGACCGTGCCCGAGCACTGACGGGCGCTACTTCTCGTCGGACGTGTCGCCGCGAGGCAGGGCTTCGCCGATTCTGTTCAACGCGCCCGTGATCTCGCTCGGGATGATCCAGACCTTGTTCGACTCGCCCTGCGCGATCTGCGGCAGCACCTGCAGGTACTGGTAGGCGAGCAGCTTCGGGTCGGCATCTCCGGAGTGGATCGCTTCGAAGACCGTGCCGATCGCCTTCGCTTGGCCCTCGGCGGCGAGGATCGTCGCCTCCCGCTGACCCTCGGCGCGCAGGATCGCGCTCTGCTTCTCGCCCTCGGCTTCGAGGATCTGCGATTGCTTCACGCCCTCGGCGTTGAGGATCGTTGCGCGCTTGTCGCGCTCGGCCCGCATCTGCTTCTCCATCGATTCCTGGATCGAGGCCGGGGGGTCGATCGCCTTCAGCTCGACGCGGTTCACGCGGATGCCCCACTTGCCGGTCGCCTCATCGAGGACGCCTCGCAGCTGCTGGTTGATCTGGTCGCGTGAGGTCAGCGTCTCCTCGAGGTCGAGCCCGCCGATCACGTTGCGTAGCGTCGTCACCGTCAGCTGCTCGATCGCCCGGATGAAGTCGTTGATCTCGTAGGTGGCCGCCTTCGGCTCGGTCACCTGGAAATAGATGACCGTGTCGATCGAGACGACGACATTGTCCTCGGTGATCACCGGCTGTGGCTTGAAGGAGACGACCTGCTCTCGCAGATCGATGACTTCGCGGATCCGGTCGACGAACGGCACCACGATCGTGAGGCCGGCGTTCAGCGTGCGCGAGTAGCGGCCGAAGCGCTCGACGACGCCCGCGCGGGCTTGCGGAACCACCCGGATCGTCCTCGCGAGGGTGAGGATCACGAGGGCCAGGACGGCCAGGAACACGATCAGCTCGATCACGACGACCTCCTATTGGTAGACGAGAGCGGTCGCGCCCTCGATCTTGACGACCTCGACCCGTTCCCCGGCCTCCATGACCTGGTCGTCCACGAACGCCCGGGCCGACCACTCCTCGCCGCCGATCCGCACGCGGCCGCCGTCGGCGTCGACGCGTTCCAGGACGAGCGCCTTGGTGCCGACGAGAGCGGCCGTTCCAGTGCGCAGGAGCGGCGGCACGTGGAGGTGGCTGCGCGCGAGCGGGCGGAGGACGGCGACCGACGCGATCGAGGCGACGACGAAGCCGACGATCTGCGCGGCCGCGCCGAGGCCGACCAGCGCGAGCAGGCACGCGATCACGGCAGCGACGGCAACCGGCCCCAAGAAGAACAGCCCCGGCGTGAGGATCTCTCCCACGGCGAGCAGGACGGCCGCAATGGCCCACAGCAACCAGGCTGGCACCGACACGAATCCTACGCTGATCCATCTCGATTCCGGCACACGCGGCGTCGGACCGCGCTCCTAGACTCGACGCCATGGCGAAGGCTCAGGCCGTTCATTTCTCCTGCGCGGAGTGCGGGTACTCGACGGGCCGCTGGCTCGGGCGCTGCCCGGGCTGTGGCAGCTTCGGCACACTCGCGGAGGAGGCGCCGCCGGCCGCGAACGGGATGGCGGAGGCGAAGCCGCTCCTGCGCCTGGCCGAAGTCGAGGTCGAGGAGGCGGCGCGGATCCCGACGGGCGTTCCCGAGCTCGACCGGGTGCTCGGCGGCGGGCTCGTGCCTGCGTCGCTCGTGCTCGTCGGCGGAGAGCCCGGGGTCGGGAAGTCGACGCTGCTCCTGACCGCGCTCGCCGCGATCTCCCGCGACCGGCGCGCGCTGCTCGTGACCGGCGAGGAGTCGACGGCGCAGGTCAAGCTGCGCGCCGCGAGGCTCGGTGGGGCGGAGAAGGTCGAGATCCTGGCCGAGACGAACCTCGACGCAGTCTGCGCGACGCTCGAGCGCGAGCGGCCGGACGTGTGCGTGATCGACTCGATCCAGACGCTCTACGCGGCCGATATCGGCTCCGCGCCGGGCTCGGTGTCGCAGGTGCGCGAGGCGGCCGCTCGGCTCCTCCGGGTCGGAAAGGAGGCCGGCGTGGCGCTCTTCCTCGTCGGGCACGTCACGAAGGACGGGTCGGTCGCCGGCCCGCGCGTGCTCGAGCACCTCGTCGACTGCGTGCTGCAGTTCGAGGGCGACCGCTACCACGCCCACCGCGTCCTGCGCGCGGCGAAAAACCGTTTCGGCTCCACGAACGAGCTCGGCGTGTTCGAGATGACCGGGACGGGCCTGCAGGGCGTTCCGGATCCGTCCGCGGTCTTCGGCCAGAGCGACGGCGAGGTCGGCGCGGCCGTTGTGTGCGCGCTCGAAGGGACCCGGCCGCTCCTGCTCGAGATCCAGGCGCTCGTCTCGCAGACCGACCTTGCGATGCCGCGACGCGTCGGGACCGGGGTCGACCCGAAGCGGCTCGCGATGATCGTCGCCGTGCTCTCGCGGCACGCTGGGCTCGCGCTCGGGCAGGCGGACGTCTTCGTCAACGTCGCCGGCGGGGTGCGGATCGACGAGCCCGGGGCGGACCTGGCCGTCGCGCTGGCGATCGCCTCGGCCGCGAAGGGCGTGCCGCTGAAGGCGTCGACGGCGTCTTTCGGAGAAGTGGGCCTCACCGGCCGGCTGAGGCCCGCGACGCAGGCGGAGCGCCGCGCGCAGGAGTGCGCGAAGCTCGGCCTCAGCGCCGTGATCGTGCCGAAAGGCACGGACGCCCGCGCCAACGTGTCCCTGGTCGAGGCCGAGACCCTGCACCGGGCCGTGTCGGCGGCGCTCGAGAAGGCAGAGCCCGCGGCCGCGTAGCCCTGTCTGAGCAGGGATTTTTCGTTTCAATGGCCGAAAAAGTGGCTTTTTCCAGCAACTTTTGCTACCCTGGAAGTCGTTCGCCGGCGGTCGTCCACCCGCCGGCGGCTTGTTGAAACCACACGGAATGGGGAGGTCGGGCTTGTACAAAGTCGGCGACAAGGTCGTGTATCCGCACCACGGCGCGGGCACCGTGGTCAAGAAGGAAAAGCGGACAGTGCTCGGAGAAGAGCGCGAGTACCTACAGATTCAGATCCTGCACAACGACATGACCGTGCAGGTCCCGACCGAGAACGCCGACCGAGTCGGCCTCCGGAAAGTCATCGACGAGACGACGGTCGAGCAGGTGTTGAAGGCCCTGCGCGGCAGCGGCACCACGATGCCGAAGAACTGGAACCGTCGCTTCAAGCACAACCGCGACAAGATGAAGACGGGCGACATCTTCGAGCTCGCCGAGGTCGTCCGGAACCTGTCGCTGCGCGACCACGAGAAGGGCCTCTCGACCGGCGAGAAGCAGATGTTCGTCAAGGCCAAGAAGATCCTCGTGTCCGAGCTCATGTACGCGAAGGGCATGGACGAGGAAGAGGCGGCCGAGTGGCTCGACGACATCCTCGCGGGTGTCGGCACGAAGAAGACTCGCGCCAGCGCCAAGGTCGCCGCGAAGGCCTAGCCGGCTTCAACGGAATCCGTCGGTCGCGCGGGCCAGCTCCCGCGTGACCGCGTCCGTCGGCATGTGCCCGGCGTCGTCGATGACGACGAGGCTCGCCTCGGGCCATGCTCGGCTGAGCGCGTAGGCGTTCTCGAGCGGCGCCTGGAAGTCGAACCGGCCGTGGATGAGCACGCCGGGGATCTCGCGCAGGAGTCCCGCGTTACGTAGGAGGATCTCGTCCTCGAGCCAGGCGTTGTGCATGACGTAGTGGGTGACGATGCGCGCGAAGGCGAGTGCGTAGTCGGGATCCTTGAAGCGCTCGGCAAGCCCGTCGGTCGGCGGCCACGCCGGTGTCGCGGACTCCCAGAGGCACCACGAGGTCGTCGCCTGCTGCCGAACCGCGGGCTCGGGGTCGTTCAGGAGCCGGTGATACGCCTCGACGACGTCGCCCTCGGGTAATCCCTCGACGAGGCTGGCCCACTGCTCCGGGAAGAACCGGGCGAGCCCGCCGCGGAAGAGCCAGTCGAACTCGGCGTGCCTTCCGGTCGTGATCGCGCAGAGGACGATCTCAGTGACCTGTTCGGGATGCGCCTCCGCGTAGGCCAGGCCGAGCGTGCTGCCCCACGAGCCGCCGAGCACGAGCCAGCGCCCGATGCCGAGCTGCTCGCGGAGGAGCTCGGCGTCGGCGATGAGGTGCTGGGTCGTGTTCGCGGCCAGATCGGTCGCCGGATCGCTCGCATGCGGCTCGCTGCGACCGCAGTTGCGCTGGTCGAAGAGGACGACCCGGTAGGCGTCCGGGTCGAACAGTGTGCGCCACCAGGGCGAGCAGCCCGATCCAGGCCCGCCGTGGAAGACGACTGCGGGCTTGCCGCTCGGATTCCCGCAGAGCTCCCAGTAGACGACGTTGCCGTCGCCGACCTCGAGCCGGCCGCTGTCGAACGGCTCGGTTTCCGGGTAGCCCGCCACGTGGGTGCCATTCTCCTTAGTAACCTCGTCGGCCGTGAGCGTATGGGCGATCCTGGCGGCGGCCGGCAGCGGAGAGCGACTCGGGCTGGACCGGCCCAAGGCGTTCGCCTCGCTGAACGACCGCCCGCTGATCGCCGAGCCCCTGGAACGGCTGGACGCGTCGGAGTGGATCGAGGGCATCGTCGTCGCGGCTCCGCCGAAGTGGGAAGAGCCGTGCATCCTGGTCGCCGAGGAGATCGCGGCCGGCAAGGTGGCGAAGGCCGTCACCGGTGGCGCGACGCGGGCCGAGTCGGTTCAGACCGCTCTCGTCGAGGTCCCCGACGAGGCCACGGTCGTCCTCGTGCACGACGCCGCGCGCCCGCTGCTCGCGGATGAGGTCATCGAGCGCGTGATCACTGCACTGGCGGACGGATGGGATGGGGCGATTCCGACCTTGCCGATCGCGGACACGGTCAAGCGCCTCGACGGCGAAACCGTGGAGGAAACACTCGACCGTGAGGGTCTCGTCACGGCGCAAACCCCGCAAGCCTTCGTCGCCCCGGTCCTCCGGGAAGCCTTTTCGGCTGTGCAACACGGCGGTGCCGAGTCCACGGATTGCGCCTCGCTCGTGGAAGCGAACGGCGGTCGCGTGCGCGCAGTACAAGGCGACTCGCGGCTTCTCAAGGTCACGACTCCGGCCGATCTCGAGCTCGTCGAATCCTGGCTGTGATCGTCGACTACCACATGCACCTCCGCGCGCCCGACGAGTCGATCGAGCACACGGTCGAGGCCGTCGAGCGCTTCGTCGAACAGGCGGCCGAGCGCGGGATCGACGAGATCGGCTTCACGGAACACGTCTACTACTTCGAGCAGACACGTCACCTCTGGTCGATGCCGTACCACCTCGAGCGCTGCGCCTACGACATCGAGCCGTACGTCAGCGCCGTCGTCGAGGCCAAGCGACGTGGTTTGCCGGTGAAACTCGGGATCGAGGTCGACTACGAGCCGGGACTCGAGGACGAGACGGCTCAGGCGCTCGCCCCGTATCCATGGGACTACGTTCTCGGGTCGATCCACTTCCTGGACGGCCTCAGTATCGACTCCGAGCCGAGCCTCGTCGACTCGGTCGGGTCCGAGCGGGCCTGGCTCCGCTACTACGAGACGCTGAGCGGAGCTGCCGGCAGCGGGCTCTTCGACTCGCTCGCGCACCCGGACCTCGTGAAGTTCCACGGCCCGGAGATCGACTGGGACTGGGACGAGGTCACGGGCTCGCTCGGAAGCGTGGCGATCGAGGTCTCGAGCGCCGGCCTGCACAAGCCGCACGGCAAGCTCTACCCGAGCCCGGCGTTTCTCAGCGCCGCGCGAGAGCGGGGCCTTCCGATCACGCTCGCGTCCGACGCGCACGTCCCCCAGAACGTCGGCCGTGACCTCGACCGCGCGATCGAGCACGCGCGCGAGGCGGGTTACGACACGATCACCGTCTTCGAGCAGCGGAAACCGCGCCAGGAGCCGCTCGGATGAGCGACCTGCGTATCGGGCTCGGCGTCGACGCGCACCGGTTCGAGGACGGGATCCCGCTCGTGCTCGCCGGCGTCGACTTCCCCGGGGAGCCCGGGCTTGCGGGACACTCCGACGGCGACGTCATCGCCCACGCGTTGATCGACGCGATTCTCGGCGCGGCCGGCAAGGGCGACATCGGCGAGCTCTTCCCGTCGGCCGACCCGCAGTGGCTCGACGTCTCCTCGATCCGACTGCTCCAGCGGAGCTACGAGGTCGTGCGGATGGGCGGCTTCGAGCTCGTGAACGCGGACTGCGTCCTGATCGGCGAGCGCCCGCGGATCGCCGACGTGCGGGTTGCGATGGGCGCGCGGCTCGCGGGGGCGATGGGCGTCGAGATCGACCGGGTCACCGTGCGCGCGACGACGACCGACGGGCTCGGCTTCACCGGTCGTGGTGAGGGCCTGGCCGCCCAGGCGGTCGCGCTTCTGAGACGCTCCGCCTGACGTGGCCCTCCAGTTTCCGACCCGCGCCGAGCGAACCGGTTCGCAACCGCACATCGCCAGCCTCGAGCAGGGCCTCTGGCCCGAGTTCATGTACCACGATGCCGTGCTCGAGCGGCTCTTCGGCCGCGTCATCTCCGAGTACGCCGAGTTCCAGTTCTACGCGTGGGACGACGAGCGAGAGGAAGTCGTGGGTGTCGGGAACGCGATCCCCGCGACCTGGGACGGCCAGGCCGCAACGCTGCCCGACGGCGGGGTCGACGCCGTCGTCGAGGCCCGGTTCGCGGACGACCCGCCGGCGCCGACGGTTCTCTGCGCGCTCCAGATCCTGATCGCGCCCGAGTATCGCGGCCAGGCTCTGAGCAGCCGCATGATCCAGCGGATGGCCGAGATCGGCCGAGCGCACGGGCTCGACACGCTCGTCGCACCGGTCCGGCCGAATCTCAAGCACAGCTACCCGCTGACCCCGATCGGACGCTACATCGAGTGGCGGCGCCCCGACGGTCAGCTCCTCGATCCCTGGCTGCGCACGCACGAGCGCCTGGGCGCCACGATCGCGAAGGTCGCGCCGGAGTCGATGCGCGTCCCGGGCACCGTCGCGCAGTGGGAGGAGTGGACGGAGCTCGCGTTCCCGGACAGCGGTTCGTACGTCGTTCCCGGCGCGCTCGTCCCGGTCGAGATCGACCGCGAACGGGACGAGGGCCTCTACGTGGAGCCGAACGTCTGGATGGTGCACTCGCCGGCCTAAGCCGCGGCGGGCAGCGTGAACGAGACGCGCGTGCCACCCTCCGGACGGCACTCTGCCCAGATGCGTCCGCCGTGCGCTTCGACCAGCCCGCGTGCGATCGCGAGCCCGAGCCCGGCGCCGCCGTCGCCTCCCGAGCGCGCACCGTCCCCGCGCCAGAAGCGCTCGAACATCCGCGACGCGGCCTCCGGCGTCAGGCCGGCGCCCGTGTCCTCGACCACGATCCGCACCTCGGCGGGATCCGAGCTCGCGAGCACGGCGATCGAGCCGTCGGGCGGGGTGTGTCGAACCGCGTTCGCGAGCAGGTTGTAGAGGACGCGCTCGACCTGCTCCGGAGCGCAGTGAGCTGCGATCCCGTCGGTGACGCGCGCCTCGACCGTCACGTGTCGCGCCCGAGCCTCTGCGCCGAGTCCGCGGACGCACGTCTCGATCAGGCCGACGAGCTCCGCCTTCTGCAACTCGAGCGTGAGGACGCCGGCGTCGATTCGCGCCAGCTCGAAGAGGTCTTCCACGAGCCTCGCGAGCCGGCGCACCTGGTCGCTCATCGCGGGCAGGTACGTCTCGGGAGCCGCCAGCCCGTCCTCGACCGCCTCGAGCATCGCCTGGAGCGAGGCGATCGGCGTCCGCAGGTCGTGGCTCGCCCACGCGACCAGCTCTCGCCGTGCGTCGAAGAGCGTCGAGAGGTTCGTCGCCATCTCGTTGAAGGAGCGCGCGAGCTCGGCCAGCTCGGCCGGGCCTTGTTCGGGCGCTCGGGCGCCGAGATCGCCTGCCGCGAGCGCTCTGGACGCCTCGCCGAGGCGGTCGATTCCCTGCCCGATCGGTCGCGCGACGAGCAATGCCACGACGAGCGCGGTCGAGGCCGAGGCGGCAGTGACCGCGAGAATCTTCACGTCGTCACCCATGTGGAACATGACCCAGCCGGACAAGAGGACGACGGACAACGGGAGGACGACGGCAAGCACCGCCAGCCCCGCGAGCTGGAGCCGGACGGTCGGCAGCTGCCGGAGCAAGACCGCCACGACGAGCCCCACGGCCAGCGTGCTCAGTGCGACGAGAACGGCGAGGTCGATCATGGCGTGAAGCGGTAGCCGACGCCCCAGACCGTCTCCAGATGCTTCGGTCGCGAGGGGTCGTCCTCGATCTTCTCGCGCAACCGTCGCATGTGGACGGTCACCGTGCCCGTGTCGACGGCGGACGCGTAGCCCCACACGCGCCGCATCAGCTGCTCGCGGGAGAACACGCGGTGCGGGTGCCTGGCCAGGAACCAGAGCAGGTCGAACTCGCGCGCGGTCAGGCGCAGCGGCTCGTCGTTCCGGGTCACGTCCCTGCTCGACGAGTCGATAACGAGGTCGTCGAACGACAGGCGCTGGTCGGCGACGACGTCGAGCTCGGCGCGCCGGAGCACGGTGCGGACCCGTGCCGCAAGCTCGCGCGGCGAGAACGGCTTCGTGACGTAGTCGTCGGCACCGAGCTCGAGCCCGACGATACGGTCCGACTCCTCGCCGCGCGCCGTGAGCATGATCACCGGCAGCTGCGAGCTGCTGCGGATCCAGCGGCAGAGCTCGAGCCCGTCGACGCCGGGGAGCATCAGGTCGAGCACGACCAGGTCCGGCTGCTCCGTGGAGAGGAGCTCGCGCGCGCGGTTCCCGTCCGCCGCCTCGAGGGTCGTGAAACCGTCGCGTTTCAGGTAGCTGACGACGATCTCTCGGATCGTTGACTCGTCATCGACGACCAGCACGGTGGTCATGAGAGAAGCGTTCCCGTTTTCGGGTTAACCGAGTCTGAATTACTCCGGCAGGCTGACGAGCCCGCCGCGAACCTGCACGAGGCCGTCCGCGGCGAGGGCGGCGACCGCGTCCTCGTCGAGCGAGCTGCGTCGCCGGGGCCGCTCCGAGACGAGGCTGAGTGCCTTCGCGCGTCGTTGTCTGAACGAGCCTTCGAAGCGGCCCTGCTTGCGCAGCGGCTCGTACCGGCGGCCGCGTGACGGGCAGCGCTCGGCGAGCGGGCAGGCATCGCAGCGCGGGACGCGGGCGAGGCAGACGGTGGCGCCGAGGTCCATCAGCGCGTGCGCGGATGCGGGGCCGAACGATCCTCCCGTCCGGTCGAGCACTCTGCGCACGTTCACGTCGACGGGCAGGACCGGGCGTTCGAACGCGAATCGGGCGACCGCGTCGGACGTGTAGCGGCCGACTCCGGGTAACTGGGTCAGGTCGTCGGGCCAGCCGTGGGCGGCGATGCGCCGGGCGGCGAGGTGGAGGTTGAGCGCGCGGCGGTTGTAGCCGAGCCCCTGCCACTCGCGAATCGCGTCGCCGGGAGTCGCGGCCGCGAGCGACTCGACGGTCGGCCAGCGCCCGAGCCATGCGAGGTAGCGCGGCATGACGCGCGCGACCTGCGTCTGCTGGAGCATGACCTCCGAGACGAGGATCGCGTACGGGTCGCAAGTCCTCCGCCAGGGCAGGTCGCGCCCGTGCCCGTTGAACCATGCAAGGAGCAGATCCTCCACGGCGCCGACCCTACAGCGGCAACCTGATCCAGACGTCCGCGCCGCCGTCCGGGCGGAGCCTTGCGCCGGCCGAGCCGTCGTGTGCGCGCGCGATCGTCTCCACGATCGCGAGGCCGAGCCCGCTGCCGTTGCCCGACGGCGTCGCCCGCGTGAAGGCCTTGAACGCGTGGTCGCGGAACTCCGGTGGAAGACCGGGCCCCTCGTCGAGGACGTGCAGCTCGACGCTCGAGTTTCGTCGACCAGCGGTGATGGTGATCGGGCCGCGGCCGTGCTCGAACGCGTTGTCGACGAGGTTCCCGAGGGCCTGCTCGACGCGCAAACGGTCGACCTCGGCCACCGGCGCCTCGTCCGCCTCGACGCTGAGCGCTCGGCCTTCGAGCTCGGCCCGCGCGTCGAACCGGTCGCGGACCTTCTCGACGACGTCCACGACGTCGGTCGGCTCACGCCGCAGCCTGAGCTCGCCCTGCTCGGCTCGCGCGAGGATGAGCAGGTCGTCGGCGATCCGTGACAAGCGGTCGGTCTCCTCCGCCGCGGAGCGAATCGAGTTCTCGAACTCCTGCGTCGTGCGCGAGCGGCGCAGCGCCAGCTCGAGCTCGGCTCGGAGGGTGGCGAGCGGAGTCCGGAGCTCGTGGCTGGCGTCGGCGACGAACCGTCGTTCCCGCTCGAGCCCGTCCTCGAGCCGGGCGAGCATCTCGTTCAGCGTCCGTCCGAGGCGCGCCACCTCGTCGTCGGCGGGCGGGACGGGCAGTCGCTCGTTCAGCGAGGACGCCGAGATCACGGCAGCGCGCCTCCGCATCGACTCGATCGGCCGCAGCGCCGCGCCGGCAAGCAGGTAGCCGCCGAGCGACATCAAGATCAGCGCGATCGGCCCGCCGACCAGGAAGGCCGCCTTGAGGCTCGTCAGCGTGTCGTTCCGCTGCTCGAGGGTCGCACCCACGACGACGATGCCGTTCCGAAGCGGAAGCGCCAACACGCGGCCAGATTCATCCTGTCCCGGGACTCGCGAGACGTCGAAGAACCTCGCGTGGTCCGCGGCGAGCGCGAGTTGATCCGGCGATAGCAGTCGACTTCGCCCGCCAGGCTTGACGAAGTCCGCGAACGCGTCCGCGGTGCCGGTCGTGCGCACCGCGCCACCACGTTGGGCCAGCGCGGACAACGCCTGCCCTCGTGAGCGCAGGTCGTTGTCGAGGGCGCGGTCGAGATCCGATCTCACGCGCGAGTAGACGAAGAGGCCGACCGCCGCGAGCACGATCGCCATCGCGACTGCAAAGAAGAGCGTCAGCCGGACGCGGATCGGGATTTGGCTCATGCTTCGCGCAGCCTGTAGCCGACCCCGCGCACGGTCTCCAGCGACTCCTCGCCGAAGGGCCGGTCGACCTTCTCGCGCAGGTAGCGGACGTACACGTCGATCACGTTCGAACGGTTCTCGTAGGCGAAGTCCCACGCGTGCTCGATCAGCTGCAAGCGGCTCAGCGCCTGCCCCGGCCGGCGCATGAACGCCTCGAGCAGCGCGAACTCCTTCGGCGAGAGCGGGATCTCGGTCTCGCCGCGCCAAACGCGCCGCGCAGCGGGATCGAGGCGAAGGTCGCCGACGACGAGCTCCGTCGGCCGCTCGACCCCGCCGCGTCGCGTGAGCGCACGCAACCTCGCCAGCAGCTCGGCGAACGAGAAGGGCTTCGTCAGGTAGTCGTCCGCGCCCGCGTCGAGCCCCGAGACCCGGTCGCCTACGGAGTCGCGCGCGGTGAGCATGAGCACCGGCGCCCAGATTCCGGCCTTGCGCAGCTCGCGGCAGGTCTCGAACCCGTCGCGTCCGGGGAGCATGACGTCGAGCACGATCGCGTCGTAAGGATGAGCCGCGGCCATCCAGAGCGCGTCCTCGCCGGACCCCGCCATGTCCGCTGCATGGCCCTCCTCGGCCAGCCCGCGGCGCACGAGGCCGGCCATCTTGACCTCGTCCTCGACGATGAGAATGCGCATCGCCCCTTTATGGTGCCCGGAAATGAGAACGAAATGAGAACGGCCCCCACGAAGTCGGGGGCCCGCCTCTGTGTCCACTCACTTTCTTTCAGCGCGTGACGTGGATGTTGAACGTCGGCGTCCCGACGGCGCTCATGAGCCGGATCCAGAGCGCGACGTAGAGCTCCTGCCCCCGGGCGCCGGTGATGTCGCCGAGGTCGACGATCCGCTCGCGCGGCCAGCCGAAGGTCTCGAGGAGCTCCACGACCTGGGCCTTGGCCGCCTCGTCGTTCCCGCTCACGAAGACGTCGTGCTCACCCGAGACGAGGCCAGGGTCGACCATCACGTTTGTGTTCATCGTGTTCAGCGCCTTGACCACGCGTGCCTCGGGAAAGGTGCGCTGGATCTGCTCGCCGAGGCTGTCGTCGGTCGCGACGCCGATCACCGGAGGCCCGCCCTCCGAGAACTCGAGCGCGTTGGTGACGTCGACGAGCACCTTGCCGGCGAGGTTCTCCTCCCCGGCCATTCGAAGCGCCTCGAGCGAGGCATTTCCGTTCGTGCAGTTGAAGACGAGCTCTCCGTGGGCGGCTGCGTCCGCGAACGGCACCGCATCCTCACCCGCGGAGCGCGAGCCGATCAGGACGTCGTGGCCGAGCGCGCGCAGCTTGCCGGCGATCGTCTGCCCGACGGTTCCGGTTCCGAGAACCCCGATCCTCACAGCCTCAGTTTACGATCGGAGCCGTGACCGAGATCAGGGAGGCTCGAAGGAACGAGGGCCCGATCCTGGCCGCGGTCTGCGAGCTGGCGTCACTCGCCGCGCTCGGCCACATCTTCCCGCCCGAGACGTATCCGTATCCCCGCGAGGCGGTGCACGCGCGCTGGGCCGCCGCGGTCCGCGATCGGAAGGCGCGGACGCTGCTCGCTCTCGACGAGAGGGAACCGCTAGGCGCCGCGTGCGTGACCAAGGGCTGGCTCCAGGGCCTGTACGTCGTTCCCGAGCGCTGGGGCACGGGGCTCGCCGACACGCTCCACGATCGCGCTCTGGACGAGGTGCGCGGGCTCCGCTCCCGCGCCTGCCGACTGTGGGTGCTCGAGGACAATGCCCGCGCGCGGCGGTTCTACGAGCGCCGCGGTTGGCGCGAGAACGGAGAGTCACGTGTCGTCGAGTTCCCGCCGAACCCGCTCGACATCGGCTACTCGCTCGACTTCTAGACTGGACTCGATGAAGAAAGTGCGCTTCGCACCGAGCCCGACGGGGTCGCTCCACGTCGGCAATGCGCTGAGCGCCGTCGTGAACCGCGACCTCGGCGACTGGTTCCTGCTGCGCATCGACGACACGGACGCGACCCGGAACGTCCCGCGCGGGGAGGAGGCCATCCGGGCCGATCTCGAGTGGCTCGGCGTCGAGTGGGACGAAGGACCGGTGCGCCAGAGCGAGCGGCAGGACGCCTACCGCGAGGCTGCGGACCGGCTCGGCAGCGATCGCTTCGGGAAGATCACACTCCTGCGCGAGGATGGGACGGCCACGTACCAGCTGGCGAGCGTCGTCGACGACATCGACTTCGGCATCACGCACGTCATTCGCGGGAACGATCACCGGCCGAACGAGCCGCTGCACCGCGAACTGACGCTGGCGCTCGGTGCCGAGCCGCCCGAGTACGTCCACCACGGCCTGATCCTCGGCGAGGACGGGCGCAAGCTCTCGAAGCGCGAGTTCGGCGCCACGGTCGCTTCACTTCGCGACGCGGGGATCCCGGCCCAGGCGGTGCGCAGCTACCTCGACGAGCTCGGATTGCCGAAGCACGATGTGCACTACGACGTGCCGCGCATCCGCCGGCTCGCGATCGAGGCCATCGCCGCGATGAGCGACGAGGAGCTGGCCGCGGCGGCGGAGGCGCCCCTCGAGCTCGTCCCGGCGCTGAGAGGCGCTCGCGACCTGAACGAGGCGCGCGACTACGCGCGTCAGGTGCTCGAGCCCGAGCCCGTCTCGCTCGGCGACGAGGCACGACCGACCCTCGAGCGCTTCAAGGAGCTGAACGGGAACGGAGCAGGGGCGAAGGAGGTCGTCCGCGAGCTGAAGGCCGTCGGCGGCGACCTGCGGGCGCTTCGGCTGGCACTGACCGGCCGCGAGCGAGGGCCCGAGCTCTGGGCGATCGTCGCCGCGCTGCCGCGAGAAGAGACCCTGAGGCGGGTCGATGCGGCTCTATAACACCGCCACCCGCAGGCTCGACGAGCTGCCGGCGCCGCCCGGGCCGATCCGCATGTACTTCTGCGGCCCGACCGTCTACCAGCGGATCCACGTTGGCAACGCGAGGCCGTTCATCGTCTCGATGTGGCTCAAGCGCTGGCTCGAGCACTCCGGCTACGACGTGACGCTCGTCGAGAACATCACGGACATCAACGACAAGATCTATCTCGCGGCGCCCGGGAACAGCGCGCAGCTCGCGGCGGACGCTGCGCAGTGGTACATCGACGACACCGCCGACCTCGGCCTCGGCCGGCCCGACCACGAGCCGAAGGCGACCGAGACGATCCCGGAGATCGTCGCCCTGATCGAGGAGCTGGTCGAGCTCGACCTCGCGTACCCGGCCGGCGGAGACGTGTACTTCAGGGTCGACCGCTACCCCGAGTACGGCGTCCTCTCGGGGCGGCTCGACGAGGACTCGGTCCGCAACCCGTCCGAGGAGGAAGAGCAGACTGCGCTCAAGGAGAGCCCGCGCGACTTCGCGCTCTGGAAGGGCCACAAGGAGGGCGAGGACACCTGGTGGGAGTCGCCGTGGGGACTCGGACGCCCCGGCTGGCACATCGAGTGCTCGGCGATGGCGGAGAAGCACCTCGGGCCCGTGTTCGAGATCCACGGCGGGGGGCTCGATCTGATGTTCCCGCACCACGAGAACGAGATCGCGCAGTCCCGCGGGGCCGGTCGAGAGTTCGCGCAGCTCTGGATGCACAACGGGATCCTTCAGTTCGGCGGCGAGAAGATGTCGAAGTCGCTCGGCAATGTCGTCTCGCTGCGGGAGGCGCTCGACGAGTGGGGCCCGGAGACGCTGCTCATGCTGTTCATGGGCGCGCACTGGCGGAAGCCGATGGACTACACGGACGAGACCTTGGCCGCTGCGAAGGCGCGCGCGGACGGTTTCCGCGAGGTCTTCCGGAACGCATCGGAGCCGGGCGGCTCGTGGGACGAGCTCGCCGCTGCTCTCGACGACGACTTCAACACGCCCGACGCCCTCGCGGTCATGCACGAGTGGCGCGACCACGACCTGCTCCGGCGCGGCCTCGACGTCTTCGGGCTCGGTTCCCTTGCGGAAGAGGACGAAGCGCCGGCTGAGCTGGATGAGCTCGCGCGGCAGCGCGCGGACGCGCGGTCGGGCGGAGACTACGACGAGGCTGATCGGCTGCGGCAGGAGATCGAGGCGGCCGGCTGGGAAGTTCGCGACGTCGCCGGCGACTCCGGCTACCGGCTCGTACCGAAGCGATGACCGCCGACCAGGTGTACGGACGGCGGGCCGTTCGCGAAGCGATCCGCGGCCCGCGCGAGGTGCTCGAGCTCTGGGCGACCGAGCGTGCGCTCGAGGCCGAGCCCTGGCTGAGCGAAAACGGAGGCCCGCGAATCCAGGTCAAGCTCGATCGCGAGTTGAGCGAGGCTGCCGGCACGCGGGATCACCAGGGCGTCGTCGCCAAGGTCGCGCCGTACCGGTATGCGGACGCCTACGAGCTCGCGCAACGGCCGAGCCCACTCCTCGTCTGCCTCGACCGCGTGACCGACCCGCGCAACCTCGGCGCCGTCGCCCGCAGCGCGGAAGGTGCCGGCGCGACGGGGATCGTCGTCCCGGCCCACGGCTCGGCCATGGTCACGCCCGCGGTCTGCCGGTCGTCGGCCGGTGCAGTCGAGCACGTGCCGATCGCGGTCGTCCAGAACCTCGCTCGCTACCTCGGCGAGGTGAAGGGGCCGGACCTCTGGGTCTACGGCGCCGCCGGCGACTCGGGCAAGCCGATGTGGGAGCTGGACCTGTCCGGCGGGGCCGCGTTCGTGTTCGGCGCCGAAGGGCGGGGATTGAGGCCGCTCGTGCGCCGAACGTGCGACGAGCTGGTCTCGATTCCCCTGGCCGGAACGGTCGAGTCGCTGAACGTGAGCGTCGCCGCGGCGGTGCTCCTCTACGAAGCGCGTCGCCAACGCAGTGTCTGAGCCGACGATGTATCTGTTCGACGGCTTCAACCTCTTGCACGCGGGCGGCTTCGCGGACTCGCGGGAGATGACCGACAAGCTCGCAAGCTTCGTCGCCGCGAAGGGCGCGCGCGGCGTGCTCGTCTTCGACGGGACCGGGGAGGACCTGACCTTGGGCCCGCTCGAGGTTCGCTTCGCCGAGAACGCGGACTCGCTGCTCGAGCGCCTCGCGGCCGAGCACCGCGGCCAGGAGCAGGTGTGCCTCGTCTCGTCCGACTCCGCGGTGCGAGGAACCTCGGGCCAGGAGGTCATGAAACTCTCCTCGGCAACGTTCTCGCGTGACTTCGAGCTCGAGAGCCACCACGAGCAGCGGCCGATGCGCGTCGAAGACAAGCTCGATGCGGACACCCGCGCGAAGCTAGAAGAGCTGAGAAGGGGCAAAGGTCCATAACGAGCGGGACCTTTGCAGAATTCTTGTAATTTCTTGATGTAGGTGCTATTTTGGCGCTAGTAAACGGCACGACTGCAAACCGCTTCACACCTGTGTGCCCATGGCCGCCGCCGCCCGTCCAGCCCCTGGCCCCCGCCGACAACCGAAGGCGGAGCGCGAGCTCGAGGATCTTCAGCTCGTCGTCAAGGCGCGGAACGGCGACAGCGCCGCGATGGATCACCTCATCCGGCGCTACACCGGCTTCGTCCGGCTGAAGGCGAGCTCGTACTTCCTCGCCGGCGGCGACGGTGAGGACCTCGTCC